>Ga0105049_10006377_pt1 | contig 13734 bp, 10 predicted proteins | sample MAT06_FD_78087 | JGI IMG/M metagenome (GOLD analysis project Ga0105049, IMG submission 78087) | Freshwater microbial communities from Lake Fryxell liftoff mats and glacier meltwater in Antarctica - MAT-06 | ecosystem: Environmental > Aquatic > Freshwater > Ice > Liftoff microbial mat | place...
AATGCCACTCGACGAGAAGTTGAGGTGGTAAAAGTCAGAACAGAGGTGGTTGACCAGCGCTTAGATCGGATTGCCACCATGGGCGAAGCCATCGAACAGCAGTTAGCGCGGCTATCAGAACTACGAATCTTTGGGCATTCCAGAGTATTGGATTTGTGATTATCTGGGCCTCGGCGGCAAACGTTACATTGGCGTCCCCAAACAGCCCACGCTCTCGGTCTATCAACTAAACCCAGCGGGAGACTAAGAAGGCAAGCAATTCAGGGGAGATCAACCCATTGAATCCCAGGTCTTCCCAGAACTACAGCTGAGCATGACCCAGATGTTGGCCGCCGTCACTGGAGCCAGACGTTAGCAAAAGAAAGACCGGACAAGGTTCATCGTTTGTCGTTCCTAGCCCCAATCAATCCCAAATTCTTCTGGTCTCATCGGGCTGATTGGCTTATTCTTAGGGGTAATCTGGACTAATGGTTAGTTCAGGGATACTGACAGTCGAGGAGAGACCGCGTAGCCACAAGTTTGCCCATTGACATAGCCCAGGAGGTGAGAACCATACAGTAGCCATACCAAACCAGAAACAAAAGCCAGTAGCCCACAAAACAAAAACCGCTACGAGGAGCCAATCTCAAAAGCGGTTTAAGTCATACCTAGAGCTATTCGGTTTTTCATAGTCCCACCTCTTTGGTGGATAGCTGAAAGAGTGTTTCTCTCAGCACTGGGCTTCTTGTTGAAAAATTACCCGGTTTTGAGACAAAGATAACACACTGACCTACCCGTGTGTCAATTTTTGGAACAAATTTCATCTCAAAACTGGGTCTGACGCTTCCAAAAACCCCTCTTTTTTAACGAAGCTCGCCCAAATCAACACCATGAATAATCTGCTCACAGGAACCGAAGGTATAGGGGCTCTACGGAGTTCTGTGTCTAAAAATCAAGGTTTTTTAGGCAAAGATAAGCTGATCCCCACCAAACGAAATAACCCATGTGCCTTGTGTGGCAATACCTCTGGCAACTGCCGAGAAACCGATAACGTCCGGCTGTGTATGACGCATACCACCGGATATGAAACGGTTCCAGGCTATCGCTTTGCCAAATTAACCAAGGATGGCTTGTGGGGTATCTGGGTTGCCAACGACAGTGACACTAGCTCCGCCGCAGAACAGGACGCTTGGCACAAAGAGCAAAGAGTCCGACGAAAACTCCGGTTACGCGCCAAGGAAAAGCAACGGGCTCAAGCCTTGGCCGCAGCAGAGCGCGATCGCCATTACCGGCGCTTACTGGCTCCCCTCGACCTTCACCCTATCGACCGCCAAGACTTACACCGACGTGGCTTTACCGATCAGCAGATCGCGGCGGTGGGCTTCAAATCTGTGGGTCAGTGGCAGCGGCTCGACGGGCAATATCCCAAAAACCTACCTGGTGTCGTGAAGGAAGGGCGATCGCTCAACACATTTGCGACGGGCTATCTTTGCCCGGTGCGAAATCAAGACGGGCTGATCGTTGCCCTTCAGGTGCGGGCGAGGGAAGGCGACACTCGCTATTACTGGCTCACCAGCCACACCCAAAACAACCCCGAAGGGCAAGGCCCAAACCTTGCGAGCGGGGAATTACCCCTGAGTCACTACAACGGCGGCGATCGCCCGTGGGTAGCCTTCTGCGAGGGTGTCGGTGTCAAGCCTTACCGCGCATCCAACCGGCTGGGTTGCGCGGTGGTGGGCGCGGCAGGCGGTCAGTTTGCAGGCTCTCCAGAGCAGGTAACGACAGCGCTGGTATCCGGCAAAACCCCGGTGCTCGTGCCAGACGGCGGGGCGATCGCTAACCATAACGTGATGCGCGCCTACAGGGGACTGGCTGATCTCGTGCCAGGGCTTCAGGTGTTGTGGTGGAACCAGCGCACCAAAGCGGAGGGCGATGTAGATGAGGTTGACGCGGCCACCCTCGACCAGGCGCGGCTGATTCCTTGGGATGAGTTTGAGGCAATGGCGGGGGATGAGGGCGATCGCCACATCCCCCGCCATCAATCGAGCGTTACCCCGATCAAGGGCTTACGGCGGCGGCCTGATCTCAATATTGGGAACCAAGAATTTAAGGATGCCCTCGACCAGTATCCGCGCTCTGGGCTATTGGCCTTTGCGGGTGGCACGGGCACGGGTAAAGGGGAGGCGATCGCCCAATTGGTGGCTAGCCGGAGCTGGCTATCGGTCACGACCCTGCGGAGCCTTGCCAGAGATCAGGCCGCTGGTTGGGGTGGGGTTTTTGCGAATGCGGGCGATCGCCACGGTGACACCTTCCTGAAGGACGGGCAACCCGTCAACGGCGGCGCTGTCTGTATTCCATCCTTGCTAGCCACTAAGGGGATTCATGCAAACGTACTGGTCTTGGATGAACTGCCAACGATTCAGGATTTTTTGCTATGCAGCGCACTGGCCAATAAAAACGGGTTGCGCCCCCTATTGATTACAGAGTTAGAGCGGCGAATCAGGGACGCTGATTTGGTGATGGTTGCCAGTGCTGACCTCACCGAAGACGCCTTAGCTTGGGTCGAAGGTATCCGGGGAGGACGAGCCTATCTAGTTCAATCCGAGCGTCAACCACTGGCTTACCCCTGCCATATCTTTTTGCCAACAACCCAGAAAGATCAGGCAATCGCAGACTATCTCAACCAGGCAAGGGCGGCGGACGCGGCGGGAACAATCACCGTTTTTCATAGCGACTCAAAAGCGACTGCAGATCGGGTAGCAGGCGCATTGTTGGAGCAGGGCATTAAGCCCTTACTGATCACTGTCGATACGAGCGGCGGCGCGATTGAATCAGCCTTTCTAGAAAGTAAAGGGGCTGATCTGCCGACCCTGAGACTGCAAGGTTTTGGTGCAATCGTTACCAGCCCCAGCGTCAAAGAAGGCTTTTCCCTGAAATACCACACCCAACTGATTGATTCTGTCTGGGGAGTGTTTGAGGGTTGCAGCATCACGGCGGAAGCGATCGCCCAAACCCTAGACCGGGTTCGCTCTCATACCATTCCTCGCTATGTTTGGGTAGCGGAGCGGGGGCGCGCCTATTCCAAGCTCTCAAAGGAAGAAACCATCCCGGCATTCATGCGGGAATTCCGTAAAGCATCCACTACCACCCACGCCCTAGCGCGGCGATCGCTCCTCACTGAGGTAGATATTCTAGCAGGCGGGATTGATTGGGACAATAACCCTCACCTTCAGCTATTAGCAGCCATCGAAACCCAGCGCAATCAAGGGATGAAGGCGTTACGGGCACGGGTTGAAACAATCCTCAAAGGGCGCGGGAAAACGATCCATCCCTACACACCACGGGCCACCCTCGACCAAGCGCGGGCGGTACGGCTGCGGCTTAAAGCAATCCGTTCACAACAGCGGGTAACGCGGGCGATCGCCATCAAAGACAGCCCCGACCTAACCGAAGACCAGGTGAAAGAATTAGAGGGGGTCGAAAACCTCACCCCCGAAGACAAACTGAGCCTTGAAAAATACTATCTCCGGCAGTTCTACCGACTAGAGAAGGTCACGGCTGATGATGTGCTGTGGGATGGTGGGGGCGATCGCCGTCATACCATCAGGCATTTAGAGCAGGTCTTAAAGCCTGCCTTGGCGATGGCGAAGACGGCGGAAACTATCACCCAGAACACCACCACACCCCAAGATTGGGGCAAGGCTGCTTTACAGAGTCAGGTCTTAGCAGCCAGTGGAGCCGCTAGCCTGATCCGCGATATTTGGGCGGGCGGCGTGGTGCTGCTCGAACAGGATCGAATTGAGGCGATCGCCACTTGGCTCCGAGCTAACCCGGAGCTGTTTACCCAAGCCTTCATTTTTTCCAATCTATCGAAGGTGAGCGATCGGCAGATTGCTTTCCATCTGCTCGACTGGGTTGGCATCACGCGCACCAGCACCAGGACGCGGGAAAATGGCAAAGTGACCCGGAGCTACAGCGTCGATCAAGTCAACCTGAAAAAGCTGAAAGCCCTTGTGGAGCGGCGATCGCACGCAGATCCATCCCCCCAAACCATTGATTTATTGGCGGGGGGTGGATCGCTGCCTGAATTTGCAGATTTACCCTTGGCTGAAGCCCTCGACCTCACCGAAACCTGGCTGACAGCCACCACCCTCGACGAAAAGCGGGCGGTGCTAGCTGTGGTTGAAGAAGTAAGGGGGGCGATCGCCGCCTAAAGCCCCAACGCGCCACGGGCTTTCCTTTCAAAGCAAGTGTCCCGACTGTTACCGACTGTTACCGACTGTTACCGACTGTTACCGACTATTGCCGACTGTTGCCCTTGGCAGCCGGGTGATGCCCCCGTAGAAGGGGCGATCGCTATCTAGAGTCTAGCCTTCACCTGGCTCGCAGCACGGCGACCAGTTTAATAAACGGCTCTGGCTCCGTTGTCATTGATAGGTTGACCCAGTCCCGATAATCCTTAAAGATTTTCTCGATGCGGCTGAGTTCTCCCTGGCGGCGCTGCTGCCGTGCTGGATCTGGACGATTGTCTCCGTCAAACCGCAGTGTTAGTTGTTCGAGATGTTGGCCCTGAAGCTGATCCAGGCGAGCCTTTTGCTCTTGCAGTTGGGTGCTCAGCGCCCCATCAAAGGTTGCCCGCTCTTGCCGCAGATAATTCTGAGCCGCCTCAATGGCTGGCGATCGCAACGGCAACAGATCGGCGGTCTCAATCCCCCCCTGGATTCGGAATCGGCTCCTGCCCTAAGGCTGTGCGAGCCAACGTTTCGGTAAATGGTTCGATGGCGCTGAATTGGTGATCAACAAAGACGACGGATACCCAGCGAGAGAGGACGGGGGTACCCCGGCGATTGGGGAAACTGCCAAACAAAATAAAAACAGTTTCTTGGGGGCGCAACCCACGGCTCAAACCCAATACCGGAGCTTGATGGCGACCAAAGCGGAATAGACAGCGATCGCCCAACTATTCCACCACGGGATGCAGCTCCCATAGATATTGACAGGTTGGCCAAGTGCCCTCCTCTTGATTGTGCCGGCCAACGGTAATCCTTTAACACAACGGCTAATCTCCACAGCTCACACGTCACCGGCTAACCGATCTAGCTCATCCAATAGCTTGTTGATGCGATCGCGCTTCTTACGCTCATCCCATGCATTGCTGCTTTTCAATCGCTTGGCAATATCTGCCATCCGCACCACTAAAGCCTGTTCGGGCTTGATCTCTGGCTCCGAACCCAGCTTTAGCTCTTTAATCTTGGCCTTAATCTCAGTGAGGGACAAATTCTGGGCGATCGCCTCTTCCAAAACTTGCTTGCGCTGGGCATCATCCTTGATGCGGGCGATCGCCTGCGCTTTCGTATAGGCAAGCTTCCCGCTCCGCAGAGCCTCCAAAACCACCGGTGGCAACCGGAGTAATGGTAAGCGAGAGGCCGCGAACGACTCCCAGGAAATCGTTCCTAATTCGGTAAAAACAGCCTGAACGGCTTGGGCAGCTGAGTTAATCAAAACGTTTTGATTAGTGTTGCCGATCACCTCATTTCGCATCCGATAAAGCAATGGCGGCACATCCAACACAGGGATCTGGAGCCTAAGAGCCAGCAATTGTAGAGTGCCTTCCGTCTCCTCAACGGGGTTGAGATCTTCCCGTTGGAGGTTTTCCACTAGGGCAAGCTGTAGCGCGTCTTGATCGCTCAACTCCCGAATCGTCACTGGAACGGATGCTAACCCAACCTCTTGGGCGGCTCTAAATCGGCGCTCCCCGGCGACTAGTTCGTATTTTTCCCCTTTCGTAGGTCTCACTAAAATTGGTTCAAGAATGCCATGCTGCCGGATGGATTCTGTGAGTTGCCGCAGCTTCTCCGCGTCAAAATAGCGACGGGGCTGGTTTGCTGGAAGAGTAATTAACTCCACCGAAAGGCTTTGCTTGTCTGAAGACTGCTCAACCTCAAACTGCCATTCATCCTTTAAGCTATTCCGCCTTGCCATGCCTCAGCGCCTCTTCAAACAAACTGTTGTAATCCTTTGCCGCCGAGGTTGCCGCTTCCCCGCTCATGGTAAACACCGTGGCAGCTTGGCCAGGGGCATCGGCGATCGCCTGCCGTTGGTAAATGACTGAATCCAGTAGCGCAAATCCTTGAGTCCCGCTCAACGCTTCTTTGGCTTCCCGCATCAAGACCGTCCCTCGTGATGCGCGGCTCAAAAACATCACCGCGTTGGGCTGGCCTTTACGAATTTTCTGCGCTTGGTGCACAAGACGAACAATGTCCTTGGCAGAAAGTAGATCCAGATTGGATGGCTGAACAGGAACAAGCGCTAAGTCAACACTGAGCAAGACAGATTTCGCTGGCTCGCCCAAAACAGACGGTGAATCGATCACCACCGAGTCATACTCCTCGCCCAGCTTCCCAATCTGATCAAACAGCTCATCCGGATCTGAAATCACGACTGACGGCATATTCAGTTTCTTGAGCCACTGGCTAGAACTCATCTGCCCATCGGAGTCGATGAGAATCACCCGTTGTTGCTGCTGAGATAGCCAATAGGCCAGGTGGACAGCCGTTGTTGACTTGCCACAGCCCCCTTTTCGGTTCAAAACGCCAATGAGCATTCTTGTTTTGGGTACTCCTTTGCTCTCTATGATGCCAGGAATACGACGATACGGCGCATCATAAAACTCGTTTGTTCTCAGTCAAATTGATGGGGATATGGCACCATAAGGGGCTAGACAGCCGTTTTTCTGAGTGCGCTACTTGTGAGCGATCGCCTACTTTCCCTGCCCCAAGACTACGATGATTTTCTGCGCCAACTCAAAGGGCGTATCAGAACGGCTCAGGTCAAGGCGGCTCTAGCCGTCAACCAAGAACTCATCTTCCTCTACTGGCAAATCGGATGCTCCATCCTAGAACACCAGAAAAATGAGGGCTGGGGAACCAAAGTTATTGAACGTCTGGCCAAGGATCTAAAAAAAGAATTTCCTGAGATCAAGGGGTTTTCCCGCTCAAACTTAGGATATATGAAGTCTTTTGCAGAGACTTATCCCGATGAGGCAATTATCCAACGCAGCGTTGGTAAATTGCCCTGGCGACATAACATTGCGCTGTTGGATAAGCTCAAGACCCAGGAACAGCGCCTTTGGTATGCCGAGAAAACCATTGAAAATGGCTGGAGCCGTGATGTTCTGGTCTATCAAATTGAAAGCAACCTATTTATGCGGCAGGGAAACGCCATCACAAACTTCGATCGCACCTTGCCTCAGCCCCAGTCAGATCTGGCCAAGCAACTGATTAAAGATCCCTACAATTTTGAGTTTCTTACCGTCCAACAGAATGTCCAGGAGCGAGAGCTAGAGGACGCCTTGGTGACCCAGATCCGCAACTTTCTGTTAGAGCTTGGCATTGGTTTTTCGTTTGTCGGCAGCCAATATCATCTAGAAGTCGATGGCGAAAGCTTCTATCTAGACTTACTCTTTTATCACCTCAAGCTCCGCTGCTTTATTGTGATTGACCTGAAGATGGGCGAGTTTCAACCCGAATATTCCGGCAAGATGAACTTTTACGTCTCCGCCGTCGATGACTTGCTGCGCCACCCCACAGACAACCCGAGCATCGGCCTAATCCTTTGCAGATCTAAGCGTAAAACAAAGGCTGAGTATGCCCTGCGGAATCTGAACACACCGATCGCCGTCTCCACCCATCTGCTCCCCAATCTTCAAGAGAGCTTGCCCTCTACCGAGGCGCTGGAAATGCAGTTGGAGGCGATCGCCTCTGATATAGAGCAGACCTTTTCTGAAGATACTCAATAGCCTCAGGCGATCGAAAACTCACGGGGGCATCGGCCAGCCGCCCAATGGGAAGCTTCACGCGGCTGCGGGGCAACGGTCGAGACACCTGCTTCGAGGGGAAAGCCAACCGTGCGTTAGGGCTTCATCGCAACCACCTTCATCGCATCATGTCCTTTTTAAGGATTATTAACCACGAGCGTTTCTAAAGATAGAACGCATATATCTCTTATGAGTGATCACGGGTTTTCAGATGGTGCGGCGAATCATCTCTGGCGGCAAGTTATCCCTTCCCCCCGGATTGTTCTGGTTTAGCCGGAGTGGTACTCTCCAGGTTTGAAGTGCTGCAAACGTGCTTCTAGACCAAGTCCATCCCGGGATTAGTTTCCCCACAGGTAGAACTTCACCGCTGGACTTGGATGAGGTCTACCCACTGGATTTTGAGCTAATGATGAATCGAAGACTGAGGCTTTCTACGCTATCGTTCAGTGCTATCTTTTTGGGACAGGTTTTAGTCGGGTGTGGCTCTGGCCAAACCGAGTCAGCCAATGTCTCAGAACCTGCGGCAAGCCCAGCTCAGACTGGCTCAGCCGAGCAGATTGTGCTGACCATCGGCGGCGAAAGCGAAGATGGCTACGACCCAACCCTGGGCTGGGGTCGCTACGGGTCGCCCCTATTTCAGAGCACGCTGCTGAAGCGCGACGACAACCTCGACATCGCCAATGACCTGGCGACCGCCTACACCATGAGCGAGGATGGGTTGACCTGGACCGTGACGATTCGCGACGACGCGGTGTTTTCTGACGGGGAGCCGCTGACCGCAGCGGATGTGGCTTACACCTTCAACAAAGCCGCAGAAAGCGGTGGCTTGACCGATGTGACTGTACTAGAGGAGGCCGTTGCCACCGACGACACCACCGTCGAGCTGCGGCTCAAGCAGCCCCAGAGCACCTTTGTGAATCGGCTGATTACCCTAGGCATCGTGCCCGAGCACGCCCACGGCCCCGACTACGCCCGCAACCCGATTGGGTCTGGCCCCTACCAGCTGGTGCAGTGGGATGAGGGGCAGCAGCTGATCGTTGAAGCTAACCCCAATTACTACGGGGAAGCGCCAGGTATAAAGCGACTGGTCTTTTTGTTTGTCGAAGAAGATGGAGCCTTTGCCGCCGCGAAGGCGGGCCAGTCTCAGGTGGCGAGCGTCCCGCCGTCGCTGGCGGTGCAAAATATTGACGGCATGACCCTGTACGACGTCACCAGCGTCGATAACCGGGGGCTGATGTTTCCCTACGAACCGGCCACTGGCCGCACAACGCCCAACGGTGCCCCGATTGGTAACGACGTCACGGCAGATCTGGCGATTCGACAGGCGGTGAACTTTGCCATCGACCGGCAGGCGCTGGTGGATGGCGTTTTAGAAGGCTATGGATCGCCTGCCTACGGGCCGGTTAGTGGGCTGGCCTGGGAAGAACCCAAGGCCAGTATTGAGGATGCTGACCCAGACAAAGCCAGAGCAATTCTAGCGGCGGGGGGCTGGGCCGATGGCAATGGCGATGGGGTGCTGGAAAAAGGCGACCTCAAGGCCGAGTTCACGATTCTCTACCCCGCCAGCGACAGCACCCGGCAGGCTCTGGCGCTATCGGCGGCAGAAATGCTCAAGCCCATTGGCATTCAGGCGAATGTTGAGGGCAAAAGCTGGGATGAGATTACCCCGGCGATGCACAGCAACGTGGTGGTGTTTGGCTGGGGCAGCCACGACCAGACGGAGATGTACAATCTCTACCACAGCCAAGCGGCTCAGGGAGATTTTTATAACGCGGGGTACTACGCCAACTCGGCCATTGACACCACCCTGGATCTGGCCATGGGGGCACCGTCGGAGGCGGAGGCGATCGCATTCTGGCAGACGGCTCAGTGGGATGGCAACACGGGCTTTACCGCCCAGGGCGATGCCGCCTGGGCCTGGCTGGTGAACCTCGATCACACCTACTTCGTCAGCGATTGTTTGGATATTGGTCAACCCCAGGTCGAACCCCACGGCCACGGCTGGCCGATTACCGCCAATATTGCAGAGTGGACTTGGACATGCAATTAAGACCAATTCTGCTCTTCGCCCTGCAAAAGCTCCTCCGGCTGGGGCTGCTGCTGCTGGCGGTGGCGGTGTTTACCTTTGTGCTGCTGAGCCTGTCGCCCATTGACCCCGTGCAAGCCTACATCGGGGCCGATATGATGCAGATCAGCCCTGAGCAGCGGGAGCTGATTGCCGATCGCTGGGGGCTAGATCAACCGATGATCGTGCGGTTTGGAGACTGGCTGGGACAGCTAGTGCAGGGCAACTGGGGCACCTCTTTGGTGTTTAACCAGCCGGTGGAAGCCGTGATTGCGACGCGGTTTCAGGCGTCGTTGCAGATGCTGGCGATCGCCTGGCTGCTCTCGGGTCTGCTAGGTCTGGGTCTGGGCATTTTGGCGGGGGCACTGGCGGGGAGTTGGTGCGATCGCGCCATTCGCCTTTACGCCTACACCCTGGCCTCTGCCCCCACCTTTTGGGTGGCGCTGCTGCTGCTGATCACCTTCTCGGTGTCCCTGCGGATGACCCCGATCTGCTGCGCCGCTCCCCCCGGCGTGTTGGCGGCAGATGTAACCATCTGGCAGCATTTGCATCACCTGGTGCTGCCTGCCATTACCCTCAGCATCATCGGCATTGCCAACATTACTCTGCACACCCGGCAAAAGCTAATTGATGTGCTGCATAGCGACTACGTGCTGTTTGCCCGTGCCCAGGGCGAGAGCCTAAGCGGCGTGATTCGCCACCACGGCCTCCGCAACATTATCCTCCCCGCCCTAACGTTGCAATTTGCCTCCCTGAGCGAGCTGTTTGGCGGCTCGGTGCTGGTGGAGCAGGTGTTTGCCTACCCAGGGCTGGGGGCGGCCACAGTGCAGGCGGCGCTGCGCAGCGATGTACCACTGCTGGTGGGGATTGTGTTTTTCAGCGCCCTGTTTGTCTACACCGGCAATACCCTAGCCGATCTGGCCTATCCTCTGATTGATCCTCGCATTCGACTGGGAGGATGGCGGTCATGACAATCACGGCTCCAGCTTTAGCCCCGGTTCAAGGTCGCAGCAATCGGCGGCAACAAACCCTCTGGGGCATTGCCCTCTGTACTTTTTTGCTGCTGGCGATTATCGTCAGCCCCTGGATAATTGGCGACAGTGGCCTCAATCCCCTGCTGACTCAGCGCAACCAGCCCCCCTCCTTTGCCCATCCCTTTGGCACCGACTGGCTGGGGCGAGACATGCTCAGCCGTTCGCTCCACGGCATGTCGTTGAGTTTGCGGGTAGGTCTGCTGGCGGCGGCCATCAGCGCCCTAATCGGCACCGGCCTGGGCCTGGCAGCGGGCACCCTCGGCGGCTGGGTCGATGCTGTCATCACTTGGATTGTCGATGTTTTCTTTAGCCTGCCCCACCTGGTATTGCTGATTCTGATCGCCTTTGCAGTGGGCGGCGGCACCCAAGGCGTGATTATCGCAGTGGCCCTGACCCACTGGACGAGCCTAGCGAGGGTGATTCGAGCAGAAGTGTTGCAGGTGACTAGTTCTGACTATGTGCACCTGTCTCGCCGTTTTGGCCAATCTTCCCTGTGGATTGCCCGCCACCACATGGTGCCCCACGTCATACCGCAGCTGCTGGTGGGGCTGATTTTGCTGTTCCCCCACGCGATTTTGCACGAAGCGGCGCTGTCGTTTATCGGCATTGGCCTGTCGCCCCACATCCCAGCGATCGGCATTATTTTGGCTGAGTCGATGCGCCACCTCTCGACCGGGTACTGGTGGCTGGGGGTGCTGCCAGGGCTGCTGCTGCTGCTCTCGGTGAAGGCCTTCGACTGGCTGGGGGAAAATGTGCGGGCGTTGCTCGATCCAAAGACCAGTCAGGGGTAGCGAGGGGATACGGTGCAAGGCAGAACCGTAAACCGAAAACTGTATGTAAAGCATACATAAACCGCAATCCCCATCCCCATCCCCCCTACCTATTCCGATCCACCCATGCTCTCCATCGCCAACCTCAGCATCACCTTTACCCAGTATGACCAGGGGCTGCACCGTAAGCAGCTCACGGTGATCAGTGACCTAGATTTGACCGTGCAGGCGGGGGAATTGGTGGCGATCGTGGGAGCCAGTGGGTCGGGGAAGAGCCTCTTAGCCCACGCTCTGCTGGGAATTTTGCCGGAAAATGCTCACCTGAGCGGGACGATACAGTTTCAGGGCACACCCCTGACCCCAGAGCGGTGTCGGACGCTGCGGGGCAGGGCCATTGCCTTGATTCCTCAGTCGGTGGCTTACCTCGACCCGCTGATGACGGTGGGGCAGCAGGTGCAACGGGTGGGGCAACTGAATGGCCTATCGGCGAGGGCGGCTCGGGCGGCAGTCGATCGCACCTTTGCCCGCTACGAGTTGCCTGCGACTACCCAGCAGCGCTACCCGTTTCAACTGTCGGGGGGCATGGCGCGGCGGGTGCTGGTGTCTACGGCGGTAGTCACCCAGGCCGACTTGGTGATTGCCGATGAGCCTACGCCGGGGCTGCACCCTGACGTGGTAACCGAGACGCTCAATCACCTACGGGAACTGGCCGAGGCGGGGCGCGGGGTGATTTTGATTACCCACGATATTGAAGCGGCTCTGCAGGTGGCCGATCGGGTGGCGGTGTTCTACGCAGGTACCACGGTGGAGATTGCTGCGGCCCAAGACTTTGCTACCGGCAATTTGCGCCACCCCTACACCCAGGCGCTGTGGCGATCGCTGCCGCAAAATGAGTTTGTGCCGGTGCCAGGGAACCAGCCCAGCCCAGAGGATTTACCGGTAGGGTGTCTGTTTTGCGATCGCTGCTCTAAGGCCACCGCCGAGTGTGAGGTAGCGCGGCCTAAGCTGCGGTGGGTGCGTCAAGGTTGGGTGAGGTGTATTCATGCTGAAGGGTAAAGGGCTTTGGTTTCGTTATGGGGCACAACTGCCGTGGGTGGTGCAAGACCGCTCACTGACGGTGGCACCGGGGCAGGTGGTAGGGCTGATGGCCCCTTCGGGCTACGGCAAAACTACCCTGGGCAAACTGCTAGCGGGCTTTTTGGCCCCCACTCGTGGCCAGATCACGCTGGATGAACAACCGTTGCCGACCCAAGGTTATTGTCCAGTGCAGCTCGTGTTTCAGAACCCAGAACTGGCGGTAAACCCTCGCTGGCGCATCGACCGCATTTTACGCGAAGGGCACCCACCCCAGCTGCACTACCTCGATGCCCTGGGCATTCACCCTGGCTGGATGACCCGCTACCCCCATGAGCTGAGTGGGGGAGAGTTGCAGCGTGTGGCGATCGCCCGGGTGCTCAACCGCCAAACCCGCTATCTAATCGCCGATGAAATGACCGCCATGCTAGACGCCAACACCCAGGCTCTGATCTGGCAGGTGATTCTAGAGTTTGCCCACCAACATCAGGTGGGGGTGATCGCCATCAGCCACGATCAGCCGCTGTTGAAGCGGTTGTGTCAGAGGGGTGAAGGGGTGGGCGATGCCTTATCAAAGCCAGGCTTGAATCATCGCATTCTAGACCTGGCTGGCGACACCGACAAAGCCTCTGTGATCAGTCTGGGGAGGGCACTGTAACCCTTAAGAACGCGACAACCTAAGCTCAGAGAAACACGCTGCGAGATGCGCCGGCCATGTTGGGTTTCGTGATCGGTGTTGCTACTGTCATCTTTGCTTAGTTTCGACGGAAATTAAAGCCTGAAAGCCTTACAGAATAATGAGCCTGAGGATTAAAGCTTTTCAATTACTTATTGGAGTTTAGACTAAGGCAAATTTTCCCTCGGCTAGCAGAAGGAGAGACGGTTGACTGTTTCAAGATAATGAGCGAGCTAAGCGACGGTTTTTGACGGTTTTTTAGGTCGACTCGCCCGCTTTCTGACGGTGGGATAACGAGGTTTGCGGTTCCGTTTTTTGCC
>Ga0105049_10006379_pt1 | contig 13730 bp, 11 predicted proteins | sample MAT06_FD_78087 | JGI IMG/M metagenome (GOLD analysis project Ga0105049, IMG submission 78087) | Freshwater microbial communities from Lake Fryxell liftoff mats and glacier meltwater in Antarctica - MAT-06 | ecosystem: Environmental > Aquatic > Freshwater > Ice > Liftoff microbial mat | place...
ATCTTGAATGCAATAGTTAAGCACGACAGGTCTTGGAAATTTGATGAAGTCGTCGCAACCAAACCTGCTTAAGAACAGGGGTATTCAGCGGATTCTTTAAGACAGTTGCTGACCCCATTATTTCCACCATTATTCCCCACCGCATGTTTTGGCTCAGAGCTTGGCTGCGCGCCTTGCGTGTCTCTGCGTCCCCGCCACCGCAGTTCTTTGCTGCCGCGCCGCGCGAGGTGGCGAGCGCGACCACGGCGGCACGACCAGCGATGCCGTCCTTGATCTCAGCGATAACAAACTGTTCCTCGCGCACCAGCCGTAAGACTTCCGCGTCTACCAGCGACAGCCAACCGCAGGCCTTCCCCGCTGCATAGGCCTCGAAAATCTGGGCTGTCTCCTCTGCGAGCGAAGGAGGCGGCGTCAGCGGTCAGGTCACGTTCATGTTTGTGGCAGCGCCAAATACAGCGAGGGCATAAGGCCCTGCCGCCACGGTACGCTCGACAGTCAGATTGCGCATGTCAATACCGGCAGACGCGATTAGCGCCCTTTGCCGCAGCGATACAGTTTTCGTTACGCTGGCGCTTCATCGTTGCCATGACTTGGTCGTGCATCGAGGGGCCAGTGTTGCGGTCGGCTCGTGCACTCACGGAGGAGCTTTGACGTGGCGGTGCGTTGATGGCGGCGAGCAATTCACCTGCTGGTTTGACGCCGTTGCTAGCCGCTTTGTTGAGCCAATCGCGGGCCTTTTCCATATCGCCAGTGGGCTTATCGCCATCGGCGTATTCAGCGTAAGCGCGGCCAGCGACGTATTGGGCGGTAGGGTAGCCTTTTTCGGCGAGGTCCCGGTAATAGCCGAAGTTGTGTTTCATTGCGCGCAGGCTAAACATGCGGCCGTCGGCGATAGATTTTTCGAGCCAAACATTGGCTTGGCGCGTGTCTTTCGGCGTTCCTTGGCCGTAGTGGGTCATCACGGCTAGATTCAGCATGCAGCCGGGATCGTTCTGATCCGCGCCAGCCTTGTAATAGGCTAATGCGGTCGGAAAATCCCGCAGGATAAGAGCGGTGAAGCCAGCGGTGAGATTGCCTTCCGGCGTGGCGTGCGGCTTGATCACTTTCGGCGTGCTGGTGGCAACGAGCTTGGCGGCGGTGGCGTCATCTGCGGCGGCACCTGTGGCGTCGCCCTTGCCGCGACGCGCTTCGGCGCGGGCTTGCAGGGATTTTATGTGGCGCGGATTATCCACCAGCGCTTCGCTGTAATCCTCAATGGCGCGCGAGTATTCCTTTTGGTCCATCCACAACATCCCACGGTGGTAGTGTGCTTCCACATAGGTCGGATTGATCTCCAGCGCCTTGCTGTAGTCGGCCATCGCTTTCTGGAACTCCCCCTTTGTTCGCCACGACTGGCCGCGGCTGTTGTAAAAGCGTGGGTTGGAGGGTGAAATCTTGATTGCTTCATTGAAATCGGCGAAGGCTTTGTCGTATTCCTTCTTTTCCACATACGCTAACGCGCGGCTGTGAATGGCGTTGGAATAATTCGACTGGATTTTCAGCGCGGCGTTGAAATCGGCGATGCCCTCGTCGTGCCGACCCTTGGCCACGTGCGCATTGCCGCGGTTGTTCAGGGCGATGGCGCGCAGACGGTTGTCCAGCGGCTCGCTGGTCGCGTCAAGCGCCTTAGTGTACAGGCGGATGGCTTCGTTATCGTCGTTGCGGTCTTGCGCCTCAAGGCCAGCTTTGGCATCGTCGATAGCGGCGGCGGAAACGAGACCCGTGTGGATGAAGCAGGCAATGGCGAAGATTTTTAGGATGTTCATGTTCCCTCCCAGGAATATTGCGCAGTAGCGAATTGACGCCGCTGCAACGTAAAACCGCCGGCCCGGCGTGGGGGTGGGAGGGGCAACAACCAAACGCTGGCTCGAACCAAGATTGTCCATTAGGCGTCCCGTCGGAACTGTTTGAGTGCCAACGGACTATTGTCGGAGTCTTTTCGGTTTCGTCAACTTGACCAGCCAGCTAGTCATTCGTCAGTCAACAGAAAATACGCGCAAAAATAGCCTCGTTATCATCGCAAACCCTAATGGACAATCTCGGTTGAAATGAAACCAGAGAAAACGGCACGTCCCAACACAGTAAACAGGATTGAGCGGAAAACTGGCTCATGAACTATTGAGAAAGTGGCTGAGGCCAAACTCATTTACTGGCAAGGCTTTCCCGGTATAAGTGGCTGGAGAAGCCCGCTAGTTATACCCCTCCCTTACCGATGCTATCGGCGTAAACTGACATTTCATTATTTAGAAAGAAAGTCGATGAAACTCCTTGCCACGCTCTTGGTTGCGTTTGTCGCGCTAATGCATATTGGCATCTTGGTGCTTGAGATGTTTTTTTAGGATACCCCGACAGCCCACCGAATATTTGGCCTGACCAGCGAGACGGCAAAGACCACGCTCGTACTCGCGATGAATCAAGGGCTCTACAATGGTTTTTTAGCGGCTGGTTTAATCTGGGGAATAGTGAAATCGCGTGTTGATGTGAAAATATTTTTTCTGATTTGCGTGGTCATCGCAGGTGTGTTCGGTGGGCTTACCGCCAAACCAACCATCATGCTGACACAAGGGTTACCGGCGCTGATAGCCTTTATTTTTGTTTGGGTGACACGGGCGAAGTGAATTACGTGTATCGAATGAAGGTTGATTTTTGCCCCGGATTTTTCAATGAATATCGTCCCTACATTTTTCAACATTAACCCATGACCCCAACTATTGACATCATCCGCGCCGCGCAGCAGCGCATCAACGCACATATACATCGCACCCCTGTGATGACGAGCGAATTTATCAATCGTGAAACGGGGGCGGCGATTTTTTTCAAGTGTGAAAATTTTCAGAAGGTTGGCGCATTTAAGGCGCGCGGTGCGTGCAACGCTATTTTTTCGCTTGATGAGGCGACCGCAAGGCGCGGCGTAGTGACGCATTCATCGGGCAATCATGGTGCAGCTCTCGCGTGGGCGGCTGGCCTCCGCGGCATTAAGGCCACGGTCGTGGTGCCGGAGAATGCGCCCGCGCCCAAGAAGCGCGCCATTGAGGGCTATGGTGCCACGATCGTTTACTGCGCGCCCAATATTCTCGCTCGGCAGGCGGCGGTCGATGATCTCATTGCGCTGCATGGCTATGAAATGATTCACCCGTTTGATAACGACGTGGTGATCGCCGGCCAAGGCACCGCGGCAGTTGAATTGCTTGAGGATTATCCTGAGCTCGACATCATCATTGCGCCGTTGGGCGGCGGCGGCTTACTCTCCGGTACGGCGATTGCGGCGAAGGCAATAAAGCCTAGTATCAAGGTTTATGGTGGCGAGCCTAGAGGTGCTGATGACGGCGCACGCTCTTTGGCGCGTGGTGAGTTGGTCACCGAGCAAACGCCCAAGACGATTTGCGATGGCCTCCAAACCACGCTCTCACCGCGCACTTTTAATTACATTCGCACGCATGCTGATGGAATTGGCTTGGCAACAGAAGAAAACATCATCCGCGCCATGCGTCTAACGTGGCAGTACGCAAAAATTATTTGTGAAGCGTCCTGCTGCCCGCCATTGGCGGCTATTCTCGAAGGCACGTTGGACGTGAACGGTAAAAATGTGGGCATCATTCTTACCGGTGGCAATGTAGATCTGGATAAATTACCTTGGGTGATTGGGTGACTGGGTGGCGCATCACTTTATTGATTGGTGAATGCTCGCGTTGGCAGCGTGAAAAAAATAGCCATCGCCCTTTTATTGCCAACAGTTTTTCAAGCTGTGCACTAGTGATTTATCCACGCTACGCGTCGCATTGCGCTATCTTCCTATCGACCTTCTTGCCTATTGACCTATTTACCCATCGCCTGAATCAAATCCGATTCATAGCGCGTCGCACCATTCGTACTATGTCCACCATTTGTGCGATTTGTTCCATTCAGCGCTGCCGTTAACATCGCACGCGACACCACATCAACGTGAATTGGACGGTACTTGCGTATGCCGCCAACAAGTAGCGGCGTTATGGATTTGAATGCAGCAATGCTGAGTCGCTCAACCAAGCGTGACTCGGTTCTGTCACCCATTAAAAGCGCCGGTTGAAAAACATGTACGGTGTTAAAACCAAGGGCGGCGACAGCGTCTTCCATTTCGCCTTTTACGCGGTTGTAAAAAATGCTGGAGGCTGCTGATGCACCCAATGCGCTGACGACGAGAAATTGTCTAGCGCCCGCCTCGCGAGCGCCTTTGGCGAAATTAACGACGGCAGCGTAATCGACATTGCGAAATGCCACCCGCGAGCCTGCTTTCGTAATCGTCGTGCCTAAACAGCAGTAGGCATCGTCGCATGGCGGTAACGTCGGCAGGGCGTTGAAGTCAACTTGCAGCACTACGTGGTTGCCTGAAACGCTAGCACTGGCGCGGCGTTCTAGGGTAATGACGCGTTCGTAATGATGACTCGCGATGAGGCGTTTTAACAGCGCCTTACCAGTGAGGCCAGACGCACCGGCGATGATGGCAGTTGACATTTTATTTATAGATCGCCATATTCAGCGGGTATTTCGAAGACTTTTTGCCTCAAAACACCCGCCAATATTAGGGTTTGATATTTTTACAATCTACTTTGTGGTAAACGTAAACACACCATCCCAATCCTTGCCGGGCGGATTTAACCGTAGGTTGGCTACGCGTTCTAAATAAAGTTTATAAACTTTGCGTTGCGGATCGGCTTGACTAAGCGTGATCAGGAGCCTGTCGGCATCATCCCAATTTTGCGAGCGAAAGCGATCTAGTACGCGATGGAAACGATCAATTTCATCAATAACCTGATCCACCACTGTGCCTTTTAGGCCAATCGGTTGATAGATACTAATTGGCTCAGCTTTGCCTTTGACGCGGACGCGATCAAGCTCTCGATAAATGACCGATGGTACGGAGGCGACGATGTTTTCTGACACCAAAATGCCGACACCATATTCTTTGGTCAAGCTTTCTAGGCGCGACGCTAAATTCACCGCGTCGCCCATTACCGTGTAGGCACGGCGAAATGCCGAGCCCATGTCACCGACGTTCATTGGCCCGCAATTTAAGCCCACACCAATTTCAAGTTGCGGCCAGCCGCGCTTAATAAATTCAGGACCGATATCTTTTATTTGCTGCTGCATCGCCAGTGCTGAATGCAGCGCATGCTCCGCGTGCTGTGGGTCTTTCAGCGGTGCACCCCAAAACGCCATAATAGCGTCACCAATGTACTTATCAATGGTGCCGCGATCACGCTGTATGGTTTCAGTCATATGCGTGAGGTAGGCGTTCATCATCGCGGTAAGCTCAGTGGCGGATAGGCCTTCTGAAATTGAGGTGAAATTACGCACGTCTGAAAACAGTACCGTCATCTCGCGGGTTTCACCCTTGGTGGAGTAGGCGCCGGGGTCTTTGGCCATTTCCTCGACTAACTCTTTGGGTACATAGGTACCAAAAATACCGGTGATGGCTTTCTTACTCCGCGCTTCAATGAAGAAGCCGTAGGCCATATTGAGTAAGTACAAGAGGCCTATCATCAGCAACGGCATGGCAATAGGTAGCACGATATTGGTAGACCAAAAATACAGGTTGATCGCAATAAATACCGCACTCGTAACAAGTACCGTCACAGTGGATATGACGGGGTTGAGCTTCACTAAGGCTAGCGCTAAAGGAATACCAATCAGCATCATGATGGTGGCGTTGATCGCAAACTCAAATAGCGGTTTGTAGCGAATGGTGTTATCAAGGTAGCCTGAAATCATGCTTGCATGTGCTTCCACACCAGGATAGACCTCACCCACGGGGGTGGCACGCAAATCAAACAAGCCTTGTGCGGAAGAGCCGACGATAGCAATTTTGCCTTCTAGCTCACCAGGATTTAGCGTGCCGCGAATAATGTCGGTGGCCGAAATATAGCGAAACATAGGGCTTTTGCCACGATAGGGAACAAGCGCCGTGCCACGTTCGTCCATACGCACGATGGTTTCAGTGCCGCTATTCGGTGTGCCGACAATAATTTGTTTAAACCGATTGACGCCGTCACCTTCATCATCACGCGGCACAACTTTTAGCGGCGCATTTTCTTTATAGGTGCGCAGCATTGCGACTGATAATGAATCGTAGTAACCGCCCTCGTAATGGACAAAAATTGGTATGCGGCGTAACAAACCATCAACGTCAATGGCTGGCAAGATATGTCCAGTGGCCGTGGCGTTTTCCTGGAACTTGGCTAAGTTGCCGCTATAGCCGTCAATCGTGAGCGAGCTAAAGGTGCGCCCGCCAAATGTGTTTTTCGTAAACGCGGGCAGTGGCAGCACGCCCAGCTTTAAGGTATCGAGCCCCTTACGCTCGTTATTACCTGCAAATGCCAACACGACAGGGTATTTTTTGAGCGTGTCGGCAAATAATTGATCGTAATCTAGTCCGGTGCGAAGCTGACTTAATTTCGACTTGAATTCTTGACTATCTTTTAACGGGCCATTAGCAAGCTCATCTAATTTGGCAAGTCCTGAGCTGGTATCGGGTTCAGTAAAAAGTACGTCAAAGCCAACCACTTTCACCTTGTATTTATCAAAGGCATTGGTGAGCAGCGCTACCCAACGGTCTCTGGCTAACGGCCAGCGGCCTTCGGCAGCTAGGGTGCGTTCATCGACGTCGATGATGACAATGCGCGGGTCAACTTTATTGGGCATGGTGTTGCGCATGCGCTGGTCATAGGCTTGCCACTCAAGGCTTTGCAATAACCGAATAGGTTCTTGAAAAACATAATAGGCCACAAACAGCGCCACCACGAGGAAGCCTAAACTCGCTCTAATTACCACGTTGATGTTTGAAAAGTAGGTCTTCCAAAGCGCCTTAAGTTTTTCCATATTGGCCTCTTATGTTCAGAATTGTTTAAGACACATCCCTCCAGACGTATCATCATGCATTCTGCCATGTTTGGCATGGCGTTGCGATATTCAAAATGCCGCGATCAAGGAATGTATGCAGTCTAGAAACCTCATCATGAAATTGATAACTAACTACCGCAATAAGACGGCCTTCGTTGCCTTCATCGCCTCGCTAATGCTGTTTGCCCAAGGGACAAGCGCAAATCCACCCATTCTGCTTGCGAATGTACTAGGCGAAAGTACCGACGTAACCAAGTATCTGGTGAGTGAAAAGTACGATGGCGTGCGCGCGATATGGGATGGCAGCGTCATGCGATTTCGTAGCGGTAACACGATAAATATGCCCGAATGGTTTCGCGCCAAGCTGCCCAAGACCAAATTCGATGGCGAGTTGTGGATGGGCAGACAGCAATTTGAACTGTTGTCAGGTGCCACACGAAAAATTGTACCCGTGGACGCAGAATGGCAAAAAATTACCTACATGGTTTTTGAAGAGCCTGAAGGGGAGGGCGCATTTCATGAACGCGTTGCGCGGTTAAAAAAAATCATTGATGCCGCAAACTTTGCGCAGCTAACGTTAGTGGATCAATACCGCGTACCAGATCGCATCGCGCTCAAACGTAAATTAAACGAGGTCGTCAAAGCGGGTGGCGAGGGGCTAATGCTGCACCTAGCCGATGCGCCCTACACCACAGGTCGTAGCAACGTGCTGTTGAAATTAAAACCGTCCCTTGATACCGAAGCCATTGTGGTAAATCATGTTGCGGGTAAGGGTAAATATGTCGGCATGATGGGCGCATTGACCGTGAAAACACCCGACGGCATCACGTTCAATATCGGTACTGGGTTCAGCGATGGAGAGCGGCGTAACCCACCGCCCATTGGCTCGACCATCACTTACGTTTATCGTGACTTAACTAAAAACGGCGTGCCGCGATTTGCGAGTTATCTACGCATACGGAACGACCCATGATATTGCTCACGACAGATGACGTAAACCGCATCATTCAAATGGCGTGGGAAGACCGCACCGCCTTTGACACCATCAATACGCAATTTGGGGTGAGTGAGGCTGAGGTGATAAAGCTGATGCGAAAACATATGAAGCGCTCAAGCTTTATGCTCTGGCGCGCCCGCGTGACCGGGCGTAAAACAAAACACGCGGCACTGCGCGATGAGGCGGTGACGCGCTTTAAATCGAGGGATCAAAAAGGCTGGTGAATGGCGTGCGCTCATTTGTTTGCAACTAAGCGGATATCTTCGCTCCAACAAAAACGCCTCCCAACCTCCCCTTAAAAAGGGAGGAGCCGTGTATTTCTTCGCTGTTTCATTTGGTTTTGTTGAGGGATCAAAATTTGCACGATGCTCTGCTTGTGCAAACAACTTGTGTCAGCCCCTCCCTTAGAAAAAGGGAGGTTGGGAGGGATTACGTTCAACGTGTTGCAAGCAACGTTAGCCGACCCACCTAAAACTTCACCTCCATCCCCGCCCGAATATTCATTTTTGAGGGCGTGGTGTTGGTGTTTTGGGTGCTGCCGAATTGATCAAAATACACACTTTGATTGACCGACTTATCTTTGAGGATGTTGGATAGTGACAAGCGGAATTGCGTTTTTGGCGTGATTTTCCATAGCAAGTACATGTCTAGGTCACGCTTGGCGGTGAGAAAGGCTTCTTGTGTGACGGAAGTGCGTACCCGCCCGTTGATTCGAAAACTATAGCTACCACCAGCGGTGACTTCGCCATTTTTCATCCGATAATCCAGCCCTACGGTGCCGCTAAATGACGTTTGCGAATCAAGCCTGTTACTGGAGCCAGGCACTTTATCTACCGTTGACCAATTGCGATTTAGGTTAAGCCGAAAATCAATGGGCGGCGCGTCTTTGTCGATTGATTGAACGGGAAATTTCGCGTCGAACTCCAAGCTTTTGGTTTCGGCATTGCCATCGTTAATTGGCAATGAAACCCAGCGGTCGTTGATGAACAATAAGCCGCGCCGGTTATAGCCGGTGATGCGCCTAATGTTGCCAGAGAGGCTTACCGACGCACCTTCCCCCCCTCAAATTTTTCCAGCGCGATATCAATGCCGGTGGCAAGCTCAGGCTGCAAATCCGGGTTGCCGCGTGAGTCAGGAGACGTCGGTTTGTTTGCAATGCTTCTAAATAATCGTGGAATGAGTTGCGATGTGCTGGGCGCTTTGTAGGTGCGGGTGAGTGCCAAGCGCATTTGCTCGCCTTGGCGTCCCAGCAATTTATAAAGTGTTTGCATCAGCGGGCTCCACACGCTGGATCGGTTGCTTCCTGCACTAAACGTTTTACCTTCAGTGGTGGTGATTAAGCTCTCCCAACGTAGCCCTAAATAGACTGACAAAAGTTTAATCACATTCCATTCGTCTTGGGCGAAGGCCGAGAGTTTCACCACACGCGCTTCAAAATTATCGTCACTAATAAAGGCTGGAGTGGGTGGGGAAATATTGGCGAACGCCAAGTCACGTTGGTTGCTGGTTTTATCGCGTTGGCCAACGCTGGTGCCCCAACCCGATACTAACGAATGTCCTTCCACAATGGGCGTGGAATATTTGCCGGTGAAGGTGAGGCCTTTATTTTTTGCCGATGTGCTTGGTGTGCGGTCTTGCGTTTGCTGGTTGGCCGCGTTGAAGCTATGCACGTTGAAACTGTTGTCATTGCGATTCAGATTAAAGCCAAGCTTCATGTCGAGCTTGGCACTTTCTTTGGATTTTTTTACCCAGTTCACATCAGTACGAAAATCATTTGCCGTGTATTCGTTGGTTGAAAACAGCGTTTGAAACGGCGCGGGAATGCCTTGCGTCATTTTGTAACGCGATGCATTGCTGCCGCTACCCGTGTTGGTATTGACAAATAGTTGCCAACCTAAAGTGTCACCGTTGGCGAGCGTCCAATTCAGACGCGGTTCATGGCCGCCGCCCTTGCCATTGCCTTCAGATAGCCCGGTAAATTCCCGCAGCAATATTTGCCTGCCCGCGGCGTCAACGCCGGCTTCAATATTGCTGTAAGGGTAGTTATTGGTGTTTTGATACACATAACCGCTGACGGTGTATGAGAAGTTGCCGACTTTGTCGGAGACTAAAAAGTCCGCGCTGGGAGAAGTAAAAAAACTACCGCGCGAGTAGCTTGCACGGATCTGGCGTTGTGCAAGTGAGACTTTTTTCTTTAACACAATGTTGATGGTGCCTGCTATTGATTGAGTGCTGAATTCTGCGGTTGCCGCACGCACAATTTCAATACGCTCAATCATGGCAGGTGACAATTGATCAATCTAAAACCCTGGCGGTACACGTTCGCCATCAATCAAGATCTGCGTGTAGCCATTACCAAGCCCGCGCATCCGAATACTTGAGCCGATAACGGTAATGCCGGGTAGCCGCTTCAATACGTCGGCCACTTGGGTATCGCCGAATTTATAAATTTCCGCCTAAGTTACCACAATCTTGGCGGCAGTATCTCCACGCCTAACGTCGTAAGTGTTGGTGGTTTTGACTTCGATTGTCTCGACTTTCGGGTCTGCCTTTGGTTCGGCCTTAGGTGTAGCCTTAGGGTCGGCTTTGGTTTCAGCTTTCGCTTCTACCTTTGCTTCTAACTGCGGACCCGCCTTTTTTTCACCCTCAGATTTTTCTGTCGTCGTACCTGCCTCTGGCTTGGTGGGTTCGGCGATCGCCAGATTAGCGGTGAGAGTCAGGCAAACCGATAGGAGAGTTGTAGCGGTGCGAGTAGATTTGGGCCTATTAATATCGGCGAATGTTGACGTTAGGTGAATGTAGTTTTAAGAACAGTTGGCATTCTAAAGTACATACCACCGAATGATGTATCGATCTGTACCGTCGTTCGTAACCCATCATCGCCAATTCTGTAGCCAACTTCTGCATTCTGTCGGATAGTGCTGGGCTGATAGTGGCGCGACTCCTAACATTGCGTCACTGCATTAACTAAGTTCCCTATCGTTAGTGCAGACGAGTTTATTAATTTACTTTTTAGGAGCCGCCATGAAATCATCATCAATGTCTGAAGAGCTAGAAAAATTATCTCAGTTACATGCTGATGGCAAGCTCAGTGATGACGAATTTGCGTCAGCAAAACGCCGTGTCATTGATAGTGTCGCCGCGCCAACATTCAAACCGATAGCGATGCCCAACACCTTGCAGCAACTAAATCGATCGTTGACTGATCGCTGGATTGGCGGGGTTTGTGGCGGCTTAGAAGAAGCGACAGCAATACCTACTTGGGCGTGGCGCATCTTGTTTGTGCTGGCGATTTTTTTGCACGGTATCGGCATTTTGATGTACTTGTTAATGTGGATTTTTGTGCCGCTGGCACAGCCGGCTAGGCTGATGTTGAGCACACCGTCATCCGCCACAACCTCAGCGCCGATCAATCCGACAAATACCAACGAGTAAATTGCTGATAAAGCTGGGTAATAAAAAAGAAAAAAACGGGACGCTGAGTAAATCAGCATCCCGCTTTTTTTGCAGCTTCGTTTGTTGCGGTTGGTGCCGCTTTAAGCAATATCGCTTAACGTGATACAGCCTTGAGCACTGTTGCTCAAAGCGCTATGACTTACGGCATTAAAACGGTATCAATTGCGTGAATCACGCCATTGGATGCGGCTACATCAGTCTTGATCACTTTGGCGTTGTTAACCATTACACCCTTGTCGGTGGTGATTTTGATCGCTTTGCCGTTAACGGTCGGTGCATCGCCTGCTTTAACATCCGCCGCCATTACTTTTGCCGGAACAACGTGGTACGTTAAAACGGCGGTTAATTTCGCTTTGTCTTTAAGCAAGGCATCAAGGTCAGCCTTTGGAATTTTTGCGAATGCAGCGTTAGTCGGCGCGAATACCGTAAACGGGCCTTTGCCTTTGAGCGTATCGACCAAGCCAGCGGCTTTAACAGCGGTAACTAGGGTTGAAAAATCTTTGTTGCCCGCGGCAACATCAACGATGTCTTTTGCGGCGTCTTTTGTTGCCATTGCCAAGGTAGAAGTAAACGCGATTGCCGTTCCGGCGATAAGAGAGACGATTGCACGATTCATATGAAGCTCCTGAAATATTTAACGGAAGTGAGTTGGATTTGCCAACGGTGAAAGTAGTTGCTAAGGTAAACCATAATAAGTGCGGTTTCTGCAAAGCGTGACTAATTAGTCATTATCTGGTTTGATGAGTTCAATTCTAGTCGAAATAAATCGATCATTTTAAGAAAGTCTTTAAAAAATCGATTCATTAGGCCTCAAAAATTACGATCCTCGGGGGCATTTATTAATTCGCCTATCGGCGGCTAGTTCCAGCTACTTTGTGCCGGAAACAACCGCCGTTGCTAGGGTTTTAATCTATAGATTTCGATGTTGCCGTTACATATTTTTAAACAATGGCATAAATGACAAGCTAACGGTAAGCGTTTCGCTTCTGCCTTTGAGTTTCACCGTGCCGCGCCCAGTGGCGTCTCTGACAATCGCCGCAACCTGCCGCATGTTGACGATGGTGCCGCGATGTATTTGTCGGAACACGTTAGGGTCAAGTCGAGTAGCCATATCGGCTAGCGGCGTACGTAGCAGCGACTCGCCAAGAGCAGTCATGACTACTGTGTATTTACTATCGGATTGAAAATAGATCACATCATCGACCATGATCAGGCGGGTCTCGCGGCCGCTGTTCGCGGTGAGCCATACGAGCGGCTCGGTTGCTGCTTCTGTTTTTAGCGTTGTAGTGAGCTGCTTTGTTAATGCGGCAATTAGGTCGTGCTGCAATGTGTTGTCAAGTTGAATTTGCGGCTGACTTTGTTGCTGACTGCGCTCCTGTATAAGTTGGGATTGCAGGCGTTTGATGGTAGCGATTAAGCGTTCCGGTGCAACCGGCTTCAGCAAATAATCCACTGCGCCGTTATCGAAGGCATTAATCGCATATTGATCATAAGCCGTGACAAAGACGATGCGTGTTGCAGGACTAATGTCAGCCATTGCGCGTGCAACTTCAAGCCCGGTTAAGCCCGGCATACGAATATCGAGAAAGGCAATGTCAGGCTTTGTTTCACCGATAACTTCTAACGCATGAGTACCATCGTCACAGGCCGCGACGAGTTGCAAACCCGGCCATTCTTGATGCAACAATTCAACTAATGCATCGCGAAATAGTGCTTCATCTTCAGCGATGACGGCGCGAAAAATTGGCATTGATTGGTTCATGATAACGTTGCCGTTACGCTGACGAGTGGTACGCTAATGGTGGCCGCAGCACCCGACGGAAAATTGGCGACTAAATGAAATGTAGCGTTGTCGCTGTAGGCCAATTGCAATCGTTCACGCACATTTTTGAGGCCAATATTAGTGTTGTTCATTTTTGCATCAGAGTTGTGGGTCGCAAAACCGATGCCATCGTCAGCCACGATTACCGATAAATGTGTTGCTGAAGTTTTCGCTAATATCCAAATATTGCCACCGCCAGTTTTAGGCTCCAGTCCATGCTTGATTGCATTCTCCACCAACGTTTGCAGCATCATTGTGGGAAAGGGGTGCGTATTGAGCCCATCGGCGACGTTAATATCGATTGTGAGCCGATCACCCATGCGGATTTTTAAAATATCTAGGTACGCCGTGGTGCGCAGTAATTCATCGCCTAAGGTCGATTGAACATCCTCAGTACGCGGCAGTGAATGGCGTAAATATTGAATTAGGTTGTCGAGTATGGCCTCGGCCTTGACAGCATCGCGTGCAACTAAATACTTAGCGCTACCTAGGGTGTTGTATAAAAAATGCGGCTCAATTTGTGCGTGGAGTAAACCTAAT
>Ga0105049_10006383_pt1 | contig 13725 bp, 11 predicted proteins | sample MAT06_FD_78087 | JGI IMG/M metagenome (GOLD analysis project Ga0105049, IMG submission 78087) | Freshwater microbial communities from Lake Fryxell liftoff mats and glacier meltwater in Antarctica - MAT-06 | ecosystem: Environmental > Aquatic > Freshwater > Ice > Liftoff microbial mat | place...
ACACCACCCGACTGAATAACCTGATGCTCCGACATCCAAGGCGAATTGAATGTATCTGTGGTGTCGATCTGAATCACATAGTTGCGTTCAGCCTCCAATACGTAGCCCGTACTTGCTTTCAACGTGATCTGATTTACCGGGACCACCGCAAACTCAAACGGATACACAGGAATAAGATCGCCGGAAGAGATAAACAAAGGCACACCCATCACCACATTGTTGCCCACATTGTCCATCTCATCCACGAGGCTCGAAGGATAATCCACGAACACGTCGAAGGTGTTTTGTCCGACTCCCCTCAACGGATCGATTGGCAAAGTGAACACTACGCTGTCCCGGTTGAAAATATGCTCGATAGATTGGACGTAGGAGGAATCCGTTCCATCCGGATAATGGCGAATCAACTCCACTCCCACGGGCTGATCGATTGCTTTACCCAAATTGAAAACCTCTACTTTCACGCGAAACGAATCGACTTGCGCCGTGATCCGGGAGGGATTGAAGCGAATATCGGATAGCTTCACATCATAATCCGGAAGCGGACGAGGATATAGTCGTACTGAAGGATCCCCGTGCAGCCCGAAAGTCAGTGCCACATTTTCCCGATAAAAATCACCTACCTGTTGAAAGTCGAGCACCGATTCGCGCATGCACTGCCCGATGGTTTTTCCATAATTGTCTTGAAAGAGATTCCGGTAAAACTGATTGGTATAGAGATCAAGATAGAGCGGAATCCCGAGGTCGCCTTTCGCTAGAAAGCCGATCACTCCGCGATCCGGAACCAACACAAATTGCTCGCTCGTGCTTTGTGCTTCCGACAAGTGAATATTCCCTGTGTAGCACGAGTTTCCGATAAGCAAAGGGTATTTTCCCTGGTTGGAATAATTTTGTGGCGCATCCAGATTTTGATCAAACCCGGTTGAACTTGCATGTCCGAAAAACGTCATCACTGCCGCACCTTCATTCAATAGAATTTGAATGGAGTCCGATAAATTCATCTGAATCGGATCAGTTGTGTTTTTAAGAAACGTATAAACTCGTGCAGCGTAAGAGGTGTCTTGCGCGATGTTCTTATAGTTCTCTAGATATCCCTTAAAAAGATTCTGTTCAAACGCATTTCCTCCGCCTCCAAAATGAAGGATATTCTTTTGCCATCGTGCTGGCGGTTGTGATTCCAATTGAATCACCTTGCTCAAATACTCCATTACCTCCTGTGGTGTTTCCGCGGAGAGCCTCCCCGTTGGAATAGCACTGTGGTAAAGCGGCGCGTTCAGGCGGGCTGTGAACATCGCATCACTCGGCGGCCAGCCCCAAGTAGGAACTAAATTTCGCGCATAGATTTCCGGGTTGAGACGAGCCCCTTGATTCGCAGAAATCGTCATCTCATGAATGCTCTTTCCAATAAAAAATAAATGTCCGGGGTCTTCAGGCCAGGCATCGATCATGTCTTTACAAAAACGGGAAATCGCCAGAGGATGCTTCGGAATGCCGCCGCCATACTGCAGGTACAGCTCTTCCACATTCGCGAGCAATACCTCCATTCCATTTTGCTGACGATACGCAGCGTAGGATGTAGCTGCATTCCACAAAGAAGGGTGCGTAATGATCACGAAAGCTGAATCAAGCTCAGTAGTGAGATAATCCGTGAAAAATCCTGTGTTCGTAACGCGTGATAGTTCGCTTACGGTGCCAAACGAACTCGCGGAAAGAATACGAATGCGCGCATTGCCCGAAAGGTCAGACACCGGCAGCAAACACTTCCACACATTTCCTTCATTCACAGGAACGACTTCGCGGTAAAACCCATTTCCGGAGATAAAAAATCGCGGATCGACAATTGAAAGATTAGTGGCTTCGATATAGATCCATCCATCGCCATCCTCATCCTCAACGGCAATGAGATCACCTTCTACATAGTCGTTCAACTGCCAGGTATGCGGATAGCGGAGACTCACCCATGCCACAGCGTGATTGTCCACGGCAGCTCCGAGATCATCCACTCCCCGATGTGTGATTCGGGTGAAAGAAGATCCCAACTGATTGGGTGGAATGATAAACTGGAGATCGTTGCGTTGATAGCCGTAATAAATCGTATCAATGGCCACGTTGAATGAATTGCCCCATCCTACTTGCAAGTGGTGGTTGGGCGAAATATTGGCCAGAGAAGCGCCGGCTGAAAGTGCACGCACCAAAGTGGGCGGCGCATCAGGAGCCGAATAAGCATTCGGTGTGGGAAGATCTGTTTGAAAAGAATAGGATACTGAAAATCGTTGACTCATCCAACCCTCCGCCGCACCGTAAGAAGGAAGGCCAATACCGTTTGGATCCAAACGCCCCTGCAGGTATTCGTCGTGGTACTCCCGATAAGGCTGAAACCATGCATAGGATGATGGTGTGAACCCTGAAAAGTCGGTGTACTGCTCCACAGGCGTGCGCAGTCCCGGTGAATTTCCCAGCGTGATAAACACCATTGACGTGTCGTTGAACAAGCTGAAATAGGGATTCGAAATAGCGTTGGAGGAAGAATAGGTGAGACTATCCAACCATCCTGAATTTTTTAACCCATAAAACTCGATGTAATCGCCGGGGTCAAATGAACCATCGGATTCTCCGGCCACGTTTACCCGTAATTGTTTCTCCCGAGAGAAGAGTTGAATGAGTTGGGGATTGCTTCCTGACACAGGGAATCCTGATTCCTGAAGAGTTTCGTAGGAAATGCGATACAGACCATCTTCAGCGATAGGCATTTTCCAGTATTGCTGATTCCACTCAATCCATTCATTGCCTGTTTGGCTGTGCACGGCCAATGGAAGAAGCAAGAAAAGCAGTCGCAATCCCCAACGCAGAGAGCTACGGTAATCGGCGGCACATCCAATCTTCACGCCTCCAATTTAGCCAAAAATGTGGTGTACAACGGCAGAGACCTTGTCAAATCGGTAGCCTGTCTATCTTTACAACCGCTTCCCGCAGGGTATCTGCCCTTTAGGTTGCTCCCTTTTCCCATGAACGAAACGTATATTATCGGAGAGATAGGCCAGAACCACAATGGATCCGTAGACCTTGCCAAACTACTGGTCGAAATGGCGGCCCGCGTGATCGAAAACGAGTTGTTCGATCTTCACCTCAAAGGCATGAACGCGGTCAAGCTAACCAAGCGTGACCTGAAAGAAGAGCTCAGCCAGTCGCAGATGACTCGGCCGTACGACACTCCGAACTCGTTCGGAAAAACATACGGAGAGCATCGTGAAGTGCTTGAGCTTACTGACGAAGAACACTTCGAAGTGTACAAGCATGCAAAGGCCTACGGAATGGATTTCGTGGAAACGCTTTGTGCCCGAGGCTGTCTGACAATGCTTCGCCATTTCACCCCTGACCGCTTGAAAGTAGCGAGCCGCGACCTCACCAATTTGCCTTTACTGGCTGCGCTGGCCGAAACTAAAATACCGATCATTCTATCTACAGGTATGGCTGGCAAGCAAGAACTTGATGAGGCGCTTGACACCATCACCCGCTACCACGATCAGATCAGTATACTTCACTGCGTATCGGAGTATCCTACCAAACCTCAAAATGTGAACCTCAATACGATCACGTATCTGCAGAAAAATTATCCGCAGTACACTATTGGCTTTAGCGATCACACTATCGGCATCGCCGCGCCAATAGCGGCCGTAGCGATGGGCGCGCGCATTGTAGAAAAGCACATCACCATTGATCGTCGTATGAAAGGAACCGATCAGGCCGGTTCACTCGGCCCTGATGGAATGAATCGCATGATTCGAGACATCCGGTTGATGGAAATGTGGGGCGGTGTGGAGGATATTTTTATCGAAAAAGACACTGACTCTGCGCGACAAAAATTAGAGCGCTCCATAGCTACAAGTAGATCCATTTTGAAAGGAGAAGTCATCACAGAAGTCGACGTGCACATGCTCTCGCCTGGCGATGGATTCAAATGGCGCGACCGCGATGCGGTCATTGGAAAAAAGGCCACTGCAGATATTCCCGCGGATGAAGTGATTTATCCCACAATGCTTCAATCATGAGTATCATCCTTCCCAAACTTGTGATGACCGACATTGATGGGGTATGGACGGATGGCGGCATGTATTACGATCAAACGGGGAATGAATGGAAGAAATTCAACACGGCAGATGGCGCGGGTGTTTTGTTCCTTCGCTTGCTCGGAATTCCAGTCGCCATTCTAACCGGAGAAAAAACTTCAATTGTAGAAAACCGAGCGAATAAACTCAAAGTAGATTATGTCTTTCAGGGCGTGCGCAACAAACTTCATGTCGCGACCAACCTGTGCACGGAATTAAATATTTCGCTCAGTGAAACCGCCTATATCGGCGACGACATCAACGACATTCCGCTGCTTCAGGCGGCGGGTATCTCGTGCAGTCCGGCGAATGCTCCAGACTACGTTTCATGTCATGCCCAATTCACTACGCAGCTCAAAGGAGGCGATGGAGCATTCCGCGAGTTTGTAGAGTCCATTCTTAAGCGTTCCGGTGCATTGGACGAGGCCTTGAAAAGGTATCACGAGGCCATGATGGCTCATGACAAATAGCGGCAGCGAATAGTCTGCTACCTTTGAACAGAAGAAGTAAAGATGAATCACGCGATCATAGTAGCCGGAGGCACAGGCACCCGAATGCAGCAGCATTTGCCGAAGCAATTTCTTGAGTTGCAAGGCAAGCCGGTACTGGCCCACACGCTTCGACTTTTTCAGCAGTTCGATTCGCGCATTAATATCGTAGTGGTGATGCACCACGCCTTCGTGAACTATTGGAATGATCTCCGCGAAACGCTTGACCTCGGAATTCAACATACGGTTGTCCCCGGCGGACAGGAACGTTTTCATTCGGTAATGGCCGGACTTGATACCATTGCTGATTCAGATGGAGTAGTTGGCATTCATGATGCCGTTCGTCCGCTAGTGAGTCAGCACACTTTACGCAATTGCTACGAAGCCGCTTCGATCAGTGGCGCGGCAATTCCCGTAGTGACGGTGCACGAATCTCTGCGTCAGGTCACCGGTTCTGTGAGCGTCGCATTAAATCGTTCGGTATTCAGAATGGTTCAAACGCCGCAATGCTTTCGATTGTCCGTGATTCGTCATGCATTTCATCAAGACTATCGTCCGGAGTTCACCGACGACGCTTCAGTAGTGGAAGCGGCAGGACATGATATCCAACTGGTAGAAGGCAATCGAGAGAATATTAAAATAACCACACCCGAGGATTTGATCATCGCAGAAGCGTTGATTCAGCATCGGATGATCTGAGCGCGAAACGTGAGTCTTTATTCTACGATCACGTAAGACTGAGCGCCGCTGAAACGATTGCGTTGCACACGCACATTGGGCAATCCTAGCACCTCACGAAGCGCGATTGTTTCACCTGGGAATGTGGGGTCGCACAATTCATCAAAGCCCAGCACAGTGCCTCTGGTGAGATAAGGCTTCAAGAGTTCAAGGCATTTCTTGGTAGGCTCGTAAATATCGAAGTCGAACCATACCATAGCCACAATCGTTTCCGGATGTTCCTTAAGGTATTTGTCCAATTCAACAACCGCATCCCCTTTAATCAGTCGGTTTTTGGGTATGTGTGATAGCGGACATTCACTTTCATGGTAATCGAGCAAGTTGCCCAAATAGTCCTCATAGCCTTCCGACACATTCAAGCCGCCCACCTTCACAATGGAGTGTGAACCATCGTTGGCATGTACACTGGGGAAGCCTTCAAACGTATCGAAACCTACAATTTTGCGGTGGTGGTTAAAAGGCTCATAGATTCCACGAAGGTTGTTCCAGAGCACCATATTCCTTCCCCAACGAACTCCCAATTCGAGGATGACACCGTGCACGGGAAGGATATGATTACGATACAATTCATCGAAGAAGAGCATCTTGGTGAGGTCCTGCCGCTTCAAAAAAATGGATGAATTTGCAAGTACTTCATCATCTGGAATGGGGCAATTGCGGAAAGCACTTGCAGCCTTAACACGGGCAGAAACTTCCTGAGAGGAAGCATTGGTGAATGTCTGAATAGTATCGGCCATGGTTAAAAATATCGAGAGCGAAGGTAAACAGAGAATAGATAGGCTGGTCGATGGCTGTCGGGGTCTGCTTGGATATGCGGTAAAAGCCTCGGACAGAAGGTGGAGGACCGATCACGAGGAGTCGTACATTTCGCCCGAAATCCGTCCTCCATCATGAACAAATTGCTAAAACTCGTTCCCCTTGCAGCAGTTATTTTCGCTTCCTGCAAAGAAACTCCCCAACCCACCACTATGCCTCAACCCCCTGCTGCACTTAAGGTGCCTTACGAACTCAAAGAGCACGGCGACACCCGTATCGACAACTATTACTGGATGCGCCTATCGGATGACCAGAAAAATGCTGCCACACCTGATTCCCAAACCCAACAGGTACTGAACTACCTCAATGCGGAGAACGATTACGGCAAGGCTGTCATGGCCCATACCGACTCCTTCCAGACCAAGTTGTTTGAAGAAATGAAAGGGCGGATCAAGGAAACTGACCAGAGCGTTCCGGTAAAAAATCGTGGCTTCTGGTATTATGTGCGGTATGAGCAGGGACAAGATTATCCTTACTACAGTCGCAAAAAGGAATCGCTGGAAACAGGCAAGGAAGAAGTGCTTATTGATGGTCCGGCAATGGCCAAGGGAAAAGATTACTGGGCCCTTGGCGGATATTCCGTAAGCGAAGACAATACCATGATGTGCTATGGAATCGATGAGGTTAGCCGTCGCATCTATACTGTATTTTTCAAAAATCTTTCCACCGGAGAGTCGATGAGCGATGTGCTCGAAGGCACAAGTGGTTCAGGCACTTGGGCTGCCGATAACAAAACGGTTTTTTATGCCAAGAAAGATTCTGTTACTCTTCGTGATAATCAGATCTGGCGTCATACTCTGGGCACTCCTCAACAAGACGATGTGCTCGTTTTCGAAGAGACGGATGAAGAGTTTTCATGTTTCGTGTACAAGACAAAGAGCGATCGTTACGTTGTGATTGGAAGCAACCAAACATTGAGCAACGAATACCGTGTTTGCGAAGCCAATAATCCGGGTGGAGAATTTCGAATCATTCAACCACGTGAGCGCAATTTGGAATATGGCATTGATCACTACGGTGATAAATTTTATATCGCCACCAATCTGGACGCAAAGAATTTCCGTTTGATGGAATGTCCGGTGAATAAAACAACCAAAGAGAATTGGAAAGAAGTCATTGCACATCGCGCCGATGTGTTGCTGGAAGGAATTGAAATATTCCGCGACTATCTCGTGGTAGAAGAGCGCAAAGAAGGATTGACTCAGCTCCGAATGATCCGCTGGGGCGACAAAAGCGAGCACTACATGGAGTTTCAGGACCCCGCTTATGCGGCTGGTGTGGGAGCCAATCCAGATTACAACACCACCATTCTTCGCTATAGCTATTCATCGCTCACCACGCCTTCGAGCACGTATGATTATGACATGACTACGAAAGAGCGCAAGCTTTTGAAGCAGCAGGAAGTAGTCGGTGGATATGATGCGGCCAACTATGTAAGTGAACGGTTGTATGCAACTGCCACAGACGGCACTAAAGTTCCCATTTCAATTGTGTACAAAAAGGGATTTGAGAAAAATGGTCAGGCGCCAGTGTTGTTGTACGCATACGGCAGCTATGGGTATAGCATGGATGCTACATTCAGTTCAAGTCGTCTTTCATTACTCGATCGCGGTTTTGGATTCGCGATTGCACATATTCGCGGTGGGCAAGAGATGGGACGGCAGTGGTATGAAGACGGAAAATTGCTGAAGAAGAAAAACACCTTCACCGACTTTATTGATTGCGCAAAATTCCTTTGTGCAGAAAAATACACCAGCGCTGATAAGCTCTTCGCTATGGGAGGCAGCGCGGGCGGATTGCTAATGGGTGCGGTTGCCAATATGGCACCCGATCAATTCAAGGGAATAGTTTCTTCCGTTCCCTTTGTGGATGTGGTCACTACGATGTTAGACGAGAGTATTCCACTCACCACTTTTGAGTTTGATGAGTGGGGAAATCCGAAGAACAAAGAGTACTATGATTATATGAAGAGTTACTCTCCTATCGACAACATTGATGCGAAGAATTATCCTAACATTCTTGTGCTTACAGGCTACTGGGATAGTCAGGTTCAATATTGGGAGCCGGCTAAATATGTGGCTAAGCTGCGAGATAAGAAGACCGATTCCAATGTGCTGCTGTTCCGCTGCAACATGGATGCTGGTCACGGGGGCAAATCAGGCCGATTTGAAGCGTTGAAAGAGGTGGCTCTAGAATACGTATTCATGCTCAACCTCCTGGGTATCAAGCAATAAGACAATCCTTTCACCAGGCATTTAAGCCGCGCATTTCGAAACGAAATGCGCGGCTTTTTTTTAAATTGAATCGGCAAAGTATAAGTTCAGTTAGAACTGCGCAATCACGGCGGAAGGATTCTCGCACCGATTCCACGTAATTTGCACCAATAATCCCGGTCGATGAGTAACAATGATATTATGAAAAAACTTCGTGTAGCCCTTAAGCTCAGGGACACGGATATTATAGCGATTCTCAAACTTGTGGATTTTGAAATTAGTGCATCAGAACTTGGTGCCATCTTTCGCAATCCGGATCACCCCAACTACAAGGATTGCGGCGATCAATTGTTGCGCAATTTCCTGAATGGGCTGGTTATTCATCTTCGTGGGCCCATGCCTGAAAAGCAAGTATGACGATCATCTGTGACTAATTGCACCCAATAGAATGCTCTTCAATTCCATTGACTTTGCAATTTTCCTTCCTACACTATTCTTTCTGTATTGGTTTGTTTTTCACAAGAACCTTCGTCTTCAAAACCTTCTGATTGTCCTTTCAAGCTATCTGTTTTATGGGTGGTGGGATTGGCGCTTTCTGTCGTTGCTTCTTCTCTCTTCATTGATTGATTTCGGTGCAGGAAGAGCATTGTCAAAAACCGATGATGCTCAAAAACGCACACTTCTTCTCGGAATAAGTCTGGCCACCAATCTGGGGCTACTTGGATTTTTCAAATACTACAATTTCTTTGTTGACAATTTTATCTCCGCATTCTCCTTCTTTGGTGCGGATATTCAAGTCAATTCACTGCACATCATTCTTCCTGTCGGGATTAGCTTCTATACGTTTCAAACAATGAGCTATGCCATTGATGTGTACCGTAGGAAGCTACAGCCCACCAAGGACTTTATTGAATTCTCGGCGTTTGTGAGCTTCTTCCCGCAACTCGTGGCCGGACCGATTGAAAGGGCAACTCATCTGCTTCCCCAGTTCTATACCAAGCGTGTATTCGACCATTCGAAGGCAGTGGATGGAATGCGCCAAATTCTGTGGGGCTTGTTCAAGAAAATGGTCATCGCCGACAATTGCGCGGTGTATGCGAATCTTATTTTTAATAGCTCTGAAGACCAGTCCGGAAGCACGCTAGTGATGGGTGCACTTTTTTTCACATTTCAGATTTATTGCGACTTCTCAGGTTACTCAGATATTGCTATCGGCACCTCACGATTGTTTGGCTTTGATCTCATGCGCAATTTCAACTATCCCTATTTCTCGCGTGATATTGCAGAATTCTGGCGGCGATGGCACATCTCTCTCTCCACCTGGTTCAGGGATTATCTCTACATCCCTCTGGGCGGAAGCCAAGGGGGTATTTGGAAAAAAATCCGGAATACGTTTATCATCTTTATTGTAAGCGGATTCTGGCATGGGGCCAACTGGACCTTCATTGCTTGGGGGGCACTCAATGCACTCTACTTTCTTCCCCTATTAATCACCAATCGCAACCGGAACAATCTGCATGTGGTGGCGGAGGGGAAGAATTTTCCTAGTCTGCGCGAATTGGCCGGCATGCTTCTTACGTTCAGTCTAATCGTATTCGCCTGGATTTTTTTCAGGGCAGAAAACATCGCTCATGCTGCCTCATACATTTCAGGAATCTTTTCGAAATCGCTTTTCACCGCTCCCGACTTTGAGGGGATAGGAGGTGCATTTATGACCGTGCGGCTCACACTTGGGTTTGTTACAATGGAGTGGATTGGCCGCAGTCATTCCCACCCGCTGGCTCGCCTGGGAATAACTTGGAAGCGGCCGCTTAGGTGGGCGATGTACTCATTTCTCCTCTTCCTTATTGGGATGTTCATGCAGACAGAAGAATCGCCATTCATCTATTTCCAATTCTAATGAATGGCCCCATGAACAACTTCCTGAAATCCATCCTAATGTTCATTCCATTTGCAGCGATTAGCTATCTCGCGCTATTGCTGCTTTGGGGAAGTGGTCTCATTCCAGAAATTGCCCGTACGAATTTGAAGTACTCCATTGCCAGCTTTGGGCACACCTATTCTCGTTTAAAAGAAGTGAAGACTAAAAGCGACGTTGACGTGCTGTTCCTAGGATCTTCCCACGCCTATCGGGGCTTTGATACGCGATATTATGATTCGCTCGGATTGCGGTCATTCAACCTTGGATCCAGTTCGCAAACCCCCACACAAACGCGAGTGCTATTGGAACGCTATCTCAATCAGCTAGATCCGCGGCTCGTTATTTATGAGGTCTATCCGGTCACGTTTTCAATAGATGGAGTTGAGTCGTCGCTTGACATCATTGCCAACGACAGAAACGATGTGCATTCGCTCCAAATGGCTTTGAAAATGAACCACGCTAATGTGTGGAACACTCTGTTCTACGGGGTGACACGGGATCGACTCGGTTTAAATGCCTCGGTGAAACAGCCCGAAGGTTTAGGCGCAGACACCTATATCTCCGGCGGCTATGTGGCGAATGAAATGAAGTACTTCAAACACGGTGAATATCCTCAGTCAGAATGGGAGTTCAATGACGATCAATTCATAGAATTTGAGCAAATCCTTTCGATGATCCGAAAAAGAAAGATGAAGGTCATACTCGTGAATGCCCCGGTTACTCCATCTTACTACATCTCGCACACTAATAATTCTCAATTTGATAGCCTGATGACGAGCTATGGGGAGTACTACAATTTCAATGAACTTATGACCTTAAATGACACTCTTCACTTTTATGATTCCCATCATCTTAATCAGGATGGGGTAAGGCTATTCAATCAACGACTGATTGATATTTTCCTCGAAAAGGGCGCATTCGGACTATAGAAGTAGGTCTGTATTTTGATGAAATTCATTTTCCTTGGTTCGCCTAGAGAGCATGGCACGAAATCTGATTTTATCATTTCAATAACGAAACCCTCTGTCATAATCTCCGTCGTAAAATCCCTTCAAGCAGCATCTATATTTACTCCGTAAACTCACCTCTAATTTAAATAAACCAATGAAAAATCTCAATTATGCAACGCTTGGCATCTCCGTGGTGGCCATTGCTCTCGTTCTATTTTCGTTTACCAACAACGCTACTGCTCCAGCGCCGCAGTATGATTTCACTTCATTCACGGTAGTGGAATCCATCGTCCCCAATGGTCTTGGTCGTTCACGGATAATCAATGCGTTGGAGCAGCGCGACTACAAGGAATTCACCTCTGTGCGCTCAGAAGAAGAAAACACGCGCAACAAATCAGACCGCGATGAAATACGTGTGAAGAATTTTGAAGAAACAAAGCTGTTGAACTTCTTTAATATTGGCGGTATTCGCTTTCAGAACATAGCCGCCAATGATGCTATCGTGAACAGCAAAGTAAATGTAATGCTCAGCGAAGGCTGGGAAGTTGTTTCGATTGTAGCTGGAGTAGAATCTGTTGGTGGCCAAGACGACAATGATGGAATCTACATTACTCGCTTCTATTTCAAGCGCGCCAAGTAATGCCTCCTTCAAATAATGATTTCATGAACCGCTCCTCAAGGGGCGGTTCTTTTTTTATCAAACCAAGAATAAATTATGCGGATACGGCTTCTTCCAGCGATATCCCTGGTAGGAGGTGAATAGCTTTGAGACCTGCCTTCAGTGCGCCTTGAACATGCTGCAAAGAGTCGTCGATAAATAGAGTTTCCTCTGGAATCAGGTTATTCCATTCGCACACTTTCAGGAATGTTTCCGGATAGGGCTTTTTGATCCCCATTTCATTGCTGTAATAGACCTTTTCAAAAGCCCTCCGAAATTGATCCAAGCCCATTGAGGCGTCAATCATCTTCTCAAACTCTGCGACATGAATCGCGTTGGTATTGCTCAGCAGAAAGGTCCGATAGCCTTTGTCGCGCAATGATTGCACATAGGCTACCTTCTCCGGCCAAAGAAAAAGCAGGATACAATTCCATGCATCGTCCACTTCCTTCCGGGTAGCAAGAGGCACGTGCGAATGAAGAAAGGCCATAAAAGCCTCGTTTTCAATCTTCCCTGTTTCCAGCAGATCAAATTCAGGTCGCTGAGCTGCTTGGGAATAAATGGATTCGAAATCCTCCAATCCGAGTGCTTTGAACGCGCGAACTGGTGCGTAATAATCAATATCAAACAGCACTCCACCAAAGTCGAAGATGATGTTGCGAATGCCCTTTAGACTCATAGATAATGGATCAGCGGGAGAGTATCCAGGCGCTGGTTTGTTTGGCTGATTTTATTTCCTTCATGAATTGACGGGCCTCGGTTGAGCTATCGGAGCCAGCTATGGCTACGAGATGAAGGCGTCCTCTCTTACCTGCCCGAAAAGGCTTGTAACCCTCCGAGGTAAGCTGCTCAATGAATAAGTCAGCATTTTCTTCTATTTCAAAAGCCCCTCCGATTATGAGAAAACGGGGAAATGATTGAGACGTCCGACTTTTCTTGACCGGCTTAATCTTCTCAGGAGCAGGCCTTTCCGTGATTTCAATGCCTCGGGCATCTTCTTCTCCAGTAATCAGATTGATGCGAGCACCGGGACGATCCACTAGACTCTCCCAATTGGACGCATCGGTTGTGTCCCAAGGAGAAAAAACCACTCGACGCACCACAGGGGTGTATTTGGCCGCATTCGTTTTTGCCTTAAATGGGTTGATCTCAGCAAGGTTCAGCCCTTCCATTGGTTTCAGATTTTGACTGAGCATCCATACACCGGCTGCGACAAGTGGGATGGCCACAGCGGCTGCGGCTTTCCACCATACGGAAGAAGAGTCCGTTGGAATTAGGTTTCGCTCACTAGCTGCCGGAGAGTCCGCAGTCTGCTGAGCGACCGGCCTAAGCTGAACGGAGGTCAATCCATAGGATTCGAGCAGGAAATTTTCCTGTTCCTCCGGGATAAACTGCAAGCTTCCACTGCGATCTGTAAAGAACAATCCAATTTTCTCCCATGAAACACGCTGTCCGTGAAGCAGTTGATGGTAGAATTCCGCAATCGTTTCTTCCATTTCAGCAAGTGCTTCGGAATATGCCTTACCTGTAATGCGAGCCACATGAGCGGCCAGAAGACCATCGTTATGGGTAAGGTTACGATTGAATCCTACATGCTTGGATGGAGGCTTAATGACATGCGTAATCCGGTTCAGGCGGGCCGGACGATAGGTCGCCACCAATCCACCAAACCCAGGAATGATCACACAATCGTGATCATAGAGCAAATCCGTGATAAAAGCCTCCAAGCGCATAGGTGCCAAAGGTAAAGAAACTGAGGGACCGAAAAGCTGGAGCTGATCGGGATATCGGCACGTGCGGACACAATCCACTCATTCTCAAACTAAGATTGAATGTAT
>Ga0105049_10006384_pt1 | contig 13723 bp, 8 predicted proteins | sample MAT06_FD_78087 | JGI IMG/M metagenome (GOLD analysis project Ga0105049, IMG submission 78087) | Freshwater microbial communities from Lake Fryxell liftoff mats and glacier meltwater in Antarctica - MAT-06 | ecosystem: Environmental > Aquatic > Freshwater > Ice > Liftoff microbial mat | place...
CCCTTTCCAGAGCCCACCGCGATGATATTGCGAACCCCCGCGATAGCGGTTTTTCCCGCGTCCACCCGGCCGGCCTTAACCTCTGATGACATGGAGATCCGGATTTCCTTGATCTCTGGAATCCGCCGGATGGCAGCGATGCAATCGCCCTCGATTTTTTCCTTCATCGGGCATGCGGGCGTGGTCAGCACCACCGTAAGGGAAACGTTCCCTCCGGCGTCGACCTCGATGTTGCGGATCATGCCGAGGGTGACAAGGTCTTTGTGGATATCCGGATCCTCGACGGTGCGAAGCGCGTCGAGGACTTGGTCTTTAAGATCGGGCATGTGACTCCGGCTTGCGGCCTTGGGCGGTGGTTACTTTCCGGCGTCCTTCTTGAAGCTGACGTGGCGGGCTTCCATGATGCCGAAAAGGAGCTTGGGCTTTCTCTCGGTGATCACGTTGACGGAGCCGCGGTCGGGGGCGTCCTGCTTAATGGTGAGCAGGCGGCGTGCGGCGCGATCGTTGATGTCGAGCGTGGCCGGCGTGCTGCTTTCCTCCGTGGCGCCAATGTAGTCGGCGCGGAATTCGTAGCTGCCGGGCTTGAGCGTCACCTGAAACACGTCCTTGGGCTCGATCACGGTTTCGAGGACGAGTTGGAAGCGGTCCTCCCCCATCGTGGTATCGAAGGCGCGGAGGAGGATCGGGTCGGAGAGTTCGTTGAAAACCTCGGACTCGTTCCAGATGGGCGTGTAGTCGCTATAGTACTGGTCGGCGGCGCCCTCCCTCACGGGATGGCGGACCTTGTCCTTGTCCATGGTTCCGGAAAACAGGTCCGACTTGAGCACGATGATAGCGCGCGACTCGGCCCGGAGAGCGCCAAGATTAACGGGGCCCTTGGAGGGGGCTGTGGGGGCGTAGGCGAGGACGACGAGGTTGCGCTCGCGCGGGAGGCTGACGTTGCGATAGGTCATGGCAGGGAGTGGTTCCTTGTACTTGTAAACCAATTCCTCGTCGGGGCCGATGAAGGTCAGGTGCATGGGGAAGGGGGTGTAGTTGATGAACTGGGTATCCTCGAAGCCCTTGCTCATGTAGGCTTTGCTGGCAAGAAGCTCCGCTTCGAGCTTCGGGGTGTCGGCCTCGAAGTAGGGAATCAGGAGTTGGGTGAGGCCGTTAATGACCTCTTCGCGCGTGGGCGGGGGAACCGGGGAGGGAGACGGGGTGGCGGCCACTTCGTTGGACGGGGGTGTGGGAATCCAGATCGTGCGGAAGCCAATGTCGTCGCGGGTTAGGGTGGGCGGATTGGCGTCGCGGGCGGTGGCGCGGAGGGCGTTGAGGCGGCTGAAATAGCTTCCGCCGCGGATGACGCGGGTCTCGCCGTCGCCGGGCCCCGGGGGATTGTCGCTGGGTGCCTGGGCATAGTACTCGCGGCCAAACCAGTCGGCGACCCATTCGCTGACGTTGCCACTCATATTGAAGATGCCATAGCCGGAAACGTCTCCAGTGGCTTCCTTCACGGGGGCAGTCAGGCCCTTGGGGCCGCGCTCGGCGACCACTTGTTGGGCCGTGGGGCGGGTGCTTCCCGTGACATAAACCGAGTTGCTGGGGCCGCGCGCGGCCTTCTCCCACATGGCCTCCGTGGGGAGCGCCTTGTCGGCCCAGTTGGCGTAGGCGGCGGCGGCGGTCCAGGGAATCGCGCAGACAGGGCGATCCTCCTCCAGCAGCTTTTCATTGCCGGCGGGGCGGGGGCGCTGGGCCGTGCCGCCGTCGCGGAGGAACGCTGTGTACTGCGCATTGGAGATTTCGTACTTGTCGATGTAGAAGGAGCGGAGCGTGACCTCGCGCTCTGGACCCTCGTTGGGCGCCCCGCCGTTGTCGGCGTTCAGGCCCATCTTGAACGTGCCGTGGGGGATAAGAACCATGACCGAGCCGTCCTTCTCCCAAACGATCTCCTTGGGGAAGGTTGATCCGTGCTCGTTGGGAACCTGCTCGGTGCCCTCCACGGGCTTGGGCTGGCCGAACGCCGCGCCCGCGAGGACGAGGGTGGCCAGACTGGAGATAATCCCGGCTTTGGCGGAACGCATCATTGAACGAATCCTTGCTGGCGGATAACCCATGTTGCTACCCGGTCGGATAGGAGAAATCCTCCACGGAGGCAAGCGGCTCTTCATCCCTATTTATACTCGCCCTGTTGTCTGCCCCACCCAAAGAGGAGAGCAACAGGTTTCAGCCCCCCGGCCCGCGCATCAGACCGGGGCCGACCCGGCAGGGTTGGGCGGGGAATCCGCGCCAGAGGCGATTTTCCCAAGTTTCCCCTCTGGTGCGAGGTTGAGTTATTGACCGCGTGAGGCTATTCGAGGCAACGTGGTGTCGATTGACAATCTTTCGCCCCGGAGGGTCCCGCCATGAAGCCCGTGGCGCCGCATCAGGCGCGCTTCTATGAAAAAGCCCCCTGGGACACGGTGATCTGCAAGCTGTGCCCCCACGAGTGCGTCATCGCGCCCTCGCGGACGGGCGTGTGCGGCGTTCGGACGAATCGCGACGGCGAGTTAACTGTGGACAACTATGGCCGCGTGACGAGCGAGGACTTCCTATCATCCGAGGATCTTCCCCTCTATCATTTCAAGCCCTCCATGACCTGGGTGCAGTATTCGGGGCGCGGATGCACGATGCGGTGCCCTTTCTGCAATACCTACAACTACAGCCAGGTCGGTGGCGTCCGCTCGTTTGCCATGACGCCCGGCCAGCTCGTCGCTACGGCGATCGAAAAGCGTTGCGGGGGAATTGCCTTTGGCGTTAACGAGCCAGCCACCATGCACGAGTTCATTTGCGATGTGTTCATGGAAGCGCGGGACGCCGGCCTCCAGACCCATGTCGCCACAGGCGGCATGTGGAGCCCCGACGCCCTGCGCGAAATGGCGCCGATGCTCAGCGCCGCCACCTTCGGCCTCAAGGGCCTGAAGTCCAGCTTCCTTCAGACGATCCTCGGCGCGGACCTCGATGCGATCCTTGGGAATATCGACCTGCTCATGACGATGGGGGTCCACGTCGAGTTCTCTTGGCTCGTAATCCCCGGGGAGACGGACGACCCAGCACAGGCGGAGCCGTTGGCCCGCATTGTGGGCCAATTCGATCAGGTGCCCCCGATCATCTTGCTCCCGTACCAGCCTGCCTTTACGTGGAATCGCGAAGGCGCCGAACTCAGGCACCTGCAAGCGTTTCGCGCCGCGCTGAAGAACGTGTACCCGGGGACGATCTACGAGGCCCACCCGGAAAGCCTCGCCCAGAACACCTGCTGCCCCAAGTGCGCCCGCCCCCTCGTCCGCCGCGGCCTCGCCGGCCTGATCGTCACCTCGCATGACGGGGGGCGCGCCAAGGAAAACTGCCCGGGGTGTGGGACTCCGGTGCCGTATGTAGCGTAGGGGGGAAAGGCAGGGGAAAGTAGGGAGTGGCAGGAAGAGCACCGCCTTTGCCGTTTCCTGCTTTTCCCTGCCGTTCCCCGCCTTTTCCTGCCTTTCCCTGCATTACTCCTCAATCGGCTCCACATCAACGCCAACCACCATCCGCTGCTTGCCGCCACCGACGAGGACGCCGCGGACAGGGGAGACGTCGTCGTAGTCGCGGCCCCAGGCGAGGGTGATGTGGCTGGCGGAGGGAACGCGGTTATTGGTGGGATCGAAGTCGAGCCAGCCGAAGCCGGGGAAGTAGACTGACACCCAGGCGTGGGATGCGTCGGCGCCGATGAGGCGCGGCTTGCCGGGGGGCGGGAGCGTGCGCAGGTAGCCGCTGACGTAGCGCGCCGCGAGTCCCATCGAGCGCAGGCACCCGATCTGAAGATGCGCGAAGTCCTGACAGACGCCCTTGCGCATCCGCATGACCTCGGGGAGCGTGGTGGAAATCGTGGTGGTCGCGGGCGAGTACTTGAAATCCTCGTGGATGCGGCGTGTCAGGTCGAGCACAGCCTCCAGAAGCCTGCGGCCCGGCGGGAACGAGGTCTCGGCATAGGTGGCGAGTTCCGAGCTCCGGCGTATATGCACGGAGTCGAAGGTGAATTCGATGGCCTCCAAGGCAGCGGGCGACAGGTCCCAGCGCATGGCCTCTCGCACCATCTCCCACGGGAGCGTCACCTCGGCGGTGGGATACTTCTTGGTGGAGACATCGACGATGCTCTCCACCTCGATGGACATGTCCTGGTGCTTGGCCTGGACGGTGAAGAAGGTGGTCTTGTTGCCGAAGAAGTCGCGGCTGTGCCTGATGATCGCAGGCTCGGGAACGATGCGGAAGACGCTGCTGCGGCAGAACTGAATCGCATGGTCGCGCGGCGTCAGGTTCGCGCGGTTGTGGCAGAGCGAAACGGACGACGAGTATCCGAAGGTGGTGCTGTGGCGGACACGGAATCTCAGTTGGCGGGCTCCGGCGGGGGCTCGCCAATGTTGCGGACGAGATCGGTGTGGCTGAAGTATCCTTCGGCGAGCTTCTCCGAGAAATTGGGGAGGCGATCCGCCATGTCGGTGAGCATCGCTTCGAGGCGCGAACGGACGCCATCGGCGCCCATCTCGCACAGCATGTCGGCGTCGGCGATGCGCAGCGCCGTGAGCATCGAGTCGATCGCGCTTCGCGTTGGCGCGCGGGGGCTCGGCGTGATCTCCGCGGGCAGCGCGGCGAGATGATCGGATAGGAGCGAAAGCTGGAAGGCGACGGAACGCGGGTTCGACTCGTCCATCACGAGCAGGTCGATGAATGGCGCGACTTGCAGGAGCGACAGGTAGCGCGAGCGGTAGGTCATGGAGCTGTCGGCCACCTCGAGCAGCGACTGCAGCGCGGCGGTCTCCTGGTCGCGGAGACGCGGCACCGTGGAGCGGAGCAACTCGATCAGGAACAACGCGCGCTCGAGGCGGCGCCCGATGTCGAGGAAGCGCCAGCTATGGCCGCGCGTCATGCTCTCCATCGCGAGGCCGCTGAAGGCCGACAGCGTGAGCACGAGGCGGTCCGTCAGTTCGTAGGCATCCAGCATCGTGACGTTGCCGCCGGGCGCGGTCTCGGGGAACTCCTCGTTGAGGCGATGGAGGATCTTCCACATGTCCACGGAGATGCGGTCGTAAACCATGAGCGACGTGCGCTGAAGGGCGCGCATCGCGGAGCATAGGCTGGCGCGGTTGTCCTGGTCGAAGAGCACGCCGAGCAGCATCTTGTCCAGCTCGGGATCGGCGCGCTCCGCATCGACGTCGATGGAGGCTGTGTCGATCAGGTACATTCCCTCGAGCCCCCGCAGGAGCGTGGGGAGTTCCGGGATCAGCTCGCGCCCGCGCTCCGCGGTGAGGCGGCTGAGGACCATGCGCATCATGCGCACACCGCACTCCGCGCGTTCCACGTAGCGGCCCATCCAGAACATATTGTCGGCCACGCGGCTCGGCTGGTCGAAGGTCTTGCGGCTCAGCGCGATCAGCGGCATCGCCTGCTGGGCCAGGCCGGTCTTCTCGACCTTCCCCTTGGAAAGAACCCAGCAGTCCTTGCTTCGCGCGATGCGCGCGCTGCCGATGGCGAGTTCGTCCACGGAATCGGCGACGCGCGTCAGCCCGCCGGGCATCACTGTATATCCGTTCTCCGTGGCGACCGCATAGACGCGGAGCACCATGTGGCGCGGCGTCAGGCGACCGCGCTCCCACGATGGCGTCGTGGAGAAGTCGATTCGGTCCTGCCCGACGTACTCGTTCGAGCGCTCGAGGATTTCCGCCGCCAGCTTTTCGCGCTCCTCGCCGGACATCTTCCAGCCGCAGTAGATGTCCTCGCGGATCTTGGCGTAGGCGCGGCGCACGACCAGCTTATCGAGGTTCTGGAGAACGTGCTTGAGGGGCGCGGGCTCTCCGCACCACCAGGTATTGACGGAGGGAAGCCGCAGCTCCTCGTCGAGCAATTGGCGGCAAAGCGCAGGGAGGAACGGCACCAGGCCCGGGCTGGAGGCGATGCCGGAGCCGAGTGAGTTCACCACGGCGACGTTCCCCGCGCGGATGGCCTGGACGAGTCCCGGCACCCCGACGTTGGAGTCGTAGCGCAATTCCAGCGGGTCGCACATGCGGTCGTCCACGCGCCGCAGGATGACGTCCACGCGCCTCAGCCCAGCCAGCGTCTTGAGATAGACACAGTTGTCGCGCACGGTGAGGTCCGCTCCCTCGACGAGCGGATAGCCGAGGTGGCGCGCGAGGTAGGTATGCTCGAAGAAGGTCTCGACCGTGGGGCCGGGCGAGAGCAGCACGATGAGCGGATTGTCGCGATTGAAGGGCGCGAGCTGGCGAAGCGTGGCGCGCAGCGCCTGAAAGAACGCGACGAGCCTGCGAACGCGGGTGCTGTCGAAAATCTCCGGGAACGTGCGGGAAAGGATCGTGCGGTTCTCCATCGCGAAGCCCATCCCCGCGGGAGCCTGAGTGTGGTCGGAAAGGAACGACCAGCGCCCGTCGGGAGCGCGCGCGATGTCGGCGCCGTAAATGTGGAGGTAGGTGTCACCCGGCGGCCTAAGCCCGTGGCACGGCCTTAGGAAACCGGGATTGGAGTACACGAGCTCCGGCGGAATAAGCGCCTCCCGAACGAGGAGTTGCTGACCATAGAGGTCGCCGAGAATCGCGTTCATCAGGCGGGCGCGCTGGGTCACCGCAGCCTCTATTTGTGCCCAATCATCCGGTGAGATCAGGTGCGGCACGGGCCCGAGTTCCCAGCGTGTGTGGCCCGTGGGCTGGTTGACGAAAACCTGGTAGATGGAGCTACCGTGCTTCAGGAGTCGCGACGCCTGATCCCAGCGGCGTGCCACCTCCGGCTGGCCGAGCCGGGCAAAGGACTTCATGTAGTGTTCCCAATGCCCGCGCATGGCGCCGGGCTCGAGAATCATCTCGTCCCACCCGCCGGACTCCGGGGCATATCCCTCGACGAGGGAATTTGCGGAGGCGGATACGGGCGGCGGCGCAGGGCTTTCCATGCGCCGCATTGCGTCAGTGACGGAGGTCCAGCGTAAAGGGGAATTCGGGATTGATTTCCCGCGGCGGCGGAGCCATCGGACCAGGCGTGTGGCCATAGGGGACGAATCGCGTCGCGCGACGCGATTCCGCCTCCAGCGCGTTCACCGGGAACACGTCGTATCCGCGCCCGCCGGGATGCACCACGTGGTAGGTGCAGCCACCCACGATGCGGCGGTTCCACGTGTCCAGGATGTCCAACACGATCGGCGAATGGACGCCGATGTTGGGGTGGAGGCAAGACGGCGGCTGCCACGCGCGATAGCGGATTCCGGCGACGTACTCGCCCACCGTGCCCGTGTTTTGGAGCGGGATGTGCCGCCCGTGGCAGAGGAGCGCATAGCGGGGGCTTACAAGGCCGGTGACCTTCACCTGAAGGCGCTCCACGCTGGAATCCACATAGCGCGCCGTTCCACCGGCGGTGGCTTCCTCGCCAAGGACGAGCCACGGCTCCACGGCCTGGCGAAGCTCCACCTTCAGCTCGCGGTACTGGGTGTCCCCGATCCGCGGAAACCGAAACTCCAGGAAGGAGGCATACCAGTCGCGGTTGAATTCGTAGCCACTGGAACGCAGGCTCGTCATCACATCGCCGAAGTCCTGCCATATGAAATGCGGCAGCATGTAGCGGTCGTGTAGCTCGGTGCCCCAGCGGACGAGGGACTCGCGATAGGGCTCGCGCCAGAAGCGGGCTGTCAGCGCGCGGAGGAGAAGTTGCTGGGCCAGGCTCATGCGCGCGTGTGGCGGCATCTCGAAGGCGCGGAATTCCACGAGACCAAGGCGCCCCGTGCTGCTGTCGGGCGAGTAGAGCTTGTCGATGCAGAACTCCGACCGGTGCGTGTTGCCGGTCAAGTCAACCAGCAGGTTTCGAAGAACGCGGTCCGTGAACCACGGCGGCGGAGACGCGCCGTCGCGTATCTGCTTGAAGGCGATCTCCAGCTCGTACACCGAGTCGTTGCGCGCCTCGTCCACGCGGGGGGCCTGGCTCGTGGGGCCAACGAACAGGCCGGAGAACAGATACGAAAGCGACGGGTGGTTGTGCCAGTAGGCCACGAGGCTCTTGAGAAGGTCCGGGCGGCGCAGGAATGGGCTGTCCATCGGCGTCGGCCCGCCGAGCACCACGTGGTTGCCGCCGCCGGTGCCGGTGTGGCGCCCGTCGAGCTGGTACTTCTCGGTGCCCAGGCGCGAAACCCGCGCCTCCTCGTAGAGCCCCGTCGTCGCGTCCACCAGCTCGCGCCAGGTGGATGCCGGGTGGGTGTTCACTTCGATCACGCCGGGGTCTGGCGTCACCTTGATCACATTGAGACGGTAATCGTTGGGGGGCGTGTAGCCCTCGATCTGGACGGGGGTCTGGAGTTCCGCCGCGGTGTCCTCCACCGCGGCCACGATCTCCAGATAATCCTCCAGCGTGCGCACGGGCGGAAAGAAGACGTGCAGGCGGCCGCCGCGCGCCTCGACACACAGCGCCGTGCGGACGAGCGACGACGCGCTCTCCCCCACCGCGATATCGCGAGCGCCAGAAGGGGGATCGGGAAGCCGCTGGCGTGTCCGGTGCTGCCCCGCAGGGCCGCGGTCGTGGTCGAGGCGATACTCGACAAAGGTGCGCTGCCTGGCGCTCTCGCGAATGGCAGAACGCGTAGGCAGGGCGCGGCGCGGCGCGGTGGGGTCCAGATTCTCGACCGGGGAGATTTCCTCGGCGGCCGCCCAAGGCAGCGAATCCAGCGGGAGGCGGAAGCCCATCGGCGAGTCGCCGGGGGCGAGGTACATGCGCTCGGGCCGGAAGAACCACGGGCCGCTGATCCATTCTGGGCCGAATCCGAACCGGCCCTTGGAGAGCGGCAGCGCGTAGCCGACGACCTTGTCGAGTCCCTGCTCGAAGACCTCCGCGAGGCGCTTGCGGTCTTCCTCGTTCTCCAGCTTGGAGTCGAAGGGATCGACGTTGGTGGGAAGGCGGCGCTCCTTCCACATGTAGTAGAAGGCGTCCTCGAAGCCGGGCTGTGCATTCCCGGCATCGACGCCAAGGCGCGCGGCGATTCCGTGGATCATGGCTTTCGCGTCGTCCTCGGTCATGCCATAGTCGGTGCGGTCGTCGGCGATCAGCGCGGGATTGTGCCACATCGGCTCGCCGTCGTTGCGCCAAAAGCAGGAGAACGCCCACCGCGGCAGGGGCTCGCCGGGATACCACTTTCCTTGGCCGAAGTGCAGCAGCGCGCCCTGCGCGAAGCGGTTTCGCAGCCGACGAAACAGATTCCCGCCAAGGCGCCGCTTGGCGTCGCCAAGTGCCTCGGTGTTCCACTCGGCGCCCTCCATGTCATCGATGGAGACGAAGGTCGGCTCTCCGCCCATCGTCAGGCGGACGTCGCCGGCCAGAAGCTCCGCGTCTATACGGTCGCCGAGCGCGTCGATGGCGGCCCACTCCTCGTCGGAGAAGGGCTTGGTCACGCGCGGGTCTTCGTGAACGCGCATCACCGTCATGCTGAAGGAGAAATCCGACTCGCAATCCTCCAGCAATCCGCTGATCGGAGCGGCGCTTGGCGGATCGGGCGTGCAGGCGAGGGGGATGTGCCCCTCGCCCGCCATCAGCCCCGACGTGGGATCGAGCCCGATCCAACCGGCGCCGGGAAGGTAAACTTCCGTCCACGCGTGCAGATCGGTGAAGTCAACCTCGGTTCCCGAAGGCCCATCGAGGGACTTCTCATCTGGCTTGAGCTGGAGCAGGTAGCCGGAGACGAAGCGCGTCGCAAATCCAAGATGCCTGAGCACCTGCACCAACAGCCACGCGGAGTCGCGGCACGATCCCTTCCCGGAGCCAAGCGTCTCCTCGCACGTCTGCACGCCAGGCTCCATGCGGATCACGTAGTTCACGTCGCGCTGGATGGACTGGTTCACGGCCACGAGGAAGTCGATGGTGCGCTGCTTCTTGCGGTCGACTGTGGTGAGGTACTTCTTGAGGAGATCGCCGGACTCCTGCAACTCGCGGAAGGGCTTCAGGTCGCGATCAAAGGATTCGTCATACGAGAAGGGGAATTCCTCGACGGCGGGCTCCAGGAAGAAATCGAAGGGATTGACGACGCGCATTTCCGCGACCAGGTCCACCTCGACGGCGAAGTGCGTGACCTTCTCCGGAAAAACGAGCCGCGCGAGGTAGTTGCCGTAGGGATCCTGCTGCCAGTTGAGGAAGTGGCCCGTGGGCGAGACGCGCAGCGAATAGCTCTCGATCGGCGTGCGCGAATGGGGTGCCGGGCGAAGGCGCACCACCTGGGGCCCGAGCATGATGGGCCGCTCGTAAACGTATTCGGTCCGATGGTTGAGCGCGACGCGTATCGGCATGGACGACGTTCTCCGGAGGGTGTGGGCATAGGGGGGAGCGCCGCCACTGACACCCAACCGGAAGGCCGCCACAACGGGATTGTGGGGAACGCTGGGGGATTGGAGCGTGGGGGGCCGGTGCTAACGTGATCGGGAAGCAGGCCGACCCGCTACCGCTCCAGCTTGAGCTTCCTCACTGCCATCTTGTCCGCGCGCCGAACGGGCGAAACGGCTTCCTCGACGGGGCGGGTCGCCACTTCCACCGGGGCATTCTCCACGCGGAACGAGATGGAGGGAGCGGACATGGGCGGCGAGAGCTCAAGGCGCTCGTAGCCGAAGTAACGTATAGACGTGAGGTCCGGCGCGCCGGGGCGCCCCTTGACGAAGGAGACCTGGGTCTTGTCGGCCGGCGCGATGGCGACGAAGTAGATATCGGCGAAGGCGCGGCTCGGCAGCGAACCGCCGTTGGAGAGCGCCATCGAGTATTCGATCAGCCCTCGGTCGTTGCGCGCCTCGTTCTTGCGGTGGATGTCCCACGGGAAATTGCGCTGGTACAGCCCATCGTGGGCGTTCACCCCGCGGATGATCGCGTTGAAGTCGTCCTTGTCGTACACCTGCAGGACCTTGGGATCGAAGAGCACGGCGAAGCTGACCGAGTCCACCAAGGCACCCTCTGGATTGTTTAGCCGGACGCTGACCGCGAAGCGGTCGCCAACCTTGACCGGTTGGGCATCGCGGACCAATTGCATTCCCACCTTGGTGTCGGAAGCGACGCCGCCCAGATACATTTCCCGCAGTTCCTCGGCCTTGCCCTGAAGGACTCTATCGCCAACGTCGCGGGGATCCTCGATCATGAGTCCGCCGGAGAGCACGCCGTCTGCGGGATCGTCGGGAACGCCCAAGATGTTGGTGCCCTTGGCGTAGATCGCAGTGTGGGTATCCTCGTCGCGCTCGAGCGCGGAGAACACGAAGTCGATGCCGGTGTAGGGCGTGGGCCGAAGGGCGCGCCACATGATGCGGAGGAGCACGACCTCTGGCGAGCGAAGTGGTTCCTTCAGCTTCGCGTCGTAAAGCAGGTAGGATTCCCGATCCTCGCGGGAGAAAATCGGTGGCTCTGCAGATGCGGCGCGCAGCGAGGTGTCGAATACCCGCAGTGGCTCGATGAATCGCTTGTCGTAGGAGAGCGCGAGGCGGACGCGATCAACGGGGTTCTGGTCGATGTTGAATAGATAGACCTCGGTGACGAAGGTCGTCTCGTTGCCGATGATGATATTGTAGGAGGAGTCGCCCTGTTCGTTGAGGAACTTGATGCCCATCACCACGTTGCTGAGGGCGCGGGTGCCCTCCTCTTTCTTCGGGGCTTCCTCGACGGTGTTGCCCGGCACGGGCGCGCCCTTGGCCTCCTCGGCGCGCTGCGCCGCGAGTTCCTTCTGGCGCGCCGCCTGGCGTTCCTTGATGATGTCCTGAATGCGGCGCTCGTGTTCACGCAGCCGCTGGGCGCGAGCATTGCCTTGGGCGTATGCCCCAGTGCCGACAAGCGCCAACGCGACCGCGAGGCAGATCGACTTCGCCGAAATCATCATGTCCGTTCCACGTCCTTTCCTGCTCCCGTTCATCCGGCCGGGCGACGAGTGCCCGGGCTGGACCCCTGCCGGATGCCCTTGCGGGCGGTGGCGGCTCGCTCCTCCTGAATTCTCGCGAGCTTGCCGCGATCTTCCGGCTGGAGTGGCAATTCCACGGTCGCTCGGGAGATCCCCGTCACCTTGCGCCGCCCCCCCGATTGGTCGATTCCCTCTAGATAGTAGAAATACTCGCCGCCGAGGACCAGACCGTAGTCCGTCATCAACTCCTGCACCAAGCCAGTAGCGGGCCGATCAACGGCCTTGATGGGTTCCCGATTAACCCGAGCGAATGGCCCCCGCGCCTCCGCGGCCCGATAGATGTCGAATGCCCGTATCGCGTCGTCTCCCGGTGCGTAGGCGTAGCGGAGATGAATTTTTCCATATGCTGCCGCGTCGACCCCGCGCGGCCTATCGGTGGCGCAGGAGGCGACCAAGAACGCGGCGAGAAGTACGGCCAGCAAGCGCGGAATCATGAAAACGGGATACCCCAAAAAAGGTGTTGGGCCGATGGAGGGGCCGTGCCCGTTCCTCCATCAGCCCAACCCGCCTGTGCGCGGGAAGTCAACTGTTCCCGGCTTTTCCCTACGCGGACTCTGTCAGCCCCTCGAATCGCCGCCGAAGAGGAGATCGTTGAGGAAATACCCAATCGCTGCCCAGGAACCCCAGACCACCAGAAACACGAGAACATTCTCGAAGGTGCCGAATCCGAAGGACGAGTACCACTCCAAGCCAACCTTTGACCGGGAGATGAAGTAGAGGAAGCCCATCATGGGGCCAAAAACCAGAAGAGCGAGGGAGAGCGTCGCCGTCAGTTTGTAGCCGATTCCCCGATCGGTTCGCCCGCCAGCCTCGGGCTCGACAACTTCCGGAAATCGTTCAATAGTCTCCTCAATATCGGAGGACGATGCCAAAACCGCGCGCACGCTCGTCCCATAGACGCGCTCCAGATCCTGAATCGCGCGCATGTCGGTGGGGTCCTCCATCGCGACCAGAACGGTGCCGTCGGTCAGGCGAAGGGGCACCGCGTGCAAGCGGCGACACATATCCTTGGTCACGTAGCCGGAGACTTCAGCGGACGGGATGACATCGCGGAGCTTCACAAGCTCGCAATTGAGTCGCCGACGAAGGATATTGATTCGGGTGTCTTCGGGAAGCACCCCCATCTCCGTCAGGATGCGCACGATGGATCGCTTGGTGCGGTCGTATTCCAGCAAGGCGCGCTCATGCTGCTCGTCGCTGATAACCCCCTCCTTGAGGAGGATATCGGCAAGTGTCATGCGGGGCGGCGTGGCGACGGCCATCGGGAGGAGACCTCTTGAAATGACTGGATTTATGCGGGCACTGGGACCTCGCCGGGCGGGTTCTGGAAGTGTCAGCTTCCCTAGTGGAGAGGAGACGCGGCGGAGGGGTGCCCGTCAACTACAATGAAACCCAGACAGCGAGACAATAATGCAATTTGCATCCCCCTTCGCGATGAAGGGGAGATGCAAATTGCAATCATCGGATCGTTCCGGAGAGCCTACTCTGCCGATTTCCACTCCCCTGCACGACACATCGTGGAGCACAATGCAGGGGATGGAATCCGCCTAGATGCGGGCGGCGGGCCGCTGGGAGGACATTGGACCAGCAGTGGCGCCGGGGGCACCGGGTGCGCCGCCGCCGATTTGGCGCTTCACCTCCTCCGGCTTGCGCGAATTCAGGAGGCAGATTTCGCGGGAGATCAGGTTGCGGCGATAGAGTTCCGCCAAGGACTTGTCCATCGTCTGCATGCCGTACTTGGCGCCGGCATCCATGAACGCAGGAATCTGGTGC
>Ga0105049_10006385_pt1 | contig 13719 bp, 15 predicted proteins | sample MAT06_FD_78087 | JGI IMG/M metagenome (GOLD analysis project Ga0105049, IMG submission 78087) | Freshwater microbial communities from Lake Fryxell liftoff mats and glacier meltwater in Antarctica - MAT-06 | ecosystem: Environmental > Aquatic > Freshwater > Ice > Liftoff microbial mat | place...
CGCCGGGTTCGGCCGCGGGCGCAGCGGTGGATCCGGTGGCGGGCGCAGCGGTGGGTTTGGCCGCAGGCACAGCGGTGGATCCGGTGGCGGGCACAGCGGTGGATCCGGTGGCGGGCGCAGCGGCGGGTTTGGCCGCAGGCACAGCGGTGGATCCGGTGGCGGGCGCAGCGGCGAGCCCAGCGCCGGGCACATCGGCGAGTCCAGCGGCGGGCGCAGCGGCGGGCGCAGCGGCGGGCGGAGCAGCATGCCCCGCGCCGGGCACATCGGCGAGCCCAGCGGCGGGCGCGGCGGCGCGTGGGACGGCGGACACAGCCGACAGCAGCGCGGGCTGTTTTGCCCTTGGCGGCGTCAGCCGCAACGCCACCGCGTTCTGGAACCGCGCGCCATCGCCTTGCGCCAACGCCGCTGCCCCGTCCGCGATGCCTGCCAGTAGCAGCTCCAGCCAGTCCTGATCGGCCTTGGCAAAGTCGTGCAGCACATAGCCCGCCACCGCGTCCTTGTGCCCCGGATGCCCCACGCCCAGCCGGACCCGGTGATAACCGTCGCCCAAATGGCCGTGGATCGACCGCAGGCCATTGTGCCCCGCATGCCCGCCGCCGGATTTCAGCCGCAGCCGGCCCGGGGCCAGGTCGATCTCGTCATGAAAGACGGTGATGTCGTCCGGGGTCAGCTTGTGGAAATCCGCCGCCGCCCGCACCGCCTGGCCCGACAGGTTCATGAATGTCTCGGGTTTCAGCAGCAGCACCTTGTCGCCGCCCGGCATCCCCTCGGCCATCAGCCCGTGAAACCGCGCGCGCCAGGGGGCAAAACCATGCGCATCCGCGATCCGCTCCACCGCCATGAAGCCGATATTGTGCCGGTTGCCCGCATAGCGCGCGCCGGGATTGCCAAGGCCGACCCACAGTTTCATCGCCCGCGATATAGCGCCTGCCCGCGCCTGCGACCAGAGCGGCCTAGCCCATTTCCAGCACGACATTGCCGGTCTTGCGCCCTGTATCGACCAGCGCATGTGCCGCCGCCGCCTGATCCAGCGCGAATCGCGCGCCGACATGCGGGCTGAACCTGCCCGCTTCGGCCAAGGCGGCCAGCGTCGCCAGATCCCCGGACCGCTCCGGCGCAACCCCGGTCTGCACCCGCATCCCGCGCGCGAAAACCCCGCCCAGCATCTGCGGCAGGTCGGCCGCCACCAGACACAGCCGACCGCCCGGGACCAGCGATGCCCGTGCGCGGCCTGCATCGACCGTGCCGGTCGTGTCCACGATCACGTCCCATTGCCGCCCGGCCCGCGCCCAGTCGGACCGGCCATAGTCGATCACCTCGGCCCCCATCCCGGCCACGAACCCGGCCTTGGCCGCACTGCACACCCCGGTTACCACGGCCCCCCAGCCAACAGCCAGTTGCACGGCCGCCGACCCGACCGCGCCCGAGGCCCCGACGACCAGCACCCGCTCGCCCGCCTTGACCGCCGCCCGGTCACGCAGAAAGTAAAGCGCGGTGGCCCCGCCAAAGCTGATTGCCGCGGCCTCGGCCCAATCCAGTGACGCAGGCTTGCGGCAGATCGCCACCCCCGGCCCCAGCACGCGCAACTGCGCATGCCCGCCCAGACCCGCCCCCATAAAGGCCACCACCGCATCGCCCGGCACCCAGGCGGTCACCAGCGCGCCGACCGCCACCACCTGCCCCGCCAGATCGGTGCCCAGCACCGGCTTGCGCGGCCCGGTGAACCCGATGGCCAGCCGTGCCAGCAGGCCCATGCCGCGCGGAAACCGGCCCGCGCGCATCCGCATATCGGCCGATGACACCGTGGCCGCGTGGATGCGGACCAGGATATCCCGTGGCCCCGGCACCGGGTCGGGCAGATCGGCGAGCACGATGCTGTCGGGCGGGCCATAGCGGCGGACAAGAACGGCTTTCATCGGCTTACCTTTCAAGCGGACAGTACGGCGCGGCGCGGTTGCGCGCGGGCAATGGCGATTTCGGCGATGGCCAGATTGATGATCCAGGCCGCCAGTTGCGCCAGGGCCGAGGTCGTGGGCGTGTCGATGCCGGTGACCAGATACCAAGGGCCATAGATGATCACGGTGGTGCCCGCTCCAAGGGCCAGGGCATAGGCCCGGCGGATCCAGGCCTGATGGGCCAGGATGTCGCCCCGGATCGCCGCGTGCAGACCCAGGATCAGGCACAGCGCCCATGCCGGGCCGATGACCAGCCGGATCGCAAAGAGGAGCGGCCCGTTGGCCGGTTCGGCCGGAAAGGTCAGCGTCATCCAGAACCCGGCCAGCGCGGAGGCCAGGCCCGCCGCCACCGCCACCCGCCCGGACATTCGATGCCAGCGGCCACGCGGCCCCGGCGCGAATTGCAGCGCGCCCAGGATCAGGAACACCGCTCCGCCGCCGGCGTGCAGGTAAATCGCCAGCGGCGTGGCCAGAAAACGGGCGTTGTCGGGTGTGACGGCCGGGTTGCCCGCCACCTCGATCAGCCGCATCCCACTCGCAACAACCGGAACAAGGCTGAGGGTGATCAGGCCAGCAGGGACCAGCCACCCTTGGGTGTTCAATCGCATCTCTCGCGTCCTTTCAGGACCTCAGGGGGTTAGTCGGGCTCCCACTGGAACACCTCGTTCAGGGGGCGCCCAAAGACATGGGCGATCTGGAACGCGAGTTCGAGCGTGGGGGAATACTTTGCCGCCTCGATGGCAACGATGGTTTGCCGGGTGACACCGACCTTTTCGGCCAGGTCCTTTTGCGTCATCTCGCCCGCGTCGAACCGCAGGCGGCGGATGGTATTGCTGATGCGGCCCTTGGGCATGGGTCAATCTCCCCGCGCATAGCGCCAGAATTTCAGCAGGTTCACCACGATATCAGACAGGACCATGCCCGCCAGCAGCAGGTTCATCGCCCAGACGGCGCCCCAGCCCTGCCAGAGGGCGAGCACCGCCGCGAGAAACCCGAATCCGACCATGGTGAACCCTTTGACCATGGCCAGCGCCTCGATCAGGCGGTCGCGCTCGTCTTCCAATCCGGCAATGGTTTCCTGCCCGGTGGCGGTGGACAGGATCACCGCGCCGATCTGTATCACGATCCCCGCCACCACGGTGGCGATGATCAGCAGCAGCATCTCCCATCCCAGCAGGGTCAGGCCCTGGGGGCCGTCCAGCGCGCCGGATACCAGATGATCGCGCTGCCGGTCCAGAAACCACAGCCAGATCACGACAGCGCGCAGCGCCTGAACCAGTGTCGCGCGTTCAACCCAGGACATCGGATACCTCTTGGAGTGAGTCGGTTATTCTAGACACTGTGTATGTTCTGGCATTCTCCGTGTAAAGTAATTTTTACATCAAGTCACATTTAGCAGACACGACTACGCATGGCTGCACAAAGAAAAACGGGACCCGAAGGCCCCGTTTACCCGTATCGTTCAGCTTTTGCCGGATCAGACTTCGGCGGCGGCTTCGTTGTCGCTGGACCGCAGACCCGAGGGGGCCGAGATGTTGGCGATGACAAAGTTCCGGTCGATGGCCGGCGTCACGCCCTCGGGCAGGACGACGTCCTGGATGTGGATCACGTCGCCCACGTCCTTGCCGGTCAGGTCGACCGTGATGTGGTCGGGAATGTCGCCCGCCAGACAGTTCAGTTCGACCTCGGGGCGCACCACGGTCAGCACGCCGCCGCGCTTGATGCCCGGCGACAGACCCGCATTGTCAAAGTTCACGTGAATGAACAGATTGATCCGCGTCGTCCGCTTCAACCGCAGCAGATCGACATGGGTGGGCAGGTCCTTGACGACATGCCGCTGCACGCCGCGACAGATCACGCGCACATCGTCGTGCCCGTCGACCTGCAGATTGAACAGCGTCGACAGGAACCGGCCCGCCTTCAGCTTTTTCATCAGCGCGTTGTAGGGAATGTTGATCGGCAACGGCTCCACGCCGCCGCCATAGACGATGCCAGGTACGTCGCCATCACGGCGAGCTTGGCGGGCGGCCCCCTTGCCTGTCCCCGCGCGTACCGTGGCGATCAGATCAGGGATCTCACCAGCCATAGTTTTCTCCATCACAATCGCGGCCCTCCTCCAAGGGTGCAGGCGCCGCATAGGCGCTGGCCGATAAAGCCATTCCCGCCCCCTGGCAAGGCCGCGCCCCTGTCTTTCCTGCATTTTCTGTCCGGAAATATCCCGGGGGGGCGCGGAACGCGCGGGGGCAGAGCCCCCGGCCCGGCCTCAGGCCAGCGCCGCCGCCAGAAAGGCGCGGATCAGCGCGGGGTCCTTCACCCCCGGCGCAGTTTCCACGCCCGAGGATACATCGACCTGCCGTGCCCCGGTCAGCCGCACCGCATCGGCCACATTGCCGGCGGTCAGCCCCCCGGCCAGCAGCCATGGCACCCCCCAGCGCCGCCCGGCGATCATCCCCCAGTCAAAGGTCACGCCGTTGCCCCCCGGCAGGGCCGCTTCGGGCGGAGCCTTGGCATCCACCATGATCAGATCGGCAACCCCGGACAGAACGTCGATGGCGATCAGGTCGGCAGCCGCTGCCACGCCCACGACCTTGATCACCGGCAGGCCGTAGCGCGCCTTGATCGCGGCCACCCGTTCCGCGCTTTCGTGCCCGTGCAGTTGCAGCATGTCCAGCGGCACCGCTGCGGTGATCGCGTCCAGCAGCGCGTCATCGGCATCGACCGACAACCCGACCTTGGCCACGCCGGGCGGCACCGTCACCGCCAGCGCGGCGGCATCGGCCAGCGGCAGATAGCGGGGCGAGCGGGGAAAGAAGTTCAGCCCGATATAGGCCGCACCGCCCCGCACGGCGGCATCCACTGTGTCAGGCGTGGTCAGCCCGCAGATCTTGACCCTGACCGCCATCGCCTAGCGCCGGGTGGCCGGGGCGTCCAGCAGGGCCAGCACCTCGTCCTTGCCGGCGTTCTGCGCGGTGCGCAGGCGGCCCACCTCGCGCTGCAGGGCGGCAACCTCGCGGCCCTTGATGCGGGCATCGGCACGCTGGCGGTATTCGCGCAGCCATTCCCACAGAAACCCGATCAGCAGCCCCGCCGCCACCCCGCCCAGGATCACCACGAACAACGGCAGCTCCAGATCGGGCGACACGCCCAGCAACTGGCCCAGCGCCTCGGGCATCGCGCGCAGGGTCACGGTGCCGCGATTGGCCAGACCGACAATGATCAGGCAAATGCCGACAACAGCCCAAAAGGCGATCCGGATGATGCGCATGGCAGCAGCCCTACTTTCCGTTCAGCCGGTCGCGCAGCAGCTTGCCGGTCTTGAAGAAGGGGACATGCTTTTCATCCACATCCACCGCCTCGCCGGTGCGCGGGTTGCGCCCGGTGCGGCCATCGCGGCGCTTGACCGAAAAGGCGCCGAAACCGCGCAACTCGACCCGGTGGCCTTCGGCCATCGCATCGGTAATTTCGTCAAAGATCGTGTTGACGATCTTTTCGACGTCGCGCTGGTACAGGTGCGGATTGTCGTCAGCCAGTTTCTGGATCAGTTCAGACCGGATCATGGTGCATGGGCCTCCCCAAAGGCGCAAGGTATGTCTTTCTCGCAGGTTAGCCCCGCTTGTCAGGGATGACTATAGGCGCAACCCGGCACGGGCGAAAGCAGGGGTTTTGTGGAAGTTCTGCCCCAAGCGGGCAAAATGCCTGCCCGCATGGGCGGGATGCCGGGGTTTTCGCTCGCCGATCCCGGCCAGACCAGCGCTGGGGCGGCCAGACGCAGGCAGACAGGCTGCCTCTGCGCCAGGGTCGAATCAACCCGCCCGCGCCAACCTGGGCCATGACCGTGCCCCAGCGCCCCCGGGCCCGGGCCAACGCAGCGGGCCGCCGGTCGGCGGGCCCAATGATCGGCAATGCCGCCTGCGCGCGGTCCTTGCGCGCCTTGCGGCTGTCGGTTGCGGCCAGGCGGTGGCTGGCCGCGATCAGCGACCGGGATCGCATGGCGCGCGTGCCCGGGGGGATCCGCATCGGCGCGCCCGGGACATACAGTGACACCGCGCTGATCGGGGTCGTCAATCACAAAAGGCCAGCGCGATCCGCGCCCGCGCAGGCAAGCTCGGGGCCGACCGGTCGGACAAGCCTTGGCCACCCAGACGAAAACGCCCCGCAGCCTTGCGGCCACGGGGCGTTCGCCGCATTCACACCAATCGCTTAGCGGTCGCCCTTCAGCGCCGCGCCCAGGATGTCGCCCAGGGATGCGCCTGAATCAGACGAGCCATACTGCTCGACCGCTTCCTTTTCTTCGGCGATTTCGCGCGCCTTGATCGACAGGCCCAGCTTGCGGGTCTTGCTGTCGACGTTGGTCACGCGCACATCGACCTTGTCGCCCACCTGGAACCGCTCGGGCCGCTGTTCGGCCCGGTCGCGCGACAGGTCGGACCGGCGGATGAAGTTCTTCATCCCCTCGTACTCGACCTCGATGCCGCCATCCTCGATCTTGGTCACGGCGACGGTGATGACACCGCCCCGCTTGACGCCGCCGATGGCTTCGGCGAACGGGTCGCCGTCCATCGCCTTGATCGACAGGCTGATGCGTTCCTTCTCGACATCGACCTCGGACACCTTGGCCTTGACCATGTCGCCCTTGCGGAAGGTGGCCAGCGCGTCCTCGCCCTTGCCCTCCCAGGTCAGGTCGGACAGGTGGACCATGCCGTCGATATCGCCGGGCAGGCCGACGAACAGGCCGAACTCGGTGATGTTGCGCACTTCGCCTTCGACGTTCGACCCCTCGGGATAGGTTTCGGCAAAAACCTCCCACGGGTTGCGCATGGTCTGTTTCAGCCCCAGCGACACCCGCCGCTTGGTCCCGTCGATTTCCAGCACCATCACGTCAACCTCTTGCGAGGTGGACACGATCTTGCCCGGATGCACGTTCTTCTTGGTCCAGGACATTTCCGACACATGGACCAGACCTTCGACACCGGCCTCCAGTTCCACGAACGCGCCGTAATCGGTGATGTTGGTCACGCGGCCACGATGCACCGAACCCAGCGAGTAGTTGCGGGCGACGGTATCCCATGGATCTTCCATCAACTGCTTCATGCCCAGGGAAATCCGGTGGGTTTCCTTGTTGATCTTGATGACCTGCACCTTGATCGTCTCGCCGATGCTCAGAATCTCGGACGGATGGTTGACACGGCGCCAGGCCATGTCGGTCACGTGCAGCAGCCCGTCCACGCCGCCCAGATCGACGAAGGCCCCGTATTCGGTGATGTTCTTGACGACGCCGTCGACGGTCTGACCTTCGTGCAGGTTGCCGATCACTTCGGCGCGCTGTTCGGCACGGCTTTCTTCCAGGATCGCGCGGCGCGAGACGACGATATTGCCCCTGCGACGGTCCATCTTCAGAATCTGGAACGGCTGTTTCAGCCCCATCAGCGGGCCGGCATCGCGCACGGGGCGCACATCGACCTGGCTGCCGGGCAAGAAGGCCACCGCGCCGCCCAGATCGACGGTAAAGCCGCCCTTGACCCGGCCAAAGATGGCCCCGTCGACGCGCTCTTCCTTCTCATAGGCTTTTTCAAGCCGGTCCCACGCTTCTTCCCGCTTGGCCATTTCGCGGCTGATCACCGCTTCGCCGCGCGAGTTTTCGACCTGGCGCAGAAACACCTCGACCACGTCGCCGACCTTGATGTCGGGATTGTCGCCGGGTCCGGCAAATTCTTTCAGATCGATGCGGCCTTCCATCTTGTAGCCGACATCGATGATCGCCTGGCCGGCCTCGATCGCCAGCACTCGGCCCTTGACCACGCTGCCTTCGGCAGGGGTATCAATCTCGAAACTTTCGTTCAGGAGGGCTTCAAAGTCCTCCATTGTCGCGGTCTTCGCCATTCAGTTTTCCAATCTTTCCGGTATGTCGCAGGCCAGGCAGTTGTATCTGCCGGTCTTTCGCCGCAGGACGGTCCCCTGACGGGCGGCGCGGCCCGGATGGCCATACGCGCCCGCGTGGGATCGGCCCCTGCCGCGACAGCGCGGCCCTTAGCGCATGCCGGGCCCTGGGACAAGGGCATCCGCAGCCCTGTTGGTCCGCAGGGTCGCTGCGCTGGTCATGGGCGATACCCCTTTCATGGCCAGGGAACGGCCACTATCGGGCCGGGGGCCGATGCGCTAGTCTTGGACCGTACCCCCATTCGCAAAGGAACTGCCCATGTCGCCCGCCACCCTGACCCGCATCGGCTGGGGCCTGTCGGCCCTGTTTGCCCTGTTCATGCTGGGGGCCTCGGCGCTGCCCAAACTGGCCGGGATGGCCGTCGCGCAAGACACGATGACCGCACTCGGCTGGCCCGCCGCGCCGCTGCTGCTGATCGGGGGACTGGAGCTTGGCCTGACCCTGCTGTTCCTGATCCCGCAGACAGCGCTGCTGGGGGCGGTGCTGATGATGGGGTTGCTGGGCGGGGCGATGGTCACGCAGGTGCGGGCGGGGTCGCCCCTGTTCTCGCATACCCTGTTTGCGGCCTATCTGGGCGCGGTGATGTGGGGGGCGCTCTGGTGCCGGATGCCCGCCCTGCGCACCCTGTTCCCGCTGGGGCGATGATCCGGGCTGGCTTGCTGGCCGGTCTTGCGGCCATAGCCACCCATGCGGACGGCCGTGCGTCGGTGCAAGCCGCTTTCAGTGGCGACCATTATCGGACCCCTATCGTTGGGGCGCGGCAGGGTCATCGGGCCAGCGCATCGCCGCGTTTGTGGGCCCGTTCAGCGTGGTGCTGCCCGGTACGCATGACCTGAGGCGGATGCGACAGCCGAACCTACGGCCGCCATGCTGGCCATCGCGGCCGACCGATCGCGTCGGCCGTTTCAGGGCATCAACTGGCCGCCGTTCACCTCGATCACCTGACCGACGACATAGCCCGACAGGCTGGCCGAGGCGAGGAACAGATAGGCGCCGACGCAATCTTGCGGGGTGCCAAGCCGACCTGCGGGGACGGTGGCCAGCATCGCGTCCAGTTGCGTCTGGGTCGAATAGCGTTCGTGGAATGGCGTGATGATGACGCCGGGGGCGACCGCGTTCACCCGGATGCCGAACGGAATCAACTCCTTGGACATGCCGCGGGTGACGTTCGAGACAAAGGCCTTGGACGAGCCGTAAAGCCCGGCCCCGCCGCTGGCCCCGTTGCGTGCCGCGACCGAGGTGGTGTTGATAATGAACCCGCCCCCTGCCGCCTTCAGATGCGGGATCGCGGCGCTGCTGGCGGCCACGACCGAACGGGCGTTCAGGTCCATGATCTGGTCATAGTCCAGATCGGTCGCATCGGCATAGCTGACCCGGCGCACCATCGCGCCGGCATTGTTGATCAACCCGTCCAGCCGACCAAACGCCGCGACCGCCTGCGCCACGGCATCGCGTGCCCCCGCACTGGTGGTCAGGTCGGCATGAATGCCCGCCGCCGTGCCGCCCGCCGCTGCGATCTCGGCCAGAAGTGCCTCGGCGGCGGCGACGCTGGCGTTGTAGTGCAGGCCGACCAGCGCCCCCTGCGCGGCAAAGGCGCGCGCCAGCGCCGCCCCGATCCCGGTCGAGGCACCGGTGATCAGCACCGCCTTGCCGGCGATATCGTCGATTTTCATCCCGTCACTCCCTTGTTGCGATCCGGTATTGCAGTGTCGCCTTTTGCAGCCAGCCGAGAGGCGACCAGCGCCAGTGCTTGGCCGATGGCGGCATCGATGGTCATCGCCGAAGTATCCAGCACCAACGCAGCGGCGGCCACCCGCAGCGGCGCCGCGGCGCGACCGCTGTCACGCGCATCGCGCGCCTGCACGGCGGCCAACACGGCACTCTCGTCGCCGCCATCCTCCAGCCAGCGGCGATGCGCGCGCACCTGCGGGCTGGCGGTCACATAAAGTTTCACTTCAGCTGCGGGGCAGATCACCGTGCCGATATCGCGCCCGTCCAGCACCGCGCCGCCCTCGGCCCGCGCAAAGGTCTGCTGGAACGCCACCAGCGCGGCCCGCACGGCCGGGATCGCCGCGACATGGCTGGCGGACTCGGCCATGGCGGGGCTGCGCAGATCGGCGCGCGCCAGATCGGCGGGCGACAGCGCCAGCGCCGCTGCGACCGGGTCATCGCCATCGCGCATCCGCGCGCCGACAGCGCGATAGAGCAGGCCGGTATCAAGATGGCGAAAGCCGAAATGCGCGGCCAGGGCGCGGGCGATGGTGCCCTTGCCCGCCGCCGCCGGCCCATCGATTGCCACCGTAAAGATCATCGCCCCCGCCCTGCCGCCGCGCCAGACCTTTCCATCGACCCCGGCCCGCTGCAAGCCCCGTTGGCAGTGGCATTGCCATCGGGCGGTGACGCGCTGAGCAGACCGCGATCAACTGACCCGCCTCCGTTTCGCACCCCGCCGCTGTCCCACCTGCGCGAGGACCCGCCGAGGGGCCCCGGACCTTCGCCAGCGAACCGGGCGCGCATGGGGGCCGAGGAGATGGCAGCCCCCGAACCTGGCGCGGGGTAGTCTTGTCATAGGGGCTGGTCCGGCGGGATGTGTTCTTGTCCAACCCCCCGGGCTCTGCCCGGACCCGGGATACTTGAGGCCAAAAAAAGCTGCAGGTGGTGGAAGACGAAAGCAAGGAGGTCGCAGGCAACCCATCATGCGGGTTCCGCCGCCGCATCAAGGTGGAGTCACCGGGGGCTTGAGCAAAGGCGCCCGCCGACAGGCTGCGACCGGGACCTGCGGGTTGAGGCGTCAGCCGCGCAGCGGCACCACTTCGTAGCCACGCTCCTCGGGTTCGTCATCCACCATCTCGGCGGGAAAGCCGGGCGCGGTGATGTCGAGGCCGGTCGCCTGCTCCAGCCGCTCGATGATGCGGTCGGACTGGGCGCGCGCGCCGAAGCGGGCGATGCCGTCGTCGAAGATCGCCACCATCAGCGGGCTGATCTCGAGCGGCACGCCGTGGCGTTCGGCAATGGTCTGGAACAGGCCGATGTCCTTTTTCACCAGATCCATCGTGAAGTTGATGTCGCGGCAGCCGTTCAGGATCATCTGGCTTTCGGTTTCATGCACGAAAGAGGTGCCGGATGATATCCTGATCGCCTCGTAGGTGGTGGCGAGGTCCAGGCCCGCCGCCCTCATCGTCACCAGCGCCTCGCAGCAGGTCAGCAGATTGGCGGTGGCCAGGTAATTCGTCATCACCTTCAGCGTCGAGGCGCTGCCCAGCGGGCCGGTGTGCAGGATGCGGCGGCCCAGCATCGTCAGCAGCGGGAAAACCTTGTCGAACGTTGCCCGCGCGCCGCCCATGAAGATCGAGATATTGCCGGTATCGGCCCGGTGACAGCCGCCCGACACCGGGCATTCGGCCAGTTCGGCGCCGGTGGCCGCGACCAGCGCACCCAAGCGCTGCACCTCGGCGGCGTCGGTGGTGGACATTTCGATCCAGATCTTGCCGGGGCGCATGGCGGGCAGCATCGCCTCGGCCACCGCCGCGCAGGCCGCAGGGGATGGCAGGCAGGTGACGACCACATCGCAATCGCGCATCAACGCCGCAGGATCGCCGCCATCGCGCGCGCCACGCACGACGAAGTTTGCCACTGCCTCGGCGTCCAGATCATGCACCGCCAGATCGATGCCATTGCGCAGCAGGGTGCCCGCCAGCTTTCCCCCCACGGCCCCGAGGCCGACGAAACCCACTTTCATTGCGATACCCTTCCTGATGCCGCTCCCGCGGCAGTCAGACCAGAGCGCCGCACCCGCTACTTGCCGCCCAGCGACATGGCCCCGGCGCTTTGAGGCGGAAATGCGCCGTGTCGCGGGGCGTCGCGGCCCCCGGGAACAGGCCGCTGGCGGTGCGACGCGCTTTCCCTGCCGGACCGGGGGCGCTATGACAGACTCATGCGCCGCGCCGCCCTTGCCCTTGTCATGCTGCTTTCGGCCTGTGCGGAGTTTCCCGCGCTGGACGCCCGGATGAGTGAGGCCGACCGCAGCGCCGCCTATCCCGCGCTGATCCCGCTGGGCCCGCTGCTGGCCCAGGCCGATGCCGCCGCCTTGGCCCCGCCGCCCGATCTGACCAGCCGCATCGCCGGTCTGACCGCCCGCGCCGCCGCCCTGCGCGGGGCCGTGCTGACACCGGCCGAGCAGGCCCGGTTGGCGCGATAGGCCCCGGGGCGGGCGGTTGCAGGGCGGGCGCGCGTCGGCTAACAGCCATCAGGCACCGCATCTGCCCCGGGGGAAAGCCGCCATGACCACACCGCTGCGCCTGGGGATCGCCGGACTGGGCACGGTCGGCATGGGCACCGTCGGTCTGATCCAGCGCCACGCCGCCCTGCTGGCCGCCCGCGCGGGCCGCCCGATCACCATCACGGCCCTGTCCGCCCGCAATCGCGGCAAGGCCCGTGGCCTGCCGCTGGACGCCTATGGGTGGGAGGATGACCCGGTTGCGCTGGCCCGCCGCCCGGATATCGACGTGTTCGTCGAGTTGATCGGCGGCCATGACGGCCCCGCGCTGGATGCCTGCATCGCGGCCCTGGATGCGGGCAAGGACGTGGTGACGGCGAACAAGGCGATGCTGGCCCATCATGGCCAGGCCCTGGCCGAACAGGCCGAGGCCGCCGGCCGCGTCATCCGCTTTGAAGCGGCCGTGGCGGGCGGCATCCCCGTCATCAAGACCCTGACCGAAGGCCTGGCGGGCAACGAGATCACCCGCGTGCTGGGCGTGATGAACGGCAGTTGCAACTATATCCTGACAAGGATGGAGACGGCGGGCCTGAGCTATGCCGAGGCGTTCGACGAGGCGCGCGGGCTGGGATATCTGGAGGCCGACCCCAACCTGGACGTGGGCGGCATCGACGCGGGGCACAAGCTGGCGCTGCTGGCCGCCATCGCGTTCGGCACCCGGGTCGATTTCGCCAATGTCGCGCTGGAGGGCATCGGTTCCATTACCATCGAGGATATCCGCGCCGCCGCCGACATGGGCTACAAGGTCAAGCTGCTGGGTGTGGCGCAGATGACCGGGCGCGGGCTGGAGCAGCGGATGTCGCCCTGTCTGGTGCCCGCGACCTCGCCGCTGGGTCAGTTGCAGGGCGGCACCAACATGGTGGTGCTGGAGGGCGACAGCGTCGGGCAGATCGTGCTGCGCGGGCCCGGGGCCGGGGCCGGGCCGACGGCCAGCGCGGTGATGGCGGATGTGATCGACATCGCGCGCGGGCTGCGCCTGCCCACCTTTGGCCAGCCCGCCGCCACCCTGCGCGCCGCCCGCCCGGCCCGGGCGGCGGTGGCGGCACCCTATTACCTGCGCATGCAACTGGTGGACAAGCCGGGCGCGCTGGCCAAGGTGGCGCGCGTGCTGGGCGACAGCGGCATCTCGATCGACCGGATGCGCCAGTACGGCCACGAGGATACGACGGCCCCGGTGCTGATCGTGACGCACAAGACCACGCGGGGGGCGCTGGACGAGGCGTTGGCCGGGTTCGAAGGGACCGGGGTGGTGGAGGGGGTGCCGGTGGCGATCAGGGTGGAGGTGGGGTGAGGGGGGACTCCGTTATTGGAGCCTTAATTCGGCTATGCAATCACCGCTGCACTAAGCCGCTGATTGATGGCTTCGGGCAGAGAGTGGAATTTTGAAACAAGCTTTCCTGCAAATGGCTCAAAGTCTATGAAAGCGTTAGTGTTCCCCACCTGACAGTGGATTCCCATTGAGGGTTTGATGTGCCATATTCGGGGCATGAGACGCGATGACATCTGCCTTTACCTTGGCCCCGCCGACCGCTCTGAGCTTCAAGCTCTGA
>Ga0105049_10006387_pt1 | contig 13718 bp, 9 predicted proteins | sample MAT06_FD_78087 | JGI IMG/M metagenome (GOLD analysis project Ga0105049, IMG submission 78087) | Freshwater microbial communities from Lake Fryxell liftoff mats and glacier meltwater in Antarctica - MAT-06 | ecosystem: Environmental > Aquatic > Freshwater > Ice > Liftoff microbial mat | place...
GCGGGTAAGCCCCAGCTCTATTTCGACGGCACCTACACCACGCTGTTCACCGACAACAAATCGCCGACGCCGCGTTATGATTACAATCAGATTTTATATCGCCTGGATCTGGATGACCCGGCGTTGAAGCCGGCGCAGGAGCCTGCGTCCGCGAAGTGATCCGTCAGTCGTGCTGTCGAGTGAGTCCCGTCAGGGACGCCCAACCTCCAGCCCAGCGCGTGAGCGCTGGGGATCTGTCGCCGTCACGATGCAGTCCCAGTGGGACGATCGCCTAGATCCGGTGCGTCAGCGCCGGATGAACGTGTATCCGGCGCTGACGCACCGGATCTAGGCGATCGCCCTTCCAGGGCTTTCCCGGTATTTCGCTGTTTCCCAGCGCTCACGCGCTGGGCTGTAGGCGATCGCCCCGCTGGGGCTCTGGAGGTCGCCGCTGCGATCGGTGACGGAAGTTGATGATCCGGCGCTCAAGCCGGCGCCATCGGAGAAACAGAAGCTAGACCTATTTCCCTATGAGGGCACGAATGGCAGCTTGAAGTGCGGACACTTCTCCGAGCCGGGGAAGTGTGCACTCGGAACCCATATCCGAGATCACATGCGACTGCAGAACGATTGCCTGTCTCAAAAGTTTGAGGTCTATCGCATCGCCCGATTGGAGGATTTCAGAGGTGAGTTCTTCAGCCAATTTGATGTCGATGTGCCCGTCACAGGCACGCTGCCTGGAAAGTTCATGCAATAGTGAGGAAATGGTCAGTGGCCTCTTTGTCATAAAGGAATCTCTCAACCGGTCGTACGCAACCCACTCGCGATCGCATTGATCGTCAGCAGCAGCGTCGGCAACAATCCGTCCGCGCCCGCCTGATCGCCACTCGCGCGCAGGCCGCGCCAACGGCGCAGGATCGCGATCTGGTGCAGGTGCAGGGCGCGCAGGCCGGCGTCGCGGAGTTTGAGCGTGCGGTGCATGCGCGGGCGTCGCTGGGCGAGTGGTGAACCGAAGGCGAGATCGAGCATGCGCATGGTGCGCTGATGTTCCTCGGAGATCAGGCCGAAGATGCGGTCGCGGACCTTGGTATCGCCGACCAACGCGGCGTATTCGCGCATCAGTTCCAGATTCGCCGAGGTCAGGTTGGTCTCGACGTTGGTCAGCACATAACGCAGAAATGGCCAGCCGTTGGCGCGTTCGGCGAGCTTGGCGAACGCGGTCTTGTCGTTCTTCAGCATCTCCTCCAGCGCAGTGCCGAGGCCGTACCAGCCGGGCAGGTAGTGGCGCGACTGGTTCCAACTGAAGACCCAGGGAATCGCGCGCAGATCGTTGAGCGTACGTTTGCCGCTGCGGCGCGAGGGACGCGAGCCAATGGTTGCGTGTTCCACCGCATCGATCGGCGTCGCTTCGCTGAAATAGGCGATGAACTGCTCGTCGTGCAGCAGGGCCTCGTAGGCTTCTTGGCTGCGCTGCGACAGGCGTTCGACCAGCGGATGCAGGTCCTCGTGGCCGGCGCGTTTCTGCCGGTGTTTAAGTGCGGTGGCGGCGGTGCCGGCGAGCAGCAGCTCAAGGTTATAGGTCGCGGTCCCGAGGTTGGCGTACTTCTGCGCGATGGTCTCGCCCTGTTCGGTCACGCGCAGATCGCCGGTGAGCGAGCCGTGCGGCAGCGCCTCAAGAAAGCGGTGTGTCGGACCAGCGCCACGGCTGACGGTGCCGCCACGGCCGTGGAAGAAACGCAGCTCGACGCCGGCTTCCTCTGCGACTTTCGCCAACACGTACTGCGCGCGGTGCAGACCCCAATTGCTGGCAAGGATGCCGCCGTCTTTGCACGAGTCGCTGTAGCCAAGCATGATCTGCTGCACCGGCATGGGGAAACCGTTGGTTTGCTGCTGGAGCTTGAGGCTGCGCTTGGTCACCGGATGGGCGAGGAAGGCGCGCACCATTTCGGCCGAGCCTTCGAGGTCGGCGATGGTCTCGAACAATGGCACCACCGGGAGAATGCTGGCGAGGCCGGCATCGACGCCTTCGCCGTGCGGGCGCACCAAGCCGGCTTCGCGTGCGAGCACATAGACCGCCATAAGATCCGATAACCGGCGAGTCATGCTGACGATCAGCGAGCCCAGACCCTGAACGCCGTAGGTGTTGGCGTGGGTGGCGACGACTTTCAAGCAGTCGAGAACACGGGTGGCTTCGTCACCGAGCCCGACGTTGGGATGGGCGAGGGGGCGCGGGCTGCGCAGTTCGCTGTCGATCAGCGCCAGGCGGTCTTTTTCGCTCCAGTCCGGTAGATTTTTGGCCTCGATGCCGGCGGCGGTAATCAGTTGCGCCAGGGCTTTTTCGTGGACCGCGCTGTTCTGGCGGATGTCGAGGATGGCGAGGTGGAAACCGAACAACTCGACCGCACGCTCGATCGGCGCGACATCGCCTTCGCCGAGACGCTGCGCGCCGACTGCGACCAAGGAACTGCGCAGCAGCGCGAGGTCGGCGAGCAGTTGTTTTGGTTCGCTGTAGGTGCCGGGATTTTGCGCGGGTTCTGCATCGGGCAGGCGGGCGAGCATGAGGCCGACGAATTGGCGCCAGGGTTCCCCAGGGTTGCGTGCCATCGCGCGTTTGCCGGCCTCGCCCAGCAATTCACCGGTACGTGTCATGGCGGTGGTCAAATCCGCGGGCGGATTCTGCAAACGTGCGGATAGGCTGAGGTCAGCGGCCAAGCGGCGCAGATGCGTGCGATGCACCAGGATCGCGCTGCGGCGCAGTTCGCTCAACGTGCTCTCGGTGATTTGCGCCGTGACAAAAGGATGGCCATCGCGATCACCGCCGACCCAGGTGCCAAAGGTCAGTTTCGGCAGGCGGCCAGGACCGGAAATGAGTGCGGGGTCGAGGCCGACCTCACGCCACGCGAGTTTGAGGCGATCGTCGAGACGCGGCAGGGCTTCAGGAAAAACATCGCGCAAATAATGCAGCACGCCGCGGCGTTCGCTGGCGATGTCGGGTTTGGCCAAGCGCAGTTCGCCGGTGCGCCACAGGCGTTCGAGCGCGAGTTTGACCTCGTCGCGGATCGCTTGCTGTTCGGCCGGCGTCCACATCTGGTTTTCGCGCTTCACCAGCAGCAGGTAGAGTTGGCGATGTTGTTCGAGCACGGTCGAACGCTTCGCTTCGGTCGGATGCGCGGTCAGCACTGGTTCGACGCGAATGGTCGAAAGCGCGTCGGCGATCTGCTGACCACTGAAACCGGCGTCGAGCAACTGGCGCAGGTTCTGACCCCACAGGCCGGGTTCGCGCAGCAGGCCTTCGGTGGTTTCACGGCGGCGGCGGCCTTGGGCGGTGGCGTTTTCTTCCACCATGTTGAGCAACTGGAAGGCGACCGAGAGCACCTGCACATCCCGCTCGCCCAGATCGCCGGCGGGCAAGGTGGGATGTTCCGCGTCATTGGTCAGCCACGGCAGGCGGCGGGCGAGCGAGTTTTCACCCAACTCGTCAAGCACCTCGCGGAAGCAGGTCATGATGAAACCCAGGTCGACGTCGATCTTGGAAAAGGCGAAGTCGAGGGCGGATTCGGGCTGCGTGGCGGTCATACCGTGGGGAGGTTGTGGTGCCTGCTGAGGCCGCAAGACGCATTCCGTGTTGCATAACGAAGCGTCAGCGCGCATCCAATTGCGTGGGCGGGAGTTGCCGGTCATGGTAGCAGCCTGGGAACCATGCTCGACCTCCACACCCATGTACTGCCTGGGCTTGATGACGGCGCGGTCGACCTCGCCGCCGGGGTCGCGCTCTGTCGTCGCCTGCATGAACAGGGGGTGACGACCGTAGTGGCGACACCGCACTGGCACAGTCCGCGGTTTGATGTGGACGGTGCCGGCATCACCACGGCGTGGGATACGCTGCGCACGACGGTGGCCGGAGAACTGCCTAACCTGACTTTGGTGCTGGGTGCTGAGCATCATTGCAGCGGCCTGGAGGATCCTGCGTCCTTCGTTGCCGGCTGCCGGCCGCTGGGTGACAGCCGGGTGGTGCTGGTGGAATTGCCGGATGACCATCTGCCGGCCAATGCCTGGGCCACACTCTTCGCCCTCTTGCGTGCGGGGCGGCGTCCGGTGCTGGCGCATCCTGAGCGCTGTCGGGGTCTGCGGGGACAACGCGACCAGATGACGGCGTTTGTCGAAGCGGGTGGTCTGCTGCAGCTGACCCTGGGTCACTTGCTGGGCGTGCATGGCTGGCGCATGCGTTGGCACAGCCGCGGTCTTTTGCGCCGGTACCCTAAGTCCTGCCTGATCGCAAGTGACAGTCATGATCTGGGAGTGCGCCGGCCCCAGTGGGACCGGCTGCCAGCGTCCTGGCGACCATTTGTCCCAGTGGATCTGCGGGCGGTGTCTTCCTGGGGATCTGCCAACTACTTAGGCAAGATTTGACTCTGAGGAGGCGTCCGTCAGCATCCGCACGCCAGAACCTCAGGAGTATGATCATGCGTATCGATCGTCCAGTTGCCTTGTTGGTCGCCATTGCTTGCAGCTCGTCCTTGCTCACAGCCGAGGAAGGCGCATCGGTCCTGGTCAAAGATCTGGAAGTCGCGCCACGCGCCAATCTCACCGTCGATGATGGCACTCTGCGACTGAATCCGAAGGCCATGCTTGGTGCCGGCTTCAACAGCAACATCTTTGCCGAGGCCGATGGTGCGGAGAACGACGATATGTACGTTCGTGGCCTCGCCGGGTTGTTGGCCAATTGGCGCCTTGACCCACACCGCAGCCTCACGCTCAATGGCGAGTTGGAGGCGCTAAATTACCTCGATAGTGACAATGACCAAGGCAACCTGGTCGATGGTCTGATGACGGGGGATTTCCGTTATTACCAGACCGGCACCGATGTGCGCGTCCATGGTGGGTATGCGCGCTTCGATGACCCGTTGATCCAGAGCGGTGAACAGATCCTGCGGCAGAACATCGATGGTGCGGTCCAGGTCACCCTGCAGGGCACCACCGTCCGCTCCGTCCTCGACGTTGGCGCGGTCGCCACCGATTATCTTGATGATGGCATCGATTTCACCGAGGATAGCCGCGACAGCACGGCCTACCGTGCATTCGGTCGTGTCGGTTGGACCAGCGCGCGTGATACCTTCTATTACGCGCTGCTCGGCGTCGACTTCAACGACTACTGGGACAACATCCAGTACAACGACAGCACCGGCGTCACGGCTGGCGTGGGTGCGCAGGTTCGTCTTGGCGAGCGTTCGGTCCTGACCGCTGAAGGTGGCGTGACCTACCGCATGTACGAGGACAACTTCGGTGGCGTCGCCGCTAATGATGACGAAGAGGTCTATGCGCCATACGTCAGCGTGGCTGCACGTTGGCCGTGGGAGAGCGGTAGCCACGCTGGTCTGAAGCTGTTCTCGCGGGTCGATGAAAGCCTGACCGCCAACGCCTCGTGGATCTACGGTCTGCAGGTCGAAGGCCGCTACCGGCTGTTGGCCCACAGTGCGCTCATCGGTTCCGTGGCGGGTTATCACAGCGAAGACAGCGGCGAAGGCCCGGGCACCACCGCTGAGGAACGCGATACGCTGGAAGCCGTCCTTGGCGTCGAACACGAGATCACCAAGGGTCTGGTCGGTCGCCTGAAGGGTTCCTACACCGACAGTTCAGCTGAACTCAGCAACGACTACAGCCGCTACATCATCGCCGTCGATTTCGCCGTCGCGTATTGATTCGGAGCGGTGATGGCTGTCGCCGGAGCGCTGGGAGCCACATGGTGGCGGCTGTGGCGCAGCGGTTGTAACACCGTTCATCACCTACTGATCGAGCAGCCCTTGCGAGGGGCGTCGGTCGCCATGGTAGTGGTGTTTGTCTGGCTGATGTTGGGCGCGTTGTTCTTTGGCTTGTTGGAATTCCTGGGCCAGGACCAGTACCAGACGCTCAAACCCAGATTGGTCGAGAGCCTGCTCTCGCTGTGTTTCTTCACCCTGTTTTTTCTCGTGACCATCAGCGACACCGTGCTGGTGTGGGGTGCGTTGTTCCGCAGTCGGGCAGCAGCGTTCCATGCGCAGTTGCCACTCACTGATCGTCAGTTGTTCTGGGGCTGCAGCGTCGAAGGCGGTCTGTGGTCGAGTTGGGCGGTGCTGGTGCTGGCCGTGCCGCTCGTCGGTGCGTTGGTGTTCGACCGGTTGTTCCCAGGTCTGCGCTGGTCGTCCCCCGCACTGCTGGATGCCCTGGCGATGACCGCTGGTGCCTTCGTCGCGGTGGTGTCGTTTGTGATCTGCTGCATGGGCGCGGGAGCGGTCGGCGCATTGCTGTTGGCGCGACTCATTCCCCTGCTCAGGCGCGGGTTCAAAGGCATCATCGTACTCATCCTGGCGGCGCTGGTGGTCGCTGCAGTGCTGGTCCTTGGCAGCCTGGAGCAGCGCGGTGAACCGGTGGCGTTCATGGGCGAGGTTATCGGCAAACTACGCTTTGCCGAGAATCCCTACCTGCCACCGTGGTGGGCGCAGCAGGCATTGAGCGCCGCGCTGAATGGCGAGTGGAAAACGTGGACGTATTTTAGCACCCTGTTGCTGAGCACTGCCGCGGTGTTGGCGCTGGCAGGCGAGTGGATCGCTGGCCGCCGTCTGCGCCTGGATCTTGATGCGCTGACTGGTCGTCCGGAGGGACGCGGACGCACGCGCAGCCGGCGCTGGCGCTTGATCCCGTTCCTGCCAGCAGATATCGGCCTGTTGGCGGCAAAAGATTTGCGACTGTTCCTGCGTGAGCCGGCACAGGTGTTGCAGTTCACCATGTTTTTCAGCCTGCTCGGCTTCTACCTGTTGATGTTGCCACGGGTCGGACGCGCGTTCCTGTTCGATGACTGGTGGCGACCAGTGGTGTCGTTGCTCAACCTGACCGCGGTGGCGATGGCGTTGGCGACCTTCACTGGGCGTTTCGTCTATCCCCTGCTGAGCCTGGAGGGTCGCCGACTGTGGGTGCTGGCGCTCGCGCCGTGGCCGCACACGCGCGTGGTTACCGCCAAGTTCACCTTCGCCTTGCTGGTCGGCATGCCGGTCAGTGTCGGATTGGTCGTGCTCTCAGGTTTCATGCTGTCGCTGTCGCTGGGAGTGATCATCTACCAAGCCGGCACGATCGCCTGCATGGCGGTGGGGTTCTCCGCTGGGGCTCTTGGTCTGGGCGCGCGGCTCGCCGACTACGACGAGGACAATCCCGCCAAGCTGGTGGCTGGGTACGGCGGTACCATCAACCTGATGGCGAGCCTGGTGTTCACCGCCCTGTTGTTGGGTGGAGCGGTGTTTCCGCTCCTTCCTGGGATGGCTGAGCTTGGTCCCTGGCGCTGGGTCGCCGGGGCCGGCTGGACCGTGCTGGTGACCGCGGTGTGGTCGACGGTGTTCCTGCGCATGTCCTGGCGCTGGTTCGGCCGTCTGGGATGAACCCGCTCGACGCTGGCACGTTCGTCGGGCTGCGCCACGCTGATCGGCAGGCCACCTGAACCTATATCATGCTGACCACGCACCCATTTTTCCGACGTCTGTGCCGTTCGCTCGCCGTGCTGGTCAGCGTCGCCTGCTCATGGGCTGGTGACGTCGACTTTAGCGTGTCGAGCCCGCTGTTGGCACAGCCAGAGGCACAACGCACGCAGCAGATCCAAGCCCGTCTGGCCGCCACGCCGTTGGCGTGGCCCGGTGGACGACTCACGGCTGCGGACGCCGTCGCGCTGCTGGCTGCCTGCGGCAATCCTACTGTGCTGGTGGATCCGGCGGACGCGGCGCGCAGTGCCGAACTACCGGCGATGGCCGGCGATTACTGGCAAGGTGTGGCGGCGGTCTGTGCCGCGTTCGATCTCGCACTTGAACCTGGCGAGGGTCTCGATCAGGCGGAAGACAGCGGGCGCTACGGTAATCGTGACAACAATGGCACGGCGTTGGTCGCCACCGGTGGGCCGGTGTTGCTGCGCGGTCGTGATCCACTCGGCGCCCGATCGCTCTATGTGCCCTGTGGCGCGGTGCTGGCAGAAATCCTCGCTTTCGATCTGCATCAGCGCCAAGGCGCCGTGGCCAGTCGCACGGCGGATATACGGCTGTCGCTGCGTTTTGAGCCACGCGTGCAGCCACTTCAGATCGGCACCACGCTGGTGGTATGGAATACCGTCGAAGACTCACTTGGTCGTAAGCTGAACTCGTCAGAAGCCGCCGGTGGACGGCGGGCCGACGTCAGCACGGTACACCTGAGCGAGGTTCAGGAGTCTTTCACCGGCTGCACGCTCACCGGTGAACTGCTGGTCCAGACGCTCGAACCGGTGACGCTGAGTGCGACGGTGCGTCCGGGCGACAAGGCGCGCGCCGATTTGCTCGGCCAGGAAGTCAGCATGCAGCTGATGGGTGAGGGCGAGACCACCGCCAATGGGCAACGTGGGCCCGGCTTCAGTCTGTCGGTGCCTACCGCCGTGCTTGGTACCCGTCCGAAGCTGTCCGTGACGCTGGGTGGTCAGCCGCTCAAATTCAACAATCAAGGATCGCATTGGAGTGGTGGGCGTATCGAACTGTTCTACCGCGGGCCCAAGCTGCTTGACGGTGCCTATGTCGCGACGTTGTCCGGACAGGCCGCCTTGCAGCAGGTACGCCTGCCGTTGCGGGTGCCGATCGCCGTCGCGCGTTTGCCGAGCAATGGGCGTCCGCTTGCCGGTGGACTCGACCTGCAAGTGCCGACGCATGTCCGTTGGGATGCGGGCGAGTGTTCCGTTGCTGATGCGGTACAGCGCCTCAGCGGTGCGAACCAGGTCTTATTGGAGTTGGGCGCTGACGAACGTCGCCGCGCAGCGTTGCCGGCGTTCGACGGGACTTTCTGGGATGGGGTGCTCGCGGTCTGCCGCGCTTTCGATCTCACCATCCTGCCGCCGTCACAAGCAGTGCAGGGCCAGGATCAGGAGGGGGAGAACACCCCGACCTGCATCACTGGTGGCCCGCTGTGTCTTGGTCCTCGCCGTGGGGAACGTCCAGGGGTCGAGAACTTCCAGGCCAGTGGCATTCTGCTGATGGTGATGGATGCCTTGACGGTGGTGACCAATCAGGGCCTGGACGGGGTCACGCGGCAAGCTGAGGTGTCGTACCGGCTGCGCCTGGAGCCCCGCCTTGATGCCTCGCTCATCGGTTCGGCAACGGTGAGCTGGACCTCGCTTGCTGGCGTTGGCGAAGGGCGTCCGTTGGTGGTCGAAGAATCCTCCATCGAGACCGTGGACGAGGATGAAGCGCAGGTGCAGATGCGCGTCATGCGCGTCGGTCGCCGGTTGGTACGGGTGGCCTCCAACGACCAGTCGACGGGTGCCACCGCCACGGGTCGGGTGGTCGTCAGTGGCCTGCCGGCAGGTCAGGTCCCACTCACGCTGTCAGGTCAGGTTGCACTCCACCTGCGCCGTCCGGTGCGCGCGGAATTGTCGCTGGCTCCGGGCGGGCGCTCTACTGCCCGGCTGGGCGAACGTGCGGCGATGGTGAAAATGTTTAGCGCTGCGAACGATGAAGAAGCAGGCGCCGAACGCTCTGGTGTGTCGGTCGAGATGGTTGGAGATCAGGTCGACGCGTTGGCGGTGGAGGTGCGGGATGCCGCCGGGAAGGTGGTGCGCAGCACTGGCAGTGGGAACTCTGGATCAAGCGGACGTTCCCGGATGTTGTGGTACTTCGCTACGCTTGAGCAGGGACCGTACACCGTGGTCCTTTCTGCCCGTGAGCGCCTGGGCGTTCTGCGTCTGCCATTCAGCCTGACGGCCACCACGCCGTAAGCGGCGATAACGCCGCAAGCGGTCAAGGTGCGGCGGCAGCGTGGCTCTGGACCCGCAGACGGTGGGCCCATGCTGCCGACCGCCTGCGAGTCCTCCGATGCCGACCATCTATCTCCACAACACGCTTACCCGCACCAAGCAGGCGCTGGAGCCACTAACGCCAGGGCGCATCGGCATGTATGTCTGTGGCCCGACGGTCTACGACGACTGCCACATCGGCCACCTGATGGGACCGATCCTGTTTGACGCGGTGGCGCGTTGGCTGATTGCGCGCGGATACCACGTGCGCTTCGTCAACAACATCACCGACATTGACGACAAGATTATCAATCGAGCCATCGCGACCGGCGAAGCGTGGGAATCGATCACCAAGCGCTATACCGCGCAGTACCTGGGATATCTCAAGCGTCTGCACGTGATCACCGTCACCGACCATCCGCGCTGCAGTGACTACATCCCGCCGATGATCACCTACATCCAGGATCTCATCGCCAAGGAGCGCGCCTATGTGGCCGCCGACGGCGTGTACTACGACGTCCAGAAGCAGCATGGGTACGGCAAACTCTCGGGGCGCAAGCTTGACGACATGAAAGCGGGTGCGCGTATTGAGCGCAACGCCTCGCTGCATCATCCCGCGGATTTTGCGCTGTGGAAACAGGCCAAGCCGAGCGAGCCCTCGTGGGACAGCCCGTGGGGCAAAGGGCGCCCAGGGTGGCACATCGAATGCAGCGTGATGAGCCACGAGACACTGGGTGAGACCTTCGATATCCACGGCGGTGGCGACGACCTGAAGTTTCCGCACCATGAAAATGAGATCGCCCAGGGCGAGGCGCATGGCGGTGGTTACGCCCGCTGCTGGATGCACAACGGCCTGATCCAGTACGACGGCGTCAAAGTCGGCAAATCGGATCCGCGCATGAAAGACGCGGCCTTTGCCAAGCAGTTCAAGGCTGACTACCTGCTTGACACTTACGGCGCGGCGACCGTACGTTTTTTACTAATGCAGGGTCATTACCGCCGTCCCAACGATTTTGCGCCGACTGCGCTCAGCGCAGCACGCACGGCCCTGGGAAAACTGCATCGTCAGTTGGGAGTGCTGCTCGATGAACCGGGTGCTGCGACTCTCGAAGTGATTCTTGCACGTCCGCTGTCCGAGACCGCAGCGAGCCTGCGTCACGATGTGGTTGCGGCGATGGACGACGACTTCAATACGGGAGCCGCCATCGCCGCGCTCTTCGGACTGGTGGCGGAGGCCAAACGCGCCAGTGGCGAAGTGGCCACCGGGCTCTTGCGGCTGGTGCGCGACCTCGGGCGGCTGATCGGGTTGTTTCAACCCGGCGATGGTGCCGACACCGTGGAACAGCAGGCAGGCAGTGACGACCTGTTGGCACCGGTGATGACCCTGGTCCTGGCCCTGCGCCAAGAGGTGCGTGGGCGGCGCGACTTCGCTATCGCTGACCGTATTCGCGACACGCTCGCCACCGCGGGAATCGCGGTGAAAGATGCCAAGGATGGTGCCAGTTGGGTGGTTGCGGCAGCTGCGCGTCCGCCACTCGAAGCGGCCATGCAGGTGATCCTTGATCTGCGTGCTGGTGCCCGTGTGGGGAAGGATTTCGCCACCTCGGATCGTATCCGTGATGCGCTGACCGCGGTCGGCATCACCGTGGCCGATGGTCCAACCGGGGCGACTTGGAGCGCTGAGCGCTGAGCGCTGAGCGCTCCGGGTCGCGCTGACCTCAGTGGTAGGTGAAGAGGGCAGAAAACGACAACACCCTCGGAGGCTCTCCGAGAGTGTTGTGATTATTCCGGCTGATTCCGGCTGAGGCCGGGAGCTGATGTTTACTGGTTGTTGAAGAGCTTGGTGTCGGTGAACCAGTTGTCCGCCTGGAGTTCCTGGAGTTCGAAGATGGCGAACATGGTCGCCAGGGCGAACGCCAGGAAGGTGAGGATTACCAACCAGCCAGCAGTCTTGTCATTTTCCATACGTCAGCTCTTTCCAGGTAAAGTTCACGGTAGTGCTGGTGAGGCGGGCTCAGAGACGATTCTGGGCCAAGTCACCCTGCTGGATCTGGAGCTGGTTCGAGTTCCAGGAATCCGGGATCACGCGGCATGCGACCATGTCGCCGAGGACCTTCTCCGCACGGACGCGGACGATGTAGGAGTTCCCACGGAAGATGATGAACTCGATACCTTCCTCGACCTTGTCACCCTTGCCGAGGGTCAGCATGACGAGGTCCTGTTGGCCCTGGGGGTTGTTGCGCACGGCGGCGACGACGGCTTGCAGGAATGACGCCGAGGAGCTCTGGTCGCCAAGCTCATTCCATATCTTGGGGTAACGATCCTTCAGGATCGCGAGCTGGGCGTTCTGCTGGTTGTTGACCTTCTTGGCCTTGGTCAGCTCTTCCTCACGCTGGGCGAGGGCAGTCGTGGCATTGTTGTAGTCGTCTTCGACTTCAGCCAGTTTGACGTTGAGCTGGAAGGCCACCGCGCGGGCGACCTGCGCGATGTGGGTCTTCTCGTTGTTCGACTGGCGGGTCAGTTCCAAGGTGTTCGACAGGGTCTGGTTCTGCTCGCGCAGCGCCTTGATCTCTTCGTCGTTCTTGCTTTGCGTCAGGCTCAAGCTCTGGATCTGCTTGTCCTTCTCGGACTTCTCATTTTCCTGTTTCTTGATCACGGTCTGCAGATCACCGATCTGAGCCCCCTGGCTGGTCACCAGCGACTGGGCTTGGACCTTGGCGTAGGACTCGTCGGCGATCTTCTGCGCCGCGACCTTCACTTCTTCAGCGAAGAACTTGGTGTCGTCGTTCCAGCGACGCTTCCAGTTCTCACGGGTCGCGTACAGGGTCATCTGGACGAACATGAACGCCAGCGCCAGCAACAGATTGAGGACGATGAAGACTTTGACCGTGGTGCTCATGATTCGAATGCTCCCAGGAGGGTGTCGTGCAGATGCAGCGGGTTAGTTGGTCGGCCCCGCAGCGGCTGCTGCGGGTGCGGCGCCCTCAACGGCGCCCGCGCCTTGGGCGCGGACATCGAGGCGTTGCTGCAACTGGTACTTGTAGATGAGTTCAGGCGCGGTCGCCGTGGCGTGGCTGACCGCTTCCGCGGCAGCGGTGCGCACTGCGAGCTGAGCCGCGGCATCGGCGTCGGTGAACTGGAGAGCCTTTAGCAGGATCTCCACCGCCGCGTCGGTGTTCGGGTTCAGCTGACCGATGGCGTACAGGAAGGCAGCGCGGACCCCAGGGGTGAGGGTTGCATCCTGGGTGCCGTAGACGTCGGTCACCTTGTTGATCATCGCTTTGACCGCGTCGCCGTTCGTGCCGGTCGCAGCGAGGCCGAGGGCCTTGGCCGCTTCGATACGCAGGGCATCGGCGCGGGCATCCAGCGTGGTGGCCAGGGCCGCAGCGGCCTTGGTCAGATCGAACTGGGTGCTGCTCGGGTTGGGCTGCTGGAGCGCGATCGCGGCACGCAGAGAGATGTCTTCGGCGTCCTCGCGGTTGGCGTTGGGCAGTTCGGCGCTCTTAAGCGCGGTGTCGATCATCCCGGCCATCTCGACCGAGTTGAAGGGCTTCTGGAGGAAGCCTTTGACGTTGTCCATGCCTTCGAAGGCCTTCTGGATCTTCGCCGCGAGTTCGGGATTGTCCGGCAGCGAGACGAAGACCGGGGTCTTCTCCGCGCGCCAGTCCTTGGCCAGCTTGGCGACCAGGGTGTCGGCGCGCTGCTCGTCGACGGCGATGATACCGCCGTCCTTGTCGCGCACGGTCGGGATCAAATCACCGGCGATGATGATGGCGTCTTTGATCGGCGATTCTTCCAGGCGCTGCATGGCTTCGAAGCCGTCAGGCACCGCAAACACGCGGAAGCCTTTGCTTTGGAGCTGCTCGCGGGCGACGTTGCGCTGGCGGTAGTCCTGATCGACGACCAACACTACACGGTTGCCCCATTCACCGACGGCGTCGGCGAGGATAGAGGTGACCTTCTCGGCATTGAA
>Ga0105049_10006388_pt1 | contig 13718 bp, 9 predicted proteins | sample MAT06_FD_78087 | JGI IMG/M metagenome (GOLD analysis project Ga0105049, IMG submission 78087) | Freshwater microbial communities from Lake Fryxell liftoff mats and glacier meltwater in Antarctica - MAT-06 | ecosystem: Environmental > Aquatic > Freshwater > Ice > Liftoff microbial mat | place...
AGCAGAAATATCCGCAGTCTGGAACAAGATTGAGAGCATGATCAATGGCTTCATTGTCCTGCTGCCTAATATGATACTAGCGTTAATTGTTTTTGCAATCTTTTTCTTTGTTGGGAGGTCAATTAAGAGAGCGGTCAGGCAGCTTACCCGCAACCACCGCCAATCCCGGAATTTGGGACTGGTGTTGGGAAGGTTAGCGCAGGGTATTACTGTTCTGGTTGGTCTGTTTATTGCCTTGTCGATTGTAATTCCCACCTTTAGAGCAGGCGATTTGGTGCAACTGCTGGGAATTAGCGGGGTAGCGATTGGTTTTGCCTTTCGCGATATCTTACAAAACTTCCTAGCTGGTATCCTAATTCTTTTGACGGAACCGTTCCAAATCGATGACCAGATTGTGTTTAAAAACTTTGAGGGAACGGTAGAAAGTATTGAAACTCGCGCTACAACAATCCGAACCTATGATGGTCGCCGGATTGTAATTCCCAATGCCGAATTGTTCACCAATTCTGTTATGGTGAATACCGCCTTTGATAAACGCCGGATGGAATACGACGTTGGTATCGGCTACGGCGATGATATTGACCGAGCCAAGCAGTTAATGATGGAAGCCATGCACAGTGTGGATGAGGTTTTGAATGACCCTGCTCCTGACGTGCTGCTGATGGAACTTGCAGGAAGTAGTGTCAATATCCGCGCTCGATGGTGGATTGCTCCGCCGCGACGACTTGACGATCTTAGCTCGCGGGACAAGGTGCTGTCTGCGATTAAGAAAAAGCTGACTGCCAATGGCATCGACTTGCCCTTTCCTACGCAGCAAATTTTGTTTCACGACCAAACCGAAGAGACGGATGGCGATCGCAAACGTCAACGGGAAGGATGGCCCGTTGGTAATGGCGAAGTTCCTAAACCCCGCAGCATCAGCGGTTCTCTGCAAAAACTAATTGAACTGCGATCGCAACAAGACGGCAACGGACAATCTTCACCCCACCCCAACTCATGAAAAATGTCAAGTTAAGCAAACTTTGGGACTCGCTGCACTCTAGCTACTGGTTTATCCCAACGTTGATGGCGGTGGGGTCGATGATTTTAGCGATCGTAATGCTGACAATTGACCGCACGGGTAATATACCAAACTGGAGGTGGATTTACACGGGTGGAGCCGATGGTGCGCGAGCGGTTCTTTCATCGGTTGCCGGTTCAATGGTCAGCGTTGTTGCTACAGCTTTTTCGATTACTATTGTGGCGCTTCAGTTGGCGAGTTCAAATTTTGGTCCCCGATTGCTGCGTAATTTTATGCAGGATACGGGCAATCAAATCGTGCTTGGCACTTTCATTGCCACGTTTATTTACTGTTTACTCGTACTGCGAACCATTCATGGAGAAGGAGAAGGATACAGTCTCTTTGTACCCCAACTCTCGGTTACAGTTGGTACCGGATTGGCAATTGCCAGTATCGGCGTACTGATTTACTTTATCCATCACGCATCAACCATTATTCAAGCGTCCCATGTAATTACTCAGGTTAGTGGGGATTTAGACAAAGCTCTAGATCGTCTGTTTCCCGGAAAAATCGGAGAAGGTAAGGCGAACAACTCGCGACAAGTGGGAGAAATTCCTGCAAATTTTGACTCGGAAGCAAGTCCTATCAAAGCCACTGGCGAGGGTTATTTGCAAGCAATCGATGACGACGAATTAATGAAAATTGCCCGTCAGTACAATGTGCTTGTACGTCTTACAACTCGACCGGGAAAGTTTATCGTCAAGGGCAGCGATTTAGCGATGGTTTTCCCGGAAAAACAGGTGAATCAAAGCCTGAAACAACAGATTAACGATGCTTTTATTCTGGGCAAAGAACGGACTGAATATCAAGATGTAGAATTTCCAATCGATCAGTTAGTTGAAATCGCCTTGCGTGCGATTTCTCCTGCTATCAACGATCCGTTTACTGCGATTCGGTGTATCGATCGACTCAGCGCCGGATTATCCCGCCTCGCTCAAAGGGATTTTCCCTCGCCGTATCGCTACGACGATGAACAGAATTTGCGCGTCATTGTTGAATGAGTGACGTTTGAAGGGTTAGTCGATGCTGCCTTTAACCAAATTCGCCAGTACAGTAAATCAGATGTGGCGGTAACAATTCGCTTATTGGAAGCTATAGCTTGCATCGCCACTTACACCCGCAATTCTCAACAAAAAGAAGCTTTACGCCGTCACGCGGAGATGATTTTAAATAGTAGCCACGAACAAATCTCTCAGGAGCAAGACCAGAAAGATGTGCAAAAGCAGTATCACCAAGTCATTAAAGCTTTAGGACAGGATTAATTTGGTTAAGCAGAACTATGGTAATAACAGCAGCTTTACGATCGGCTCCTAATACTTTAGCTTTAACCGCGTTGAGTGCCATTGGTTTAGCGCTGACACATTTATTTTCGGGCAAGTTGCGGTTTGCTCCTATTCCTCGCAGTGGCTGGCTTTCAGCAGCAAGTGGAGTTTCGGTAGCTTATGTTTTTGTGCATATTTTACCGGAACTAAATCAGCACCAAGCGGTATTAGAGCAAGTAGAAGCAGGAGTTATTTCCTATCTAGAACACCACGTTTATTTAATAGCTTTGTTAGGATTGACTGTATTTTACGGCCTGGAGCGAATTGCAAATTTATCTCGTCAGCGTGGCGAAGAGGATGTGACCAGTCCTGGTGTTTTTTGGTTGCACATTGCCTCTTTTTCAATCTACAACGCTCTGATTGGCTATCTGCTGCTGCATCGGGAAGAACCGGGCATTACCAATCTGCTGTTGTTTTCTTGTGCAATGGCACTGCACTTTGCAGTGAACGACTCTGGTTTGCGGGAACACCACAAGCATATTTATGACCGCATCGGACGCTGGATACTAGCAGCAGCTATTATTGTGGGGTGGGTGTTGGGTAGCGCTACTGAAATTGGAAAAACTGCGATCGCAGTTTTATTTGCTTTTTTAGCCGGAGGAATTGTTCTCAACGTCCTCAAAGAAGAATTGCCAGAAGAACGAGAAAGTCGGTTTTGGGCATTTGTCCTTGGTGCTGGAATTTACACGGCTCTTCTATTGGCTTTGTAGAGGAATCAAAGGAAGCCAAAACGTTCGAGCTGAAAACCATTAGAAGAAGCCAATCGTTCTTTCAGACGCCGTTTAAAATTACCGGGATAATTTTTCCTCGCACTGCTACCAACTGCGACGGTATTAACAGTCTTAGCTTTAGTCGAATTTCTGAGTGGTCAACGTTTATTATTCGCATCCCTTACTGCCAGTTCATTCTTAATTTATCTAGACATCCAACACAGCACAAACGAAGTCAAAACCCGGGTGATTTCTCACATGATTGCAGCAACGATTGGTTGGTTCACTTATCTAATTCTTGGACCAGGATATCCGTCAGCGGAAACGGCGATAAGGAGCAAAGATAGTTATTATTGATTGAATAATGCTAGTTAAAAAAATTAGCCCTCTATTCCGTTAGAAGCCTACGGCTATCGCTGGTTTCGAGTCAATCGCATCCTGGGATAAAATTTTTAATGTTGATGGGAACACTAGCGACTCTAACTATGAGGAATGTACTTAGCAGATTAGGTAAAAAACCCGGTTTCTGGCGTCCATCCGTAAGTCCTATATATAATTTTTAGACGGGCATAAAAAATTTTCCTCTGAGGTAGGGCTGATGTTTCCAGTGTGGTTGCAGGCAGGATTTTGGGGTTTAGTGGGGGGTTCGGCGCTGCTACTAGGAGCGGCGGTGGGTTACTTTGTCAGCATTCCCCAGCGCGCGATCGCGACAATTATGGCTTTTGGCGCTGGTGTGCTAATTTCAGCGCTATCCTTTGAACTGATGGATAAAGCTTACAAGCGCGGCGGTTTCGACTCTACAGCGATCGGCTTTTTGGGTGGCGCTGCTGTCTACACAGCCGCCAATTGGTTTTTGAGTCAACAGGGAGCAAAACACCGCAAGCGATCGGGCTCTTTGCACCCAGCTAAAAAAGAGTCAGGCGATGGCGGATTAGCCATCGCCCTCGGCGCGCTGTTAGACGGGATACCGGAGTCGATCGTCATTGGTGTCAGCATGATTTCTGGAGGCGCTGTCAGTTGGGTGACAGTAGCGGCAATTTTCCTCTCCAACATTCCCGAAGGGCTCTCTAGCGCCGCCGGCATGAAAAAAGCAGGGAGATCGATCGGTTACGTTTTTGGAGTTTGGGGCGCGATCGCAGTTATTTCCGGTATCGCAGCATTGTTAGGATATACGCTTTTCAGTGGCTTTTCTGCGGAAGTAATAGCCGCTACTACCGCCGTAGCAGCAGGGGGTATTTTAGCAATGATCTCAGATACTATGATTCCCGAAGCATTTGAGGAAACTCACGATTTTGCCTGACTAATTACTGTCTGCGGTTTTTTAGCTGCTTTTGTACTCAGTAAGTTAGCAGAAAGATAATTGATAATTAGCGATCGGTCATCACTAAAGTAATGTAGAATTGCTGACAGTTATAGTTTATTGATATAGACCTAGACTAATTTGATATGTTGCCAAGCTGTATCGAACCACAAAAAAGCTTATAATTAACATTAAAGGTCGCAGCCTGTCAAGAGGTGTTGGAAAATTTATGTGTGTCAACTTAGGGGATATCCTGCACGAAAGCTACCAAATTATCGCTTTGTTGGGACAGGGAGGGTTTGCTAGAACCTACACGGCTGCACAAATAAAAAAACCCAATAATCCTCTGTGCGTTGTTAAGGAAATTCCTTTTCCCTCATCGAACGATCCGCGCGTCTTGGAAATGGCAAGGGGGCGATTTGAAAGGGAAGCCAGCGCTTTGTACCATCTCGGCAATCACTCGTGCATTCCCGAATTATTCGATAGCTTTGAAGAAAACAACCATTTTTATTTAGTGCAAGAATACGTTGAAGGACATCTGCTCAGTCAAGAACTCGCTGCGGGCGATCGGTGGAATGAGCAACAAACTGTTGCTTTGTTGCGGGAAGTTCTGGAAATATTAAACTCTGTTCACCAAGCAAACATTATTCACCGCGATATTACACCTGCTAACTTAATTCGGCGCACAATAGATCGTAAAATTGTTCTTATTGATTTTGGAGCTGTCAAAGAAATCAGCACTTTCACCTCTAACAGTACAGGTGAAATATTGAGATCGCAGGCGATCGGTACTCGCGGTTATATGCCTGCCGAACAATACGATACGCGGTCGGCCCCACGACCCTACAATGATATTTATGCAGTAGGAATCATCGCGATTCAAGCCCTCACCGGACGGCATCCCAGAAATCTGCCGCAAGACCCCGAAAATTGCGAAATTATCTGGGATTATTTAACATCGGAACCGGTTAGCGATGGTCTAACAAATATTTTAAACACAATGGTGCACTTCCACTTTCAGCAGCGCTACCAATCGGTTGATGAAGTTTTGCAAGACTTGGATTTGTCGATCGTCGCAGGGCCCGAGTTACCCAAAACTTCGCGGAAGTTGCGCTGGCGTTGGCGCTGGCTGCTGTTCGGCGTTGCGGGAATTGCGGCTTTTGGGGCGATCGTACTTTTAATCCCCAGAATTTCCCCGCTAATCCCCAGAATTTCCCCGCAACCAACGTTGCCTACACCCTCCGCCGATGGTGTAAGTTCCGGCGAAAAACTCTTAGTGCAAACCTCCGCCCTGTGGTCAAAACAAAGGGGAATCAATGAGTTTGCCGACTCAAATTATCCCGAAACTTTAAAATTGCTCACACAGTCCTGGCGGGAAGACCGCAGAGATCCAGAAACTTTAATTTACATCAACAATGCTTTGCTGAAGGCAATAAATGCAGAATATTACACGATCGCAATTGTTGTTCCCATCCGCAGAAATCTGGACGGCAGCATCCTCAACGCAAATTTAGCCGAAGAACTGCTGCGCGGCATTGCTCAAGCTCAAACAGAAGTTAATTTAAGTCTCATCAAACCCAATGAAAGCAGCAATAAAGATTTTCCCGGTCAAGGATTCCTCGAACCAAAAGCTCTTAGAAAAAAAGGTCTCAAAGTCATCATCGCGGATGACGGCAATATCAAATCCTATGCAAAGCAAAGGGCTAATTACCTAGTCACTCAGCCCGATATTCTAGCAGTCGTCGGACACTACACCAGCGACATGACCGTGGAAACAGTAGATATTTACAATCAAAATAAACTGGTCGCTATTTCTCCGGGAAGCACCACAGAAGAACTGACGCGCAAACCTCGAAAATTTTTCTTTCGGACTGCTCCGACAACTAGCATAGAAGCTGAAGCTTTAGTAAATCAACTGCTCTTGGTCGGTGAGAAAAAAGCCGCAGTATTTTACAATCCCAACAGTCCGTTCAGCGCTTCTTTGTGGGAAGAATTCAAAAAGCAATTTGAAGCAAAAGGAGGCTCGACTTTTAGGCTAAGTAATTATTACGACTTATCTAAAAATAATTTTAACGCCGAAGCAGCAATCAAACAAGTTGAGAAGGCCGGAAAAACAGCCTTACTTGTCATTCCCGACGGTCAAGTCACAAATTCCCTGGAAAATGCGATCGAAATGATAAAAGCTAACGGCGATCGCAATTGGATTGTCGCGCCTTGGACTCTGTACGAGCCGAGAACGCTAGAAGTAGCAAAAGAGCTAAAGTCTATTGAAAAACTGGGCATATCCGTGTTTTGGCATCCGTTAATCAGTTTTGACAAAAAATTTCCCCAAAACGCGGAAAAATTGTGGGGAGGCCCGGTAAATACTCGATCGGCCTTAACCTACGATGCCGCCCGGACGCTGATTAAAGCCCTAGAAATGCAGCCAGAACCCAGCCGTGAAGGAATGCAAAAAACCTTAGCCGATCCAAACTTTAAAGCCGAAGGAGCCACGGGTATAATTGAGTTTGACTCAAAGACTGGAAATCGGAAAAACCCTCCTAAACGAATAGCGCATATTGTACCCTGTTCTACAGCAATATATGGCGTTACCTTTGTGCCGATCGAATTTCCCACCGCCGCAGCCGCAGGTTTAAAGTGCGATTGAATTGATATCTTGTGGCATTGTCAACAAACCTTTCAAGGGCGGGCAGGATGCCCAACCCCTACTCCCCACAAGAAAAATTACTCTTTGTGGAACAGGCCGGAAAGCGTTGTTAAGAATGATGCAATATGTGGGAGTAATTGATATCTTGTGGCCTTGTCAACAAACCGTCCGGGACGAGTTTTACCAAATATAATTGCCTAAAATCAATAATCTCATAAACCCGCCCCCGCCCGACGATAAAATCCTGGATAGAGAATTGTGCAAGATGTGCGAGTGAATTGATATCTTGTGCCGAAACCAATAGTCCGCCAGATGTTTCAATCCTACAGCCGACTATTGTCACAGGTGCAACATCTCAATTTATTAGATATATTAAACAAGGTTAGTTTTTTCTATAATAACGCTTATGGCTGTCAATTTCGCTGCCTCCCCCGCTTCTAGTCTCAAACCAGAAGCCCAGAATATCTCAGCACTCAAACAAGTCTTTCAGACAATTGATGCCGATAGCTGTCCGGGTTCCTATAATTTTCATATGCACACAGTCTACTCCGACGGGCGATTGCAGCCAGAGAAATTGATGGAACAAGCCATAGCCGGAGGTCTTAAAGGCTTAGCTATCACCGACCACCACAGCACCGAAGGCTACGTTAAAGCTCAAATTTGGCTGGATAATTGGAAATTAAACCATCCCGACAAAAATAGCGAAGCACCTAGTCTCTGGACAGGCGCTGAAATTAATGCCGAATTGCTCAACAATGACGTACACATTCTCGCTTACGCCTTCAATCCGCAACATCCCAGTCTCAAACCATACCTACGAGGTAAAAGCACTGAAGGCACTTATTGTTATTCAGCAGCCAGGGTAATTGAAGCTATTCATGAAGCAGGAGGTTTAGCAGTTCTCGCACATCCTTGCCGGTATCGATTGACGGCAGATAAACTAATCCCAGAAGCAGCCCGTTTCGGCATTGACGGTGTAGAAATTTACTATGCTTACGGTAATCCCAATCCTTGGAAACCCAGTCCCATACAAACTGCTTTAGTCAAAGATTTAGCAGAAACTTATGGTTTGCTGGGAACTTGTGGCACGGACTCTCACGGCCTGAGTCTTCTAGTCCGAATCTAGATAGTTCGGAAATAAGAAGTGCTTTATCCTGTCATTACCAGTCTAAGCGTTAGCGGATATATCTCTTATGAAAGCAATCACAATGAGCCGAAAACAAACAGTTGATCAGGTCATATTATGTCCGCTAAAATGACTACCATAAAATTGTTTGGTAGTGAGGACTTCAGTCCTCATAAAAGTTTGAGGACTGAAGTTTTCACTACTTGCCTTATAACGGCTATTTGACGAGACGTGATATCATTTCGATCGCCAGGATGAGCTTTCGCCCTCCAAAAGAAAGCAATTGCCAAAGCAGGTAATATTGTTGCAACTCCGAGAGACATTGCGCCCTAAAAACCAGTCGCCCTTCTACCGTTCTGGGAACAACTGACAGGCCCGGTTAGTTGGCTGATTTGCCCAATCCAAGCGAGAAGTGCCAAATCGATCCATCCAACCTTCTAAATAAGCTCGATTAGCCTTTTTTTCCTCTGGATCGGAGGTATTCATGGGATGAGGTGCAAGTCCCAAAATAGTCGCTGTCGTCACGCAAAACATCGACTTTTGAAAACTCTGGCAAATTTGCACCCGCACATCATCTTCGCCGCGACAGTTATTGCGGTAAATTTCGTGCAAATACTCCGGCAAATAATGCCGCATATCTTGCATCAATTGAGTTGGAGGAATCCCTGCACCTCCGATCGGCAAAGGGTCAGCAAATAAAGCCCCGTAGTTGAATTCTCCCTGGTTTTCGGGGATTTGGTGTGCTTGGGCGTTGTAGGAAACTACTCCAAAAAATGCTGTTCCACGAAAGAAAATTGCCTCTACATAAGGCACTGCTACATCTGCTAAAAATGTCAAGCCGGCCGAGGCTGGAATGATATCGTAGACTTGACCGTGAATCTTGACGCTGTAGGTGATTGGTAGACTGGCGGCGCTCACCAAACCTGCTAAGATGAAATCTACTATATCTGCGATCGACTTAATTTCCCCGGCTTCGTAGCGATCGGACAAATCGATAAACAAATCGCTCATTACCCGCCAAAACTGCCCCAAACCAGTGTAGTAAGCCAACATCCGCACTTGTTCGGGCAAAAAATCAGGAAATATTTTGTGGAGTCCCTGCATCAAAAAGTTGCCTTTTAACTTAGCTGCGATCGCCTTTTCGGCCAAACTGCTAAATTCCGGGGAATCCAAATAACTGTCCAAACCACCACCGCCGTGCCAAAGCATGGTTCTCATGCAATACTCAGCATACTCAAAATTAATGCGATCGTGCCACAAATAGCGGATTAATTTCGGTCGAGTTACTTCTCCGTTGAAATATTTAAAAAACGGGAAAATCACTAAAAATTGTTCTTCAGCGATGTAGTTAAGATTGCGGGAATAGGCATCGAGAACTATAGCGTAACTTTTGAGAATTCCGACTACTTCTACTACATTGTCTGCAGATTCTGGAAGCAAAGCTTTGCCTGATTCTAAGATGTCAATGTAGGCGGATAGAGGATGGGCAGATGGTTTTAATACGGTAGTTGTCATTTGATTTCAACCTTCATTGAATAACTGTTTTATTACCGATAAATTCAGAATCAAGAGAAAGGTTTGTAGTGAGGACTTCAGTCCTCAGAATTTGAAGAGGACTGAAGTCCTCACTACGAACCTATGGAATATTTCACTCCAAGTTGTGAGCAACTTGTTGAACTTGCGCGGGCACAGCCGATACTAAGCCGATCGCAGTTTTTTCGCTCAAAGCAACTAAAACTCCCGGCTGCACTCCCATGATGGCGATAATTACTGCTAAAATCAGCGAAGGGATGCGATCGCGCCAGCGGACTTGCGGCAAATTTACCACCAAATCGGAAAGGCGGCCGAAAAAGGCGCGGTTGACCATAATTAAAAAGTAAACTGAAGTCAAACCAGTGCCGATCATGCAGAGCAAAGTTTGCACGGGAAACACTGGTAAACTGCCCCGAAATATCAAAAATTCAGCAATAAATCCCGACAACCCCGGAATGCCGGCACTCGCCATCACGCCGAGGATCATTAAACTGCCAATCATCGGTAAACCGCGATCGGGATTGAACAAACCTTTGAGCACGTCGATGTTGCGACTGCCGGATTTTTTGTAAACAATACCGACGGTTAAGAATAGTAGCGCCGAAATTAAACCGTGGCTAACCATTTGCAAAACAGTTCCGATCGTACTAATTGGAGTAGCTGCGGCGCTAGCTAACAAAATGTAGCCCATGTGAGCGATCGAACTGTAAGCTACAATTTTTTTCATATCTTTTTGGGCGATCGCGCAACTAGCCCCGTAAAGCACACTCACCACCGCCCAACTCGCCAACCAAGGTGCAGCCACCGCCCACGCATCCGGGAACAAACCCAAACCAAAGCGTAGCATCCCATAGGTTCCCAACTTCAACAGCACCCCCGCCAGCAGCACCGAAACCGGAGTCGAAGCTTCTACGTGAGCATCCGGCAGCCAAGTATGAAAAGGCACCAAAGGAATCTTAATTCCAAATGCCAGCAACACCCCAGCAAGCAACACAATTTGCCTGACCAAAGGTAATGGCGAGCCTCCTTGCAAATGCGATGCACCCGCTGCACCAACCATATCAAAACTAGAAGCACCGCTGAGCCAAACCACTCCCAAGAAAGCAGCCAGTAAAACAATCGCTGAAAATGCAGTATAGATTAAAAACTTAGTAGCAGCATAACCCCGACGCTCGCCTCCCCAAATCGCAATTAACAGGTAAAGCGGAATCAATTCTACCTCGAAAAACAGGAAGAATAGCAGCAAATTTTGAGACAAGAAAGCCCCTGTGACACCGCCAGTAATTAACAGCATCAAAGAATAATAAAGTCGAGGTCTGCGGATCGACTCATCCGTAGCGTAAATAGCTACTCCTGTCAGTAGAGTATTTAAAATTACCAAAGGCAGAGACAAACCATCAACGCCGAGATTGTAATTCAATCCCAAAGTATCTATCCAAGGAACAAATTCCGAAAACTGCAACTGAGTCGTACTGGCATCAAACTGAGCTGCCAAAATCACCGATAGAATAAAAGTTACGCCCGCAATGGCGATCGCAGCATTCCGAACTATTTTAGAACTGATCGCACCGGGCCAGAACCCAATCAGAGCAGCCGCCAACATTGGTATCCAGATTAAAGCACTGAGCATCAATTAAAACTTTCCTTTATTACACAGATTTTAGAACTATATTTAACCTTAACGCAAACCAACTGCATAAAAAAGCGATCGGCCCATTTTCTTGTTAACATAGATGCAAATGTCTCTGGAATCCTCCTATGACCTCAATTATTAGCGATCGAGAAGATTTGCCAATTAAATGGGAGCATCTCATTTATGCAAAAAATATCTTTTCTTGGAGTGCGAGCGGGAACGCGGGCGAGGTGTATAATACTCGCGAGCGACAGCACTACGACACAATTTCAATACCCGAACTTTTACCCGGTGGGAAAATTCCGCTTGCAGAATTGTGACCGATTGACATTAAATAAAACTAGAAAAAAAGCAAACAAACCAAAAACAATTTATCTGCGTTTATCCCCGTTCATCTGCCAACATCTGCGGTTCAAAACTGCCAAACAATCAGCCCCAGCAACCCAGCAATCCCCGCCACAATAGTTAACACATAAAACTGCGATTGACCGGTGCCACTGTACTTCAACCCTTCGCCGCTGAAGATTGTGGCAAAACCGAACAAATTCACCGCCCCATCTACCACGTACTTGTCAGTCCAAGCGCTGATTTTAGCAATAGAAGCCACGGCCCAAACGACAGTCAAGAGGTAAACTCGATCGATATAAAAGTCGTAAGCAAACAAATCCTGCACCGCTGGAATCGGCAGCCGTACTGGTCTAGGTAAAACGTCGTACCAATAAATCGCCACGCCAACCGCCACGCCAATCAAGCCTGATAACACCAACAGCGGAATATCCAGAGTCTTTAACAACAAATTTAAAGTATCAAAATCCCCAGTTTCTGCCCAAGGCCCAGTCCAACTAATTAACAGTTGCCACTGCTGCAAAATCCAAGGCACTAACAACCCAATCACCGTCAAAATTACCATCGGTAAAGCCATCGGCCAACCGACTTCAGGAGCTCTGCGAGTTTTGGGCTGCGGTTTTCCGACAAACACTAAACCGAATACGCGAGTTAAATTTAGGGCTGTCAAACCGTTAACTAACAGCAGCACAACTACTAGCCACAAAGGCACTGTCCAAAAACCGTTGAGCCAGCGTCGCATTGCCCAAAAGTTGCCCATCGGTAATAGTGCTACCATCCCCGCAGCGCCTACTAAATAAGCCATTGTCGTGGCAGGCATTTTTGACCACAATCCACCCATTTCTGTTAAATTTTGAGTCTGAGTTGTGGTAATAACTGACCCTATGCTCATGAATAATAGTGCTTTGGCGATCGAGTGTGCGAACAGCAACAGCAAAGCAATGTCACTGTGATTCTGTCCCACTGCGATAAACACCAAACCCATAGAAGCGCTGGTAGAATGCGATAGTGCTCTTTTGATGTCGATTTGGGCGATCGCCACCAAGGAAGCGCCAACAGCCGTCACCGCACCCAAAACCACCAGCACCGCATCAGTCACCGGCGACAGCGCTAAAACAGGCTGAAGTTTAATCAAAACATAAGCCCCACCACCCACAACCACCGTATTCCGCATAATCGAAGCCGGGTTGGGCCCTTCCATCGCTTCGTCGAGCCACAAATGAAACGGAAATTGAGCACACTTGGCTGTAGGTGCGGCGATTAAAGCCAAGCCTAAAAGAGTCGCAACTAGAGGAGACAAAGTTGCTGTTTCTGCCCATGCTTCCAAATCGGAAAAATTTAAACTTCCGGCTAAAGTTGAAAGCGTCACTACTCCCATCAGCAGCGGTACGTCTCCTACACGCTTGGTTAAAAACGCATCTCTAGCCGCCGTCACTACCAGCGGTTGAGCGTACCAAAACCCGACTAGCAAGTAAGTTGAAAGCGTCAGCATTTCCAACAGAGCGTAAGTTAGAAGCAGCGAGTCGCTAATCGCAATGCCGCTAATTGCCGCTTCAAAAAAACCGAGCAGCCCAAAAAATCGAGCTAGCGCCCAGTCTTTTTCCATGTAGCCTAGCGCGTAGATTTGTGCTAGCAAACTCAGAATTGTCACTAATTCCATTGCTCCGACGCTGGTCGTGGAGATTTCTATTGCAAAAGACAAATCTAAATCTGCTGCTTGCACCCAGTGCACGAGCAACTGTTGGGGTGCTCGATCCCAAGTTGCTCTAAAAATCACTGACCCGTGGATGAAAGCCAACACAGTCATCAGCAAATTGAAGTAAGCCGCTGGTCTGGGCCCAGTTCTACGAACGGTTCCGGTAGACCACGGCAAAGTTAAAATTGCGCCTATTAAGCCATATAAAGGAACCCACCAACAGGCGTGGAGGAGAAATTGAGTCATTTAATTTATCCCTGAAACTTCAAATTACTGGCTGTCTTTATAGAAAAGCAGTTCCGGGCGATCGCGCCACACCGTAAAAATTTGACTAAAGTCGATCGTA
>Ga0105049_10006389_pt1 | contig 13718 bp, 8 predicted proteins | sample MAT06_FD_78087 | JGI IMG/M metagenome (GOLD analysis project Ga0105049, IMG submission 78087) | Freshwater microbial communities from Lake Fryxell liftoff mats and glacier meltwater in Antarctica - MAT-06 | ecosystem: Environmental > Aquatic > Freshwater > Ice > Liftoff microbial mat | place...
CTTTCCTTTCTACCAATAGTAATAAGTTTTTGTCAAACAATGGAATGTTTCAATCCAACAAGCTCAATATCTATTCAAGAGCAGAATTAGGATTGATGTATGTGAATGACCAAAAAACATTTTCTATTTCCGGCAGCATTGGTATAGAAAGAAGCAGTTATCCGATGGTTCCGTTGAATCAGATGGGTGTTGCAAGACCGAATGTTTTTATTGCTCCTGGCAATTGATAAATCTTGAAGTTCACCGCCTGGTCGTATTAAAGAAGCAATGCATTACGCCTCTCCCAATATACAGTGCATTATAAAAAGCTAAAAGGATTAATGCCTCCAAAAAATACAAAGACGCACTATGCGTAACCCCCATCACAAATTGAACATAAAATACTTTTTTACCTGTCAATACCCAACGAGATGATTTTTAAAAAAGCGATTTATCCATTTTATATTTCGATAATAGCCGCAGGATAAAAAGAATGATGTTCATTTTGACGTACATAACCCAACTGGTTGGTAAGCATTGTGGTATTGCCTATTTTAAAGGCTGGTGTATTGCAATGATGATGCCCGTAAATCCAAAAGGCTGCATTACAGGATTCAATAAAATCAAATAGCTCCACTACAAAGACTTCATTGATTGAACTGTTGAGATACTGTGGCGGATAGTGCATCAAAGTAGGTACATGGTGAGTTACCACAATATTTTTCGCTCCGTCATATTTACTGGTTGCTGTTTTTAAAAATGACACACAGCTTTGATGCAATTCGTTGAACTGCCGGGTAGTAAATTTTTTCCCTTGCCAGTTGATCGCAAAAAAGTCTGACACACTTCTTTGTATGTCCAACGCATTGAGTACATTAATTTTACTCCATAATGTGCTGCAAATAAAATTGACTTCTTTGTATTGAATTACCTGGTTATTCACCAACCATACATTGCTCCGGATTTCTTCGTGTAACGGATCGGCAACGGAGCCTGCATCATATTGATAATACTCATGGTTACCGGGTATCCAATACACCGCTTCAAAATTATCAGCCACATAATCAATAAAGGCGTTTTGTCTTTTATGCAACGAAAACGGTAGAATATCTCCCGCCAATAACAATACTTCACCTCCTATCTCAAGCGGATGCTGTTTTAAAAAATAATTATTTTCCGAAAACTCCAAATGCAGGTCGGAGCAGTACTGAATTTTCATTGTTATGCGTTGCTTTTATTTTAAAGGTGGTATTTTTTTAAATAACACAACCACATAAATGTATGCATTGTATATTTTATTAAAAACCTTTAATATTCAAACCCCACAATATTCCGCTTCGCAACAATCCCTTAAAATCCTAATTTTTACCCCCCCCACCTTTATATTTACCCACCAGGCAGCAACCGTTAGAAAAAAAGATACTATCCATTTATTGCTTCCAGCATTGATCCTTTACTGTTTATTTGCAACTGCACAACTAGTTACCGGTTTCTGGAACAGCAAGATTGATCGTAATACTCAGGCTAGTCCCCGGTGCTCAAGTGATAAACGTACTTACCGCCCCGGGATCCGCCAGAGCGAATTAAAAAGATGGGTACCTACCTAAGAAAGCACGATGCATTCTGGACTAATTAAAAATCGATTCAGCGATAAAAGATCTGAAGAAAAACGTTGCGGCTGAAACACCTTGTAAATGTGTTAATCAGTCACTTTATTTAATAGGGTAGGTGAAACTGGCCAGCTTCATTTTAGCACGATATCTTTGATGATGGACCGCTATATCAGAGATTGTTAGGTGATTTATTAATTTAATAACTATTCCATACTGCCTCCCTTATTGAAATCTAGCCGGAGGCTATTTGTTTCGGGTGAAACGTAAATCATTATTATTAAAACAAATGCAGGCAAATTTAAAAAAACCGCCTGCATTTGTTGTTGATTATTCCGTCCATTTAATCGATTATTTTTTGACGTTAAATGCATTTTTGCCACACATGGTGCATTTACCGTTTTTTAAAGCGGCAGTATCGCTAGCTAAAATGCATTTATTTTGTTTCACTACTTTCAGTTTCATTTGCTCCTTGGGTGATAGATTTGAATAGTTTAGCTGGTTCGAGCAATTTCCCGAATTATCAAAAACCAGTTCATGAGATTGTTCAGTACTGGTCGATTTCATCAGGTCGGTTTTCATTTGCTCTTTTGCTGACCGGTTAATTGCCGTTGCATTATTGCTGATTTTGGCTGGAGTTGTATTCATTTTTACCACTTCCATTTTCATTTGTTCTTTCTTCGACCTGCTATTATTGTTTTGTGCCAAAGCACCTGTAGATATTAAAGTGAATACTGCTACCAGTACGATATTAAAATTTTTCATTTTACTAAATTTTATGTTGGAAAATATATTGTTTCAGACTACCCTTACGCATGCCTTGCCAGTAATGGGCGACACGCAGAAAAACAAAATACTATTAGATTAGCCAGATACAATTGCGTACATGCAGTGGTAAGTTATTTACTGTATAGTCAGGATAATTACGTTGTGCCTTAATTGGTATTAGCAGTGCTGTTATTGAATGCTTGTTTAAAATTGATAAGGGAGCAAAACAAGTATGGCGTGAAAATATCTTCCGAACGCTGCCAAACCGGGCATTCTCCGCATGCGCACCTTCCACCTCCTTTTCGGAGTTGCACTTTTCAAATGGCAAGGATTCAGTTTTATCATTCCGTAAGTGATTACTTAAAGGCTCATATACATATTGACTGGTTTCTACAGGAACAACTAGATTACCCTCAGATAAAAACATATCTAAAAAGACTGAACCCGAAATGAGTAAAAGGGCCGATATGATGGTGACTATATTTTTCATTTAAACACTCATATTTTTATGCCTGATTATATGATCCTGTTATATGTTTTGTATGTTATTTTGTACAAAGAAACATATAAATCGCTTTCGACACAAGGTTTTTTGCTTTTTTTTTGTATGCTTTTACTTTTATTAACAGTGTTAAAAGACTGATTAATAATGATATACAAACTATGTATTTATATATATAACACATACTTGGTGAATACCAATACTTTTTTTAACCATTGTGAAGAAACGTTATAAGAATCTGGAATAGGATTGATATTTTGAGTAACTAAATAATAATTTCTTTATAAAAAAGATATTGCTAATATGTTTCTTTGAAATTGAAATTGTGTAATCGAAATAAAGAAATATTCAATTCCATTTCGGAAAAAGTCGTTTTTGGTTAAGGAGAAAAACAGCCGGAGGTAATTTTTATGAATGGTTTTATTTATTTATTTAAATACCAACTTAAAGGAAAAACGTTGTTTTAATTCGCCTCGCAGCTTTATTGAAATATCGTCTGTAAATGTTCCAAAGACTACTTTAGGCATTTATATATGCGTCAACCAAAAGCGATTACTATAACATGGATACAATGTCTAAAACTTCAGGCTACATCACCCACTCACCAGTCAGTAACCAGAATCATAAAAAACCCAATACAAATATTTTACTGTTTAATACAGTCTTCCGCTAGTAAATTAAAAGCTTGTTTAAAAGAAGTTTATCGGGTTAAAAACAATACAAGACAGGAGCAGATAGTCGTCCGGTTAAACACAATATTCTTACCTTCTCCTGATCCGGCAGAAAACGTTGCTGAGAAAGGAAATTATTAACACTTAAAATCCTATTTTTATCTACCTGTTTATTAAACCACCAGGCAACCATCGTTTGAAAAACTATCCTATCCTTATCATGTTTTCGATAGCCATTCTTTCCTGTTTACTTTCTACTGCTCAACCCGTTACCGGCTTTTGGAAAGGCAAGATTGATCGTAAAAATGTAGAACTTAAAATTATAAAAAACGGCGACAGCATCACGGGTACCAGTTACTACTATACATCATCCGATAGTTACCGGCGCTACAGCATTAAAGGCTATTTGGATGACCGGGACAATAGCGTGGTATGGTGGGATGATGTGTTGATAGAAGAAAAAAACAGCAACCGGATTTTTGGTGGAAAGCCCGCTACGCCCTACCTTTCAACAGCAGATTTTAATTGCCCCGGTGGCACAAAAATGTATTTGAATGGAAAGGCAGTTTTAAAAGAAAATGACGAAGAAAGAGGGCCGGTTGATCTGCAAAAAATGGAGGCGCACACCTTCAACGATGAATGGGATTTTGTAATTGAAAACTATACCCTCGGTGCCAACGACCCGGAATTGATTGATAGCATTGGTAAAATGGCTTTTACCAAACCCATACCCGTTGAGCCATTGGTGGTAAAGCAAATACCGCAAAAGCCTACGCCGAAAGACGTGGTGATACAACCCAAAAAACAGGCTCCCATTGCTAGCCCTAAAAAGGAGCCGGCCACACAACCAACACCTGCTCCTGTTAAAGCACTGGTAGTGATAGCCACACCTTTAAACAACGAACAAAAATTTACAACCCGTCGCAAACAACTGATGCAGGAGATATCCATCAGTGGCGATTCCATCGAACTAAAGTTTTATGACAATGCAGAAGTGGATGGAGATTCCATCGCTATTTTTCTAAACGACCGATTGCTATACGAGCATATTAAACTTACGGATAAAGGATATACCATCATGCTGGCCGTTGCTACATTGCAGCAATCAAACGAGCTGGTGATGGTAGCAGAAAACCTGGGATCCATCCCGCCCAATACCTCATTGATGGTGGCCATGGTAGATGGCAAGCGCTATGAAACCAGACTGGAAAGTACGGAGCAAAGCAGTGCGGTAATTCGATTCGTTCGGAAGGAGCTGTAGCGTTACCACTACTTCGTTGCAATGGAAGACCTCATTGCAGGAATCGAAAGTACCGACTTTTTAAAGCCAACACAAAGAGATTCCAGATGAAGGTTAATTCGAACAGCAGGTTTAAAAACTTTGTAAGTGTTATTCTGTCGCCTTTTTATTGCACATTTACCTTCAATTCACTTATGTCATTTACGTTTTATAGCTGGTGCAAAACACTTTCAGTAAAATGTCGCTACAGCAGTCGTTTTGAGAGAATGAAATTGGACTAAATAAATGTAGAGACCATAAGAATATTTTAATAAATGGATTGCCGTAAGATATATTGGATTTTAGCAGCATGGATATAGCCGTCAATTTGAACTATATCCGCACTTGCTAATAAAACGTAAATCACTTCCCCAAAAGAAACTTTAAAAGGATTTTACTAAAAAGAAAGCTGTATCAATATTATTCAACGTGTATTGTAGTATGAAACTCATTTCCAACATCCGAAGGTTGGTACAGTGCATTAATAATGAAGTAAAAGTGGTATGTTAAGAAGTGTGTAAAGGCAGAATGAATCAATATGGCAGGCAGAAAAAATTATTCCCTTTTAAAATAAGTACGAATTACAATAACGAAACTTTTATAGTATACAATTCTTGCCAACATTTTTATTGTACAATCTCCACCGGAAAATCGTTACCAAAACCATAACTGGCAGGATATTGATTGTTACTACCATATTTTTTTACCAACTCGGGCACTTGAATTTGTAAAAAGGATTTCATCCCGTTAACCGTAATCATTTTATTTAGTGCAGCCTGACCCTTTAATGCCTGCAATAAAACATAGGTAAATGCACCATGGCCCAACTGCCCGAATTCCTTGGCTGTTTCACTGCTGCCACTTGCAGCCATCCAATGTGTACCAGTACTGCGGGCCACTACGGCAAGGCTTTTTTGTTGTTCCCCGTCATGCTGCAGCATTGTATCAAAAGCACCTGCACTTTGGCAGGCATCTAAAATGAATAATTGTTTTTGTGCCTGAATATCTACTGCATACTGTTGCAGTTCTTTGGCAGGTACACCGTTTTTAAGCAGGCTTTCTCCCCCATCAGCCACATCTGCTGCTACCAAATAAAATTCCTTATTACCAGGATTAATATAACCATGCCCCGCAAAATAAAATACAAAAACATCCTGCGGCTTAGCATCTCTTTTTATTTCGTTAAATGCTTTGGTAATACCAGCCTTATCTGCATTGGCATCTGTAATAAAATAAGTTTTTACGTTGGCCAGCATACTCTTTGCATCTTTCTCAATCTCTTCTTTAAAAGCCGTAGCATCTGGCAAGGCATAGTTAAGCGGATTAATTTTATTTGTATATGCATTAATGCCAACTACCATCAGGTACATGGTAGCATTTATATCTACCGGCGATATGGTTGCTGTGTTGGTAGTATTCTTAACAGGCGGAGGTGGCTGATTTCCTTTGTCACCCTGGTAGGTTACAGTTATTTCATCTGCATCACTTTCGGTTCGCTGGCTGTTTAAAGCAATGGCTCTAAAATTATTATTACCAGGTAATAAATTGATGGTATATTTTTTACTATCGCTGCCGTCATTATCGGTTACAAAAAGCCCACGGGTAGCCAGGTTTACTACTTTGCCGTTGTGAAACAAACGGATTTCATCTACCTTGTCTTCTTCTGCTGTGGCATTAACTGTTATTTCGGCAATACCTGTTGTATTTGTATACAAAGGGCTTTCATCGCCTACTTCGAGGTTACGGGTTTTTTGCTGGTACTTAATTTTTATACGTGGCTTGGGGCGCAGGTTATCAATATTGTTATTAACAACCGGAAAAGATTCGCCGGCTAAAATCCTGCTTAGTAATTTGGGCGTGTAGCAATTCTCATAAAGGGTTTCAAGCGGATATTTTACTATGCCCTTTACAAAATATAGTTGCTTCTCTGCGGCTGGCGAGGCATCAAAGCGGCCATCTTTTGTTATAACGGCCCAATCTTCTGTATCTATAAATGAATAAAGTGTAGCAGCCCATTTATGTTTCAGCAAGTCAAACACCTGAATATTATTTTCTGTTGAACCAACAAATAAAAAACGGCCATCTGCGGACAGCGTCATATAAAAAGAGTATTGCATAGGGCAATCAATAGCCAGTTCTTTCACAAATGCCTTTTTTTGCAGGTCGTAAAATAAAAGTCCTTTACTTTTTTGGGCCGTAAAAATCATATATTTTTCATCCTCTGTAAATGTAAAATGCGAGTCGCCTGCTATTTCTGCGTCAGGGATAACAGCCTGGTAATCGCCTTTTACAGATTGGATGGTAACATTATGTGCCCTTACCCTGTATGCAATAAAATTATCTTTAGAGGAGAATTGGAGCTTCTCAATTACTTCGTCGAATGGTAGTACCTTTTTTTGGGCAATTACTTTACCCGAGGGTACTTCAGAGATTACAATTTTGGCTCTGGATGCATCATAAACAGATGCAACCCAGTTGTTTGCTTTTGCAAAAGCTGCTCCATAGGGCCGGCCTTGTAAACGGGTTGCTACTGTAGCCTGCGGCACGGTCCAGATATTAATAATTTTGCTATCGTCATATTTATCCAAAACAGAAAGCATGTACCTGCCATCATACGATAACTGCAAACCGGTGTAGCCCGATACATCTATTGGAAACTCTGTAACTTTATTTTGCTTTTCATCATACCCTACTAATTTATCACGCTGGCTATAGTACGTTATTTTATTAATGGTATCTATACTTTTCTTTCTGCCATATTGCTCTACATAATCAGGTAGTATTTTCATGGAGCCTGATAAAAAATTCCAGGCTAAGGCTGCTTTTTTACGTGGAGAAAGCCCTTTTGTTTCAAGGCTTCCGTTGTTTAATACAAGGTCTTCTGTCGAATATTGATTTAACCTTCCGTTCCATCCTTCTGAAATTTTCCCGCTGGTATAATCAACAAAAAAATGATCTTTTTCTATGTAGTAAATAACTTTAAAATCGTGAGGCGTAAAATTAAGGAATGGGGATTGATAAGTTATTGGCGAAGGTAGTATTGAACTCCATAAAATATTTCCAGTTGAAAAATCGTATTTAATTATTTTCTTTTTTGTGATGGCAACTATTGATTGCTGATCAGGAGAAAACTTTGCCCTGCAAAAGGCTGTAAAATCCTGCATTAAAATAGTTGTTTTAGCTTGCCCTGTAGCAATGTTAAATACCTGCAGTTGTTTTTCATCCCCATACAAAATGTATTTACCATCTGCCGAAAAATCTAACGTATGTAAACCAAAAGCGTCCATTTTATCAAGGTTGATTGATGGAATAATTTTACCAGTAAGTGTATTAAAAAGTTCAATTTTATTCGGGTCGGCAAGGGCTATTATATTTACTTTGTCAGCATATCCTACCCGCCTGAATTCTCTCCACGATTCAGTCATTTTAAAAACTCTCTTCGTATTTGTATTGATGTTGGTTATAATATTACTTTGTAACAGCAAATTATTTTCAAAATACAATTCTCCTATGTAAAGCGGATCAAACAGGTTAATTTTTTGCAGGCCTCTTTGAATAACCTTACCGCCAATATCCGTCTTAATTTTATATCCTTCGGGATTAATAGTTAAAATGCTTTTGCTGTCATTTGAAAATGTAGCAGCCAGTGTTTGAGGAATTATCCGTAATTCGGTTTTAGTCTTAATATCCCATAAAATACTGGTAAGGGTATTATCTGTAGTAAGCAAGTACTCTCCATCGGGAGAAACAGCCATTTTATTAATATCATTTTGATGCCCTGTTTGTATGATTAGTTCTGTTTTTTGGGCAAAAAGATTACGACCAAATAAAAATAAAATAAAAACAACAATTACTTTTTTCATGAACCAAATTTTAAATTTTTTTATTTTACAATCTCCACCGGAAAATCATTTCCAAAACCATAGCTCGCTGGGTACTGTGCAGAGCCGTTGTACTTCTTCATCAGCAACGGCACTTGCACCTGCAAAAAGCTTTTTAACCCATTTACAGTAATCATTTTATTTGCTGCGGCTTCACCCTTTAGTGCCTGCAATAAAACATAAGTAAATGCACCATGCCCCAACGATGAAAATTCATTGGCGTATTGCATGGCACCGCTCGCCGCCATCCAATGTGTGCCTGTACTTCGGGAAACAACTGCTATAGACTTTTGCTGATCGCCATCGTTGCTTAACAGTTTTTCAAATGCGCCGGCGCTTTGGCAGGCATCTAAAATAAACAACTGCTTTTGCGCCTGTATGTCTACGGCGTATTGCTGTAGCAGTTTTGAAGCAATGCCTTTTTGCTCCAATTCGGTTTGTACATTTTTTAAATCGCTTACATCGGTAGGCACCAAATAAAATTCTTTGTCTTTACCAATTACGCCATGGCCTGCGTAGTAAAAAATAAAAACATCCTGTGCTTTGGCATTTTGCTGCACTTGTTTAAAGGCGTTGGTAATACCCGTTTTATCTGCCGTATTGTTGGTTACAAAATAGGTTTTGATATTACCTAAAATTGTCTTGGCATCTTTCTCTACTTCTTCTTTAAAAGATGTTGCATCGGCCATTGCATAATTGAGGCTCATGGTTTTATTCTGGTACTCGTTGATGCCTACCACAATTAAGTGCAGGGTGGCATCTTTATTTACTGTTGAAATAATTGCTGTGCTATTATTGACAGGCTTTACTGTGACGGGGGAGTTGTCAGCGGTGGTGTTATAGTTTACAAATATTTCATCGGCATCACTTTCTGTACGTTGGCTGTTGAGTGCAATGGCCCTAAAATTATTATTACCCGGCAATAGGTTAATGGTATATTTTTTACTTTCGCTGCCATCAATATCGGTTACAAAAAGGCCACGGGTAGCAAGGTTTACTACTTTACCATTGTGGAATAATCGAATCTCATCTACCTTATCTTCAGGCGCTGTTGCACTCACCGTAATTTCTGCAATGCCGGTGGTATTTGCATAATTAGCTACATCATCCTCTACTTCCAGGTTTCGTTGCTTTTCGGCATACAATATTTTTGTTTTAGGCTTCGGCTTAAATTGAATATTTGGAATCGGTTCAAATTTTTCGCCAGCTAAAAGCCGCTGGTAAAGGTTGGGCGTAAAGTATTTTTCGTACACTTTATCAATACTTACTACATCTCTATTATTTAAGTAGTAGAGTTTTGCAATTCCTTTGTCCGTCCCGTCAAATCTACCGTCAGCGCCCACAAATACCCAATCTTTTGAATCCTCGAAGGTATAAAGCGTACCGTAATATGCACCAGTAATTGCATTATAAACATTTATCGAGTTGTCGTCGTGAATGGTGTAAATAACACTATCATTTTGGGTAAATTCTAATTGAATTAAAGTAGAAGCGAAATGGTCGAGACTTACATTGTTAGGACCGAATACCGATTTTATCACGGATGTGTTTTCGTCCTCATAACTTACAAACACATTTTCCATTGCATTGTCGCCAAAGATCTTTACCTGGTATTTATTGTCGAACATCTTTCCATCAATAATTTTTCTTTCTTTTACAGAATTATCATCCATATTAAAATCGTAAAGAAACTCACTTCCTAATACCCTAACAACATTGTTCTTTAAGCGCTTTACCTGCAACAAATTAAAAGGTCTGTAACTATTACCAATATTTTGAAAATCTTGTTTATTTATATTGTTTTTAAGTGCAATAGAATCAAAATTAAAAGGATGCCTTGCCAGGGTTTTCCCTGTCTTCATATCAATAATATTTATTGTTCCCTTGTAATCATATTCTGCAGAAACCAATATTTCACTTTCTTTATCAATTAAAAGTTGCGTGGCAGCATAGGGTTGGTTTTTTGAGGTACCACCTAAACTTTCCCACTTTTCGTTTGACATTGTTGCAGACTTGATTATTTGTTGACTTTGCTTAGTAACAAGATTGTATTTGTATAAATAATAGTAATACTCATCAGGCTTCTTAACATCAAAACTTCCCACAGAATAATATAATTCATTAGAATTGTTTAGTGTAAAAATCGATGGCAGTTTTGGAAATAAATTACCCTTAAAACCTGCAATTAATATAAAATCTTTAACAACAAATGGCGTTGTTTTTCTTAAATTTTTATCATAAAAAAAATACTGATGGACATCGGAGTTAAACAATTCATAATTTAGTATAAAATTATTATTACTTAATTTAACAGCACCCATATTACTTAATGGCTTCAATGGTAAAGTATCATACAATTGTACCGAAGCATTGTCTAAATTAATAACATAATCAGCATTGTAATTCTCATAAGTTGCATAAGTATCTTTTGGATTGAGAGTTGGTTTTTTTCCGTTTAAGCTTAATGAATTTGCATCTCTGTAGAAAAAGGTTTTATCAATTTTGGGGAATCCTTTAGCTACTATTCTTTTTTGAGTATTGTCCAAATTAAGTACACCTAGGTTTTGGTTAAAATCAGCATAAATAATAATATTTTTATTTTTTGATAATGCGGCTATACTCATCTCATCTCCATCATTCAATTTCTTTTTTTTCTCGATTTTATTTCCTGAAGAATAAATCACCACTTCCTGCTTATTGTATCTATCATCTTTGGTAATGTAAAGTAAGTTCTGAGCATTATAATTTTCCTGAAAAGTAATTTGTGCATAGGCAGGAATAAAGGCAAACTCTTTATTATTAAATATATCCCATGAGGTATAACCAAATTCTTCTTTACCTCCTTTTTTATATTGTTCAAAAACAAATAAACCTGGTTCTGCTAAAACGTTAAAAAAGTTTTCATAAAATGGTTTTTTCTCATCTGTATATTTTTTTCTGTCTTCCTCAGGTATTTTAAAATCGCCTATTTCTTTTTTACTTTCAATATCTAAAATCTGATAACCACTTGCAGTGAAATTCAAAATTCGAGCATCTGTTAATGGGTAAAAATAACTGTTATATACACCCGGAATAGTTAATCCGTTTAATTCCCAATAATCTGATACTATACCATTTGCAATATCAATGGACTTAATCATTCTGTCACTTTTTCCTTCTTGTAAATAATAAATAATTTTAGAATTTTTTGAAAAAATGAATTTAGAATTTACTGAAGGTATATCTCTTATTATTTTACCAGTTACTGTAGAATAAATTTTTAAAACTTTATTTTCTGAAGCGAATGCTATAATATTTCCGTCGGGAGAAACGGTCAGATTTTTATAATTTGTTGCTTTTTTACTATAGCCTATTTTCAAAAGCTTATTGGCTACTTCAAAAGTATGCAGCTGTGTCATCGTTTTAAAATCCCACATAATAATTTTCCAATCATCGCCTGTATAGAAGTATTTATTCTGCCTGTCTAAAACAATATTTAAAATTTTATCACTGTGAGAAGTAGGTATAATAATGGGTGATTTCTGTGCAAAGCCTGCAATAGAAACTATGATCAACATGAAAAATATTCTTATACTTTTTAAAATCATAATAGGTTTTTTTAAACAAATCATTTCAACACTTCCACCGGAAAATCATTTCCAAATCCATAGCTCGCCGGGTACTGTGCCGAGCCGTTGTACTTCTTCATCAGCAATGGTACCTGCACCTGCAAAAAGCTTTTCAATCCATTTACAGTAATCATTTTATTAGCTGCGGCTTCGCCCTTTAATGCCTGTAATAAAACATAGGTAAATGCACCATGCCCCAACGATGAAAACTCATTGGCGTATTGCATGGCACCACTCGCCGCCATCCAATGTGTACCCGTGCTACGGGAAACAACCGCTATGGACTTTTGCTGATCGCCATCGTTGCTTAACAATTTTTCAAATGCGCCAGCGCTTTGGCAGGCATCTAAAATAAACAACTGCTTTTGCGCTTGTATGTCTATGGCGTATTGCTGTAGCAGTTTTGAAGCAATGCCTTTTTGTTCCAATTCGGTTTGTACATTTTTTAAATCGCTTACATCGGTAGGCACCAAATAAAATTCTTTGTCTTTACCAATTACGCCATGGCCTGCGTAGTAAAAAATAAAAACATCCTGTGCTTTTGCATTTTGCTGTACTTGCTTAAAGGCATTGGTGATTCCGTTTTTATCTGCCGTATTGTTGGTTACAAAATAGGTTTTGATATTACCCAATATTGTCTTGGCATCTTTCTCTACTTCCTCTTTGAAAGATGTTGCATCGGCCATGGCATAATTCAAGCTCATCGATTTATTCTGGTACTCGTTGATGCCTACTACGATTAAATGCAGGGTAGCGTCTTTATTTACTGTTGAAATAATTGTTGTGCCATTATTGACAGGTTTTACTGTGACGGGGGCGTTGTTGTTAGCGGTTTCGCTATAGTTGACTACTATTTCATCGGGATCACTTTCTGTACGTTGGCTGTTTAATGCAATGGCTCTAAAATTATTACTACCAGGCAAAAGGTTGATTGTATATTTTTTACTTTCGCTGCCATCATTATCGGTTACAAAAAGCCCACGGGTAGCAAGGTTTACAACTTTACCATTGTGGAATAAACGTATTTCATCTACCTTATCTTCTGGTGCAGTTGCAACTATATTGATCTCTGCCACACCAGTAGTATTGGAATAACTTTGTAAGTCGTCTTCTACCTCTAAATTACGCTGTTTTTCAGCATAAAGTATTTTGCTTGAGGGCTTGGGTTTTATATTAATTTCAGGAATTGGCTCAAATGACTCTCCACTAGTTAAGCGAACAAAAAGGTTAGGCGTATAATATTTTTCGTATAATTTATCAAGGTTAATGGTTTCTCTTCCATTTAAATAATACAACTTTTTCATTCCATTGTCTGTGCCATCAAATCTTCCATCAGCTCCCACAAAAACCCAATCTGTAGAGTTTTCAAAAACATATAACGTACCGTAAAATTTTCCTGTAATGGCATTGTAAGCATTCA
>Ga0105049_10006392_pt1 | contig 13714 bp, 9 predicted proteins | sample MAT06_FD_78087 | JGI IMG/M metagenome (GOLD analysis project Ga0105049, IMG submission 78087) | Freshwater microbial communities from Lake Fryxell liftoff mats and glacier meltwater in Antarctica - MAT-06 | ecosystem: Environmental > Aquatic > Freshwater > Ice > Liftoff microbial mat | place...
GCAAGTGAGAAAAATGTAATTCCTATAAATAATACTTCTATCTACTATTTATCAAACGAAAATGGAATTTATAACAGATATACAGCACGTTTTGATAGCGCTATAACAACTATAGATACCCTTACACATTATCGTTATTTCATCGTTCCTAGACCGATTACCAATTATAAGCATTCTATTTTAGAACAAGCAATTGATGCTTCGGGGAATGCTTGGGAAATAAGAAAAGAAAAAAATAGAATAAACGTTTACAAATTAGGCGCTTTACTTGGTTATGAAGAAAACCAAAAACTCCCCAACACGAAATTTAGTGCACTAAAGTCCGCTGTTGTATTGCCAAATAGAGCGATTCAAAAACCAATAACAGAAACACCCAAAGTGAGAAAAATTATTGTTTTTGGAGAAGATAAAAAAGCGGAAGCAAACACTAAAGTGCCCAGTATAATTGCTGACCCTTTGCAGCAACTGAAACTTCCCAGACAGAGAGTTTACGAAACCGCATATTATTCTGATTATCTGGTTACTCAAATTGACAGAGGTTTCTTAAATCAAACCTATCAACCTTATTCAACATCTGGATTTATAAATCCAACAATTAATGGATTATTTAAACTAGGACTTACTGACTTGTTTGAAGATTATAAAATTACCGCAGGAGTCCGGCTTGCTGGGAATCTAACAGGAAATGAATACCTGCTTGCTTTTCAGGATTTAAAGAGAAGATTAGATAAAACGATTCTATATCACAGGCAAGGTTTGCAAAACAATTCCTTGAATGGAAGACGAGTGATGCTTCAAACAATTTCAGGAAAATTGGATTATCCACTCAGCGAAGTTGCACGAATAAATGGCTCCTTGTCTTATAGAAATGATCGTATTGTTTTCGTTTCTAGTGATTTAGCTAACCTAAATGAACCCAATCAATTTAAACATTGGGCAATTGCAAAAGCAGAATATGTTTTTGATAACACATTCCCGCTTGGGCTAAATATGTTAACAGGAACGAGAGCTAAATTTACGATAGAACACATTCGTCAGTTAGATGCTAAAAAACAAAGTGTAACGGTAATTGGTGGTGATTTTAGGTATTACCATAAAATCGCCAGAGAGCTTATTTTTGCTGGCAGAGTGGCGAGTGCAACCTCTGTTGGGCCTGGAAAATTATTATTTTACTTAGGCGGCGTTGACGGTTGGTTTTCACCCAAATATGATCCTTCTTTACCTGTCGATCAAAATCAAAATTATCTCTTTCAAACAATTGCTACCAATATGAGAGGCTTTTTCCAAAATGCACGCAACGGAAGTAGTTTTGCGGTTACCAATACTGAACTGAGATGGAGTGTTATCCGGAACCTATATAAATATCCATTAAAGTCAGACTTTCTAAATTCCTTGCAAATTGTAGGTTTTGCAGATGTTGGCACTGCTTTTACGGGCTCCTCACCATGGAGCGAATCGAATACATTTAATCAAAAAGAAATAAAAAGTGGCCCTATTACAGTTATTCTTAAAAATCTAAATGAACCTTTATTAGTTGGTTATGGAATGGGATTAAGAACAAGGCTTTTGGGATATTTTATAAAAGCAGATTATGCTTGGGGTTTAATGGATGGAATTAGATTAAAACCAGTATTTTACCTCTCATTGAATACCGATTTTTAAAATGATGCTAAAGAAAAACATACCTAATATGACAACAATCTTAATATTATTATTAATTGGAATTTTAGCCGGTTTTTCTAGTGGAATGGTAGGAATCGGAGGAGGAATTATAATTGTGCCTGCTTTGGTATTTTTCTTAGGACTTACGCAACATCAGGCGCAAGGTGCTAGTATCGGAATGCTGCTGCTTCCAGTAGGATTTCTAGCGGCACTCAACTATTACAAAGCAGGAAATCTTGATATTACTAAAAGTCTTATCATAGGAGCATCCTTTATAGTTGGTGCTTACTTTGGGTCAAAAGTTTCTTTAAACATTGATGGTTCATTAATGAAGAGAATTTTTGGGGTAATTATTTTTTTAATTTCATTGAAGCTCATTTTTGGTAAATGAACCGAACTAAAAACAACTGGAAAATTTCCATTCAACAAGCAGCAGCGAAGCATTTCGATTTAATTCAATCTATTCGCAGGCATATCCACAAACACCCGGAGCTTTCTTTTGAAGAAACCAATACCAGCGATTTTATAAAGGAGCAACTCATGAATCACGGAATTTCATTTACCGAAAACTGGGTAAAAACCGGAATTCTTGCAGAAATTAAAGGGAAAGGTGAGCAAATTGTTGTTTTAAGGGCTGACATGGATGCATTACCCATATTGGAAGCAAACGAATGTTCTTATGCTTCTGTTAATAAGGGGATTATGCATGCTTGCGGGCATGATGTGCACACTGCTTCTGTGCTTGGAGCTGCAATCATTTTACAAGAATTAAAAGAAGAATTGCCAGTAACAGTTCAGTTTATTTTTCAACCGGGTGAAGAAAAATTACCAGGAGGCGCAAAATTAATGTTGGAAGCAGGAATTTTTAAAACAAAACCAACCGCAATTTTAGCCCAACATGTATATCCATCCTTAACAGCAGGAAAAGTAGGTTTCAAAGCAGGACAGTATATGGCTTCAACAGATGAAATATACATTACTATTACTGGGAAAGGTGGTCATGGAGCTATGCCGCATCAAGTTATTGATCCTGTTATAATTGCTGCACAAGTTCTCATTGCACTGCAACAAGTGAGCAGCCGATTTGCTTCTCCACTTATTCCAACGGTGTTATCTTTTGGGAAAATTATAGCTGATGGAGCTACTAATATAATTCCTGATAAAGTTTATTTAGAAGGTACCTTTAGAACCTTCGATGAGGAATGGAGAACCAAAGCACATCAACATATAATTCAAATTGCGACCGATGTGGCCAATGCATTTGCTGGAAATAGTACGGTTGAAATAAGAAAAGGATATCCTGCGCTTTTTAATAATGAGCCTTTAACTCTTAGTTGCCAAAAGGAAGCAGAATATTTTCTAGGAAAAGAAAATGTAGTAACCTTAGAGCAGCGTATGACAGCCGAAGACTTTGCGTGGTTTGCACAAGAAATGCCTGCTTGTTTCTACAGATTAGGTACTGCTGGAAAAAATGGGACTTTTACAAGTGGTGTGCACACAAATACGTTCGATATTGATGAAAGTGCGCTCCAAACGGGTATGGGTCTTATGGCATGGTTAGCTGTATCTGGCCATTTACAGGCCTAAAACAATGTCAGCTAAACTTTGCTCTGTTGTAAAAGGAGCAGTATGAATTTCTTTAATTCCACTTAATTTTAATGCAGCTGCAGTTGTTTCGCCAATGGCAACCGCTTTATATATTGGGTTTTTGTTCTGTTTTATGAAAGATGCTACGGTTGAAGGACTCGTAAATACATGAATATCTGCTTGGATGTTGGGGGAAATTTCTTTTTCAATTGTTTCATAAACAGCAATATCATGCATAATTGCGTGGTTGCCGATTTCTAATTGCACACTTCGCATTCCATTTTTTGCTCCTGGAAATAAAACGGATGTTCCCCGACAAACAATAAGAAAATCCTGAGCAGTTATTTTAGTACTGGTATCATTCCCAATAAATGAAGGCTGAATTGAAAATTCTTTTAATGCTTGTGCCGTAGAAGAGCCAATTGTGGCAAACTTTGTAATTGCTGAATAAGGAATTTCTTGGGAAAAGAAATAATGTACCGCAGTTTTGCTGCTAAAAAAAATCCAATCTGTAAAAGGAACATAATTCGAACTAATTCCCTCGAAACATATAGGTGCTTCTGAAATAATTTTAATTCCAGTTCCTGCTAGTTGATTTCCAAAGGCTACTGCATCTTTACTATCTCTTGAAATGTAAACAGTTTTGTTTTGCTGTTTTAACAATGCGTCTAAAACGGCATTCACTGCATCATTTTCATTTTCTTTTTCTAAATATACACGGTTGAAATTATTCTTTTCTGGTTGAAAAAGAGAAGCCCAAACCTTATATTTTGAATCTTCCATTAAACAATACACACCCAAAGGAAGCAAGCAACCACCGTCCATTCTATTCAATACTTTTCTTTCTACAGCTATTGATTTTGCAACAGAAGCATCATGGATTTGAAGAAGAATTTTTTTCATTTCTTCATCAACATCTCTAATTTGAAAAGCCAAAACACCTTGGGCTGGAGCAGGAATAAATGTACTAGGTGCAATAATTTCTCTTTTAATTTCACCTAAATCTATTTTCAACCTATTTAGTCCTGCAGAAGCAAGAACAATTGCATCATACTGTTGGTCTTTCAATTTTTTTATACGAGTAGGCACATTTCCTCTTAACTCTTTTATGATCAAGTCTGGACGCATATTTAGCAACTGACTTTTTCTTCTTGCAGAGGAAGTTCCCACGATTGCTCCTTTCTTTATTCCAAGGATTTCATTTATATCTTCCGCTTCGGGAGCTATCAAAATAGATTCAGAACAATCTTCTCGATAAGAAACCGCAGCTATTGTAAGGCCTTCAGGAAATGTTGTAGGCAGGTCTTTGTGCGAATGTACTGCTAAGTCAATGGTTCCATTCAAAAGTGCGTCTTCAAGTTCCTTCGTAAAAAAACCTTTCCCTTCCATTTTATCGAAAGAAAGGTGTTGAATTTGATCACCTTTTGTCTTAATGATGCGTATTTCAACAGGATAACCTAAATTTTCTAATTGGTTTTTGGTAAAGTTAGCTTGCCAAAGTGCTAAGTCACTTCCCCGAGAACCTACTATTATTTTACGTAGCATTTTGATCTAAAAGTATCTCCTTGGCCATTTTCATTGGTACGCTGATGTACTTTTTTTCCAAATAGGTCATCATTTTATTTAAAACTTCTTTGCCATGATCATCTAAACTTTCTATTTCCTTAGCAAAAACATTAGATACGGCATGTTCTCTAATTTCTTTTACTTTTAATGGAACAGATTGCATGGCTCTTTCAATAGCGCGAGCTTTATTCATTTCCTTGTAAACAGAAATGTTTTTTTGAATTATTTCTTCGCATTTATAAATAGAAGACCTTCTGGAAGCTAAATTTTCTTCTGCTTGTTTTTGCAAAGATTCAATTAAAATTGAGCTTACATCATGGATCTTATATATTGTTGGGTCAATATCAAAAGGAATGGCTAAGTCAATAGTAATTTTATTTCCGGTTTCTCCTTGAAGAAGCTGTTCATAAAGTTTTGTGTCAATGATGTGGTCCACAGCGGACGTGCAGGTTACCAAAACATCAAATCCAGCTTTATAAGTGAGAAGGTCTTGAAATGGTAACGCTTTACCTCCAATTTCTTTTGCTAATTGTTCCGCTTTTTCAAATGTTCTGTTAAAAACAACAAAGTTTTTATATTGATGTTTTTTAAGGTATTGGCACAAATTTGAATTGGTTTGTCCTGCTCCAATAATTAAAAAACGAGCATCTTTTTTAACCTGTAAGTCTTTTAGTTTTCTGTAAGCTAAGGATACAACAGAAACAGGATTGTGAGCAATACTCGTGTTGGTGTATACTTCTTTTGCAGTCGCAATGACATTTTTAGCTACCAATCTTAATTTATCTCCAGATAAACCGTGTTTAGCAGCCTCTTCAAATGCCATTCTAACTTGAGTAATTATTTCTCTTTCTCCTACAACAAACGAATCTAAGGATGAGGCAACTCTGAAGAGATGTTGAATGGATTTTTCACCGTCAAACAACAAAGCTTTTTGAGCATATTCGGTTATTTCCTCTTTGGATAAACTGGGATTTATAATCGTTACTAATCTTTTTAAAAATGTACGCTCTATTTTAGAAGGATAAACTAGAATAAATTCGACTCTATTGCAAGTGCTGAGATAGGCTAACTCATCAATTTTTAATTCCGATTTTAGTGTTTTTAGAAGCCCAACACGTTCATCTGGTGCCAAATGCAGTTTTCCTACCTGTTCTAATGTAAACTGGTTGTGATTGAAAGCTATAGTATGGGTTATATTCACTCCTTAAAACTCCTGCAAAGTTAAATTTATAGCGCAGTGTTTCTGTCATAAATTTGTCATAAAGCCCACCTGTCCTTAATTTTGAATCATTCCAAATAGCGCTTCTTATATGAAACATTAATTTTTCAAAAATACAACGAATTGTTCAAAATTAGGCTGCTATATTTTTTGATAGTTTTAAAGCACTAACCCTAAAGGGTTATTTATTTGATGTTTTTATAAACGATTTCAGCACGATGAGTAATTGCTAGTGACAGATAATCAAACTGATATGATTTCGTGTCCTAGAGTATTCTCTAAAATGATATCTAAATTGACATAATTACTCTAAATATCTATTTTGTATTGAATAAATTTAATTAGCTTTGTTGAATATTTAAAAAATCCCCATAAAAAATGAAAAAACAAGCAGAAAGACTCAGATTAATTCGTGTATCGAAAGGTATGAGTCAAGAAAATGTATCAAAAGCTTTAGATATTACTGTTGGCGCGTATTCTAAGATTGAGCGTGGTGTTACAAAATTAAGCTTAAATAGATTGGCCGATTTAGCTAAAATCTTTGACATCGAATTAAATGACTTTATCAGGTATCTAAATGGTGAATCAGATACGCTCGATAAAAAACTTCAAATTCCTGGTTCAGGAACAACTTCTAACTATTCTAGCAGTTCTCATTCAAATGATTCTGAAGTAGCTTTACTTAGAAAAATTATTAATTTATATGATGAAAGTAAGGAATTAAACACAAAAGCTGTTATCCGTAACATTTTCGAAAATCATCATATAAATACGAATTCATTCGTTGAAGTTCTTAAAGATTGCAGCTCATCTTATGCATCTAAGAAACTTGATGGAAACCAAATTACAAACTTTAATAAAGGAATCGAGAGAATAGCTGACTTGTTAAGCTAGATTTTAATTCTATACTACTACCAGGAGGTTGTTACTTAATAAGTGACAACCTTTTTTATTTTGAGTGAGAATATTATATAGGTTTGCCAAATGAATCCCTTACTTTCTGTCGTAATAATTACTTATAATGAAGAACGAAACATAGACCGTTGCATCAGTTCAGTAAAAAATTGGGCAGATGAAATTTTAGTAGTTGATTCTTTTTCAACCGATAAAACGCAAGAAATTTGTGAGAAACATAATGTTCGCTTTGTGCAACACGCGTTCGAAGGTCATATAGAACAAAAAAATTATGCATTAACATTAGCCCAAAACGATTGGATTATATCTCTTGATGCTGACGAAGCGCCTGATGAGCAATTAATAAATGCTATTAAAGAAGCTGATAGAACCTCTGAAACGCGAGCGTATTCTATGAATAGGCTTACTAATTATTGCGGAAAATGGATCAGACACGGAAGTTGGTATCCAGACAAAAAAATCCGGTTGTTTAATCGTAAAAATACACGTTGGGCTGGTCTTAATCCACATGACAAAACAGTGCCCGATAAAAATGTTCTTGTAAATCACTTAGATGGCAACATTTTACATTATTCCTATTACTCTATCGAACAACATATAAAGCAACTTGATCATTTTTCGAGTATTGCTGCCAAGACGTACTTTGAGAAGAATAAATCTGCAGGATTTCTTAATATTGTGATCAATCCAGTTTTTGCATTTTTTCGCGATTATATATTACGTGCAGGTTTTTTGGATGGGTACGAAGGCTTTATCATTGCCCGTTTTACAGCTTATTATACCTTACAGAAATATGTTAAATTAAGGCAAATCAAGAAAGAAACACGTTTATTGTAATTGATTTTTTAATTTTGCAGCCATATGATTAATGTGAATGAAAAAGCAGAACAACTTAAAGTTCTGGAACAAAATTTAAATATTTATAAGGAATCAATTAGAGAAGTTGCATTAGAAATTTTAGTGAATAAAGTTTCTAAGTACCCAATTTTTGTGGCTTATACGGAAGATGTTAAGCTAGGAAAAATGATAATTGATAAAGAGGAACTTGCATTAGAATACAGTATTAATGCATCACTTCTGGAAGAGTTTGTCGCAAAGAATATTGTAAGGGAAGAAAAATTAGAAGATTTTAAAAAATCCTGGAAAGACCCTAAAATATTCGCTTGTATCTTTACAATTATTGATATGGAAGCAAGTTTTATTTACATACCTTATGATTCGGAAGATGAAGGATGACAACTGGATTTCTTCGCAATTTGCGGAAGCAGCTAAAATACTGCAGACCTTTAGTGAAAACGAGCAAAACATTGTTGCCATTCAGAAAGCGGGAAATATTATGGTGGAAAGCCTTAGAAAAGGGGGTAAAATTATTTCTTGCGGAAATGGCGGCTCTATGTGCGATGCAATGCATTTTGCTGAAGAACTTACTGGAAGATTTAGAGATAATCGTCCTGCAATAGCTGCGCTTTCCATTTCGGATCCTTCCCATATTACTTGTGTTGGTAATGACTTTGGCTTCGATTTCATCTTTTCTCGTTTCCTTGAAGCTGTGGCAAAACCCGGAGATGTACTCTTAGCAATTAGTACAAGTGGAAATTCAACAAATGTTTTAAAAGCTGCGGAATACGCTCTCAACAACGGACTAAAGGTTGTTGCTTTAACAGGAAAAAATGGTGGAGCCCTTGCAGCTCTTAATACTGTAGAATTACGTGCCCCTCAAAGTGGGTATGCTGATCGTGTTCAAGAAATTCATATTAAAGTAATTCATACTTTGATTGGTTATATTGAACAAAACTTATAATTTAGCAGAACTATAAAAGGTAAACTACACGTTAGTAGTTGCCGCTATTTATTAATATTTAAATTATTTAGACATGCTAGTTAAAGTATTTGGCAGTGCCGTTTATGGCATTTCCGCAATCACCATTACAGTTGAAGTTACTGTAGCTCAAGGTATTAAATTTGTTTTAGTCGGCCTTCCCGATAATGCCGTAAAGGAAAGTCAACAAAGAATAGAATCGGCCCTTACCGAAAATGGATACAGAATTCCAGGAAAAAAAATTGTAATCAATATGGCTCCTGCTGATATTAAAAAAGAAGGAACAGCCTACGATTTAGCTCTTGCAATAGGAATTCTCGCTGCCTCAGGACAAATACCTGATACTATGTTGAGTGATAGTATTATTATGGGAGAATTATCTTTAGATGGCGGAATTTTACCCATTAAAGGAGTTTTGCCTATAGCTGTTCAAGCAAGAGCTGAAGGCTTTAAAAGAATTATTCTACCATTAGAAAATGCTAGGGAAGCAGCTATTGTAAGTGACCTTGAAGTTTTTGGTGCTGAAAATGTCCTTCAGGTAATACAATTTTTGTCTGGTGATGCAGCAGTTTTAACAAGAATTTCTATCGATGAAAATACAGCATTTAATTCTGAACACCCTTACAACGAGGTAGATTTTTCGGATGTCAAGGGCCAAGAAAATATAAAGCGAGCTTTGGAAATTGCTGCGGCTGGTGGACACAACGTTATTTTAATTGGGCCTCCCGGTGCAGGAAAAACAATGTTAGCCAAACGATTGCCTACTGTGTTGCCTCCATTTTCCTTGGAAGAAGCATTAGAAACTACAAAAATACATTCCGTTGCGGGGAAAATGGGGAAGCATAAAGCCCTTTTAAATCAACGGCCATTTAGGTCACCTCATCACACTATTTCTGATGTGGCGCTAGTTGGCGGAGGGGGAAACCCTCAACCGGGTGAAATTTCTTTGGCACACAATGGTGTTTTGTTTTTAGATGAACTTCCTGAATTTAAAAGAACTGTTCTCGAAGTTCTAAGACAACCCTTGGAAGACAGAGTCATCACCATTTCACGTGCAAGATTTTCGGTAGAATATCCCGCAAGTTTTATGTTAATTGCTTCCATGAATCCTTGTCCTTGCGGGTACTATAATCATCCAGAAAAGGAATGCGTCTGCGGGCCAGGCGTGGTTCAGAAATATTTAAATAGGATTTCAGGTCCTTTGCTCGATAGGATTGACTTACACATTGAAGTTACTCCTGTGCATTTTGATGAATTAACCACCTCGCGGCCTTCCGAAAAAAGCGAAGTAATTCGTGAACGGGTAGTATCTGCCCGAGATATTCAGAAGGAAAGATTTCATGATGTGAACGGCATTTATTGTAACGCACAAATGAATTCGAAAATGCTCCGTTCTTGGTGTAAAATAGATGCGACCGGGAATCAGTTACTTAAAACAGCAATGGAAAGACTCAATTTATCTGCTCGCGCTTACGATAGAATTCTTAAAGTTGCGCGAACCATTGCTGATTTAGAAAAATGCCGAAATATTGAAATTCCACATTTGGCAGAAGCCATTCAATTAAGGAGTTTGGATAGAGAAAATTGGGCAGGATAAATTTATAATTTACAGAGCTAATGATTTTCATCTTATTTTTCAATAAGACAAACAAAAAGAAATATTACCTAATAAGCGTAGTATATCCAGAATAGGAATGGTCTGTTCCCATAAAACTTCTTCCTGATAATTTCCAAATGTAAACATCTTGTGTTCCATTTAAACCGTCCCATCCTTCTCCTGGTTTATCGCTTTCGAAAATCATTTGCCCCCATCTGTTGAATAAAGAAAAATTGTAATTCGTTGGATCGAATCCTGTTGTTACTGGAATAAAAATCTCATTAATTCCATCTTCATTTGGACTAAAACAAGTAGGTACAAATACTGCTAGATTTTCATACACATAAATGGTATCTCGCCTAGAATCTGAACATCCTTCTAAAGTTACTGCCGAATAAGTTAATGGATAAATTCCTATTTGCGTAAAAGTGAATATTGCCGTGTCTTCAATGGAAGTTCCTATTCCTTCTAAATCCCAAATTTCACTTTGAATATCTGGGGTTTGTCCAATCAAATATACAGTAGCATTGGATAGCGTGGTGAATTTTGGAACAATAGAATATGCAATCTCAGCAGGTGGTAAAATAGTGATGAAATCCTTAAGACTGATACTTCCTTTACAACCAATTTGGTCAGTTAAAGTTAGCGTTACATCATATGTTCCTTCATTTTTATATTGGTGGGAAGGCTGACTAGAAGTAGCTGTGGAACCATCTCCAAAAGTCCATTTAAAAGCAAAAGGAGGAGTTCCCAAGGTGGTAGAACTAAAATCTATAATTGAAGGTAAACAATCAACAACAGAACTTGCAGTAATTGTTGGTATTGGAATGGGATTAACCTGAATTAATATAGAAGCAGTTGGATTTAAAGCCGGACAACCAGAAGTAATACTTACTGAATAGTTTCCACTTAAGTAAACTTTAATGGACGGAGTTGTTTGTCCAGTGCTCCAAGAATAGCTATCTGCAGCAGAACTTGTAAGCGTTACACTGTCACCTTCACAAAATTGTGTTGGACCAGAAGCAGAAATTACAGCAGAAACTCCCGAAGGCTGAACTTGAATAAAAATTGTATTTGAACTTTGAGAAACGCAGCCATCTGCGGAAGTGAAAGTCGCTGTGTAAGGGCCACTGGCACCAGCATCAATTTGTTGTCCCGTTAATCCATTGCTCCAATTGATGCCCGTAGTTAAATTAGCTTGTATTTGCAAGGTATTGCCATCGCAAAAAGATGTTGGTCCGTTAACTGTTAAAATGGGAGCAGCAGGAGTTGGAAATACTATTACTGTTGCAATTGCCGAAACTGTAGAAACACAACCATTATTGTCTGTAATTATTACTGAAAAATTACCCGATTGATTTACTGTTATTGTTTGTGTTGTTGCTCCCGTGCTCCACAAATAAGAAGCATTGGAAGCTGCAGATAAAATAACATTGTTTCCTTGGCAGAAGTTAAAAGGTCCATTTGCAGTTATTGCTGGAGCTGTAGGATTAGGGAAGACTGTTATAGCAGCCGTTGCGGTATTATTAGAGATACAACCATTTGCATCGGTAACAGTTAAATTATAATTTGTTGTATTAATTGGATTGGCAAAAGGGTTAGAGATGCTTGCATTACTTAAACCTGCAGCAGGTGTCCAATTGTAATTAACACCGCCAGAACCTGTAAGTTGAACTCCTGAACCGGAGCAATTAGAACCACTATTACCAGCGTTAGCAATGGGTAAAGCCCATGCTGTAACGCTAATTGGTACCGACGGATTAGAAACACAACCATTACCATCAGTATAAGTTGCGGTATATGCTCCAGAAGCACTTACAATTAATTGGTTCGAAGTTGCTCCTGTGCTCCAAGTATTTCCGCTAACTTGACTAGAAATGAGTGTTACATTTCCTCCTGAACAAAAGCTAAGTGCCCCTGATGCATTTAAAACTGGTGCTGCAGGTGGTGCTGTAACAGTTACTAAAAATGGACTTGATGCTGCAGCTGTACAACCATTTGCATCTGTAACAGTAACAGAATAATTTCCTGAAGCATTCACTGTAATATTTTGAGTAGTTGCACCATTAGACCATAAATAATTAGCAGAAGCACTTGAACTCAACACTACTGAATTGCCTTGGCAGAAAGTTGTAGGTCCGTTTGCAGCAATTGTAGCCGCGGGTGGTTGTTGAAAAACAGTAACGGTAACAGGTGCAGATGGAAGAGAATTGCATCCGTTATTAACTATTAGTGTGTAATTTGTGGTTACGGATGGAGTAGCTATTGGGTTTGCAATTGATGCGTTACTTAAACCAGTTGCAGGCGACCAAGAATAAGTATTTCCTCCTGAACCATTCAACTGGAGTCCTGTACCAGAGCAATTTGCTCCGCCGCTACCAGCATTTGCTGAAGGAAGTGAATTAACCGTTACCAAAACTTGATCTGTTGCTGTGCATCCTAAAGCACTAGTGCCCGTAACGGTGTAAGTTTGTGTGGTTGCCGATGAAACTACAGGGTTAGCTGCGTTGGCGTTACTTAAGCCTGATATAGGAGCCCAAACATAGCTAGTGGCACCCGATGCAGACAAATTGCCAGAAAGACCAGCGCAATAACTAACATCTGTGCCTGCATTTACAGAGGGAGTTGGGTGCAGTCCAATATTAATTGTTGCTGAAGCAGGACAAGCCGCAGAAGTTGGCGCAGAAACAACAGTGTAGGTTGTTGGTAAAGTTGGAGTTGCCACAACGCTTATTCCTGTAGTTGCTGAAAGGCTTGTTGAAGGCGACCAAGTATAACCAGAACCTCCAGATACAGTTAAAGTAGAGCTTCCTCCGGGGCAAACATTTGTTGCCGATGCTATAAGATTTAATAGTGCAGTGGGTAAAAGTGTTACTGCAGCAGTTGCTGTTACGCTGCAATTTGCGGCATTGCTTGCTACAACAGTAAATGTGGTGTTAGCACTTATATTTCCAGTTGCTGATGCACCTGCATTAGCTGTAATATTAGTAGCCGGTGTCCAAACATAAGTTAAAGCAGTAGCTGAATTTGTAGTTGTTGTAAGTGCAATGGGAGCACCAGCGCAAGCCTGCGTTGGTGCAGCTGTGAGACTTAATGTAAATGCAGGCGCTACAGTAACTACAACAGCAATTCTTGGTGTAGTGCAAGAACCCAAAGTAGTTTGCACGTAATAGGTAGTGGTAACATTTAAAATTGGCGTGTTGTAGAAATTTCCCACGCCTATAAGTGCACCTCCTGTTTGCTGAGTATACCATTTTACAAGTCCACCACCAACGGCATTAAGAGAAGCACTTTGACCAGCACAGATTGTAACACCATTCGCTACTAAATTTGCAGTGTTTGCTACTAC
>Ga0105049_10006393_pt1 | contig 13714 bp, 11 predicted proteins | sample MAT06_FD_78087 | JGI IMG/M metagenome (GOLD analysis project Ga0105049, IMG submission 78087) | Freshwater microbial communities from Lake Fryxell liftoff mats and glacier meltwater in Antarctica - MAT-06 | ecosystem: Environmental > Aquatic > Freshwater > Ice > Liftoff microbial mat | place...
ATCGAGAAGAACAAGGCCAAGTTCGTCAATCAGGCCGACAACGGCTGGATCGGCATGGTGCAGCATTACTTTGTCACCGCCTGGCTGCCCCCGCCCAAGCTGAACCGGGAGTTCTTCACCAAGGCGCTGGGAAACAACCTGTTCGCCGCTGGCGTGATTCTGCCGGTCCCGGCGATTGCGCCCGGGGCGACGGTCGAGCTGAGTGTGCCGCTGTACTCCGGACCGCAGGAGCAGGACCTGATCGGGCAGCTGGCGCCAGGGCTCGACCTGACGGTCGACTATGGTCTGTTCACCATCTTTGCCTCGCCGCTGTTCTGGATTCTCAAGTGGCTTTATGCCCTGGTGCATAACTGGGGTGTGGCGATCATCCTGCTGACGGTGCTGATCAAGCTGGCGTTCTTTCCGTTGTCTGCCGCCAGTTACCGATCCATGGCGAAGATGCGGCTTGTTGCGCCCAAACTCGAAAGAATCAAAGAGTTATATCCTGACGACAAGCAGAAGTTGCAGCAGTCAATGATGGAGTTGTACAAGACGGAGAAGATCAACCCGCTCGGTGGGTGTCTGCCGATCGTGGTGCAGATTCCGGTGTTCATTGCGCTGTACTGGGTGTTGCTGGGTTCTGTGGAACTACGCCATGCGCCGTTTTTCCTCTGGATCATCGATCTGTCGGTGCCCGATCCTTATTACATCCTGCCGTTGATCATGGCGGCGACGATGGTGGTGCAGATGCGCTTGTCGCCCGTGCCGCCTGATCCGGTACAGGCCAAGATCATGAAGGCGATGCCGCTGATTTTCGGTGTGTTCTTCTTCTTCTTTCCGGCCGGCCTGGTGATCTATTGGATCGTCAACAACGTGCTGTCGATCGGTCAGCAGTGGTACATCACCAAGAAGATGGAGACCGATGCCGCCGCAACGCCGGCGCGTGCCGGCAAGCGCTGACACGATCGCCGCGGTAGCGACCGCGGCCGGGCGTGCGGGGGTTGGCATCGTCCGGATTTCTGGACCGCAGGCGGCACGGGTCGCACAGGGCATCCTCGGGGCGCTGCCTACCGAACGCAGGGCGGTAGCCCGCACATTCCGGGATGCCCAGGGGTCGGCACTCGATTTCGGCCTCGCGCTCTGGTTCCCGGCGCCGGGTTCGTTCACCGGTGAGGATGTCCTCGAGCTTCATGGCCATGGCGGCCCGGTTGTGCTGCGGGGTGTGCTGGGCCGGTGTCTCGAACTCGGCGCCAGACTCGCCGACCCCGGGGAATTCACCCGGCGTGCTTTTCTGAACGACCGGATCGACCTCGCGCAAGCGGAGGCGGTCGCCGACCTGATCGACGCCGCCAGCGAGCAGGCGGCGCGAGGCGCGCTGCGATCCTTGTCGGGCGAGTTTTCTGCCGAGATCGACCGGGTGGCTTCGGCCTTGCTTGACCTGAGGGTGCTGGTGGAAGCCACGCTCGACTTCCCGGAAGAGGACGGTGTGGACTTCCTGGCCGACTCGGACGCACTCGACCGACTGGCCAGGCTTCGGGCAGACCTGGCGCGAGTGTTCCAGGCCGCGCGCCAAGGCAGTGTGCTGCGCGACGGGCTGACCGTCGTGCTCGCTGGCGCCCCGAACGTCGGCAAGTCCAGCCTGCTCAATCGGCTGGCAGGCGACCAGGTGGCGATCGTGACCGAGCATCCGGGGACAACCCGGGACGCAATCCGCCAGACCATCCTGATCGAAGGCATGCCAGTGCATCTGGTCGATACCGCCGGGCTCCGGGACAGTGACGACTCAGTGGAGCAATTGGGCATGCAGCGGACGCGCGAGATGCTGCAGCGCGCAGATCTGGTTCTGTCGATCCGGGCGGTGGCGCCTGAGGGGCTGGCGGTCGCCGGCGCGGCAGGTCGGGCGAGCGTCGCTTCCGAAGTGCTCGCCGCGTTGCCAGCCTCCGTTGTGGTCGTGGATGTTCTGAACAAGATCGATCTGAGTGGGGTTCCGGCTGCAGAGCTGGTTGCCGGAGATCTCTGGCAGATTTCTGTGTCCGCCCTGACGGGTGAGGGGATTGATCAGTTGCGCCGTGCGCTGCATAAGGTCGGGGGGCAGGCCGAAACCGGGGAGGGGGTGTATCTGGCCCGCGCTCGCCATCTCGAGGCATTGGCGCTGGCGCGCGGTCATCTGCAGACCGCCGCAGACAGGCGGTTACCTGCGGATCTATTGGCCGAGGAGCTGCGTCTGGCCCATGACGCGCTCGGTACGATCGTTGGCCGAATCGGTTCGGATGCGCTGCTCGGTGAGATCTTCGGGCGGTTCTGCATCGGTAAATGACCCAGGTTCCGAGACGGTCCTGAGAAATCCGGTGCTTGCTCTGCCTATGCGCCACGTCCACACGGCAAGGGCGCGCGAGCGGGCGCTGATGCCCGAGGAATTCCACGCGTTCCTGACGGCGGCGTTCGAGTCCAACATCCGCCGGCAATTCAAGGTTGGGCTGCAGCGGAAATTCGCACACGTATTCAAGCGGCCATTCTCAGGTGCTCGTTTTCCCCGTACCTCTCGCGCATCCGACTGATCAGTTCGTTGAGGTCAGCGCGCGTGAACTTCCACTCGAACGCTCTGCCGATGCTCTCGAAGTAGCGCTCGAAACCTTCGAGTCTATCGGCGACTGCCTCGAGGCACGGAAAGTCTTTTGGCGTGAGCACCTTGCGTTGAATGATCGAGAAGTAAATCTCGATCTGGTTGAACCAGCTTGCGTGAACAGGCCCTTGGACCGGGACCAATCGCGGATGCGCACTCGTGAGTCGATTGACCACAAGTTTGGCCGCGATGCGAGCAGCCGTTGTCCATGACCCAGAAGACGCGCTTGGCGGTGTTGTAGGGTGCCTGGCTCATGACCTGATCGACCAGTCGCTCAAACGGCTCGATGCCGGTCGTTGGTTCGCAGCGGCCAAACAACTTGACCCGATGAACGTCCATTGCGGCGAGGTATGCCCAAGCGCCACCGCGTTGGTACTCGTGCTCGACGCGCATCGACTTTTTCGGCGCGCAAGGCAGGCTCGGATGAGTTCGAATCCGCGCCTGGATGCTGGTCTTCTCGTCGGTCGAGATGACGAACTCGTCCTCGCACAGCGGCGCGCCTTCCCAGCGACGTCCGTACAGGTCGAGGATGCGTTCGGCCTTGCGCTGGAACTGCGGGTCACGCGGGAAGATCCAGCAACGATGCTGCCACGGGCGTATCGCATCCTCGTGCAGCCAGCGCCAGATGGTGCTGCCACTGATGCTCGCGACAAGGCCCGAGCACTGCGCGTGCAGCGCGATGTCGCTCGAACTGAATCGCGACAGCGGCAAGCCGAGGTTCGCTGGAATCTCGCAGGCAAGCGCCTTGATCTCAACGACCAGCTCTGGGGGGAAAAGCCCGGGGGCGTCCCGGGCGGGGTCTCTCCTCGAGCCCCGCTATTCGATCTCGGTAGAAGCGCTTGCGCCACTCGCTGACGACCTCGCGGCGCGTATCCAAGCGCACCGCGATCTCGTCGTTGTCCATGCCCTCGGCGGCCATCAGGATCATCTTGGCCCGAACTACCTCGAAGTACGCCAACGTATATCGACTGGCGCGCCGGCTCAGCTATTGAGACTCGGCGCTCGACAACGAAATACGGAACGGGCTATTTCTCGACATCACGCACCCCCAGCCCCTGGAAGGTATCACGATGCGATACGTGCCCGGACATAGCAATAATATACGTGACCGTATTTGTGAAAAAACCTACTTGGTCGACTTAAGCCCACATCGCCAGCCCTCAAGTTACCGACACGGACAGCCGATAGACATGGTGACGGGCGAGCGAGGGTCTGTGACGACAGGTAGGCGGCAACGATGAAGGTCGTACCCATGTGGTCATTGATGAAGCCGACGCTGCGCCGGTCTGCGCGTTGGCTGCTCGCCACCTTGCCTGAAGGCGTGCGCTTAGCGCTCAACCGTCGAACGGTGGATCGCGAGCCGGTGTCGAAAGCCCGCTTGGAGCTGAAGATTGCCGAAACGCAGGCCGAACTCGAGGCCTGCTTCGCGCTGTTGCACAACGCTTACGTGGCCAGTGGCTTCATGCGTCCGCACCCGTCAGGCCTGCGCGTGACCCAGTACCACGTCTTGCCCACCACCACCACGTTGTGTGCCAAGGTCGACGGTCAGGTCGTCGGCACGCTGTCAATCGTACGCGACGGCATCTTCGGGTTCCCGATGCAATCGGCGTTCGACATCTCGAGCATCCGCGCCAAGGATGGCCGGATCGCCGAGATCTCGGCGCTGGCGGTCCACCCGCGCTGGCGGAAGACTGGCGCGTCGGTACTGTTCCCGCTCATGAAGTTCATGATCGGGTACTGCGCGCGATACTTCGATACGCGGCATCTGCTCATCGCCGTCAACCCTGCGCACATCGAAATGTACGAGTCGGTGCTGTTCTTCCGCCGGCTCGCGGGCAAGACGGTGGACCGTTACGACTTCGTCAACGGCGCCCCTGCAGTGGGCGCCACGCTCGACCTGCTTGAGGCGCCGCAGATCTTCGAGCGTGCCTATGGCCACAAGCCGGGCCGGCGCAACCTGCACCGCTACTTCTTCGACAGCGATCTGGCCGAAATCAAGTACCCGCCGCGCCCCTGGCACACCAGCAACGACCCCGTACTCACGCCGGGCCTGATGCACCACTTCTTCCACGAGCGCACCCGCGGCTTCGACGAGTTCGACGAGCGACGCAGACGCTTGTTGCGTACGATCTATCACGAGCCGGAGTGGCAGGACGTATTGCCGCCGCTGCCCAACTCACCGGCGCAGGGTACGGAGCTGCGATCGGAGGTAAGGCACTCGATGAAGTGTCCAGCAACGCTGCAGATTTTCGGTTCGTCGTCGAACTCGCTGCGGGTCACGATCGTGCAGATGTCCGGACACGGCTTCGTGGCCCGGATGCTGCGACCGCTCTCGGTGGGAACACGCTGCAGCGTCGTGGCCGAACTGGGCACTGGCGTGAAGGGCCGCGTGCATGGCGAGGTCGTGCGGGTGGCTGGCAGCGACAGCGAGCAGCTCTACGTTTTCCGCGTGCAATCGCCCGACGAGGCTTGGGAGCGCTGCGTGACCTGGCTGGGCCAGTCAGCACGCGAGTTGTCTCGCGCGGTTGTAATCACATGAACTGCATGGATTCGTTCGGTGCAGATGCTTGCACGCCCGGCAGCGCGGGTCGAGCCGTGCAGACCCGCCAGGGCCGCTCCGGCCAAAGGAACAACGATGAGATCCTGTAGCAACTGCCTGCTGCCTGAAGCTGTGGGCGGCGCCGACATCGACGCCACCGGGGTGTGTCGTCTGTGCCGAGAACACCATCCCGTCGACATGGCGCGAACCGAGACCGCGCGTCAGCAGAGGGAGTCCGACCTGAAACGGGCCATCGAAGCTGCCCGGGGCCGCGGCCCCTACGACTGCCTGGTGCCGTTGTCAGGCGGCAAAGACAGCGTCTATCTGATCCACAAGCTCAAGAACGAACATGGCCTGCGCGTGCTGGCTCATACCACCGACATCGACATCGGCGAGGTTGCCTGGGCCAATATCCACCGCGCGGTGGACAAGCTCGACGTCGAGCACCTGGTCTACCGCCCGTCGATGGATTTTTACCGCCGCCTGTTTCGGTGGCTAATGATGAACCAGGAAATCCGCGGTGCCGTGCACACCATTTCTTATGTGTACGCGCCGCTCTTCGAAGGCAACGCATTGAAGGTGGCCACCGACATGGGCATACCGCTGGTACTGGCCGGCTATTCGCCGGGGCAGCCTCTGGCCGAGCGCATGGAATACGAGTTTCCAAGGCTGGCGATTTCCCAGGTGGACTGGACGCCAGCCGAGCTTCGGGAATGTGGTGAGTTCAGCCATCAGGACCTGCAGCGCTTCTGGGACCCGAAGCGTTACCCCGCAGGAACGAAGTTTCCCCGCTATATTGCCCCATACCACGCTTGGAAGTACGACCAGGACGAGATCATGAAAACGGTCGTTCAACTCGGACTTATTTCATCGACCAAGAATGCCAGTCCGGTATTTTCCAATTACCCGATCAATTGGCTGCTGATGTACTCGGATTTGAAGAATTTCGGCTACAACCCCTATCTACCGGAATTCTCCACGCTGATCCGGGAGGGCAAGGCGAACCGGCAGTACTGGAAGTGGATGGGCAAGGTCGTCGACTTCATCACCCTGAACAAAATCTACCTCGGCCGGCACGTGACCAGGCACATGCAGTGGCTGGGATTGAAGGACGAAGACCTGAAGATCAACCGCCCCAGCCGGCGAGACTGGCCCGACTTCGTCTACGACGACTGGCGTGCCGCTGCCCCCGGCGGCTACACGCCGAGCGCCGCTCCTTTGGCTGACCGGACGCCCCCATGACCCTGACACCTGCGCAAGAGCGCCATCGACCGCTGAGCGCCGAACTGCTGGCCACCCTGGAGCAGATCCTCGGCTTGGAAGGCCTTGTTTCAGGCACCGACGCCGTGGAGCAGCGGACACGAAGCTGCCTGCCCTTCGACACACTCGCTTCGGCCGTGGCCTACCCAGCAACGGTCGAACAGGTCCAGGCCGTCGTGCGCGCTGCCGGTTCGACCAACGTTCCCATCTGGCCCGTAAGTACCGGCAAGAACTTCGGCTTCGGCGAGAACACTACCCCCTACGCCGCCGGCATCACGATGATGCTGCAGCGCATGAACCGCATCGTTCACGTGGACGAGCAACTCGGTTACGCGGTGCTGGAACCGGGTGTGACCTACAAGCAGCTCAACGACCACCTGAAGCAGACCGGTTCACGCCTGTGGGCCGACGCCGCCGACACCACACAGTACGCCAGCGTGCTGGGCAATGCGCTGGACAAAGGCCGCGGGCTGACGCCGATGGCCGACCACTTCGGCTGCCTGTGCGGCATGGACGTGGTGCTGCCCGACGGCAGTGTGCTGGAAACGGGCCGCGGCTCGGTCGGCAACAACCAAGTACGCCACACCTACAAGTGGGGCATGGGACCCTGCCTCGACGGCATGTTCGCCCAGTCGAATCTGGGCACCGTGGTCAACGCCGGCATCTGGTTGATAGCCGGCGCCAGAGAAGTTCGACTTCACGGCGTTCGAGTACATTGCCTCGTCGGACAAGCTGGGGGCTTTTATCGACGAGTTGCAGGCCCTGATGATGTCGCGTGCGATCCGTTCGCACCCGCACCTGGCCAACGACTTCGCGATGATGTGCATCGTCGCGCAGTACCCGCACGAGTTGCTGGCCGGGCGCCGCCACCTGTCCGACGAAGCCACGGCGCAGTGGCGCAAGGAGTACGGCGTGACGCGCTGGACCTTCGGCTGTGGCTCGTAGGGCAGTGCGGAGGAAGTGCGCTACCAGAAGCGCATGATCCGCAAGGTGCCGGGACGCTGCAGCCTGGTGCAGTTCATCGGCGCGGCCGTGCGCGACGACTGGTACGGGCGGCTGGTGCGCTACGTGGCGCCCATAGCCAATCGGCTGTTGGGCAAATCGCCGGTGTTCACTGACGTCATGGTGTCGGCGATCAACCTGTATCGCGGCATCCCGACCGACGACTTCGCGCGCCAGGCCTATTTCAAGTCGTATGCGCTGAAGCCCGCCGTCGACATCGACCCCGCGCGCGACCGCTGCGGCATGGTGTGGATCGGCCCGGTAGTGCCGTTCACGTCGGAACTTGTGATGAAGGTGCTGGCACTGACCAAGCGCATTTTCGAAAAGCACGAAATCGACTTCTTCGTCGAAGTCATCGTGGAAAGCGCGCGCTCGGTGATCGTGCTGGTGGGCGTGTTCTACGAGCGCACCGACCCGGCAGACGCCGCCCGCGCCCGCGGCCTGGTACGACGAAGCACGCGAGGCCTACCTGGAGCACGGCTACCCGCCCTACCGGACCACCATCATGAGCATGCCCGCCGCGCTGGATGGAAAGCCCGCCGCCAAGGCTTTCCTGAAGTCCGTCAAGCTGGCCGTCGACTCGCAGAACCTGATCGTGCCCGGGCGCTACGGCACGCCGACTCGGTGAGTCGCCTCGAACAGTGAAACGCATCTTCCTGACCGGCGCCACCGGCACCATCGGCAGTGCCCTGGTGGCACGCCTGCTGCGGGACGAGGGCGCACACCTGACGCTGCTGATCCGCGCGCCCGACGACGATACCTTGCGCGCCCGGTTGCAGGCGATGCTGGCGTACTGGCAGCTGCCCGCAGGCGATGCCCGGCCCAGCCGCATCGACGCGGTGCGCGGCGACATAGCACTGCCTGGGTTCGGCCTGACCGACGACAGATTGGAGCGCCTGGCCAGCACGAGCACACACATCATCCACTGCGCTGCCAGCGTCAAGCTGAACATGACGCTAGACCAGGCGCGCGCCACCGCCGTGATCCCCACCCGTACCGTGCTCGAGTTCGGCCGCCGTGGCGCGCGAGCCGGGGTACTGCGCAAGATCGACCTCGTCAGCACGGTCGGCGTATGGGGGCGCACGCCGGGCGTGATGCCCGAGCGGCCCGTGCCCGAGGTGACCGACTTTCACAATACCTACGAGGCCGCCAAGGCCGAGGCCGAGGGCGTGGTGTGGGCTGAGGGTGCAGGCTTGCCGGTCACCCTGCACCGGCCCAGCATGGTGGTGGGCGAAACCGGCACCGGGCGCACGATCCACTTCCAGGTCTTCTACCACCTGTGTGAATTTCTCTCCGGCGTGCGCACCTTCGGCATCATGCCGCACCTGGGCCAGACCCGCCTGGATACGGTGCCGGTGGACTGGGTGGCCGATGCCATCTGTTGGGCGAGCAGCCACGAGCACACGGCGGGAAGCATCTTTCATCTCTGCTCTGGCCCGCAAGGTGCGATGGCGTTGCCGCGGCTGCAGGAACAGGTGCGGGACACCTGGCGCCGACACGGCCAAGCGCTGCCGCGGCTGCGCCAAGTGGACCGGCGGCTGCTCGAACGCCTGGTGCCGATGATCGGCGCGCTGGCCGGCGAGAAAACGCGACGCGCATTGCGCGGCCTTTCGCCGGTGCTGGCTTACCTGGCGGAGGACCAGGGCTTCGCCAACACCCACACTCTGCAGACGCTCTCTGCCGCCGGGCTGCCCTTGCCCCCCATTGAAAGCTACCTCGAACCCGTCTTGACCTATTACCTGGCCCAGCGCGGCAACGCCGGCACGCCATGAGCAGCGCCACCCTGACGCAGGAAACGGTCCCCGGGCTGCTGGCACAGCGCGCCGCGGCCAGCCCGTCGGCGGTCGCATTCCAGCAGGAGGCCGGCCCCGGCTATTGGGAGCCCGTCACCTGGGCCGACTTCGCGCAGCGTGTCGAACACCTGCGGCGCGGCTTGGCTGCGGCCGGCCTGAGCCATGGCGACCGGCTTGCCCTGATCGCGCCGGTGTCGCTGGAATGGGAGCTGCTGCACCACGCTGCGCTGGCGCTGGGCGTGGTGGTGGTGGGGCTGGACGCGCACGACCTGCCCGAGCGCGTGGCCGACATGGTCGAGCAGGCCGACGTCACCGCCATCGCCACCGACAGCCCGCAGATCCTGTCCCGGCTGGGCGGCGAACGCTGGGCGCGTATCCATTTGATCGTGCAGCTGGGCAGCCCCGCCGGCGCTTGGCCGCCTGAAACAGCGCCGACGCTGCTGGCCGCGCTGGAAGCGGCGGGGACGACGGCGCCAAGTGCCGACCGCCCAGCGCCAGCGGCCGGCGACATGGCCACCATCATCTTTACTTCGGGCACCACGGGCGCGCCCAAGGGCATCGCTTACAAGCACGCGCAGCTGTGCTTGGCCGTCGACGCCATCTGCGAGGCTTTCCCGTTCGTCGGCCCGGGCAGCCGGCTGCTCTGCTGGCTGCCGCTGTCCAACCTGTTCCAACGCATGGTCAACCTGTTCGGCATGCGCCGGGGTGCGGCCAGTTACCTGTTGAGCGACCCGCGGCGGGTGATGGAGGTGGTGAGCGGGGTGGCGCCCGACGTCTTCATCGGTGTGCCGCGCTTCTATGAAAAGCTGTACGACGGCATCCGGGATCGCATCGGCTCGCAGCGCGGGTGGCGGCGCTGGCTGGTTGAATGGGCGTGGCAGACGGGGCGCCGCAGCAGCCCCTACCGGCAGACTCGGCAGCCGATGCCAACGGGCCTGCGCTTGGCGTGGGCCGCCGCGGACCGCATGGTTCTGCGACGCGTACGTGCGGTGATGGGCGACCGGCTCCGGTGCATGGTGACTGGGTCCGCACCGACACCCAAGCACCTGCTGGAGGAGTTCCACGGGCTGGGCTGGCTGGTGCTGGAAGCCTATGGCTTGAGCGAGAACGTGCTGCCGATGGCGATGAACCGCGCGAGCGAATTCCGCTTCGGCACGGTGGGCCGGCCGTTGGCGCCGAACGAGATTGCCTTGGCCGAGAACGGCGTTGTGAAGGTGCGGGGCCCAAGCCTGTTCCGCGGCTATCTCGGTGACAGCCGTCACGAGGCGCTTGATCACGAGGGCTTCTACATGACCGGCGACCTGGGCGAGTGGGACGATGACGGCTATCTGCGGCTGATCGGCCGCTCGGGCGACCTGTTCAAGACTTCGACGGGGCGCCGTGTCGCGCCGGTGGGAGTCGAGGCAGAGCTTCGCCGCGTGCCGGGCATCGACCAGGCGGTACTCGTCGGTGCGGGCCGCAAGTGCCCGGTTGCGCTATGCACCGTCGCCGCCGGTGGCGCGGACGCCCCTGCGCGGCGCTGCCTGATCGACGCGCTGGCGAAGTGCGTGGCCCGGATCGCGGAACACGAGCGACCCCGCGGCATCGCCTTGCTCGATCGTCCGTTCAGCATTGAGCACGGCGAGCTCACGCCCAATCTGAAGCTGCGGCGTGCCGCCATCGAGGCCCTGCATGCCGGGCGGATCGACGCGCTGTACCGACGCCTCGACGAGCGCCCGGACGTCGCTAGCCCGCTGCTGGTGGTCTGAAGGTGCGCGGCGCCGCAACGCCCGGTCACTGCAGGTAGTAGCGCAAGGTCAGTTCCACCGACTGGCGCAACGGCAGCGTGCGGTACACAGAATCGGCGTCCCCCGATCGGACAAGGAATTGCAGGGCCAGGTCGAAGCGGTCCTATCGACGCCGTGCCTCGGGCCACTGCGAGCGGCTGTGCGTGTTGAGCTTCGTGGCGCACGAAGGCCGACAGGTCGAACCGGCGCACGAGTGCATCGTTCCAGGTTAGGTAGAACAACGCCGCCTGGCGCACAAGCAGGTCCTGCAGCGTCGCTGCCGTGCCGAGCAGTTGCCGCGACGCGGCGGGGCTCAGGCCCGGCAGAGCCCGCCACTGATGGCGGTCCGGTGCCGCGCCTGCGCGTGTTGGCACTACAATGGGGGCAACTCCACTGGCCTGCAGCGAATGACCGTCAAGCCGCGCATACTATTTCTGGCCGAAGCGGCGACGCGAGCCCACGTCGTGCGCCCGACCGTTCTCGCCGCGGCGCTTGACCGCTCGGAATACGAAGTTTGCTTGGCGACCAGCACCGACTTCCGCTCGCACGTCGAAGCCGCCGGGCTGCCGGTCCGCGATCTCTACTGCATCGGCACGCGGACCTACCTCGCGGCGGTGTTGGCAAGCCGGCTGCTGATCAGCGACCTCAAGCGCCAGGTGCGGGAGCCCTTCCGCCGGCACGGGCTGCCGTTGTCCGGCGATCGCACCTTGCCCCGGCGCGCGTACACCGCGCTGGCTCGCGCGCTGGCACAGGTGGCGCCGCGCGACCTGCGCAAGGCCTTGGCCGCCCTGCCGATCTACCTCGACTATCTGGCCGACAGCCAGGCATTCGACGACACGGCGTTCCACGGCTGGCTTGTCAGCCTCGGCGTGGCTCGGCCGGCCCCGTCGACCTGTCTGGCCACACTGCCGGCGCAATACCTCTCACAGCGGTACGGCAGCTCCGCGGGTGCCACGCCATGAACGCATCGCTTCCCGCACCGGCGCTGTCCGGCCCCGCGCTCGACGAACTGCGCGCCGCCGTCGGCAGCGACCACGTCTGCACCGGTTCCGAGGAGCTCGACAGCTACTCGCGCTGCACCATCCCATGGCAGAGCCGGTGCCGTGCGGTGGTTTTCCCATCCAGCCGGGAAGAGGTGTCGGCCGTGCTGAAGATCGCTCAGCGGCACAGCTTGAAGGTCTGGCCCTTCAGTGGTGGCCGCAACTGGGGCTACAGCACCACCCTGGCGCCGGCGGGCGGCGGGGTGGTGATGCTGCTGCACCGCATGAACCGAGTCCTCGAGGTCAACGAGGAGCTGGCCTACGTCGTGCTCGAGCCGGGGGTGACCTACGCACAGCTGAATTCGCACCTGAAGGCCCATGGCCACCAGCTCTGGGCCGACTGCATCGACGGCACGTCGCAGGGCAGTGTGATCGGCAACGCGCTGGACCGCGGACTCGGGCAGACACCCTACGGCGACCACTTCGGCAATCTCTGCGGCATGGAGGTGGTCCTGCCTACAGGTGAAATCGTGCGCATCGGCGGCAGCGACGACGGCCCGAAGACCTGGCACCTGCACAAGTGGGGCGTCGGGCCTTACCTGGAGGGGCTGTTCACGCAATCGAACTTCGGCGTCGTCACGAAGGCCGGTGTTTGGCTGATGCCCACGCCCGAGGCGCACGCTTCCTTTGTGTTCGAGGTTCAAGACGAGCGCCACCTTCCGCAGGTCATTGATGCCTTTCGCCGGCTGGCGTTGCAGGGCGTGGTAACGACCAAGCTGCACATGATCAACGACTTCGTATCGCTGACGGTGGTGATGCAGCGGCTGGAGCAGCAGCGGCCTGACGGAGCGCCCTTGTCGGGCGAGGAGGTCGCACAACTGCGCCGCAAGTATGGCGTGGCGCCGATGACCTGCGCGGGTGGGCTGTACGGTACCAAGGCCCAAGTGCGCCTTCACCGCAAGAGCCTGAAGCAGGCCATCGGTCGCTACGGCCGGCTGCTTTTCGTCTCCGACACTATGGTTGCCCTGCTGGAACGCATCATCGGGTTGGCCTGGCGCAAGCCCTGGCTGCGCGCCGTGACCGAGAAGCTGGCCGGCTCATCGCTGCAGGTGCTTGACTCGGCGCCGCACGTGCACCGCCTGCTGCAGGGCGTGCCGACCGATTACTTCGTCAAGCACGCCTACTACCGCCATAGACGCCGCCGGCCCGACAGCGGCATCCACCCCGCTCGCGACGGCTGCGGCGTGATCTGGTTCGCGCCGGTGCTTCCCTTCACCAGCGCCACGATGCTGCCCTTCATGGCGCAGGCGCGCAAGCGCTTCGAGGAATTCGGGCTCGACTATTGGGTCGCAGTGCTGGTGCTCAACCCGCGCGCCGTGACGTGCCTGATGAACATCCTGTATGACAAGGACGACGCGGACGAGGCCGGCCGGGCCGCCGCTCTCTACGACGTCCTGTCCAACGACATGCGCGCCGCCGGCTACCAGCAGTACCGCGCCGGGTTACTGGCATGGGAGCATCTGTACGACGACGCGCCCGCGCTGCGTGCGCTGAACGCGCGCATCAAGGACGCGCTCGACCCCGACCACGTCGTTGCGCCTGGTCGCTACGGCATCGGCTGACGTGAGCGCCCCCGCCCGGCCGCTAGAAGGGAGGGATCGCCTTTGCTCGGGAAAACTATTACGCAGCCGCAGAAGGCCAGCGCCGTGAGTGCACAGGCGTCGCCGCGGAAGGTGCTCTTCGTCGCCGAGGCGGTGACCCTGGCACACGTC
>Ga0105049_10006399_pt1 | contig 13701 bp, 15 predicted proteins | sample MAT06_FD_78087 | JGI IMG/M metagenome (GOLD analysis project Ga0105049, IMG submission 78087) | Freshwater microbial communities from Lake Fryxell liftoff mats and glacier meltwater in Antarctica - MAT-06 | ecosystem: Environmental > Aquatic > Freshwater > Ice > Liftoff microbial mat | place...
GTGCCGACCGGCTGCTGTTTGACGGGCCGGATGGCGAACGCCTGGCCTTGGTCGAGGTCGAGGGCGACCCGCGCGCGCCGTGGACCGGCGGCGGGGTGGCCGACGCCATCGCGATTCGCGGATTTCACAGTGCGGAACTGACGTTGCAGGATACCACCGCAATGGCCGAGCTTCTGGGCTTCATGGGCTATCAGATCACCGACCGGGCCGATGGCCTGACCCGGTTCCGCGTGCCGGGCGGCAACGGGGCCGATGTGCTCGACCTGCGCCGCGATCCGACCGCCGTGCCCGCCACGCAAGGTGCGGGTTCCGTTCATCACCTCGCCTTTGCCGTCGCCAACCGCGCCCGGCAGTTGGAGGTGCGCGAGGCGCTGAAGGATACCGGTTGGCAGGTCACCCCGGTGATCGACCGCGACTATTTCTGGGCGATCTACTTTCGCACCCCCGGCGGCGTCCTGTTCGAGGTGGCCACCAACGAGCCCGGCTTTGCCCGCGACGAGGATCCCGCCCATCTGGGACAGGCGCTGATGCTGCCCGGCCAGCACGAACATCTGCGCGCCCGGCTGGAACGGTCGCTGCAACCCCTGGGGCGCTGAGTCGATGACCTGTCACGCCGCTCGCAGCATCGGGCAACCCGGCGCGCCGCTGATCCTGACCTTTCATGGCACCGGCGGGACCGAGGATCAGTTTCACGGCCTCGCCAGTCAATTGATCCCCGGCGCGCATGTCGCCTCGCCCCGGGGCGATGTCAGCGAAGGCGGCGCGCTGCGGTTCTTTCGCCGCACGGCCGAGGGCGTCTATGACATGGCCGACCTGGCCCGCGCCAGCGCCAGGATCCGCGCCTTCGTGGCCGGGGAGGCACGGCGCACCGGCGCAACCCGCGTCATCGGTCTGGGCTATTCCAACGGGGCCAATATCCTGGCCGCGACGGCCTTTGACGCGCCGGGCCTGTTCAGCGACCTGATCCTGCTGCACCCGCTGATCCCGTTCACCCCCGCCCCGCAGCCCGGGCTGAAAACCACCCGCATTCTGATCACCGCAGGCCAGCGCGACCCGATCTGCCTGCCCGCCCTGACCCGCGCCCTGTCCGACTGGTTCCGCGCCCAGGGCTCACCCGTGACCGATCACTGGCATCCCGGCGGCCACGAGATTCGCCCCGATGAACTGGCCGCCGTGCAGACTTTCCTTCTCTGAATCCTGTTCATTTTCTGTCCCCAAATATCCCGGGGGGAGGAGCGGAGCGACGGGGGGCAGAGCCCCCGTTCTTTCTGTCAGAACGGTGCCGCCTGGCTGACCTTGGTCCAGCGCCCGCCATCAGGGTGACGAAACTCCAGCCGCTCGGCATGCAGCATCAGGCGCGGATGCTCGCGCGCCGGGCCGGTGGCATAGAACGGATCGCCCAGGATCGGATGGCCCAGCGCCAGCATGTGCACCCGCAACTGGTGCGACCGCCCGGTGCGCGGCATCAGCCGCACCCGGCTCTCGTCGTCGCCCCGCTTCAGCGCCTGCCATTCGGTCAGCGCCGGGCGGCCGTTCTGGTGATCGACCTTCTGCAACGGCCGGTTCGGCCAGTCGATGCACAACGGCAGGTCGACCACACCCTCGGCCTGCTCCATCCGGCCCCACACCCGGGCCAAGTAGGTCTTTTTCGGCACCCGTTCCTCGAATTGCCAGGACAGATGGCGCTGCGCCAGGGGGGTCAGGGCAAAGATCATCACGCCGGATGTATCGCGGTCCAGCCGGTGCACCAGCAGCACGGTGGGAAACACCCGTGCCAGCCGGGCGATCAGGCAGTCGGCCAGATGCGCGCCCTTGCCCGGCACCGACAGCAGGCCCGCCGGCTTGTTCACCAGCACCACCTGATGATCGTCATGCAGGATATGCAGCGGTCCTTCCGGCGGGGCATAGGGCGTGCCCTGCGCCGCCGGGTTCAAGGGCTGGTCATCGTCCAAGGCGGCTCCCACGGCCAAGGCGGGCCTGCCCCGCCATCGTGCAACCCTGTCGGCACGAATCGCCGGTGGGTGCAAGCGTCGCGCGGCGCTTTCCGGCGCGCGCCCCCGTCACAGGATCAGCCGGTCCGGCTGAAAGATGCCGCCTGTCACCGACCCCAGCGCGACCGCCCGACCCTGATCCCTGACCCAGCAGGGCCCCTCCGGTGCATCCAGCGCAATCGGATTGCCATGCCGCAACCGCGCCAGCCCCTCTGCCGGGCAATCATGCCCCGCCACCCCGGCCAGCGCGATTTCCGTCGGTTGCAACCAGTCCAGCAGCGCGGGCGTGCCTGCCAGCCGGTCCAGCGTCGGGTAGTCGATCCCCTGCGCCGCCCGGAACGGCCCCGACCATTCCCGCCGCAGCCACACCACATGGCCAAGGCATCCCAGCATCGCCCCCAGATCCCGCCCGATGGCGCGGACATAGCCGCCCTTGCCGCAGACCATCTCCAGTTCGGCATGATCGGCATCGGGCCAGCCCGTCACCTCCAGCCGCGCCACGTGCAGCGGGCGCGCGGCCAACTCCACCGCCGCACCCGCCCGGGCAAGGACATAGGCCCGCACCCCGTCCACCTTGACGGCGGCATAGGCGGGCGGCACCTGCAGGATATCGCCCCGGAACGCAGGCAGAGCGGCACCTGCGGCGTCACGCGTCGGGCGCAGCCCCGAAAAGGCGATCAGTCGCCCCTCGGCATCGTCGGTGTCGGTCTGCTGCCCCCAGCGGACCAGGAACCGATAGCACTTCAGCCCGTCCGCGACAAAGGGCACCGTCTTGGTCGCCTCGCCCAGCGCCACGGCCAGCACGCCGGTTGCCGCCGGGTCCAGCGTGCCCGCATGCCCCGCCTTGGCCGCGTCGAACGCGCGTTTCACCCGCGCCACCACGGCGGCCGAGCTTGGCCCCGCCGGCTTGTCCACCACCACCCAGCCGGAAATCGGCCTGCCACCCTTGCGCGCCATCCCTACTGCGCCACGATGCCGACAATCGGCCCCATCGCGGCACCCCAATCGGCCCGGTCCAGCCCGGGCGCGTACAGCCGCGAGATCGAGCCGTCGAAATACAGCGCATTCCCCAGCGCCAGCCCGTCACGGAACAACAGCGCGAACTGGTAGAACGTCACCGGCTGGTTCGAGATCGCGAACACCACCCGGCCCCCACCGGCCCCCACCCCGTTGCGGATATTGCGAAACGTGCTGTCGGGCAGAAAGCGCGGATGCAGGGCGCCGTCGATCACCAGCATCGGGCCGGACTGGCTGGCATAGCGGCAATCGGGCGGGGCGGCGGCAAAGGCCAGCGTCTCGACCACCCGCGCCCAGCCATCGCCGATGCAAAGCACCCCATTCGGCAGCAGCCCGAAATTGTCCGCGCTGTCGGCGGTCAACAAAGGGGTTTCTGCAATGCCATCTTCGACATACAGGCCCACGGGCCGCCGGTCGGGATGATACATGCCGGCATTCATCGCAAAGGCCAGCGGCCCTGTGGCCCGCTCGACGGCAGTAAACTCTTCATAGGGCTGGCCATCCGCCCCGCGCAGGAACAGGCGCAGGTCCTCGCGCGCCGGATCAACCGTGCAAATGGTAAAGGCGGCATCCAGATAGGTGATGTCGCTGCATTCCACCGCGCCCGCCGCCCCGGCCCAGACGCCGAGCGCCGCAGTCAACGCCAACGCCGCGCGGATCAATCGCCCTTGTCCTTGACAGACGGATCCGCATCGGGCGCGCCGTCCAGATCCTGGCGCACATGCGCATCGGCGAACAGCCGCTGGGTGGCGTCGATCCGATCATAGGTCTCGTCGATTTCGAACTTCAGATCGGGGACATATTTCAGCGACAGCCCCTTGCCCACCGCGCGGCGCAGTTCGGCCCGGTTGCGTCGCAGCGCCTCCAACGCTTGCGGACGCTGCTGGCCGCCCAAAGGCAGGATATAGGCCGTCGCCCATTTCAGATCGGGCGAGGCGCGAACCTCGCCCACCGTATAGGAAAACCGCGCCAGATCGGGGTCGTGGATATCGCCCCTGATCAGCACGTCCGACAAGGTGCGCCGGATCAGTTCGCCGACGCGCAACTGGCGCTGTGACGGGCCGCCGCCGTCCTGGGTGCGTGGTTTGCTCATGCCGCGCAACCTAAAGGCTGCGACGGCGCGGCACAAGCAAGGGCTTTGCCACGCCGCCCGGGGCCTGTATCTGAGCCTGTATCTGAGCCCGTATCTCGGCCCGTATCTCGGCCCTTATCTGGGCCAGAACCGGGGCCAGAACCGGGGCCAGAACCGGGGCCAGGATCGCGGCCTGCCTCTGCGGCCGCAGACATAGGGAGCGGACATGACCGACAGACCGGGAATCGTGGTGACGGGCGTGTCGGGCCGCATGGGCCAGATGCTGGCGGGATTGCTGCGCGACCATCCCCGTGCGCGCCTGGTCGGCGCGGTGGAACGCGAGGGCCATCCCTGGATCGGGCAGGACCTGGGTACCGCGCTGGGTGGCATGGCCCTGGGCGTGACGGTAACGGATGATGCGGTGGCGGCGATTGCCCTGGCGCAGGCGGTGATCGACTTTACCACGCCTGCCGCCACCTTGGGCTTTGCCGTGCTGGCGGCGCAGGCGCGCGCGGTGCATGTGATCGGCACCACCGGACTGTCCGCCGCCGACCTGTTCGCGCTGGCCGCCGCTGCCCGCCATGCGGTGATCGTGCGGGCGGGAAACATGAGCCTGGGGGTCAACCTACTGCTGGCCCTGACCCGCAAGGTAGCGCAGGCGCTGGACCCCGACTGGGATATCGAGATCGTCGAGGCGCATCACCGCGCCAAGGTGGATGCGCCCTCGGGCACCGCGCTGATGCTGGGTCAGGCGGCAGCGGAAGGGCGCGGCATCGCGCTGGATGATGCGACCGTCAGCGGGCGCGATGGCCATACCGGCGCGCGGACCGTCGGGGCCATCGGGTTCAGCGCGATCCGGGGTGGCGACATCGTCGGCGAACATGACGTGATCTTTGCCGGCGCGGGCGAGCGGATCGTTCTGCGCCACATCGCCACCGACCGCGCGATCTTTGCCCGGGGCGCGATCCGCGCCGCGCTGTGGGGGCAGGACCAGCCGCCGGGCGAATACGACATGCGCGACGTGCTGGGCCTGACCTGACGGCGCGGCGCGGGCCCGATCACGATTGCCGTGATCGGGCCCGCGCCACTTGATCCACATTGTCAGTTGCGGCGTAATGCCAGCGATTGAAAACCACGGTGCCTGCCGATGTTGACCCGCCTTGTGCTTTGCCTTGCCGCCCTGGTGCCTCTGTCCGCCCTGGCCCCCTTGCCTGCGCTGGCCGAGGAGTTTCAGCCCGTGACCGCCGAAGCCGCGTTTCTGGCGTTGGTCGAGGGCAGGCAGTTGCGGATAGGTCTGCTGGGCTTGGGCCTGCAGATCGGCAGCGGCGGCCAGATTACCGGCCGTGCCGCCGGGCAGGACATCACCGGCACCTGGGTCTGGCAAGACGGGTTCTTTTGCCGAGAGATGGCTTGGGGCAGTAACGCGATCCCGTATGACTGCCAGTTGGTCGAGGTGAAGGGAAGCAATGAAATCCGCTTCACCGTCGATCGGGGTGCGGGCGATGACGCAACCTTTGTCATCCGCTGAGGCCCCGCGATCAGGCCGCTTTCCCGGTCGCCAACAACTGGTCTGACCGCGCGATGCAACGCAAGACCCAGTCGCGGATCAGCGGGTCATCGGGCGTTGCTTCGGGGAAATAGCCATAGGGCGAATGCACCAGAATGTCCGCCGCGCTGTAGGTTTGCCCCAACAGCCAGGGCCCCTTTTCCAGTGCGGCGCGCAGGCGGGCCACGACCTCGTCCGGGCCGCGCATCGCGGCGGTCAGCCAGGGATGGCTGAATCCGCCGGCCTGCATCGTCAACACCGGCTCCATCGCCGCATGATACCAGACCATCCAGGCCAGATACTCACCCCAAAGCGGATCGCCAACAACGGGGGCCATGCCGCGATCGGGGAACAGGCTGGTCAGATAGACCATGATCGCGCCCGTTTCGGTGATCAGACGGCCATCATGGATCAGGCACGGCACCTTGCCTTCGGGATGCGGATTGGCCGGGTCGCGCTGGCCGGTGCCGTCCATGCGGGCGATGGTGACAAGTCGGGTCTCGATCTGGTCCTGCAGTCCCATCGCGGTGACCAGTGCGGCAACACGACTGGAACGGCTTTTGGGGCTGTGGAAAAACGTCATCATGGCAGGGGGTCCTTTCGGGGTTGGTCGTCAGCGACAGGCTGGTTATGCTGCCTTCATCCTGACAGTTTCCGGCAGGAGGATACCTTGCCCCGGTCTGACCGCCTGTTTCGCCTGCTGCACGCCATGCGAACCTTGCCCGCCCCCATCACCGCCGCCCGTCTGGCCGAGGTGACCGAGGTTTCTGTCCGCTCGATCTACCGCGATATCGGGGCCTTGCGGGCTGCCGGGGCGCGGATCGAGGGCGAGGCGGGTTATGGCTATGCCCTGGCCGAGGACCCCGCTTTGCCGCCGCAAAGCTTTACCCGGATCGAGATCGAGGCGCTGTTGCTGGGTCTGGCCGAGGCGGGCAACTCCGGCGACGCCGAAATCGCTGCCGCCGCCGAGACCGCGCAAGCCAAGATCATCGCCCGCCTGCCCGAACGCCAGCAGCGCGAGGCGGCCCATGCGGTGCAGTTCGTCTACCGCGCCGACCGCCGGCAGGTGCCCCAGCGCGACATTGCCGCCATCCGCGCGGCCTGTTGGGATGAACGCGCGCTGGATCTGTCCTATCGCGCCAAGGATGGCCGCCTGACCGCCCGCCGCATCTGGCCCTTGACGATTGCCTATCTGGACAACCGCCTGCTGGTGCTGGGCTGGTGCCTGCTGCGCCAGGACTACCGCCAGTTCCGCATCGACCGGATCGAGGCCGTCACCCCCGCCGACGAATCCTTTCGCCCGCGCCGGGTGCCGCTGCTGCGCGCCTATGCGGCCGGGTTCGGGGCCGGCGGGTAACCGGGGGGCGGATCGTTCGGCACCTGCACCCCCCCGATCCGCCCCCGCACCCCGCCGGTCTGGCCCCGGTCCAGCAGCAGGTGATCGGCCAGCACCAGCGCCAGCATCGCCTCGCCCACCGGAACCGCGCGGATGCCGACGCAGGGGTCGTGGCGGCCTTTGGTCACCACCTCGGTCGGCTGGCCGTCGATGGTGATCGACGCGCGGGGCGACAGGATCGACGAGGTCGGTTTGACCGCAAACCGCACCACGATGTCCTGCCCGGTGGAGATTCCGCCCAGAATCCCGCCCGCGTGGTTGGACCCATATACCGGCCCGTCCGGCCCCAGGAAGATCTCATCCGCATTGTCGCGCCCGTTCAGGGCGGCGGCGGCCATGCCTGCGCCGATCTCGACCCCCTTGACCGCGTTGATCGACATCATCGCGGATGCCAGATCGGCGTCCAGCTTGGCATAGATCGGTGCGCCCAGGCCCGGCGGCACGCCCTGCGCCACCACCTCGATCAGCGCGCCGACCGAGTTGTGGTCCTTGCGGCGCAGATGGTCCAGGTAATCCTCCCACTCGGCCGCGACCTGCGCGTCCGGACACCAGAAATCGTTGCGGTCGATGGCATCCCAGTCGAACCGCGATCGGTCGATCTGTTTGGCCCCCATCTGGACCATGTACCCCTTGATCCGCACTTGTGGTGCCAGCGCGGCCAGCACGGCCCGCGCCACCCCGCCCGCCGCCACCCGCGCCGCCGTTTCGCGCGCGGATGAACGCCCACCGCCACGCGGATCGCGCAACCCGTATTTCTGGTGATAGGTGATGTCGGCGTGGCCGGGGCGAAACGTGCGCACGATGTCGCCGTAATCCTTGCTGCGCTGGTCGGTGTTGTCGATCATCAACTGGATCGGCGTGCCGGTGGTGACGCCTTCATAGGTGCCCGACAGGATGCGCACCGCGTCCGCCTCTTGCCGCTGGGTGGTGTTCTTGTTCAGACCGGGGCGGCGTTTGTCCAGCCAGGGCTGGATGTCGGCCTCGGTCAGGGGCAGGCCGGGCGGGCAGCCGTCCACGGTCGCGCCCAGCGCGGGCCCGTGGCTTTCGCCCCAGGTGGTAAAGCGGAACAGATGGCCGAAGGTGTTCAGCGACATGGCGCAGCCTCGCATTTTGCAGGCCGGTCTAGTCCATTCGGGCCGCCGCGAAAACCCCGCCGGATCAGGGCCGCCGGATCAGGCGAAACACCATGTCCGCCAGCCCGATCACGATGAACAGCCGCACGACATGGGTGACCGACACATAGGCCACGTCCTGATGCATGGCCAGCGCAAGCAGGCTCATTTCCGCCAACCCGCCCGGGGAATAGGCCAGGAAGGCCTGCGCCAGGTCGGTGCCGGTTGTGGCGTGGATCGCGGCGGCGAATCCGGCAGCGACAGCGATCATCGCCAGCGACGCCGTGGTGCCCAGACCGATATCGCGCAGCACCGCGCGGACCGGCACATCGCGGAACCGGCAGCCGATGACGGTGCCGACGACAATCTGCGCCAGGATGACGATGATCGTCGGGGGCGCGACGGTGACGATGTCCGACAGATGGGCGGCACCCGACAGGATCATCGGGCCAAACACCGGCGCAGCAGGCAGGCGAAGCACGCGGCCCAAGGGTGCCCCGATCAGCGCGCAGGCCCCCAGCACCGCCCAGTCAGCCGGGCCAAGCGCATCCAGCCCTACCCAGCGCCCGCCCGGCCCGCCCGACCGCGCGCCCAGCACCAGACCATAAAACAGCACCACGCAGGTGATCACGACCAGAATGCGGGTCGCATGGGCCAGCGCGATCCGCCGTTCATCGCCGCCATGCGCGGCCCCCAGCAGGCCCATGTCGTTCAGCCCGCCCGGCATGGCGGCAAAGAACGCCGTGGCCGGGTCCAGCCCGCCGATCCGGCGATAGACCAGATAGGCCACCGCTGCGGTGGTCAGCAGGAATGGCGGCAGCAGGGCGAATGTCACCCCCCATTGCCCCAGCGCGGCAAAGGCCTGCGGCGTCAGAGCCGCGCCCAGCAGGACGCCGATCACCGGGATCACCAGCGGGCGCAATCGTTCCGGCCCGGCAATCGGGGCGGCGGCCATCGACGCGATGGTGGTGCCGATCATCGGCCCCAGCATCCAGGGCAGCGGCAGCCCGGCCCAGGCCGCCACTGCACCGCACCCGGCCCCCAGCGCCAGCGCGACGCCCTGGCGCACCAGGGTCATGCCGGCGCCGCGCAATGGCCGCACGGTGCCCCGGGCGGCACCGCCCAGCCGCAGGCGGGGCAAAGCCGGTGCCGGCCCGGACTTTGCCCATGCCGCACCGTGACCCTTGCGTCAAAGACAAAGCATTCGCCCTGCCACAGGCTTTGATCCGGCGGCACCTGCGCCAGATAGGCCAGAATGCCGCCGTCCAGCTGCAACACCTCTGGCACACCCTGGCCCCGGAGCCAGCCGCTGGCCTTTTCGCAGCGGATGCCGCCGGTGCAGAACATCGCCACCCGCTTGCCCGCCAGAGGCGCGCGCTGGGTATCCCACCAGTCGGGGAAATCGCTGAACGCCGCAATGCCGGGGTTGATCGCCCCGGCAAAGCTGCCGACCGCCACTTCGTAATCGTTGCGGGTGTCGATCAGCACCACATCGGGGCTGGCCAACAGTGCGTTCCAGTCCTGCGGCGCGATGTGGCGGCCCGGATCGCAGGTGGTGTCGCACGCGGCGCCGGCGGGGGCAGCAAGGGGCACGACCTCGGGCCTGATCCTGATTTTCAGCCGCTCAAAGGGCGATGTGGCGGCCCGGGCGATCTGCCAGCGCAAGGCGGCAAAGCCATCCAGCAGGGCCAGCCACGCCCGCAAATCGAGCATCGCGGCGTCCGGTCCGGCAAGGGTGCCGTTCACCCCCTCGGCCGCCAGAATGACGGTGCCGGTGATGCCCAGCCCGCCGCAAAGGCGGCGCAGGTCCGCCGCGACCATGTGCGGATCGGGCAGCGGGGCAAGATGGTAAAAGGTGGCGATCACCGGCATGGTGACGGCCCGATACGCCCCCGCCTACCCCTGGACAAGGGCCAGCGCGCGATCCTCGGACGCATCGTCGAACGGATCGAAGCCGTAGTGGCCGAACATCGGAAATGCGGTCTGCCAGGGCTGGTCCAGCGCCAGCAGCGCCTGCACCGCCGGGCGCACAGCCATCGCATGGGGCAAGGGCTGCCAGCCCAGCGCCCGGGCGCGGGCGGTGTCCATCACCATCGGCAACGGCACCGACCAGGGCGTTTGCCCGACATGGCCCAGATCATCCGGCAGTTCACCGACCGGGATCAGGGTCAGCGTGCGGCCCAGGATGGCGCCGATGGCGGCGGCGATCTGGGCCACACTCGGCGCATCGGCATCGGCCACGTTGAACACGCCTTGCGCGCGCTGCCGCAAACAGGTTTCCACCAGCGCACCGATGGCATCGGCGGCCGTGGTGCCGAACCGGCTGGCCCCGGCACAGGCCACCGGCATCACGCTGCGGCCATCCAGCATCCGCTTGACGATCACCCATTCGCGCGGATGGCGTGCACCCGCGCCGTGGATCGCACCGGGCCGCAGGATCGTGACGGGCGCACCCGATGCCAGCAGCGCCGCCTCCAGCGCCATCTTGGATCCGGCATAGCCGGGGCCGGGGGCGGCGGTTGATTGATCTTCGGTGATCGGTCGGTCGAACTGGGGGAAGCCTTGTTCCTGCGTCGCCAGACTGCGGCCCCGGGCATCCTGATAGACCGCAGCGGACGAGATGGCGACGAACCGCCAGACCCGCCCCCGCGCGGCGAGCAGCCCCGCCGCATCGGCGGCATGCATCGCCAGCGGGTCGAACACCGCATCCGCGCCGTCGCCGATCAGCGCATCCCGCCCCTGCCCGGCATCGGCGATGACGCGCGCGCCCTGCACTCCCGGCGGCAATCCGCGCCCGCCACGCGTGACGATGGCCACATCCCAGCCCGCCCCCAGCAACGCCCGCGCCGCCGCGCGGCCCATCTGCCCCGATCCGCCAAAGATGATCGCCCGCATCGCCCCGCCCATCGCTGTTGACCGCCCCGCCCGCCGTCCTTAACCCTTGCGGACCAGACAGGAGGACGCGATGCACCCCGCCAATCAAGCCCTGATCGTGATTGACGTCCAGATCGATTTCTGCCCCGGCGGCCTGCTGGCCGTGGCAGGCGGGAATGACATCGTGCCCGGCATCAACGCGGCGATGGATGACTTTGCCACCGTGGTCCTGACCCAGGACTGGCACCCGGCGGGACATTCCTCGTTTGCCAGCAGCCATCCCGGTGCGGCGGTGTATGCGCAGATGCAGATGCCCTATGGCCCGCAGACACTGTGGCCCGATCACTGCATCATCGGCTCGTCCGGGGCCGGGTTCCATCCCGGGCTGCGCACCGATCCCGCCGCGTTGGTGATCCGCAAGGGGATGCATCCCGACATGGACAGCTATTCGGCGTTCTTCGAGAATGACCATCTGACGCCCACCGGGCTGGCCGGGTTCCTGCGGACGCGCGGCATCACCACGCTGACATTGGTGGGGCTGGCCACGGATTACTGCGTCAACTTCTCGGCGGTGGATGCTGCGCGGTTGGGCTTTGCCGTCAGCGTCCGCACCGCCCTGTGCCGCGCCATCGACCAGGGCGGCTCGCTGGCGGCGGCAATGGCGGGAATGGCGGCGGCGGGGGTGGCGCTGGACTGATCGCTTGCCAGATGGTGCGGCGATTGATTTAACCGCGCGCAATTGCAGGAAAGCGCCGCCATGGCCGACATCGCCACCCGCGTCTGGAACCACAAGTGGAAGATCGACCCGATCATCCGGTCGCTGATCGACACCGATTTTTACAAGCTGCTGATGTGCCAGTCGGTGTTGCGCAACAAACCCGACACGGTCGTAACCTTCAGCCTGATCAACCGCAGCCATGCCATCCGGCTGGCCGACCTGATCGACGAGGGCGAACTGCGCGAGCAGCTTGACCATATCCGCTCGCTGTCGCTGACCCGGGGCGAAAGCACCTGGTTGCGCGGCAACACTTTCTACGGCAAGCGCCAGATGTTCCGCCCCGATTTCATGGAGTGGTTCGAGGCGCTGCGCCTGCCGCCCTATCACCTGGAAAAGCGCGGCGGCCAGTTCGAGCTGACCTTCGAAGGCAAATGGCCCGAGGTGATGCTGTGGGAAATTCCGGCACTTGCGGTGCTGATGGAACTGCGCTCGCGCGCCGCGATGCGCGATATGGCCAAGTTCGAGTTGCAGGTGCTGTATGCCCGCGCGATGACGCGGCTGTGGGAAAAGACCGAAAAGCTGCGCCGCATCCCCGGCCTGCGCGTGGCCGATTTCGGCACCCGCCGCCGGCACGGGTTCATGTGGCAGGACTGGTGCGTGCAGGCGATGCTGGAACGGCTGGGACCGGCCTTTGCCGGCACATCGAACTGCCTGATCGCCAAGAACCGCGATCTGGAGGCGATCGGCACCAATGCGCATGAACTGCCGATGGTCTATTCCGCACTGGCCGACAGCGATGCCGAATTGCGCCAGGCCCCCTATACGGTGCTGGCCGACTGGCAGGAGGAGCACGAGGGCAACCTGCGCATCATCCTGCCCGACACCTATGGCACCCAAGGGTTTCTGGACCGCGCGCCCGACTGGCTGGCCGCCTGGACCGGCATCCGCATCGATTCCGGCGATCCGGCTGCGGCCACCGAGATCGCCATCCGCTGGTGGCAATCGCGCGGCGAAGATCCCCGGGGCAAGCTGGTGATCTTTTCGGACGGGCTTGATGTGGACGTGATCACCGCCCTGCAGGCGCAGTTTTCCGGGCGGGTCCGGGTGTCGTTCGGCTGGGGCACCATGCTGACCAACGATTTCATCGGCCTGGCTGCGGGCGACGCGCTGGCGCCGTTTTCGCTGGTGTGCAAGGCGGTGGCGGCGAATGGACGGCCCACGGTGAAACTGTCGGACAATCCTGAAAAGGCGACGGGGCCGGCATCCGAAATCGCCCGCTACAAACGGGTATTCGGGGTGGGCGAACAGGCAAGGATGCCGGTCAGGGTATAGCGTCGCGCGGTTTGCCGCCGCGAAAAGAGTCGGGGCTCTGCCCCGGACCCCGGGATATTTCCTGACAGAAAATGTCTGGAGCGGGGGATTTACGTCCGCCGGATCATCAGTTGCACCGGCACGACGACCGTACGCGCGGGATCATCGGCGCGGGCTTCGGCGGTCAGCGCGATGGCGGCGCGGGCGATGGCGGGAAAGTCCTGGCGGATCGTGGTCAGTTCGCGTGACAGACCGGGCAGATCGTCGAACCCGGCGACGCTGATGGTGGCAGGCACGGCGATGTCGAGATCGGCCAGCGCACGCACCGCCCCGAGCGCGTGTTCGTCACTGTCGCAGAACAGGCAATCGGCGTCGGCCAGCAGGGCCGCGCCGCGCAACACGGTGCGATAGCCCGACAGGGTATGGGTCACGTCCGCCAGCGCGTCGATCCGCGTCACGCTCAACCCCAGCGCCCGCGCCTCGTCCGTGGCGGCCCGGGCGCGGCGCGACATCGCCGGGCCGTGGCCGGTGGCATAGCTGGACATGATCGCGAAATGGCGGCGGCCGAGCGCATGGAAATGCCGCACCACCATCCGCGCGCCGCCATCGTCATCGGGGATCACGCAAAACACCTGCGGATCGTCGACATAGCCGATGGCGACGA
>Ga0105049_10006401_pt1 | contig 13699 bp, 8 predicted proteins | sample MAT06_FD_78087 | JGI IMG/M metagenome (GOLD analysis project Ga0105049, IMG submission 78087) | Freshwater microbial communities from Lake Fryxell liftoff mats and glacier meltwater in Antarctica - MAT-06 | ecosystem: Environmental > Aquatic > Freshwater > Ice > Liftoff microbial mat | place...
CCCTCGCCTGCCAGTTTCAGCACGGTGGCCCGACCGATGCCCGAGGCAGCACCGGTGATGACCGCCGTTTTCCCGACGAATCGCATGACTTTTCTCTCCCACTTTTATTGGGCCAACTTAGGCGCGCGCACCCCCGCGTCAACGGGCGCGCCGTTGACGCTACGTCCGCATGGGCGCGCGTTGGCCTGCGTCAGTTGACGCTTGCGTAAAGCCATCGAGTCGCCTTACGTCCGCGTCAACTGGAAGAAAGGAAATGGCTGTGAGCGATCTGGAAATTTTCCGCGCCGAGGCGTGTGCGTGGCTGGAATCAAACTGCCCGCCCGAAATGCGCCTGCCGGTGAAGGACGAGGATGACATGTGCTGGGGCGGCCGCCATTGGGTGTTCAAGAATGACGCCCAGCGCGCCTGGCTCGAGGCATGTGTGGCCAAGGGTTATACGGTGCCGGATTGGCCCAAGGCCTATGGCGGCGCGGGTCTGACCGCTGAAGAAACCAAGGTGCTGCGGCAGGAAATGAAGCGCATCAAGGCGCGTTCACCGCTCGACAGTTTCGGCATCTGGATGCTTGGCCCCGCACTGCTGCAATTCGGAACCGAGGACCAGAAGGTCCATTATCTGGGCCAGATTGCACGCGGCGAAATCCGCTGGTGCCAGGGATATTCGGAACCAGGGTCGGGCAGCGACCTGGTCAGCCTGCAGACCTTTGGCGACGATCAGGGCGATCATTGGGTGGTCAACGGATCGAAAATCTGGACCAGCTATGCCGACCAGGCCGACTGGATTTTCTGTCTGGTCCGTACCGACAAGGCCAGCAAGTATCAGGGCATCACCTTCATGCTGTTCGACATGGCAAGCGAAGGCGTGACAACCAAACCGATCCTGCTGATTTCGGGCAACAGCCCGTTCTGCGAGACGTTTTTTGACGATGTGCAGGTGCCCAAAACCCAGTTCATCGGCGAAGTGAACCGCGGCTGGGACGTCGCCAAATATCTGCTCGGTCACGAACGCGAGATGATCTCGGCGGGCGGCGCGGGCGGTGACATGATCAGCGTTGGCGGCCATTTCGCCAAATCGCTCGGCCGCAACGCAAATGGCGAACTCGACGATCCGATCCTGCGCGCCGAAATGGCGGCGTTCGACGTCGACGTCTTTGCCTATCGCGCGATGGGCGAACGCTTCATGGACATGTGGAAAACCGGCCGCGCGCATCCGGCCAGCAGCAACATGATGAAATATGTCGGCACCGAACTGAACAAGCGCCGCCACGAGTTGGTCATGTCCGGCGGCGGTTCGACCGCGCTGGAATGGGACAGCGCCGAGACGAACGGCGGCGCGCGCCCACGCAGCTGGCTGCGTACCAAGGCCAATTCGATCGAGGGCGGCACCAGCGAAGTGATGCTGAACGTCATTGCTAAACGTATTCTTGACCTGCCGGGAGCTTGACCGATGCCGCTGTACCATAGTGACGATCAGGTGATGCTGAAGGACAGCGTTGCGCCCTTCATCGCCGACAAAGCGCCGGTTACGCATCTGCGCAAGCTGCGCAATGCTAACGACGAAACCGGGTTTTCCCGCGCGCTGTGGGCCAGTTTCACCGAAATGGGATTGCCCGGGATTCTGGTGCCCGAGGCGCATGGTGGGCTGGGCATGGGCCATGCCGAGGCAGGGATTGTGCTCGAAGAAATCGGCCGCAACCTGACGCCCTCGCCGTTTCTGGCCACCAGCGTAGGCGCGGTCGCGGCACTGGCCAAGGCTGGTGGCACACAGGCCGCCCGCTGGCTTCCAGCCATTGCGGCAGGCGAGGTCATTGCCGCGCTCGCCATTGACGAAGGCGCCAAACACCGGCCCGAGCGCATCGCCACCACCGCGACGCGCAGCGGCAATGGTTTCCGGCTGGACGGCAAAAAAAGCTTCGTCGTCCACGGCCATGTCGCCGACGTGCTGCTGATCGCTGCGCAGAGCGATGATGGCGTCACGCTGTTCGCGGTGCCAAAGGACAGTCAGGGCATGACCGCCGACCCGCGCCGTCTTGTTGACTCCAGCTTGGCCAGTCATGTCACACTCGATGGCGTGATGGTCGATGCCGATGCGGTCGTGGGAGAAATCGGGCAGGGTCAGGCGGTGCTCGATGCATTGCTGGCCGCAACCCGCACCGGGGCGTCAGCCGAGCTGATCGGCGTGGGTCAGGGCGCGATGGATATGACCGTCGATTACTTGAAAGCGCGCAAACAGTTTGGCAAATTGATCGGCGAGTTTCAGGCGCTCCAGCACCGCGCCGCACATTTATATGGCGAAATGGAGGTTGCGCGGTCCGCCGTGATGAAGGCGCAGCAGTTGCTGGATGCGGATAATGCCGGTGCGCCATTGATGGTATCGGTGGCCAAGGCCAAAGCATCGCGCGTGTGCAATCTGGCGGTGCGCGAAGGCGTGCAGATGCACGGCGGCATCGGCATGACCGACGAATATGATATCGGCCTGTATATGAAACGCGACCGCGCACTGGCCGAATATATGGGTGATGCGCATTTCCACATCGACCGCGTGGCGCGGTTGAATGGCTACTGACAATAGTTCAAACCCCGCCTGTCCTGCGCTTGTCGAAGGGCTGTCCTGGTCTTTGGACGTGGCAACGAAAGAATAGCCCTGCGACTAGCGCCGGGCGGACGGAGTATTTGAGATGGACCTGAACAAACTCTTTGGCCTGCATGGCCGCATCGCGCTGGTGACCGGCGGGTCGCGCGGGATTGGCGCGATGATCGTCGAGGGCTATCTCGCCGCGGGCTGTGAACGCGTTTACATCAGCGCGCGCAAAACCGCGCAGGTGGAATCCGCAGTTGCCGACTTCAACAGCCGTTATCCCGGCAAGGTCATCGGCCTGCCCATCGACCTGTCGAGCGTCGCGGGCTGCCGCGCGCTGGCCAAGGAACTGGAAGCGCGCGAGCAACGGCTTGACATCCTGGTCAACAACGCCGGGGCGGCATGGGGCGAACCGTTCGAAAACTTTCCCGAAGTGGGGTGGGACAAGGTCATGGATCTGAATGTCAAATCGCCGTTTTTCCTGACGCAGGCGCTCTATGGTTTGCTCAAGGCAGGGGGTGCAGGCGGGCAGCCTGCGAAGGTCATCAACATCGGGTCGATCGATGGCCAGCGCCTGAACCCTTGGGAAACCTATAGCTATCATGCGTCGAAGTCGGCGATATTATATTTGACCAAGCGACTGGCGGCGCGGCTGGTCCACGACAATATCATCGTCACGGCCATTGCGCCCGGCGCGTTCGAATCGGACATGAACACCGCTGCGCGCGATCATGGCGATGCCGTGGCCAAGGGTATCCCGGCACGGCGCATTGGCGTGCCAGAGGACATGGCCGCCGCCGCCATCTACCTCGCCGCACCGTCGGGCAATTATGTCATCGGCGATACGATCACGGTCGATGGCGGGTTGGTGCATGGCGATTTCAAGACGGGTTTGGGGGAGTGATGTTCCTGATCGACACCTGCTCCCACCCCGTCGCTCCTCGCGCGCAGGCAGGGGTCCGGCTGATCCGCCCCGTGACGGACAGGTCGAAAGATGGATTCCCGCTTTCGCGGAAATGACGAAAGTTATACTAGCGGTAAACCGGGATTGGAAAATCAGGCTGCTAGACGAAGAAAATCCGGACCGGCGCGATCCGGCGGTTGATCTTTGCTTTGCGCCGGTCAGCACGCCCTATATTACCAATGTTCGTCACCCCCGTGCAAACGGCGGTCCAGCGGATCAAGGTCAAATTTAACCGGCGGGAGATGGCTTCCCGCCTTCGCGGGAACGACGAAGATGAGTGATATTGATAGTGTCGGCAACAGGCTGATGGCGTTGGTTGAGGCTGCCAAGAGCCAAGGCGAGCTTGAAGATGCGCGCATCGCGATCATGGGCAAGAATGGCGAGCTGACGACAATGTTAAAGTCGCTTGGCGCCATGGCTCCCGAGGACCGGGTCGAAAAAGGGCACAAAATCAATTTTTGGAAAGACGCGCTCAACGGAACGATTGAGGCACAGAAAACAGTTTTTGAAACTGCGGCCCTCGCCGCCCGTCTCGCCAGCGAACGCATCGATCTAACCCTGCCCGCACCCGAAACCGCACGCGGATCGGTGCATCCGGTCAGCCAGGTGATGGACGAACTGGCCGAAATCTTTGCCGACATGGGCTTTGCCGTCGCCGAGGGGCCGGAGATTGAGGACGACTGGCACAATTTCACTGCGCTCAACATCCCCGAAACCCACCCCGCGCGGGCAATGCACGACACATTTTATTTCCCGAACCAGATGGCGGTGGATGGCAAGGCCATGCTGCTGCGCACGCACACATCGCCAGTGCAAATTCGCACGATGATGAACGAAAAGCCGCCAATTCGCATTATCGCGCCGGGCCGCGTTTACCGGTCCGACAGCGACGCCACGCACACGCCGATGTTCCACCAGATCGAAGGGTTGGTAATTGATCGCGGCATCACGCTGGGCCACCTCAAATGGACCCTGGAAACCTTTCTCAAGGCGTTTTTCGAACGCGACGATGTCGTATTGCGGCTGCGCCCAAGCTATTTTCCCTTCACCGAACCGTCCGCAGAGGTCGATGTTGGATACAGTCTGGTGAACGGCAAACGCGTCATCGGCGGCAGCGAAGGTTGGATGGAGGTGCTGGGCAGCGGCATGGTGCACCCCAAGGTAATTGCCGCCTGCGGGCTCGACCCCGATGAATGGCAGGGTTTTGCATTTGGCACCGGCGTCGATCGGCTCGCGATGCTCAAATATGGCATGGACGACCTGCGCCCATTCTTTGATGGCGATATGCGGTGGCTGGGCCATTATGGCTTTGGCGCGCTGGATGTGCCGACACTCAGCGGAGGGGTCGGCACATGAAATTCTCGCTGAGCTGGCTGAAAACGCATCTGGATACGGACGCCGATATTCAGGGGGTTGCCGATGTCCTCAACCGGATCGGGCTGGAGGTTGAAGGGATAGAAAACCAGGCCGAACGCCTTGCTGGCTTCACCGTTGCGCGCGTCATTACTGCGACCCGGCACCCACAGGCCGACAAGCTGCAGGTGCTGACCGTCGATTCTGGAGATGGCGGGCTGCTCCAGGTGGTGTGCGGCGCGCCCAATGCGCGGGTCGGGATGGTGGGCGTGTTCGGCAAAGAGGGCGCGGTGGTGCCGTCAAACGGCATGGTGCTGAAAAAGACTGCGATCCGTGGCATCGAATCGAATGGCATGATGTGTTCATCGCGCGAACTGGAACTGGGTGATGACCACGACGGTATTATCGAACTGCCCGCAGACGCGCCAGTTGGTACCGTATTCAGCGACTATGCCCAGCTTAATGATCCGGTGATCGACGTCGCCATCACCCCGAATCGCCAGGATTGCATGGGCGTGCGCGGCATCGCCCGCGATCTGGCGGCGGCGGGGCTGGGGGTACTCAGGCCGCTCAACATTGCTCCGGTGGCTGGAAAGTTTCCTTGCCCCACCGAAATCCGCACCCAGGATCCTGCAGGCTGCCCCGCCTTCTTTGGCCGCGTAATCACAGGCGTGAACAACGGGCCATCGCCCGCGTGGATGCAGGCGCGGCTCAAAAGCGCGGGCCAGCGGCCGATCTGCGCGCTGGTCGATATCACCAACTATATCATGCTCGATCATGGCCGCCCCAGCCATGCCTATGACCTTGCCAAACTGACCGGAGCAGTCGTCGCGCGGCCCGCGGTGGACGGCGAAACCGTGACCGCGCTCAACGGCAAGATATATGCGCTGACGCCTGAGATGACCGTGATCGCCGACGACGCCGGCGTCCACGACATTGCCGGCATCATGGGCGGTGACCATTCAGGGTGCAGCGAGACGACAACGGACGTGCTGCTTGAAATCGCCTATTTTACGCCGGAGCGCATTGCTAGGACGGGGCAGGCGCTTGGCCTGACCAGCGACGCGCGCACGCGATTCGAGCGCGGGGTTGATCCGGCGTTTCTGGATGATGGCCTGGAGCTGATCACGGCGCTGATCCTTGACATTTGCGGTGGCGCGGCAAGCGACGTGGTGCGGGCAGGCGAACCTCCGCTCGGTCCGCGCAGTTTAAGCTATGACCCCGCCCATTGTGCGCGGCTGGGTGGGATTGAGGTGCCTGGCGACAAGCAAGCCGAAATTCTGGAATCGCTGGGCTTTTCGGTGGCGTCCGACTGGACCGTGACCATCCCCAGCTGGCGGCGCGACATCGACGGTCCGGCTGATTTGGTCGAAGAAGTCACGCGCATCGTCGGCTTCGACCATGTGCCGTCAACCCCGCTGCCACGCTCCGATGGCGTGGCCAGGCCGACCGCCACCGCGATGCAGAAAGTCGAGCGCCGCGTGCGCCGCACCGCAGCCACGCGCGGCTTGAACGAGGCGATCACCTGGTCGTTCCTGCCCGAAACCGCCGCAGCGGCGTTCGGTGGCGGCGCGTGGTCGCTGGCCAATCCGATCAGCGAAGAGTTGAAAGTCATGCGCCCGTCGCTGCTGCCCGGCCTGCTGATGGCGGCGCAGCGCAGCGTGGACCGCGGGACAGCATCGGTGCGCCTGTTCGAAATCGGGCGGCGCTATGGCGTGAAGGCCGACGGCACCAGCGACGAACGACTGACCCTGGGCCTGCTGCTGTGCGGTGAAAAGGCGCGGCGCGGCTGGGCAAATGGTAAGGCCGCCCGCTTCGACGCCTTCGATGCCAAGGCCGAAGTGCTGGCACTGCTCGCTGCAGCGGGGGCACCGACCGACAATCTTCAGGTCATGGGTGACGCGGGCGCACATTATCACCCCGGCCAGTCGGCGACGCTGCGGCTGGGGCCGAAAACCATTCTTGCGGCCTTCGGGATACTCCACCCCGCGACAGCCAAGGCGTTCGACCTCGACGGGACGATTGCCGTTGCGGAAATTTTCCTCGATGCCATCCCGGCGAAACGCGAAAAAAATGGGTTCATGCGCGCGCCCTTCACCCCGCCCGCGCTGCAAGCGGTAACGCGCGACTTCGCCTTCCTGGCGCCAGAGGCGCTGGCAGCGGGCGATCTGGTGCGTGCGATCAAGGGTGCGGACAAGACGCATATCGTCGCTGCGCGGTTGTTCGACCGCTTTGCTGGAGCCGGGGTGCCCGAAGGTCAGCTAAGCCTTGCCATCGAAGTCGTGCTGCAACCAGTGGAGAAAAGCTTCACTGAGGTGGAACTCAAAACCATGAGCGACGCGGTGATAGCGGCGGCGGCGAAGGTCGGCGCGGTGTTGCGGGGGTAAGTTTCGTCATTGCGCACGATCGAGGCAATCACGTTCCGCTAAGCCGCCATCGCTGCGTCAACCACCCCGGATGCGGCTTCCAATAACCGCTTTTCCAGTGTGCGGACCCGGCTCGTGCTGTCAATCTTGCCGCCCAGCAGATCCGTCACATAGAATGTATCCACGGCGCGAGCGCCATAGGTGGCGACGTGGGCGGAGTGCACCGTCACCTTGGACTGGAACAGCGCATAGGCGAGCTGGTTTAGCAGCGCCGGGCGGTCCTGTGCGTTCACCTCCACCACCGTAAAGCGGTTCGACGCCTTGTTATCGATCAGCACATTGGGCGCGATAGCAAAACTTTCGGCGCGCGTTCGGGACAATGGGCGGGCCGTTAATTTAGGCAGCAATTTCTGGCGGTTCGCCAGCGCATCCTCGATCGCGCGGGTCAGCCGTTCGATCTGGCGATCATCGGCAAAGGGACGACCAAGGGGGTCCTGCACCAGGAAATTGTCCAGCGCCATACCATCGCGTGTCGTGTGGATGCGCGCGTCGATGATGTTGCCGCCGGCCAGATGAATGCCGCCCGCGATACGGTAAAAGAGCCCCGGATGGTCAGCGGCCAGCACCATCACCAGCGTTGCGCCGCGGTCGGCATCCGGGGTCGCCGCAATGGCGAGCGAGGCACTTTCATGGGCCTGCATATGGCGCAGGTTAGCGGCGATGACATCGACCGATTCGGCGATCCAGTAACTTTCAGGCAAGCGCCGGGCGAGCACCGCGAACGCTTTTTCGGAAAGCGCCAGCCGCTGCGACGCCGCTTCCTTTTTCGCCGCAATGCGCGATTCGCGCCCGCGTTGCTTGTGACCAAGGCGCAGCACTTCCTCGCCCGCATCATATAGCTCGCTGAGCAGTTGGCGTTTCCACCCGTTCCACACGCCCGGCCCAACCGCGCGGATATCGACTACGGTAAGCACGAGCAATAACCGCAGCCGTTCGGGCGACTGTACTGCCCCAGCGAAATCAACGATCGTCTTGAAATCGGACAGGTCGCGCTTGAATGCGGTTGCCGACATCAGCAGGTGATGCCGCACCAGCCACGACACCGTCTCTGTCTCTGCCGCGCTCATCCCAAGTCGCGGGCATAGCGTCAGTGCCAGTTCGGCGCCAAGCACGCTGTGATCACCGCCGCGCCCCTTGGCAATGTCGTGCAGCAGCACAGCGACATACAGCGCGCGGCGCGACTGGATCTGACCCATGATTGCGGTCGACAGCGGATGATCTTCTTTCAACCGCCCGCCCTCAATCTGCGCGAGCAGGCCGATGGCGCGAATGGTGTGCTCATCGACGGTATAATGATGATACATATCGAACTGCATCTGCGCGACGACGCGGCCGAAATCGGGAATGAAACGGCCAAACACCCCCGCCTCATTGATCCAGCGCAGCACCATTTCAGGGTCGCGCGCGCTGGTCAGTACATCAAGAAACAAGGCGTTGGCGCGCGCATCGCGGCGGACATGTTGGTCGATAAGCCTGGCGTCCTGCCGCGCCTGTCGCATCGCTGCGGGGTGGATCTCCAGCGCATGGCGGTCGGCGAGCGCGAAGATCTCGATCAACCGCACCGGATTGGCGGCAAAAAAATCATCGCTGGGAAGCGCCAGCCGCCCGCGATCAAGTACAAAGCCATTGAGCTTGCCTGGCCGCCGCAGGATCGTCGGCAAAAAACGCCGTCCGCGCGCTGCGAGCTGATCATCGAGATGGGCCAGAAAAGTACCCGTCAGGTCGCCGACAACTTTGGCATGCAGGAAATAAAGCTGCATGAAACGTTCGACCGCGCTTTTGCCGGGGCGCGCGGCAAAGCGCATCCGCTCCGCAATTTCGCGCTGCACATCAAAGGTCAGCCGGTCCTCCGCGCGGCGGGTGATGCTGTGCAGATGACAGCGAACGGCGAGCAGGAAATTTTCTGCGCGGGCAAATTGGCGAAGTTCGCGCGCGGTTAGCAGCCCGGCATCGACCAGTTCGGGGACAGTGCGCACCCGGTGGATGAATTTGCCGATCCAGAACAGCGTGTGCAGATCGCGCAGCCCGCCCTTGCCCTCCTTGACATTGGGTTCGACGACATAGCGCGAATCGCCCATCCGCTTGTGCCGTTCGTCGCGCTCAGCCAGTTTGTCGGCGACAAAGGCGCGCGCGTTACCCGCCACCACCTCGGCATCGAAGCGTGCCGATGCCAGTTCATACAGCGCACGGTCGCCCCAGATAAAGCGCGCCTCGAGCAGCGCAGTCCGCACCGTCAGATCATCGCGTGCCGCGCGCAACATTTCATCCAGCGAGCGCGACGAATGACCGATTTTCAGCCCCAGATCCCAGAAAGTATAGAGCATCGCCTCTATCGCCTGTTCAGCCCAGCTGGTTTGTTTGAACGGGGTCAGAAAACCGATATCGACATCGCTGTGCAGGCACATTTCGGCACGGCCATAACCACCGACCGCCATCACCGCGAGCCGTTCGCCCGACGATTTATTGCCCGACGGATAAAGATGCTCGGTGACAAAATCATGCGTTAGGCGGACAATCTGGTCGATCAGAAAGGTTTGCGCCAACGCGACAGGACGCCCTGCCGAGGGGCTTGCCAGCAAGCGGCGGCCAACCTCTGCGCGCCCGGCATCAAGCGCATCCTTAAGCAGCGCAACGAGACCACGCCGCCGCTGTGAAATGTCAGCTACCTCGCTGGCCAGCGTATCAAGTGCATCGGCCAGAGCGCGCCGATCTATAATCGCGCGGCGGTGTTCAAGACTGGCAAAACGGTCGTCCATCGCCCGCGATGTAGGCGCTTGCGGGGATAATGGGAAGCGCCGCTAAGCGCCGATCATCAGGCTGCCAGCAAGGCAGCGGTCTGACGCGAACGGCGGCGCAGCGCAGCGCCGATGGTCAGGAAACCAAGAATCAACATCGCCCAGGTTTCGGGTTCCGGAACCCCGGCCGCCAGATAAATCTGGTCCTGCGTCGATCCGGCGACAACGGCCTGAAATCCGCGTAGCCGCGAGGCATCCCCGGTCCAGCTGCCTGAGCTGATGTTGTCGAGATAGCCATTTGCACGGCTGGCAAGCGGGTCGAAATCGCCATAGACGCTGAAATTGCCCGCCATTACATCATACATGCCATCATAGCTGTCGTACACGATTTCCCACACAGCCAGCGCCAGCGCGGCGGCGATTTCCTGGGCCTCCCCTTCGGTTGCAGCGCCGTCGATCAACGGATTGCCCTGTGCCAGCAACGCGGCGAGATGGGCACGTTTCAGCGGATCACTGAACATCAGCGCTGCCGATACATCATTATAAGCGACAAAGCCCTGCACCCCGATGGCCACATCGACGCAGAAGGTGAAAAAGGTTTGTTCCTTGAGTGTGGCGGTATCGCGTACTGTCATCTTGAACCGGCCCGCCGTGCCGCCACTTTCAAACCCGATGGAACCCACATTGATGCCGCCGAATTTTTCGGTCGGGGTATAGGGCGCGGTGATGATTTCGACCGCCGCCTGCGCGGGCGCAATGACGCCAGTGAAGGCCGCGCCGAGCAGAGCAAGCGCCGCTACCCATGCGCGGGTATGCCGGAAATATCTATTCGTCATGCTTAAGCCCTCGAAAATGCCGAATCTTTCTTAGTTAAATGGCTTTAAGCACGACTTGGCGGCCCCAAACAAGCACCGCAGATCTGGCATTGGTGCGGCGCTGCCCCGTTTCGGGACAGCTATTCGCCCGTCATAATGGCCTTGAGCCGATACAGCGCCTCAAGCGCATCACGCGGGGTGAGTGTGTCGGGGTTGACCTGTGTTAATGCATCACGCAGCGCATCGCTGGCGGGCGCAGGTGCCTCAGCGAAGGCCGCGGCAAACAACGGCAGATCGTCAAGCCCTGCCGCCAGCCCCCCGGTTGCCGCACGGCCTGCTTCAAGCTTTGCCAGCACTGCCTCGGCGCGCTTCACGACGCGCGGCGGCACCCCCGCCAGGCGGGCAACATCAAGACCATAGCTGCGATCGGCAGGGCCATTGGCAAGCTCGTGCAGCAGCACCAGATCGCCCTGCCATTCCCGCGCGCGAACATGGTGGAGCGACAGGGCATCTAGGCTTTCGGCGAGCCGGGTGAGCTCGTGATAATGGGTCGCGAACAGGCAGCGGCAACGGTTGACCTCGTGTACGGCCTCGACCACCGCCCAGGCGAGCGCGAGCCCGTCATAGGTTGATGTGCCGCGCCCGACCTCGTCCAATATGACAAAGCTTTGCGGGGTCGCCTGCGCCAGGATCGCCGCCGTTTCGACCATCTCGACCATGAAGGTCGAGCGCCCACGCGCCAGATTGTCGCTTGCCCCGACGCGGCTGAACAGCCGGTCGGTGAGGCCAATGGTGGCGCTTTTCGCGGGCACAAACGCACCGGCCTGCGCCAATATGATGATCAGTGCATTCTGGCGAAGGAAGGTCGATTTGCCTCCCATGTTCGGACCGGTGACGAGCCACAGCCGGTCGCTGTCCGACAGATTGAGGTCATTTGGAACGAAGGGCGTTCCGCGATTTGTCAGTGCGGCCTCAACCACCGGATGACGGCCGCCGGTGATTGCCAGTTCGGCGGCATCGCTGATCCCCGGGCGGCACCAGCCCTGCGCCATCGCATGCTCGGCATGTGCCGCCGCCACGTCAATTCGGGCAAGCGCATTACAGCTTGCGGCAATCGGCAACTTGCGTGCGATGGCAAGCGCAGTCAGCGCCTCCAGATGCGCGGCCTCTGCCGCCAGCGCATGCGCGCCTGCCTGGGTCACGCGGAGTGCGGCTTCGTGCAGGTCTGGCGCGTTGAACCGCACCACCCCGGCGAGCGTCTGGCGATGGGTGAAGCCGGACTGCGGCGTCATCAGCGTGTCGGCATGTTTTGCCGTCACCTCGACATGATAGCCAAGTACGGCATTGTGCCGGATTTTGAGGCCCGCGATGCCGGTGCGGGTGCGGTAATCGGCCTCCAGCGCAGCAATCGCCTGCCGCCCGTCGCGCGACGTATCGCGCAGCGCATCAAGCGCGGCGTCATAGTCCTTGGCTATATAGCCGCCCTGCGCCGCATCGACCGGCGGGCTGTCGACCAGCGCGCGGGTGAGTTCATCGACGAGTGCGCCATGGCCGTCGAGCGCGGGGAGCAGCATAGCGAGCAGCGCGGGCACGTCCGCCTGTCGCCCCAATTCCTCGCGCAGCCGGCGCGCGCCGGTCAGCGCATCACGCAGCTGGGCAAGGTCACGCGGACCGCCGCGCCCCGCGACCAGCCGCCCCAGCGCGCGCGCGGCATCGGGCAGCGCGCGCAGCGCATCGCGCACCCGTGCGCGCAGCAGCGGATCGCGGGCAAACCAGTCCACCAGATCGAGCCGTGCCAGGATCGCCGCCCGGTCCGTCAGCGGCGCGCCCAGATCATCGCCGAGCAACCGCGCTCCAGAGCCAGTGACCGTGCAGTCGATCGCCGCAAGCAGGCTGCCGTCGCGCCGACCCGCCATTGTGCGGGTCAGTTCCAGGCTTTCGCGCGTTGCCGCGTCGATCGCCATCACCCCGTCGCTGCGCACACGCACGGGTGCTTGCAAAAAAGTCGCCGCGCCGCGCCCGACATGATCGAGATAGGCGGTGAGCGCACCCATGGCCGCCAGTTCGGCGCGGCTGAAATCGCCCAGCCCATCAAGCGAGGCAAGACCGAAGCGTGCCTCAAGCCGCTTCCCCCCGGCGGCGCTCGCAAATTCATGTACCGGACGGGTGATGGCGCGCCCAACAAAGGCTGCTGGCACCGGCTGACCTTCGGCGACCAGAAGCTCGCTGGGGGCAAGGCGGGTCAGCTCGGCCTCGGCGCGCAGGCCATTGGCCAGCACCACCTCGAACTGACCGGTGGAGACATCGGCAGCGGCAATGGCCGTCTCGCCCGTTGCGGCAATGGTCACGATGGCCGCCAGCCGGTTGGCGCTGCGCCCTTCGAGCAGAGCGTCCTCGGTCAGCGTGCCCGCCGTGACGAAGCGGACAATGTCACGCGCGACCAGCGCCTTTGATCCGCCCCTTGCCTTTGCTTCCGCCGGAGTTTCGGTCTGTTCGGCAATGGCCACGCGATGACCGGCCCGAATCAGCCGGGCAAGATAGGCCTCGGCCGCATGCACCGGGACGCCGCACATCGGTATCGCTTCGCCGCCATGTTCGCCCCGGCTGGTCAGCGCGATGTCGAGCGTCGCGGCAGCGGCCCTGGCATCGTCAAAAAACAGCTCGAAAAAATCGCCCATGCGGTAAAACAACAGGCAATCCTGCGCCTGTTCCTTAAGCGCCCAATATTGCGCCATCATCGGGGTGGCCGGGGGGGTGGCCGGGGGCGGCGCAGCAAGGGCAGGGGCGGACGACATCGCCAAACTGTTTAGCCGTTAGCGCAGCAGAGGCAA
>Ga0105049_10006403_pt1 | contig 13696 bp, 10 predicted proteins | sample MAT06_FD_78087 | JGI IMG/M metagenome (GOLD analysis project Ga0105049, IMG submission 78087) | Freshwater microbial communities from Lake Fryxell liftoff mats and glacier meltwater in Antarctica - MAT-06 | ecosystem: Environmental > Aquatic > Freshwater > Ice > Liftoff microbial mat | place...
GATCTTTTCTCGAATTATACATTCATATGATTTTGGATCATATTTTTTAATAAGTGTACGTAAAATCTCGTCTTCTATTTGTTTAATAGTTTGTATATCTTCAGGAGGAGTATAATTGCTAGTCTTAAGTCTTTGCCAAACAGATTTTCGTATCGTAATAGCAAGATATTCGATTCCCTCAACCCCAGTTGCGTCATCTTCGTCATCTATGTCTTCATCATTTTCATTTTGTTCATTGTTATATTCAGTTCTTGTTATAGCACCAGCACTAGCATTAAGAGAAATGCCGCGATGTTCAGCACGAATACGAACATCTTTCCATATGTAGGTTTCATAATCGTAACGATAGCGTTCCCACAAAGTATCGAGAATTAAGGCATTTAAATTAATCTCATTCATATTAGAGTGAGTCTTTTCAACTATTTCATTAAAAAGGTCGGGTATATATCTCCAATAAGGAAATTGACCCTTGAAAGGCTCATTGTCAATAAAGAATATACCTTTACCAGATGTAAATCCTCTCCAATGGAGGGAAATAGAAGTCTTAGTTACCCGCGCAAAAATTAACCATCTCGCTACATACTCTTTGGTTGTATTTTGATCTTCATACCTCTCACTTATTTCATAATTTATGAAAACAGGACGAATATACCATACAGTATCCTCATCATATGAATGTTGAACAGGGCCATACCATTTCGCTTCGCCAGGTGCAAGCGCTAGCTCGCGCACATCACCTAAACTTGGGTTTGACCCAACTGAACCTAATTTAATAGACAGATAAGGTCGTTTTCTCTCTATCATGGCATTAATAATAGCTTTAGCCGAACCCGTTTGTTGACGACGAATAGCTTCAGATATTTCTTCAGCTACCTGCAATTTAGTGTCAAACTCACCAACAGGAATATCTAATTCATGAGCAATTTTTCTTCTCAAAACTTGATCGAAGTCGGACGAATTTAAAAAGTCTTCGACAAATCGGAACATATCGTCTTTAACTAAGTCACTTATAAGGAAGACTTCGATGCCCATATTTTACACCTTAAATTGAAGTAAAAATTATTCTTCAATTGTATTAGTAGAGTTATTCTTTAGCAAATTTTCTTTTAAGATTTCTCATCATCTTAATAGCACGACCATAACACCAAAAATTGCGTTAGAAAGCCCCTTGTCATGACAGGTCTTTGTCTATTTACCTTAACCAAATTTGCGAGGTTCGGATAGCCCAACGCTGCTTACAATAACGTATAATGATCGTCGAAGAAATCTGCTGAAGATAGCGTAGGCATCTCCATGATTTGCTTGGGGCCAATGTGCAAAGTCCATGGTCATTACCCCCTATGCACCATGCCAATTGGTATCACCAACCGGATAGGATTATAATTCGCGTCTGCGAAAGCAAGTGATTGGCATTTAAGGAGACAACGTAAATTATGGCATTCGATAAAATTGTTGTGCCTTCAACAGGCGAAAAGATCACCGTCAGCGACGGTAAACTGAACATCCCCGACAACCCGATTGTGATGCTCATTGAGGGTGACGGAATCGGCTACGACATCATGACCGCCAGCATCCGCATTTGGGATGCCGCCGTTGAAAAGGCGTATGGTGGCAAGCGCAAGATTTCATGGATGGAAATCTACTGCGGCGAAAAGGCAGCCGGTCTCTACGACGGCAATTATATGCCGCAAGAAACCTTTGACGCGCTGCGTGAATATAAAGTTGGCATCAAAGGCCCGTTAACGACCCCCGTCGGCGGCGGCTTCCGCAGCTTGAACGTTACGCTGCGCCAAGTGCTTGATCTGTATCAATGTATCCGTCCGGTGCGCTGGTATCGCGGTGTGCCTAGCCCGGTCAAGCATCCAGAAGATGTCGATGTGGTCATCTTCCGCGAGAATACCGAAGATATTTATGCAGGCATCGAATTTGAAGCGGGAACGCCTGAAAATAAGAAACTAGCGAAATTCCTGCGTGAGGAATTGGGCGCGACAGGCTTTTTTGAAGATGCAGGCTTGGGAATCAAGCCGATCAGCGCCTTTGGCAGCAAGCGTCTAGTACGCGCCGCCATCCAATACGCGATTGATCGCAAGCGCAAAAATGTGACGCTGGTGCATAAGGGCAATATCCAGAAATTTACCGAAGGCGCGTTCCAAAAATGGGGCTATGAAGTCGCAGCCGAAGAATTCCCCAACGAGACGATTAGCTGGGCAGATGTGGAAAAGAATCACGGCGGCAAAATCCCTGAAGGCAAAATCCTGATTCAGGACGTGATCGCAGACATCATGTTCCAGAAGATGCTGCTGCGTCCGTCCGAGCATGATGTGATCGCCACACCGAACCTGAACGGCGATTATTTGAGCGATGCGTTGGCGGCGGAAGTCGGCGGTGTTGGGATCGCGCCGGGAGCGAATATTGGGGATGAAGTGGCCTTGTTTGAAGCTACGCACGGCACTGCGCCCAAATATACCAATCTCGACAAAGTGAATCCCGGCTCACTGCTGTTCAGCGGTGTGATGATGCTGGAACACATGGGCTGGTTTGAAGCAGGCGATCTTATCACCAAAGCCTACGAAAAGACGCTGGATGATCGCGTCGTAACATACGATTTCGCCCGCCAGATGGAAGGCGCGACAGAAGTCAAAACAAGCGAGTTCGCCACACACATCATCGGCAACATGGGCTAATTAGAAAAGTATTTGAACCGCGGAGATTTAGAGTTAGACTTCTCGTGCGCTATCTCAAAAACAAGAAGTTTATGTTGTTATTCAATTAAATAGGGAAAACTGCCGGGAACGACACACAGGTCGTTCCCGGCAGACGCACAGATCGCTCACTCTCCAAAATCTTGGTGTTCTTGGTGCCTTGGTGGTTCAAATGTGTCAAAACTTACTCGGCAAGAATGTTCCCAATCGACTCAAGTTCTTCCGCGCTAAAATGCAAGTTATCCAAAGCGGCGACATTATCTTCAAGCTGACGGACGCTGCTTGCGCCGATCAAGGCTGAAGTCATGCCGGGATGCCGTAGCACCCACGCAATCGCCATTTGCGCGAGCGACTGTTCGCGGGCTTGCGCGATCTGGTTGAGCTGGCGCACTTTAGCCAGTTTGTCATCGGTGATCTGGTTGGCTTTTAAGAAGCCGTGCGGTTTAGAAGCGCGTGAGCCTTCGGGAATTTCCGTCAAATAACGATTCGTCAATAAGCCCTGTGCTAACGGCGAAAAGACGATGCAGCCCATCCCCTCATCATTGAGCGCATCGAGCAAATCCGGTTCAATCCAGCGATTGAACATGTGATAAACAGGCTGATGAATCAAGCACGGTGTCCCCAATTCACGTAAAATCTGCGCCGCTTCACGGGTTTTCTGCGCGTCATAGGATGAAATCCCGACATAAAGCGCCTTCCCCTGCCGCACGATTTGGTCAAGCGCCATCATCGTTTCTTCAATCGGCGTTTCGGGATCAAAACGGTGGCTGTAAAAAATATCGACATATTCCAGCCCCATGCGCTTAAGACTCTGGTCAAGGCTGGCGATCAAATACTTACGTGATCCCCACTCGCCATACGGCCCAGGCCACATTAAATAACCCGCCTTGCTGGAAATAATCAGTTCATCCCGATACGGGGCTAAATCCTGAGCGAAAATCCGCCCGAAATTTTCTTCGGCAGATCCCGGCGGCGGCCCATAATTATTCGCCAGATCAAAATGGGTGATGCCTAAATCAAAGGCGCGATGGATCATCGTCCGACCATTTTCCAGCGAATCCACCCCGCCGAAGTTGTGCCATAAACCAAGCGAAACCGCAGGCAGTTTAAGGCCGCTGCGTCCACTGCGCCGATATTCCATTTTATCGTAACGTTGTTCAGAAAAATGTGCTGTCATTTTGAGTCCTTATCGAAGGGCAAAAGTAATAGTTTATACTTAGGCGAACCGTCTGCATAAAATACCACAATTTGCCCTACTCGCCGATAAGTCCTCAGATGTTGAGGTTGAGTTTGACTTTTACACCACTACGAGGGTTTACGTCCTGTAATGCGGGCGCTGTAGATGTGCGGCATTCCTGGCTGACGCTCAACAATGCCTTCGGCATCGGTTTTATCGATCACTTGAATATCGACAAAGCCTGCTTCGCGCATCATGCCTGTATAAAGTTCGGCATCAATCGCGCCCGTTACACATTCCGCCCATTTCGCGGAATCCGCCCGCAGTTCTTCGGTAAAGTCGCCTTCGGTTACGATATCGCTGATCGAAACCCGTCCGCCTGGTTTAAGTACACGCAGCGACTCGCGGAATACAGCAGGCTTATTCGGCGAAAGATTAATGACGCAGTTGGACATGATGACATCGACGGCGTTATCTTGAACAGGCAGCGCCTCGATTTGTCCGCGCCGGAATTCGACATTATGGACATTCATTTTGAGCTTATTGGCGTTGGCTTTTTCCAGCATAGAAGGAGTCATATCGACCCCGATCACATAGCCAGTTTCGCCCACCTGCCGCGCCGCCATAAAGCAATCAATCCCGCCGCCGCTGCCGAGATCAAGCACCGTCTCGCCGGATTGTAGCCCCGCAATTGTCACAGGGTCGCCGCAGCCAAGCGAGATATTGGTTACTTCCGCAGGCAGCCCTTCTAGCAGTTGATTGTCGTACAATTGAACTTCACTGCCACCGCCACAATCACTGCCGGAAGAAGTGCCACAGCAGGAATTACTTTCCCCGCGTGCGATTGCCCCATAACGTGCCTGAACAACTTCGTGAATAGAGATCGTATTATCAGCCATTTCGTCCTCCTAAGACGTGTTATGCTGTCAAAACACTATTTGATTTGAATCAAGACTAAGCGTGCTGTGTTTGTCGCGCATGGTTAAAGCGGCTGGCAACTTTAGCAGAGGCCTTTAAACCCGCAAGTGAGCCTTGAAAATGGGGCATTACATACCGGGCGAATAATTCATAACTATTCCAGATGGCAGCCCGTGATGTCCATTCTTTAGCGCCGATCAAGAGGCCACCAAATCCGCCAAAAACATCAAGCATGTGTTGAATTCGGGCGATTGCGTCATCCGGCGTACCGATGATAGCGTGTTGAGCGGCATATTCGACGTATTCATCACGGCTCATCTTGGGCGCAGGTTGTCCATTCACACCCGCTTTAAAATCAAACTGCTCTTCCGCAATTCCTTGCCGCACTTGATCTAAGGCTTGCTGGCGGGTTTCGGCGAGGTGCATGTGGACGTTAAGTGTAATTTGACTACGATGGGCATCTCGTCCAGCAGCAGCGGCACCGCGTTGAATATGTTCAAACAAAGCGGGTACGGCTTGCGGTTTTGCGCCGGAGAGGACTTGTGCGCCATAACGCCCGACCATTTCCAGACTGGTGGGATGATCGGATGCGACGGCGATGGGCATATAAGGATGGGTATACGGACGCAGTTGCAGCAGTGCTTCACGGATTTCAAACCAATCGGTCTTCATCGTGATCGGTTCAATGGTCGTCAACAAGCGCATAATGAGTTCAAACGACTCTTGAAAACGTGGGTGTCCCTGCGCTTCCTCCACACCAAAGAGATAGAGATCACTAGGCAACCCGCCGCCTACGCCGACTCCCAGCATAGTGCGTCCGCGTGTGAGATGATCGAGCAAAATCACCCGATCAACCACATGAAACGGGTGATGGATTGCTAACGGAATTATGCCCGTACCCAACCGGATAAAGCGGGTACGCGCTGCCGCCGCCGCGATGAAAATCTCTGGTGAGCTAATCGTCTCCCATCCGGTGCTATGATGTTCACCAATCCATGCTTCATCGAAGCCGAGTGAATCCAAATGTTCCAAAAGTTGTAAATCACGCTCCAACGCTAGTGTTGGATTCTCACGCGGATGGTGTAACGGCTGCATAAACAACCCAAATCGCATTCTTGATTGACCATCTAATAACGACATACTGAACACTCCCATAATTGGATTTTTAGATTGCTAAAGCGCCTGTTCAGGCTGGCGCACATCTTCCCGCTTCCCAAACACAATATGCAGCAAGGAACGAGGCACCGACGAGCATATAAAGCGCGACGGAATAATTTGCAAATAGACCAAAAAGTAAACTGATAAAAATAGGGGATGCCGCCCGTGCTACCGCCCCAAACAGGGTCATGCGCCCGCTGATGGTGCCATAAGCAGCCGTTCCATACGTTTCTGCGATGAGAGCGGCGCGTGCTGGCGAAATTGCCCCGAAACCGAGTCCATAGAAAAATACAAACAACCATACCGCGCCACTGGCCTGATTCAGGCTCAAGATGAGTAACCCTACTGCCTGTGTGACGAACAAAATGGCCGTAATGCTGTGGCGGGATATCCGCGCCCCAAGCGGCGTAAAAATGATTCGCCCCGGTAGGGCAACCGTACCAATTGCCCCAGCCATTCCCGCCGCCAAGGTTGCCGCGTAACCTGCATTTATCAGCAGCGGAACCAGATGAACCGCTAAACCGACAATGACAAATGTCGAAAGCGTAAATGATGCAGTCAGCCACCAAAAATCGCGCCGTTGAAAGGCTTGTGCCGCTGAAACACTTATTTCAACGTGGGATGCTGAAGTTTCATCAACATTCGGGGTGGACATATCGGTTTCTAGCGGTTTCGACGAGGCTTGCAAAGGTGCATCGCGGAGTAAAAAGGCGTGTGCAGGGATCGTTAATACACCGAGAATTGCCCCAAGTATCATCAGCGCTGAACGCCATCCAACTGCCTCGACAAGCCAACCCGCTAGTGGAATAAAAATTACGCTAGCAAATCCTGCAATAAAAGTTAGGGTCGTTAAGGCTTGGCTGCGTCCATAAGTGAACCAGCGCACAACTAAGGCGAATGCAGGCTCATAAAGCACCGCAGCCATCGCTACGCCAAAGCCGATCCATATCACATAAAATGCCCATAAGCTGCTCACCGATGCCCACAGTCCCATCAATACTGCTGCCAGCATTGCGCCCGCTGTCATCAAGGTACGCGCACCATACTGATCCACCCACTTCCCCATAACAAGTGCCATTAGCCCCGAAATGAAGAGTGCCATTGAAAAAGCGCCGGTTATTTCAACTTTCGACCAACCAAGTGAGGCTTGAATGGGTTCCACAAAAACCGTGAAACTGTAATACAGAATGCCGTAAGAGACGGTCTCGGTTAATGAAAGCGTCGCCACCACAATCCAACCATAATTCAGTGTTGAAGATGCTGCGCTGGATTTGGCTTTTAATCGTTGCATCACCACACTTATCCCATTTACATATTGATAAAAATCAATATATTCTCGCAAAAAAATTTGTTGGATTATTCGCCGATTACAGGGATGGTTTCCACCTGAACAATTTGACTCGGCGAATCAAGCTGGAACACTACCCGAAGCTGTCCGCAGCAGAAATCGATGCGCTCCTGATTCAGCGTATAAAAACGCTGCCGTCCTTCTTGCCGGACGTGTACTAACTGCACATCTTCCAGAAACTTGAGATGATGGCTCACCGTCGGCTGTTTGATCTTGCCGCCAAGCTGCTCAACTAAATCATTCACACTTAGCCACACGCAGCACAAACGACACATGATCTCATAGCGAGTATCATCCGCAACGGCTTTCGCAAATAGCAGGGCATCTGTTCCTAAGTTCATACTGTTTATTATATTGATCTTTATCAATATGTCAAGAAGTTGATCTGAGCGGCGGAAGTACATAAAACACTTTAAACAATTCTTGTCCATCCTCGTAGTAACTGTACCAGACATGATCGGGGAAGCAGCCTTGCAGCGCTTCCAATTCCTGCGTGTAATTCACTTGCAAGAAGATCATAAAGGGCGTTCCATCGTCTAAAATCGGTTGACAAACGGCACGGTCTGTCATAAAGATCACATTAGTTGTATCCAACCAGCGCGTCGGCTCACCCAGCCAAATCGCCACCAAGCGCGAGTCTATCCAAACATCGTCGCCACTAAATAAGACAAACGCATTCCATCGACTACCGCCCAAATGCTCAAACTGAATAATTTGTTCGGCGATGGCAGGCGGTCCCAAAATGGCATTGTTGTTATAAGGGGTATAAACGTTGAAATAGGCATCCCAATCCTGCAAGGTGTGGAATGTGAGCAGAGCAAGTACCGAAATGAGCGCTGCTGATTGAAACATCCAACGAGGTCGGAATGCGCTGATCGCACGTAGAGGTAACGACAAGCTAACAGCCCCCAACACCATCACAACAGGAAAGGCCACAGTCGCCCGACGCGCACTCGGCAGTTCTAAAGGAGTCGAAATCGCCAGCGCTGAGGGAAGCACAAAAATAAATAACGCCAGAGGCAGCAGCAGTTCGGTAAAACGGCGATTTTGCATCACGCGCCATAGCCAAAAAGCCAAGCCGAGCAGCAGCAGCGCCCCGCTCACTACACCCACTGCCGGACGATAAGGCACGACGTTGAGCATCACGGAGTCTGAAGTAACATTAAACAAGCCGAGCGAACTTAACAGCGCGTCTCCAAAACGGCGTAAATTTTCCGTCCAGTGTAAGCCGACCATTTGTTGTGAGCGATACCAATATACATTAGGATAGCGAACCCAATAAGCCAGCAGTGGCAAATAAACCATCAGAGACAGCGCCACCAACGCCCCCAAATTAAAGATGAGCCTTTGCCGCGATGTACGTTCCGTCATCAGCCAGCGCAGCCCAAAACCGACTAACACCAACAGCGGCGCGATACGAAAACCGGTGTATGTATATAAGCCTATCCCTAAGATCAAGCCAGTCAGCAGAAAATCACCCCGTTTTCCAGAGCGCAACGCCCCCCAAAACGCAGCCAACAACAACGTGGCAGCCAGCGCCGCTTCACCCGCCCGAAAACCGCTGCGTCCCATAATCAACTGCCACACACTGACCGAACCTAATGCCATCGCCAACAATCCGGTAAGCCGTCCATCAATCTGCCGTCCCAACCAATACAACGCCGGAAGCATCAACAGTGCAATCAAACTGCTGGCGAGTTTTAGGCTTAGAAACGAATAGCCAAATAAGCCGGAAAAAGCGTAAGTAAGGTAAAAATGAAGAGGTTCACGCCCACTGTGTGCGCCAAAATAAGTGGGCAAGTAACCCTTTTCAATGCGAACCAGATCGAAGATTTTCTCGGCATGGTCGGGGATCATCCCATGCGGAGCATCATCCAGTCGGAAATATAAGGAGAACGCGCCGATCAATAAAATGAGCAGAAAAGCAATCAACTCCGCATTGATCGGGATGGTATTTCGCGGGAACTTTATTTCACGATGCCCTGCTTCGCTGAGAATCAACCACCAATACCCAATCCCCGCTGCCCAACAAATGATTAAAGCCGGGTCGAAAACGGCATCCCACGACAACCAAAATACCAGTCCCATCCAGAGCAACCCGCCGCCAATCAGTAGCCTCCGACCCGGCGACCAATCGAAATCATCCAGCGGATTTTCGACTTGTCCGGCACGAGCAAGGCCATAGCGCACTTCTTTTTGAAACAACACTGCCAGCCATTGCAACCCAGACAGCCCTGCTAACACCCAGACTAAGCTATCCTGTCGATTCTGTACTGTGTAAAAGTATTGTGCGGCGATAGCGAAACAGATCGCCGAAATGCTTAAAACAATCGTGATAAGACCAACACGCATTTGCTTGTCAGAAGTCGTCATGTTATCTATTACCTGCCAAGGTGGGTTAGAATTGGTATCAGAGGCGACTCTACGCTAAGTTTAGATTGTTGGCAAACTCAATAGGGCGCACCCACATGGACGAAGACACAACTATTTTCACTCGCCGTACCATTTTGATTGTTGATGACGACTGGCTCAATCGAGAACTTGTTGAAGGACTGCTCAATATCGCTGGATACGCCGTTATTCAAGCCAGCAGCGGAAAGAAAGCGTTGGAACTGCTCAGTAAGCAGCTTCCAGATGCGGTCATTATGGACGTGCGGATGCCCGATATGAATGGCTATGACTTGTGTATAGCACTTCGCAAAAATGAGCGGCTCTATACCCTTCCGGTGATTATAGTCTCTGCTGCCAGCAGCGTAGATGATGTTGTACAAGCCCTTGATGCTGGAGCAGATGACTTTATCAGCCGAGACAGCCTCACACAAGAACTGGCAACAAGAATTAATGCTTTGCTGAGGAGAAATCGAGGATCGGGCATTTAACCTACGCTTGCCCTATGCTGTTTGCTCTCTATCCTTTAAGCTGGTAAAAATAAATTTCCCGAAGTGATTTGTTCGTTTTCATCGTGCGACCCGGCTCTGCATCAACTAAGCACTGAAAGCTGACCATTGAGAGCTAAACTTTATGGGCTTGGGCAAAAGACCCGTCACACAATCGAAACGGCCTCAATACAACAGCGGCCCTCCAGCCTGGCTGGTATTTGTGTTAGGGATTGCAGTGGTCTTTGGGATTTATTACTTGTGGTCGGGGGTGCGTGATTACTTGAGAGTAGGTGGGTTAAGCGAGGAAGGCGCAACAGCGCTTGCTTTAACCAATGAGCCAACAGCCGAACAACAGGCAGAGCAGGGGGAGTTTGATAATTTTGGATTTACAGCGCTCCCCACAGCGACAGAAATCCCGGCCTGCATCAATTTTGAAGTCAGTGTACCCAGCGCGATTGTACGGGCTGAAGCCAGTACGAATGCTGCAATACTAGATTCGCTCTCACAAGGGGAGATCGTCTGTGTGATCTCATTGGAGGCGGATGGTGAGTGGTATCTGGTTGATCTTAACCCACGCACCCGCCGCATCGAAACCGGCTATATGTCGCAAACCATCATTGAAGCTGTTGACCCCACGCCAACGCCGACACGCACCCTCACCCCCGCGCCTACGGTAACGGATGTGCCAACCTTTACTCCTTCAAGCACGGCGGCCCCACAGCCAACGCCGACTCGTGATCCGGGTGTGTCCGATACACCTACGCCAACGCCTTCACTCACCCCCACTGCTCCCATCCAAAGCGCTTGAAGGTTTTGTGGTCGCAAGAGGATAAATCAGGCTAACGATATCCCAGCGCATGATGAACCCTACAAACAGCCGGATTGCCGCGCCCATTAGGAGGATAATGGGTAAGCTAATGTTCACACTTTCTAGCAAACCACCGATGAGCGGCCCAACAAAAATCCCTAGTGCGATTGCTTGCTGTTGGGCAACGGATGCACGATCTGCCTCTTCTTTGGAGACACGTTCATAAAAGAGTGACCATAAGCCTACACTGGCGGCTGCCGTCCACGACGCGCCGGAAATCGCGCCTGCCAGCAGCGTAAACTCCAAACGAGTTGCTGTTGCAAAAATCACTGCTGAGAGCGCCGTCCCTGCCATCGCAAAGCTAATGAGTCCCTGTGTACCAATCCGCCGGATAACATGATGCGTTAAAGTCGCCACCAGCGCCCCCGCACCCAATTCAGCTATGCTAAACAGCATCATAAACCCCTCGTCTGCGCCTAGGTTTTTGACCATGTGCAGCGGCGTAATACTGATGATGGAGAAAAAGGCCGCATGAGTCAAAAAAGCTGTGATTATCACGGGCATGACCGATGTCGAAGACCAGATGCTGCCGCTGCGTTTAACTTCATTCACCTTTGCGACAGGTATTGTCACGGGACTAGGGAAAATCACCCGAACACTGCCGACGTGCCACATACTGACAATCGCCACCACGAAAGACAAGAAGAACATCAATTGATAGTTGTAAGGAAAGGGCAAATGCTCCAGCATGATGCCAAACGCCAAAGCGCCGAACCCAATTGCTACATTTAAGGCCAAAGAACGATGGCTTAAAAGCGTATTCATACGCGGTTGGCTCACTGCCTCGCCCATCATCGTCACAAAAATCGCGCCGGAAACCGCCGTTGGGATGTGCGTCAGCGTGATCGCCGCAATCAACCAGATTGGCTGCCAATGCGACGGAAAAAATGGCGTAAATGCCGGAAGTAAAAACATCAAACGCTGGCCTAAACCCGGCCAGAGCAGCGCTTTTACCGAGGTGCTGTAATGCCTTCGCCACCAACCAGAGAATCCAGTTGCGAATAACAAAGCGATACCTGGCAATGCTGCCAGCAAAGAGAGCTGCTCTGGCGTTGCCCCAACGCGAATGGCATAGATCGTCAAGAAACGGGAAGTCGCCGCCAGCGCCATACCAAACCAAGCAATATCCGCAACCAAATGCGTAAAATTAGAATTTTCCACCGAAGTGGGTGCTGCAATTGTTGATGACACTCGACCCTCCGACGCGCTGGTACGTCGTTTAATTTTCACAATAACCTCATCTAACGATACCACTCGCTTAAAGCTTGGATATATCCAATCGCCTAAGTGGTTTTTTTGTTTGTCCAAAAATTACCTACAGCATACAATAGGATGTGTCATCAAAGCGAAAAGGCATAACCTATGTTTAACTCCGCCATAATAGAAGTTGCGATTGGTTTGATCTTCGTATTCTGTCTCATGGCAATTCTCGTAACACAGATCAACGCCTTTATCATCAATATCCTTAACTTACGTGCCAAGCAGCTTAAAGAGGGGCTACAAGACCTCATTACCGATCCTGATATTCAGGCTAAGCTGCTGGCGCATCCGCTCATTAATATGGTCAAAACAACGACACTACCTGAGATAGATTTAAGCATTACAGCGGCAGCACAAATCACCAATACCGAGGAAACCAAACTAACTTACATCGAACCTAGGACATTTGTTGCCGCACTTTCTGATGTGCTGGTATCGCAAATAGACACTCTGTATAACAAACTCCAAAACGGGGCGGACGACATCCCCAATAGTGATGAAAAATCCAAAATCCGCGAGTTGATTCGTGTTCTGCGCTCCGGTTTTTCTGAGCAAACCATCCGCGATTTGCGGGCGGCCTTTTCGGTGGTTGCCGATCCTGAATCACGCGCAAAACTGCTCAAAGGATTAGAAGATGTTGAAGAAACCCTTGATAAGCTCAACTTCAAGAATGATCAACTGGTGCCTCTGTTAGAGGGTGTGAACAAAATTGGCGATCAAAGTTTCCAAAAAGTAATGGAAACGATTTTGACAACGGCTCGCACCCTAGAAGAAGCAGAAGCCCGCTTGGAAAGCTGGTTTAACGATGGGATGAACCGTGCCACTGATCAATTTAAGCGGCGTATCCAATATATTACGCTCGCGGTATCGCTTACGCTTGCTATTATCCTTAATGTAGACACGCTTCATCTGGCGCGAACGTTATGGGAAGACCCTATTTTACGCAGCGAGTTGGTCGCACAAGCCAATATTTTGGTCGCTAATCCGCCAATAGAAGTCTTGCCAGAAGTGACACCAGAACCCGGAACTTCGACTGAAGGGAGTATTGCCGCCGTTATCGAAAGCGCCCAAGCGATTGATGAAACCGTTCAACAATTAATTGAACTTCAACTGCCAATTGGATGGGAATCTATCGCAATTACATCCGAGATGATTGAGACAAGCCGGATGTTAGGCCTTGCTGATCCGCTTCAAAATCCGCGCAATCTGTGGAATTTCTATCACACAAGCGTCGAAAATACCGCAGAATCTGGTGAAGACTATGAAATTCCTCTGCTGAGTTTGTGGTTGCAAAAAATTGTTGGGATTCTCGTAACGACAATTGCCGCTGCACAAGGCGCACCCTTCTGGTTTGATCTGCTCAACCGCATTGCGCGACCAAAGCCA
>Ga0105049_10006404_pt1 | contig 13695 bp, 10 predicted proteins | sample MAT06_FD_78087 | JGI IMG/M metagenome (GOLD analysis project Ga0105049, IMG submission 78087) | Freshwater microbial communities from Lake Fryxell liftoff mats and glacier meltwater in Antarctica - MAT-06 | ecosystem: Environmental > Aquatic > Freshwater > Ice > Liftoff microbial mat | place...
GCGTCAGCATTACGGTTCTTGACCGATGCAGGCGCATCACGAGTTCCAATTGTTCCGGCACCCCAATGAGCGACCCGCAGCCACTGCTAGCTTTGCGATCGATCGTCAAACGCTACCCTGGCGTGGTCGCGGTCGGCGGCGTTTCGCTCGAAGTCGCTGCCGGGCAGATTCACGCCTTGCTGGGCGAGAATGGCGCCGGAAAAAGCACTCTGATGAAGGTAATCTACGGTGCGGTGCGTCCCGACGAGGGGCAGGTCCTGTGGAACGGTCGTGCGGTCGCCATCCGCAACCCGCACGAAGCGCGTGCCCTGGGCATCAGCATGGTGTTCCAGCATTTCAGCCTGTTCGATACTCTGACCGCGGCCGAGAATGTCTGGCTGGGGGTGGACAAATCATTGTCGCTGGCCGAAGTGACGCGGCGCGTGACGCAGGTTGCAGCCGATTATGGGCTGGATGTAGAGCCGCAGCGACCGGTGCACACACTTTCCGTGGGCGAGCGCCAGCGGGTCGAGATCGTGCGTGCCCTGTTGACCAGGCCGAAGCTCCTGATTCTCGATGAACCGACTTCGGTGCTGACGCCGCAGGCGGTGGAACGGCTGTTTGTGACGCTTCGCAAACTGGCCAGCGAAGGTTGCAGCATTGTCTACATCAGCCACAAGCTCGATGAAATCCGCGCCCTGTGCCATCACTGCACGGTACTGCGCGGCGGCAAGGTCACCGGCGCAGTGGACCCGACGCAGGAGACCAATGCCAGCCTGTCGCGCCTGATGATTGGTGCCGAGCCGCCGGCATTGAAACATGCAGCACGCGCCGCAGGCGATGTGGTGCTTGAAGTGCGCGACCTCGCGCTTGAAAAGCAGGACCAGTTCGGCATGAATCTGGCCGCGATCGGTTTCGCGGTGCGCGCCGGTGAGGTGCTCGGGATCGCCGGGGTATCGGGTAACGGCCAGCAGGAATTGATGGCGGCGCTGTCTGGTGAAGATGCGCGCGCGGCCCCGGGGTCGATCCGCCTGTTCGGTGGCGATATCGCACGGGCCTCGGCAAGTGCGCGGCGTGCTCTGGGTTTGCATTTCGTGCCGGAGGAAAGACTCGGGCGCGGTGCCGTGCCGTCACTGTCGCTGGCACAAAACACGCTGCTCACGCGAACCGCCGCGGTAGGCGGCTCGGGCTTAATCAGCACCGGTGAGACCGCACGACTGGCGCGGCACCTGATCGAGCGCTTCAAGGTCAAGGCGGCCGGCGCCGGCGCGGCGGCCAAGAGTTTGTCGGGCGGCAACCTGCAGAAATTCATTGTCGGCCGCGAGATCGATGCCGACCCGAAGCTCCTGATCGTGAGCCAGCCGACCTGGGGCGTGGATGTCGGTGCCGCAGCACAGATTCGCGGCGAGATACTGGCCTTGGCCGATGCCGGCTGCGCGGTGCTGGTGGTGAGCGAGGAGCTTGAAGAGCTGTTCGAGATCTGTTATCGCCTGGTGGTGATTGCCAAGGGCCAGGTGTCGCCGAGTGTCGCTACTTCCGAGGCTTCGATTGAAATGATCGGGGCGTGGATGTCCGGGTTGTGGCGGGAATCCGGCAGGGCGCATGGCGCACCGGTGGGAGGCGCGCATGTTCAGGCTTGAGGCGCGGCCGCAGGCTTCCCCGGCGATGGCGCTGGTGTCGCCGCTGCTGGCCCTGGCGCTGACGGTGGTGATTGCGGCGGCGCTATTCGCGCTGCTGGGCAAGAATCCGTGGTCCGGCCTGGGTGTTTATTTTTTCGAGCCGCTCAATGGCCGCCGGCAGCTGACCGAAGTCGCGCTCAAGGCCACGCCATTGATCCTGTGCGCGCTCGGGTTGGCGGTGTGCTATCGCTCGAACGTGTGGAACATTGGCGCCGAAGGCCAGTTTTTGCTGGGCGCGATCACCGCCGGCGGCGTCGCCTTGTGGGCCACCACCAGCGGCATCAAGGCTTCCCCCTGGGTGTGGACACCGCTGCTGATGGCGGCCGGCGTGATCGGCGGCATGGGCTGGGCTGCGATCGTGGCCTTCCTGCGCGACCGCTTCAACGCCAGCGAAATCCTGGTCAGCCTGATGCTGGTGTACATCGCGCAGCAGTTGATGAATTACCTGGTGTTCGTGCCCTGGAAAGACCCGGCCGGTTTCAATTTTCCGCAGACCAGGACTTTCGATGCGATGACCTGGCTGCCCAATCTGGTGCCGCAATCGCGCCTGCACATCGGTTTCGTGGTCACTCTGGTCCTGGTGGCGCTGTTCTGGATCTTCATTTTTCGCTCGTGGCGTGGTTTTCAGTTGCAGGTGGGCGGCCTGGCCCCGGCAGCGGCGCGCTACGCCGGCTTTTCCGCCCGCACCGCCTTGTGGACGGCATTGCTGGTGTCGGGCGGCATGGCCGGGCTGGCAGGCGCGATGGAGGCGGCGGGTCCCTTGCGGCAACTCACGCCGCATGTCTCCACCGGCTACGGCTTCACTGCCATCATCGTGTGTTTTGTAGGGCGCCTGCATCCGGTAGGCATCGTGCTGTCCGGCATCTTGCTGTCGATGTTCCTGATCGGCGGCGAGCTCGGACAGTCGCGCCTGGGGTTGCCCAACGCGTTGACCGGCGTGTTCCAGGGGCTGTTGCTGTTCATCCTCCTGGCCTGCGACACCCTGATCAACTATCGCGTGCGCTGGCAGCGTTCGAGCGCATCCGCAGGGACGGCGCGATGAACGAACTGGCCCTGTTGCTGGCGGCCACGCTGGCGTCGGGCACCCCGCTGGCGCTGGCCGGCCTGGGGCTGTTGCTCAACGAAAAATCCGGGGTACTCAACCTGGGCGCCGAAGGCATGATGCTGGTGGCCGCCGTGGCCGGTTTCGCGGTGGCCTTCCATACCGGCAACGACTGGGTGGCGTTCGGCGCGGGCGCCTTGGCCGGCATGGCGATGGCGGCGATTTTCGGCTGGCTGGTGATCTGGCTGGGTACCAATCAATATGCCACCGGTCTGGCCTTGAGTCTGTTCGGCGGCGGCTTTTCGGCCTTCGTGGGGGTCAACTACGTCGGCAAGAAACTGGCCGCGAAATCCGCGTTCGAGGTACCGATTCTGGCCGACCTGCCGTTTGTCGGGCCTGCCTTGTTCAAGCAGCATCCGATGACCTACATCGCGATTGGGTTGACCATTGCCATCGCGTGGTTCTTGTATCGGAGCCGCGCCGGTCTGGTGTTGCGCGCGGTCGGCGAATCACCGGAATCGGCGCACGCGCTGGGTTACCGGGTGCGCCTGATTCGCCTGGGCGCGGTGCTCGGCGGCGGCGCCCTGTGCGGCATTGCCGGGGCATTCCTGTCGGTGGTCTATGCACCACTATGGGTCGAGGGCCTGGTGGCGGGGCGCGGCTGGATCGCGCTTGCCCTGACCACCTTTGCCACCTGGCGCCCGGCACGCACGCTGCTCGGCGCCTACCTCTTCGGGGGCGTTACCATGCTGCAGTTTTACTTGCAGGGCGAAGGCGTGGAAATTGCTAGTCAGCTACTGTCGATGTTGCCGTACTTGGCTACCATCGTGGTTTTGGCGCTGATCTCGCGCGACCCTGCGTGGATCCGCATCAACATGCCTGCCTCGTTGGGCAAGCCGTTTCACCCGGGTTCCTGAATTTCCGAGTTTGTCGTGCCGTTTCATTTGTCCATTCGTAAACCTAAAAAGGAGAAACCATGATTGAAATGAACAAACGTTTCCTGCTGCAGGCAGCCGTTGCTGTGCTGGCGCTTGCCGCCATCGCCGGCTGTGGCGAGAAACAGGCGCCGAAGCCGGCCGAGGCTCCCAAGGCCGAAGCCAAGGCAGCGCCCGCGCCACCGCCCAAGCCCGAGCCGCTCAAGGCGGCCTGGGTCTATGTGGGCCCGGTAGGCGATGCCGGCTGGACCTTCGCGCACGACAACGGCCGCAAGGCAGCCGAGGCGGAATTCGGCGACAAGATCAAGACCAGCTTTGTCGAGAAGGTGCCGGAAGGCGCCGACGCTGAACGTGTATTCCGCGACCTGGCCACGCAAGGCAACAAGATCATTTTCGCCACTTCCTTCGGCTACATGGAACCGATGCTCAAGGTGGCCGGCGAATTCCCGGATGTCAAGTTCGAGCACGCCACCGGCTACAAGACCGCGCCCAACATGCGCATCTATGATTCGAGCTTCTACCAGGACGCCTATCTGGCCGGCATCATCGCCGGCAAGATGAGCAAGACCGGGACCATCGGTTTCGTGGGCTCGTTCCCGATCCCCGAGGTGTTGCGCAACATCAATGCCTATACCCTTGGTGCGCAGACCGTCAATCCGAAGATCAAGACCAAGGTTGTATGGGTCAGCACCTGGTTCGACCCGCCCAAGGAAGGCGAGGCCGCGCAGAGCCTGATCAACGGCGGCGCCGACGTGCTGTTGCAGAACACGGACTCCACCGCCGTACTGCAAACTGCGGAGAAGAACGGCAAATATGCGTTCGGCTGGGACAGCGACATGAGCGCATTCGCACCCAAGGCGCATCTGGCTTCGGCCATCGTCGACTGGAGCGGTTACTACAAGAAGGCCATCAAGGACGTGATGGAAAACACCTGGAAGACCGAGCGCACGGTGTGGGGCGTGAAGGAGGGCGCCAACGACCTGATCAAGATTGCCGATGTCATACCGGAAGAGATCAGGAAGAAGGTGCAGGAAATCAAGGATGGCATGAAGGCAGGCACGTTCGAGGTGTTCTCCGGCCCGATCATGGGCAATGACGGCAAGGAGCGCTTGGCGAAAGACATCAAGGCCGACCAGGCATGGAAAGACAAGGTGGACTTTTACGTCAAGGGTATCGACGGCAAGATTCCGTCGGCCAAGTAAGCCCTGCGGCACGCGCATGTGCGCGTGCCGCTGTGGCATCCGGGCAGGCAACACAAGCCGCGTGTGTGGCCCGCTCAGGTGACTGATTCCGGCTCAAATGGACCCAAGCGCTCTTGAGGATTTCGTGCGCCGCCTGCCCAAGGCGGAGTTGCACCTGCACATCGAGGGCTCGCTTGAACCCGAGATGCTGTTCGAGCTGGCGGCCAGGCGCGGTGTGCGCCTGCGCTTCGATTCGGTCGAGGCGGTGCGCGCGGCCTATCGCTTCTGCGACCTGCAGTCCTTCCTCGATATCTATTACGCGGGCGCTGCGGTGTTGTGCGAGGAGCAGGATTTCTTTGATCTCACGCTCGCCTACCTGAAACGTGCGCACGCCGAGGGCGTGGTGCATGTGGAGATATTCTTCGATCCGCAAACCCATACCGTGCGCGGCATCCCGTTTGCCACGGTGGTCAGCGGCATCAATGCGGCCTTGCAGGCCGGTCGGCGCGAGCTTGGCATCAGTTCGTGCCTGATCATGTGCTTCCTGCGGCATCTCAGTGAAGCGGACGCCATGGTTACGCTCGATGCGGCGCGCCCCTGGCTGGATCACATCGCCGGTGTCGGGCTGGACTCGGCGGAACGCGGCAATCCGCCGGGCAAATTCGAGCGCGTGTTCGCCCAGGCGGCAGGCCTGGGTCTGCGACGTGTGGCTCACGCCGGTGAAGAAGGCCCGCCGTCCTACATCAGCGATGCCCTGGATCTGCTTGGCGCGGAGCGCATCGACCATGGTGTGGCCTGCGAAGGCGACGCGGCGCTGCTTGAGCGCCTGGCTCGTGACCGGATTCCGCTGACTGTTTGCCCCTTGTCGAATCTCCGTCTGTGTGTGGTTGGAGACTTGCGCCAGCACAACCTGAAGCGGCTGCTCGATCGTGGTTTGTGCGTTACTGTCAATTCCGACGATCCGGCGTATTTCGGCGGCTATGTTGTCGCCAACTACATGGCCGTCACACAAGCCCTGGCGCTTTCCGTCGCTGATTTGCGGCAATTGGCGAAAAACTCGATCGAGGCTTCCTGGCTGGACGCGCCGGCCAAGACCGGCTGGCAGGCGGCAATCGACCAATTGGAGGCGCCGCAATGAACCAAGGCCGGCGCGGAATCGGCTTTGCGGTTTGGTATGCGCCGTTGCACGCGGGCTGACCAATGACGATCAGCGAGTCGGTGCTTGGCAATGACTGGCATCCGCTGGCGCTGGCGGCGGCGCTCGCGCCCGGGGCGGTGGCGCCGGCCAGCTTGCTTGGACGTGACGTGGCCCTGTGGCGTGGCCACGACGGCGTGATTCACGCCTGGGAGGATCGCTGTCCGCATCGCGGCACACGCTTCTCGATTGGCAAAGTCGACGGCGGTGAACTGCAGTGCGCGTATCACGGCTGGCGCTTCGCAGCGAATGGTCGCTGCAGTGACATTCCGGCCCTGCCGGGCCACATTGCGCCAGCCTCGGCCAGCGCGCGCGTGTTTGCCGTAGTCGAACGCTATGGGCTGGTCTGGGTGTGCATCGGCACGCCGGCGGCGGACGTGTTGCCGTTTCCCGAGCATGGCGATGCGCGCCTCAACAAGGTCATTTGCGGCCCGTACGAGATCGCCACCAGCGGGCCGCGGATTGTCGAGAACTTCCTCGACATGGCGCATTTCCCGTTCGTCCATGCCGGCATTCTCGGCACGCCCGGGCAAGCTGCCGTGCGCGATTACCGGGTCGAGCCTTGGGAGGACGGTGCCGGTGGCCATGGCTTGCAGGCCAGCGCCTGCTTTTTCTGGCAACCGCAGACCAATAGCCTGGCCCACGGCGGCAGCGAGGTTGAATACACCTACCGGGTGGTGCGCCCGCTGACGGCGATTCTGACCAAGATGCCGCAGGCGCAAGAGGGCTTTCGCGAGGCCATCAGCCTGCATGTGCAACCCTTGGCTGAGGAATCAAGCCGGGTCTGGATCATCCTGGCGCTGACCAATTTCGCGCAAAGCGATGGCGAGTTGCGTGCATTCCAGGATCGTATCTTCCTGCAAGACCAGCCGATCATCGAGAACCAGGTGCCGCGGCGGCTGCCGCTGTCAGCGGGTGCCGAATTGTCGATGGTGTGTGACCGCATGTCGGTGGCGTATCGCAATTACCTCAGGCATCTCGGCATGACTTACGGAGTGTTGCCATGACTCAAATTGCGCCAGGTGCGGACCTGCGCGCCGTGCGCGCCACCCTGGTCGATTTCAGCTGCGACCCGCAACGCGTCGGCAGCAGCGCGCTGCGCCACATCGAGGATGGACTGCTGGTGCTGCGCAACGGCCATATCGAGCGGCGCGGCACGGCGCTGGATCTGCTCGCGCAGTTGCCGCCGGGTACACCGGTGAGCGATTGCAGTGGCTCCATCCTGATGCCCGGGTTCGTCGATGCGCATATTCACTATCCGCAGACCGACATCATCGCCAGCCACGGCAAGCAATTGATGGACTGGCTCAACATCTACACTTTCCCGGCCGAAGGGCGCTGCGCCGATATCGACTACGCACGCTCGGTGGCGGGGTTCTTTCTCGACGAACTGCTGCGCAACGGCACCACCACCGCGGCGGTCTACGCGACGGTGCATAAGCACTCCGCGGAGGTGCTGTTCGAGGCCGCCCAAGCGCGCCGCATGCGCCTTGTCACCGGCAAGGTGATGATGGACCGGCAAAGTCCGCAGTTCCTCAATGATAGCGCGCAGTCCTCATACGAAGACAGCGCCGAGCTGATCGAACGCTGGCATGGCCGCGACCGATTGACTTACGCGGTGACGCCGCGTTTCGCGATCACCTCCTCGCGCGAGCAATTGCGATTCGCCGCCCGTCTGCTGGACCAGTATCCGGGTGTGCGAATGCAAACCCATATCGCGGAGAACCATACCGAGATGCGGCTGGTGGCCGAGATGTTTCCGGACAGCCGCGACTATTTGGGCGTCTATGAGGATTTCGGGCTGGTGCGGCCGGGAGGGCTGTTCGGCCACTGCATCCATTTCGATCAGTCGGCCTGGAGCCGTTTCGCCGCCGCCGGAGCGGTGGCGGTGCATTGCCCGACCTCCAACCTTTTTCTGGGCAGTGGTTTGTTCGACATAGATGCGGCGCGCGGCGTGGGTGCGCGCATGGCGCTGGCTACCGATGTCGGTGGCGGCACCTCGTTTTCGATGCTGCAAACCATGAACGAGGCCTACAAGGTGGCGCAGATGGGAGGCCACCCGTTTACCAGTCTGGACGGTTTCTACATGGCGACTCTGGGAGGCGCGCGCGGCCTGGGACTGGACGCGCAGATCGGCAACCTCGATATCGGCAAGGAAGCCGATTTCATCGTTCTCAATCCACGCGCCACGCCTTTGCTGGAGCGGCGCATGGAGCAGGCACGGACGCTTGCCGAGAAACTTTTTGTGCTGATGATTCTGGGCGACGATCGTGCGGTGGCGTCATCCTGGATTCTCGGGCGGCTAGCGGCCGCGCCTACCTGAGGCTCAGGCGGCCGACCGCGGTACACACCGCCAGTTCGCTGCCCAGCTGCTGCAGGATGGCAACCGTATATTCGCCGGGGGCCAATTTGCCGGCCGCCAGTACCAGACGGAACCCTGCTTTGGCATAGACAGGGTCGCCCAATGCCTTGGCGACATCCGGCCGATCGATATTGCGCGGCAATTCGATCAACAGGCCGGGGCCGCCGCCACGGTCAAACAAGCGTATCCAGGCCTGTGCCGGAATACGCGGTCCGCGCGGGTCAGCAGCCCAGCCGGAAATGCGCAAGGGATCGGCGGAAGAGGCGACGATCGGCTCGGCACCGACGATCGCTTCGTTGATTTCGTCGACGTAACAGGCGCTGGTCTGCTCGAGTATTTTTTGCGGCTGCACCGACGCGGTCGCGCCAGGCCCCAGGCGCAGGCCGGTCTCGCCCAAGCGCTGCAGGCCGCGGCCCTGGAACGCGCTACCGGCCGCTGGCGGTTGAACGGGATCGTCGCCGCGCGCCATGGCGCGCGTAGCGGCCGATGCAACGGCGGCAACGGCGGCAACGGCGGCTTTTTGGTTCTGCTGCGTGGTCGGTGCTGCTGCTCCCTTGCCGCTTGCAGCGGTTGCAGATGTCGGAGGCGCCGGTGGTATCGCCATGACCGGAGTTGCCAATGGTGCCGGTGATTCGCGCGCCGGAGCCGAAACGGGCGGTGCGGCCGCCGGCGGTGGCGAAAATGCAGTCGACGGCGCGGTGGGTGCCGATGGCGACAAGCCAGCGGGCGGAGCACCGGGTGCAGGCGCGGGCCCTGCAGCCGGCGAGGGTGCCGCGACGCTCGAAACATCGGGTCTGGATGCCGCTGACTCTTCCGGCCTGGCTTGCGCCGCCGCCAACTGACGGTCGGTTTCTGCCAGAAGCTGCTTGAACGCAGCCGTGAAATCAGCATTGCTGCGCACCGTCAGGAGTTTTGGCGAGCCCCTGGATATGCCGTCGACATAGGTGATCGTGGCAAGGCTGGTCCAGTACTTCGCGCTGTCCTCGAACATGTTGAAGGTTTCGCGTAGCCATGTGCCCTGACGCTTGCCCGCTGCTGCGGTTCCGGTCAGGTAAAAGGCGTAGCGCCGGTTGCGCTCGTTTTCGCGCACCACACCCTGGTGGCGCAAGCTGCCCGGACCGTCGATCAGGCCGTTAATACACTTTCCATCCCAGGTAACCGTTCCCTGGGCGGCAATCTCTTTCAGGCGCGCCACCGAGGCTGTCGAGCCGATGATGCGGCAGCCGCGGCTCTCGGTGAAGTCGACCAGCGGCTCCGCCGCCTGCGATACCACGGCAACAAACAGCAGCGGAAAGAGCGGCAGGAGCATTCGATGGAACAGTGCCAAACGGGGATTCATGCGCGGGATAGTGATTCGCTGACTCCAAAGGGCGGATTGCGGGGTGCAGCCGGTTACCCGGGTTCTGACCAGGATAGAGGCGTGTGCGACTGACGGTTTTGGTGGGCGGATATGGTTGGCGGGCGCCGGGCGGCGAACGGCTTCAGGTGGATGCGGATTCGTAGCTTAGCCAACGCGCAGTCTACCGGCTGCACCGCACACGGAAAACTCGTTGCCGCGCTGCTGCACGATTGAAACCAGGTATTCGCCTGCGGACAAGCGGCCCGCTGCCAGGGTAACCCGAAAGTTGGCATTCAAGTGCGCTGCCCCAGGCGTGGTGGAGGTACCGTCCGGATTCGCCGATGTGCGTGGTATGTCGACCACCAAGGCCGGCCCACCGGTGCTGTTGACAAATCTTATCCACGCACGTTGCATGTCGGGCGCCCGTCCCGGGTCGGCAGCACGGCCGGAGATGCGCAGGGGTTCGGTCGGGTCCACGGTGATGGTCACGGTGCCCACGCGCGCTTCATTGATTGTCTCAACCACGCATCCGCCGCCCGCGTCGATCGCCTTGGGCGCTCTGGCTGTCGCCTGCGATATCTGGGCCAGCCACATCGCGACACTGCCATACGGGTTGAGACTATCGGCGCGCATGCGGGCCGGGTCGTCGTAACCCTCGCGCGCGGGAACAGGCCTTTCGGCGCGGTTGGCTGGAAGTGTGGCGCCTGGGTCGACGGCTGCGGTCGCGGCAGGTGGCAGAACCGGAGCGGGCGCAGCGGACAAGGCCGTCGCCGGAGCGATACCGGTGCCAGCGGCGGACAATGGTTCCGGAGCGGATGCGAGGCGCCCGGCCGTGCCACTTCCGGTCCTGGCTTCTGCGGCATCGGGTTTGCGGTCGATGGCGCGCAGCAGTTCGCGGAACGAAGCACTGAAATCGGCATCGCTGCGAATTGCGATTTGCCGCAGCGGATCCGTGGCCACTCCGTCCAGGTACGGAATCGAAGTGATGCTGGCCCGATATTGGTGGTTGTCGGCGAATTTGTTGAAGCTTTCGCGACGCCAGAGGCCGATGCGTTTGCCTGCGCTCGCATTGCCGCTCAGGTAGAAGGCGTAGTGCCTGGTTCGATCTTTTTCCCGCGTGCTGCCCTGATGGCGCAGGACGCCCGGCCCGTCGATCAGGCCGTTGCGGCATTGGCCGTCCCAGGTGACGCTTCCCTGCGCGGCGATTTCCTTCAGGCGCGTGGCCGAGCGCACCGATGCGAGCACACGACAACCGCGGCTTTCGGCGAATTCCACCAGCGCTTCAGAAGGATGAGCGGTTGTGGGCGGGAGCAGTGCCACGCAACAGAGGAAAGACAGGAATGCCGGCAGGCAAGCGCGAAGGCTCATGGAGTGCGGGCGATGCAAATCAAGACAAAATGGAACAAAACTCTGTGGGAAACTACGTCAAGCATGGAACAGTTTAACCCGCCGCTGCACGCGGTCGACACGCTGGCGCTTGGTGCGCAACACCGCCAGCTTCGCATGTCCAGACCACATAGGCTGCCTCACCCAAGGATTGAAAATCATGCAACAACTCAAAGGACGCAAGGCACTGGTTGTAGCCGGTGCGGCAGGTATCGGACGCGCCTGCGTCGAACGTTTCGCAGCCGAGGGGGCTAGCGTGATGTTTTCCGATATCAACCATGAAACCGGTCAGGCGCTGGAATCAAGCCTGCGCCAGGCCGGACAGCAGGTCTGGTTCCGGCAGTCCGACGCCGGGGTGCCGGATCAGGTGCGCGCACTGGTGGCCGACGCCATCACGGTCTTGGGTGGGATCGACCTGCTGCTCAACAACGCAGGCATCGCGGTATCGAAGGACTTTCTCGATCTGGGCGATGCGGATTTCGATCGCACCGTCAATGTAAATCTCAAGGCGGCGTTCGTTGCCAGCCAGGCGGCGGCCCGCCACATGCTGGCGACCGGCACGCGGGGTTCGATCATCTGCATGTCATCGGTCAACGCCGTGCTCAACATTCCGAATCTGCTTACCTACAACATCACCAAGGGCGGGCTCAACCAGTTGACGCGCAATCTGGCGATCCGTCTGGCGCCGCACGGCATTCGCGTCAACGCAATCGGCCCCGGCACCATCCTCACCGATCTGGTGAAGAAGACCATCTACACCTCGGCTGCGGCGCAGGCGGCGGTCATGTCGCGCACACCCATGGGCCGCGCCGGCGAGGTCGGCGAGATCGCCTCGATCGCGGTGTTTCTGGCCTCCGAGGCGGCGTCTTATGTGACCGGCCAGGTGATTTATGCCGATGGCGGGCGCCTGCCGCTCAACTATACGGTCTGAACTTGCATGTCGGGCATCCGGGCCAAACCGGGCGCGCGGTCAGGGTCGCCCGGGCAAGCTTCCACTACGCTGGCCAGAGCGTTGTGGCGGCGCCACACATGCATGCGCGCAGCGAAGCGTCGCAGGCTCATGGGCCTACAAGCTTGGTTAGAATAGTGGTTCTGTCGATCCAGCCCGGATGTCACGCGATGTCTATAAAAGTCAATCCGCGCCTTGCGCGGCCCTGCAATGCGGTGCACAGTCCGCTCTGCATCGTGATTCCCGCGCCACGCTTGGTGAAGGGCGCACTTTCGAAGCCTCTGGCATGAACCAGCGCGTGCACGACGCGGTGGCGCGCGGCTACAACTCGAGTGAAGGCATTATTGCCGCAAAGAACAAGATCGTAGGCGAGGCATTGCGCGAGCGCTGGGCCGAGCGTAGCGCGGAACTGCGGGTGGCTGATCTTGGCGTGGGCGACGGGGCTTTGCTCGAACAGATGCAGACCATGGAAGTGCCGTTGTGCATGACTGGCCTGGACGTTTCGCCGGCGATGCTGCGTCTGGCCGCAAGCCGGGTTCGGATGACGCCGGTGCAGGGTTACGCCGAGCACGCGCTCAAGTATCTGGCCGCAGGGCATTTCGATTTGGTCCTGGCGCATTTCATACTTGCGTATGTGCCGCGGCCGGCACTTCTTGAGCAAGCCCGTGGATTGCTCGCACCCGGTGGTGTTCTGTCGATCGTGACTTCCACCAAGGAATGCGGCACGCCATTCTTCGAGTTGCTTGAACGGCGCTTTCGCGGCCGTGCCAATCCCTTGCGCCGGTTTATCGGCTGGGCGGCCGATCGTGCATTGGCGCGCTCGACTGTGCCCGAGGACTTTGCCGAAATGGCCGCCGATATCCAGGCTGCCGGTCTGGTGGTGCTGTCACGCCGCACCCTGCGATCCAACAAGGTGTTCAACGCACCCGAAGAGGCTTATCGCTTCGGCGTCGAGGAAGGCTGGGGGGCTGGCTTCTTTGCAGAGGCAGGCTTGCCGATGGGTATCGTCCGCTCGATTGCGCGCTGGGGTGTCAATCAGTGCGACTATCCGTTCAACTTCACGCACGTGACCGAGATTGTCGAGGTCGGCCGCGCGGGGGAGCATCGGGGCGCCCTCGCCGCGAACGAAGAGGTATCCGAGTCGTGGCCCGCTGAACTGTTGCGACAGGCATGAGTGTTGTCGCCAGCCTTGCGCAATGCGGCGCAGACGCATGGTCCAGGCAAGTTCGATTGCGCCTTGACGCTGCACCGAAGCCCCTGCGTTTACTTCCAGGCCGCAAGCGGCGCTACGACATCGTGAGGATCCACGGAGCGCCACGCAGGCGCCGCACTTCCGGGTCAACCAGTTTGCTAGCGCCGGCGCGGTGGTTGCGGCCGCTGACCTTGCGCAGGCCCGGGACGGTCAAGATGGCGAAATGTGATGCGACCCTTGCTGATGTCGTAAGGTGAAAGCTCAAGCGAGACCTTGTCGCCGGCGAGGATGCGGATGTGATGCTTGCGCATGCGTCCGCTGGTGTAAGCCACCAGTTCGTGGCCGTTTTCAAGGGTGACGCGAAAACGCGAATCCGGCAGCGCCTCTGACACTACGCCGTTCATTTCAATCAGTTCTTCTTTGGCCAATCGATGCCTCTCGTTCAAACGATAAAAA
>Ga0105049_10006406_pt1 | contig 13694 bp, 11 predicted proteins | sample MAT06_FD_78087 | JGI IMG/M metagenome (GOLD analysis project Ga0105049, IMG submission 78087) | Freshwater microbial communities from Lake Fryxell liftoff mats and glacier meltwater in Antarctica - MAT-06 | ecosystem: Environmental > Aquatic > Freshwater > Ice > Liftoff microbial mat | place...
ATTGAGCCATCAATAGCGCATCCTTACCCCGGCAAAGGCGGACCGCCGATTGGTGCCAAACCTAAAAACCGTCTCATACTGCTCATCAAACAGATTTTCGATGCGGCCATAGACGCTGATCCGCGGCGTCACATCGACCGCCGCACGGATATCAGCAAGCACGTAACCTTCAAGCCGGGTTGTATTTGCCGCATTGTCAAAACTGCGCCCTATGTGGGTGATCGTCGCCCCCGTCTCCAGCCCGAAATCCCAGCGATAGTCGCCGGAGATGTTGATGCTCTGCCCCGGCCGGCGCGGCAATCGTCTGCCAAAATTGGCGGCACTGACAGTTTGGTTGGTGGAATCGATAAAGCTGTAATTGCCCGTGACGGTGAGCGAGTCAACGGGCCGGACGAGCAACGTCAGTTCAACGCCTTGCGCATTGGCGCGGGCGACATTGTCGAACGTACCCGACCGACGGTTCGTGCAGATGCCGGTCAGCGGCCTCGGGCAGGAGATGAAATTAATCAGATCGCTGCTATTGCGGGCAAACCACGTTGCGCTCATCTCAATCCGGCCGTCGAGCAGCCGCTGCGTGACGCCCACATCATACCCCTGCGATCGTTCTGGCCGGAGCAACTGGTTGCCAAAGCTGCTTTGCAACTGGAACAGCGACGGCGCCTTGAACCCTTCTGAATAACTCGCCCGGATCGTCGTCGCGCCCTGATTGGGGGTCCATACCCCGCTGCCGCCGAACGTCGTCGCCCCGCCGAAGCGGTCATGCTGGTCCCGCCGCAGACCAGCGGTAAGCGTCAACCCGGCAAAAGGCGTGGCGACAATCTGGCCATAGACGCTGTCGATCTGCGCACGGCCCCGTGTGATCGGCCCGCCGAAGCTGATCGTGTCAAAGCGCGACACTTCGCGTTCAGCACCAAAATTGGCCTGCCAGCCTTTTGCGATATCGAACACGCCCTGATATTCCAACCGCTCGTTACGACCATTGCCAGTAAAAGTATCAACCGCGGCGGGCCGAAAATCAGTGTTGCGGCGGCGGGTGTCGGTGATCGCATAGCCAAACCGGTTGCGCAGCCGCCCGTCGAACAGCGCGGCATTGACGCCTGCATACCCCACCAGCTCGCGCGTCGTGCCCAATTCACGCGTGTCGCCAAAAGCAAAGCTCGGGGGGGCAAAGCCATCGATATTGGCTGTGCCAAAGGAGTAAAAGCCGCGCAGATCAACCGACAGCGAATCCGCAATCGCCAGGTTCAGCTTCGCGTTTGCACCGTAATTGCGATAGCCATCGCGCTCGATCCCGCCGCGCGCTTCGCTGAACGCCGAGATATTGTCACTGCGGAGATAGCCCCCGCCGACGCTTGCTGAAACAGGCCCTGCCTTGCCCGAGACGTTCGCCACGACCTGCGCAGTGCCGCGATATCCTCCTTCAGCGCGGGCGTTGACGCGCAATTGCTCGGTCGGCGTCGTCGTGATCATGTTGATGACGCCGCCGATCGCCTGGCTGCCCCACAACACTGATTGGCTGCCGCGGAGGACTTCGATCCGTTCAATATTACCGACCAGCAGATTGCCGAAGTTAAAGCCGCCGCCGGGCGAGGCGGGATCGTTCAACTTGACGCCATCGATCAGCGCCACGGTCTGCTCGCTTTCGGCACCCCGGATGAAGATTGAGGCAACGCCGCCAACGCCGCCATTGCGGGCAAAAGTCACGCCGGGCACGTCGCGGAGCAAGTCAATGACGGTATTGCTCTGGCGGCGGGCGATTTGTTCAGCGGTGATGACGGTGATGCTTTGGCCAACACGCGAGAGCGGCTGGGCCTCACGATTGGCGGTCACGACGATGATCTCGTCGGCCTCCTTCACTACATCGGATGCCGATGCTGATGCTGATGCTGATGCTGATGCTGATGCTGATGCTGATGCCAGCACATAGGTCAGCGGAATAACGAGATAAAATCGACGCACCTGGAGCCCCTTTTTGAACGACAAAGGGGTCACACGCCATCGCTGGCACGCCTTGATGTCCGGCACACGGCACGACCGCGCGCACGACCCCAACGACGTCGCACACACGAGGGACTTGTCCACAGGACTTGCCTCGATCGCCCGGAACACCCCGTCCGCGCAAAGGAACGACCGTAACAGGCAGGTCTCCTGGCTCCCGGGTCATCATTGCCGCCCCACCTTCCCACGACACGCAGGTCGCAGTGGCCTATTGGACGGCAACTCGCCGGTCACAGTTGCGGGCACAGCCCCGGATTGCATCATCGCCAGATTGGCCCCGATGATTCCGGGTTCCCTTTTGATCCCATCTCTGGGAACCTGTTACCCGTCGGTCACTAGAAGAGCGTTGGCCACGACGCAAGCCGGGGATGGTAGGACGCAATCGGTGGCTGGCAGCGCGCTTGACTGGCTGAGCAAGCAATCGGCTGAGAGCGCGCCTGCTGTGGTGACAATTGCAGCTTCGATTTAGGAGCCGACCACGCGCGCGGACGAAGACCCGCACCATCTCGTGTTGTGATGTGATATGTCAGGCTGGAACAAGGGCGACCAACCCGACAGGAGTTTTACGATGCGCTTCACCGACAAGATGTGGGCTGCGACCGATGATCTGCAGCGATCAATCCTTGCCATGCCGTTTAATCGCGAGCTCGCGGCGGGCACGCTCCCGCCCGCGACGTTTCAACATTACATGATCCAGGACGCGTATTATCTTGAGGGTTTTGCCCGCGCGCTTGCGACGGCGGCGGCGCGCGCGCCCGATGCGAAAGCGGTCTTGCAGCTTGCGGACGCTGCGCATGGGGCACTTGCCGTTGAGAGCCAGTTACATTCGCATTTCATGGCGCTGTACGGCGTCGATACAGCGTCCTTCGCAGCGATCGAACCAACGCCCGCATGCGATCATTATGTCAGTTATCTTCTGCGCACCGCAGCGCTTGCCGATCTGCCAGTGGCGCTCGCAGCTTTATTGCCCTGCTTCTGGGTCTATTTGCGTGTTGGCCAAGACATTCACGCCACAGCCGGAAGCGACAATCCTTACCGGGCCTGGATCGACACCTATGTTGGCGAAGACTTCTCAAACGGCGTCGCACGGATGCTGGAGCTGACTGATCGCGTAGCGCAGACGGCGAGCGATGCGGTTCACGTCCAGATGCACCAGGCCTTTCGGCATTCCACCCGTCTTGAATGGATGTTCTGGGACAGTGCTTATAACCTTCGCCAATGGGCCACGCCGGATGCCGTAACCAGGACCCGAGAGGCAGGCTAGCTTCATCAAAAGCGAAGCTAGCCTACGATCTGTGTAGGCTGTTCCAGCACTTGTGCACGACAACAACAATCGGTCTCTGGTTGCCGCTGGATCAAGCGCGAGGCGCGCTTCGATGCTCCCGTGCCAACTGACAACGGACGCAGATCGGATCACCCAGAAACGCTGTTTTCTTGTTCGAGCGCCTTTTCGGCCAATCTGGCAAGTTCTATCCCCGCCTCGTTCATGGTGAGATAAGTGTGTGTCGCGCCCGAATCCGCCAGTCGATCAATGTGTTGCTCAGAAAGCGCATGGGATACTATCGGGCCAACAAAGCCGATCTGCCGTAATGCGCGGACCGCAAATTCCTTGGCTTCGATGCCATCGATTGCCACGATCACTGCGTTGAGCAGCGAGATATCCAGCCCTCTCCAAAATTCTGCGTCATTGACGTCCGCAAACACGGCGTTGCGTCCAGCCTCGCGATGCGACGCGACTTTGTAGATGTCGGCATCGACAGCGATAACATGATCAAGATGCTTCGTCAGCTGTTCATAGGCTGCCGTTCCTGTTCGCCCCATGCCGATGATCAGAATGCTGGCATCGCCAAGGTTGGTAGGCATTTCATCGCGATGGATCTTTGCCAGCTCGAATTTGACGAGCAAAGACTCGAGCCGCTCAAACAACTGCTGGGAAAAACGGTTGAGCGGAGCGGAGACGACCAGCGAAAGCGCCACCGCCAATGCCAGCGGCACGAGCCACTCAGGCAATACCCTCGATGCGACGATGAGCCCGAATTCGCTGTATGCGGTGAGGCTGAGGGCGGCCATGAACGAAGCGCGCGCACGCAGTTTGAACAGCGTCAGCAGATAAAAGAATAGCAAGCCTTTCAGCGGGAGGATCAGCACAACTGCTACAGCAAAGATCAGATCGTTCATCTGCGGCAGCCCGGTCATGCCGATCTGCAGGAAAAACCCGACCAGAAAAACTTCCTTCAGGTTCCACAATGCATTGGAAAGCTGTTTGGCCCGTTTGTGCGTCGATATCATCAAGCCCATCACCAATGCGCCAATTTCAGCGCTGAGCCCGACACTTTCAAACCCCATGCCGCCGATGACCAGTGCCAGCAGCATCCCCAGCAGAATGAGCAGCTCATCATCCCCGACACGATCAAGCAATTGATGGAGCACGGGGCGGAGCAACGGTATGGCAATAATCCACAGCGCCCAGATAGACGGGCTCTTTGCGCCCCATATGGCAAGGATCACCATCGCGACGATATCCTGTACGATCAGAATACCGATGGCCGTCCGGCCATAAAACGCGCCGATGTCGCGCTTGGCTTCCAGCGTTTTTGCCGAGAATACGGTTGAGGAAAACGACAGCGCAAATGCCAGGAGCAGCGCGGTGGTCCAGTCAAGATCGAGAAAGAAGGCCAGACCTGCGAACAAAGCACCCGAGGTGACGGCGAAATGGATCAGCGCACCGCCGAGCACCTGTGGCTGTGCCATCTGCCCGACGCGCAGCTTCAGACCGACTGTGAACAGCAGCAGCAAAATGCCGAGATGCGCAATATATTTAAGAATTCCGTCGGTCTCTTTTGGCAAGCCAAGCGCAGGCCCGAAAGCGTTCACCGCAAAGCCCGCGGCAAGAAAACCGATAAGCGGCGGCAATCCGATCTGACGGACAGCAAAGCCAAATAAAAACGCAAAACTGATACAGATGACTTCAAACATGCGCTCGCCTGATCAATGCCATCTTTTGGATGGTCGTAGCCGCTGCAACGGTGAGCATCAACTGCAGTCCCAGATGATGGTATGAAATGTGCAGATCATATAAAGGTGGAAGGTGATCCTGTAGATTTTTCGTAAACCCGGATGACCGGATAGTGGCTTCAAGGCCCGTAATGACTTCCAGTCATTGTCCATTGTAAACCATGCACAGCCTTTCGTCTTCCCCTCAGGCGGATGAGCGTATCACGGTTCCAAGACGCAGCAAGCAGGCGGTTCGACGACGAAGCTTGCACGCGAAGCCGCATACGGTGGCCCGGCTGTGAATGACCGCTTCTTACGCTTTCTTTCCCGAAAGCCGTTAGCCCGTCTTGTGCGTGACGTTTGCTGGATGAGCCCGAGATGGGTTTTGCGGCTCGCCGGCGGGATTTTGACGCCGCCTTGGCGGGCTGAAATCCAGCGTCACGCCATTTTGGTATGCCCAACGGTCGAGCGCCTTCGAGATGAACTCAGGGCCATTGTCCACCCGGCTGGGTGACGACCACGAAACGCCGCCGGTCTCCAACCCGAGCACGGAGCCAATCGACGCGCAGTTGCTCGTCGAGCCGGGATCAGTGACGTTGCAGAGCGTGAAGGGCAGTTGCGCGGCATGCGCCACGGCATCCAGCAGCTTGCGGGTGCGAAATCGAGCCGCTGGGCGATGCTGTGTGTCGCACCTCGGCGCGCGCTGCCACCAACCCTGAAGGCTGACAACCGCGGCAGTTAACACCATCAACCTCAGACGCTTTAAGGGCAACGGCGCTTGGTGATTTTTACCTTATGGTAAAGCGGGTGTTCTAGCATTGGGTTCGTTTCAGGGACGGACATACGCAATCATGCTGAATACTGTGCTCGCCCCCTCGATCGAGGACCCGCCGCCTGCCGCATCGGCCGCCGTGCTTGCCGAGGCGTTCGGGCGGCGCTTTGCCATCTTCGCTGATGCCGAAGAGGAGTTTGACTGGGGCAAGCCGCTGCACCGCGATCACACGTCGACAACCGCGATCGCCAGTCTGCCGGCGGCCACGCGGCGTCTAAACGCGCGCGGCGTCATACCAACCTATCTCGTCGATTATCCGGTTATGGACACAGACCACAGCGCCGCGACGCTGCGCGCCATGGTCGACGACGGCAGCTGCACCTTCGGCACGCAATTGCACCCATGGGTCAATCCACCGTACGAAGAAGTCTTGTCCGCGCCAAACAGCTTTGCCGGGCGATTGCCGATCGCACTGGAGCGCGCCAAGCTTTGCGCATTGACCGAGCGGATCACCGAGATACTCGGCAGCCGGCCGCTGGTTTACCGGGCGGGTCGTTATGGCGTTGGCCCCAACACCGCCGCGCTTTTGATCGAGCAGGGTTACCGCATGGATGTCTCTGTGCGATCGCGGTTCGATTATTCGGCGCAAGGGGGCCCCAATTTCATGAGCCACCCGGTCATTCCCTACTGGATTGCAGACAGCCTGCTGGAAGTGCCGCTCACCACAGGGTTCAATGGCATGTTGCGGCGCTGGCCCGGGCTGTATGCGCTCAACCGGTTGCACGGGCCGATGGCCGCCGCGCGCCTGCTGAGCCGCGTGCCGTTGACCCCGGAAGGAACGCCGCTCGACGAGGCGCTGGCGGTTATCCGCTATTTGCTGGACGCCGGAGTGCGCCTGTTCAGCCTTTCGTTCCATACGCCATCGGTGGAGGTGGGGCACACAGCATATGTCAGGGATCAGGCCGATCTGACGCTCTTCTGGCAGTGGTGGGACGGCGTGTTCGATTTGTTCGCGCGTGAAAATGTGCTGCCCACCGGCCCCGATGCGATCCTGGCTGCCGCGTATCACGCGGGACAATCTCCCTCGTGAACGCGCCCTGGCCGTTCCTTCACCCCGCCGCCGCCATCGGCACGCCCGAGGTCGAGGTCGCGTTGTTCGATGATATCACCGCAATGGCGGACGACGCGGCGGGCGCGCTGGACCGCGAGCGGCAATGGCCGATGTATAATCGCCGCGAATGGCTCCAGCTGACTGCCAAACATCTGCTGCAAGACAAACGGCTGATTTGCCTGCGCGCCCGATCCGGCACTGACAGCGCCTGGCTGAGCCTGATCGATGATGGCAATGGCCGCGCGCGTGCCGCCGGTGGGTGGTACACGCTTGAGATCGCCCCCGCCTTCAGCGGCGCGGTTTGCGGGGCGCAGCGGCTGAAACTGATGACCGGGGCTGCGCACGCACTGCGCCGCCGGTTCAACCGGGTCGATCTCAGGCCGGTCACACCAACCACCGCCGACCTCATCCGCGCCGCATTTTCCGATGCTGGCTGGTGGGCCTTCGAAACCGAGACGACGGCCAACTGGATCACCCGGACGCAAGGCCTTGGCTTTGACGATTATTGGCGCGCGCGCCCATCGCAGGTGAAAAACACGGTGCGCCGCAAATTGAAGGATAGCGGGCTGGAAATGCGCGTTCTCACCGGCTTCGATGCCGCAGCATGGGCCGATTATGAAAGCGTCTATGCACAAAGCTGGAAACCGGCCGAAGGATCACCCGCATTCCTGCGGGAGGCCGCCCGGATCGAAGGCGAAGCAGGCTGCCTGCGGCTCGGGCTTGCCTATCGTGACGGCCACCCCGTCGCCGGGCAGTTCTGGACAGTGGAGCGCGGCGTGGCGACGATCCACAAGCTGGCCTATATCGAGGCGGAACGGGCCGCCTCGCCCGGGACGTTGCTGAGCCACAGGATGTTCCGCCATGTCCTGGACGAGGACCGTCCGGCGCTGATCGATTACGGCAATGGCGATGAACCCTACAAGGCCCAGTGGATGACCGAGCGCCGCGTGCTGCGCCACGTCACCCTGCATAATCGCCATCACCCGGCGGGCGTGGCGGGTGCCACCCGCCAGACGGTCGCTGCCTGGGTGCGCGGGCCCGGCCATGGCTGATGCACCCGCTTTCCGCTATGCGCGCTATCCGGCTGGCGGCGGGGACGAATGGATGCTGCTCCACGGCCATCCCGATAGCGTGCGCGTCCTCATGCTCGCGCCGATCCTGAACGAGACCAACCAGACGCGGGCACTGATCGTCGATATCGCGCGGCGGCTGGCGCAGGCCGGGATCGGCAGCGCCATCCCCGATTTGCCCGGAACCGGGGAAAGCGAGCGTTCGCTGGCGACGGTCAGCTGGCCGGACTGGCGGCACGCCGTAGGCGCAGCTGCCGAGACGGTGTTTGGTGCCACAGGACCGCCGATGGTCGCTGCGCTGCGCGGCGGTGCGCTGCTGGACGATGCCTGCGCAGCGCATGCCAGCTGGCGTTTTGCCGAAGCACCGGGCACGTCGCTGCTGCGCCCGCTCGAACGTGCGCAGCGGCTGAGCGACAAGCTGGCGGCGGGCAATTTGCAACCAAATGGGCCAGTGCCGCTCGCCGGGTTTTCGCTGAACGATCCGTTCGTCGATGCACTGCGCGCCGCCGCCCCGGCAACGATCGCGCGGCCGCTGCGCACCGTGGCGTTCGAGGGCACCGGCGTGCCGCTGTGGCGCCAAGCCGAGCCAGGCACCGATCCCGCGCTGGCCCAGCAATTGGCAGACGACCTTGCGGCATGGATTTCATCATGCGGACGCTGACGATATTTGAATGCGGCGACGCAGCGCTGGGTGGCAGTTATGATCATGGAGACCAAACCACCGGCCTGTTGATGGTAACCGGCGGGACCGAGCTTCGCACCGGCGCGCACAGCGGCATGGCCCGTCTGGCCGCAGCGGTGGCCATGGCCGGTTTCCCGGTATTCCGATTTGACCGGCGCGGCGTTGGCGATAGCGACGGCGCCGATCCGGGGTTTGCCGACAGTGCGCCGGACATCGCCGCCGCTGCCAGTGCATTCCGCACGATGCGGCCAGATATCCGCCACCTGGTCGGCTTTGGTTTGTGTGACGGCGCGACCGCGCTGGCCTTGCATCATCATGGCGTTGGTTTTGATGCGCTCGCGCTTGCCAATCCCTGGGTCGTCGAGACCGAAGCGGGGGTGCCGCCGCAGGCCGCCATTGCGCACCGATATCGCGCGCAATTGACCAGCGCGGCGGGGTGGCAGCGAATCCTGCGCGGCGAAATCGATTTCCGCAAGGCGCTGCGCGGTGTGCGGCGTCTGCTGGCACCGCCGCAAACCGGCCTGGCTGCGCGCTTTGCCGATGGCATATATGCCGGTGATCGCCCTGTATCGATCATCATGGCAACAGGCGACGCGACTGCCATCGCGTTTGACCGTGAGTGGCGCGGCCCGCTGTTTGCGCGGGTCCGCCAGCGATCCACGGTGACCCGCTTGAGCATCGACAGCAGTTCGCACAGCTTTGCAGCACCAGGCGATGCCGAGCGGCTTGCCGCTTTCTGCATCGATGCACTCCGCCGATGTGACCGGGGCTAAGCGCGGCCACTCGGGCGTTGAGTTCTCCAAAACTGCCTGACGCGGCGCAGGCATGCGCGTTTGTTCGGGCGGTTTGCGGCGGGCGATGAGTTTGAGCGCCAGATGACATTATATTGGTTCGCCCAGAACCGTTCGTTTTGATCACGTTCAGGTAACGAACGCGTGCAGGTAATGTCATCCTGCTTTAGACAGCGCGGGCAGAAAATAAGCATGATCAGCCTGACGGGCTTTAGCAACGACGAGCGCAACGCCGATCAATCGGCCATCTCAGCGCATCCCCCGTCGGCACGGGCGCGGGCTTACCGCTTATGCAAAAACAGCGCCGCATGGCCCCAGGCGGGGCCGGTCCTGCCATGCGGCCATTCCTTCTTGTCCAGCGAGATATAGCCTGCCCGCCGCGGCTGAAGGAAGCTCAGCATGCCTGAACGCTGGTCGCCCTGAAAGCTGTGGTCGAAGCCAAGCCTCCCGGTCTGCTTGTCGAAACGCAGCATGAAGAAGCCGTGCTCGCCGCCAAATTCGGCACCCAGGATCAAGCGATTGCCGATCGGATCTTGCGCCAGCCAGTGCGGATTGAAATCCGCCGGGGTGGACAGGCGATACACTTCCTTGGGCGTATCGGGATCGGCAATGTCCAGCACCACGACCTCCTGAAGCCCCCCGACCGGCTGCACCCAATAGCGCCCGATGTGCAGCGGTATCCCGCAGGCACCCTTGATCTTGCCGCGATTGGTCGCTTCCCTGGTATCGAGCGCGTGGACAACCTTGAGCACCGGCTTTTCCGAAGCGATCGCCGTGAGGTGATAGAACGCACAGCCATAGCTGTTCAGAAACACCGTTCCATCGCCTAGGACGCGGGGGCCAAAGCCGGCAGCCTGCGATCCCGCGATCAAACGACCGCCCCGGTCAGTGCCCGGTGGCAAGGCAATGGTGTGCAGCAGCTTGAAATCGGAATAGCGATAGATCTGGATCACATCGGCCCAGGATTGCTCCATCATGGGGGCGCTGGTCACGACGAAGCGGTCGATATCGGGCAACAGCGCAAAGGCATAGGGCCGGATTGGCTTGGTGAAACCCGGCACTGCTGCCGATACCGTGCGGATCAGACTGCCGTCGACGCGATATTCAGCGATACCGCCATGATTGCCCGGCAGCGTCTTGTCCTGCGGGTCCGGGCTCGCGCCGTCGCTCCGCAAAAAGCCGACCAGCCGCGTGCCGCTGGGCGTGCGGGTGTAATCATGCGGGAAACGAAACGGTGCCGGGGGGCGAAAGGTCTTGGCGACGAACGGCTTTTTCGGGTGCGCGATATCGACGATCATGCTCAATTCATGATCATGCGCATTCATGAAAACGGGCTCGCCCTTGGGAGGCACGGCATATTCCATATGATGCGGCATCGACATCTTGTGCCCGATCGGGACCGATGCAATCGGCTGCCCCCGCTTTGGGCTATTTGGATCGACATCGATCACCAAAAGGAAATCGGAATCCCTGGCATCGCGGTCACCGGCAAAGAGCAGCAGATAGGGCGATCCGGGCGTCGCGGCGATGCTGTCGTCCCCCCCTGGCGCACAAGACGACACCAGAGCGAACAGGCACAACAGCCCCGCCAACAATCCAGCGCGTGATGCCCCGCTGCCGGTCATCTGATCGTCCGATAAAAGGACTGCGACAGCGCCTCAAAACCATGCTTCTGGAATAGCGCCTGCGAGGCATCATTTCCCTTCCAGACGGTGGCTGATACCGAACAATTTTCCAATCTGGCCAATTGCTGCATCAGATCGTCGATCAGCGCGGTCGCCCCCCCCAACAAGCGGGCGTGATGATCAATCACAATATCCTCGACAAGGCAGACCCAGCGGGATTTGCCATAATACACATCAGATGTCTCATACAGGCGGTAGAGCAGGTAACCGCGCAACGCGCCGTCAACAAACCAGCCCCGGGCGAAGCCGTGCCGTTTTTTGAAGGGATGGTTGCGCGGCTGGAAGCCTTTCAGGAAACGGACGATCACAGCGTCATTGTCGCCCGGGCCGAATTGATCCGGGAAAGCCGCGTGGTGCGGCTGCTGGCCTTGTCGAAACAATGCCACCATGCTGGCCATATGTTGCGCCTTGGGCTCGGCAATCTCGAAGGCAGCGTCAGCCGTGCGGGCCATTGTCGGGTCAGCGTGCATGATCGGCCCCGGCATTGATCATGCGTGATTTGATCCGCTTGATGACGGCGAACAGCGCTTTATAGCCCGCGCCTTTCCGACAGATCATCATGTCGACGATCGATTTTCGATCGGGCCAAAGCTCGTTGAGCAGCCCATTATCGGGCGCGGTGCAGGAGTCGACCTGCGTAAAGCCGGTTTGCTGGCGATAATATTTGAGGGTTTCATATTCCATAATGACCCCCGGCGAATGTTTCTTGAATGCCTGGTCGAACGCCGATTTCAGGCAATAGACATGAGGGGCGGCGGCAATGTCCAAGGTATAGGCAATCGGCTTTCCCGCCACGCAAAGCCTGAAGAAATTGAGGCTGCCCCGCTCAAAGGCCGATGCCACCATTTGCCGGTATAGCGCCGTTTCCATCGGGCAGGCGAGGATCGACGAGCCATTGTCCCGCTTCCATCCCGTGTTTTCCAGATTGAGGAAATCCTCCAGCCACACCGCGATATCCGCCTCCAGCGCCAATCGCTCGATACGCACCTCTCCCTGTGCCGCGAGGCCCTGCATTGCCCGACGCAGGCTTTTGCGGCGGCCGGACCCGACCGGATCGGCCGGCGCATTTTGACTGTGCGGATCAAGCGCAATTGCAGCACGCTGAAACCGGTTGAGCGCCATGCGCGGCCGCTTTTCCGCAGCACAGTGCGCTGCGATCGCATCGGCGATCATGCCCTCCCCCGTCATCAGCGTCAGCGCGATAAAGCAGTGATCTGCGCGTGCCGTATCCAGCCACCCGCAAAGACCCGCTGCAAACCGATCTTCAAATCCCGCCCGCACCAGCGGCGTGCCAAGATATTGTTCATAATGCAGCGCGGTTCGCCAGAACGGGACGGGCAGTTTGGCATAACCAAGGTCACCGCGAACAACCAGCAACCCGATCAGCAGACCGCCATGATAAATGGTCACGACCTGCGGGTTCAGCTTTGCCAAAAGCGGCAATGATGGGATGATATACCACGGGAAACTGAAGATGTTTTTCTCAGCCGCGTTCAGGGCAAGATCGGACCAGGCGGGCTCCAGTGCGGTGGCGGCATGGATCGTCAGCGCATCGCTTTCCCAGGCAAGGCCATTGGCAGGCAATATGGCACCCCATGATGTCATCGTGATACCTGCAGCCCCGCGCCTTGTTCTGCACCCATTGATAAAGCTGATGTTAGTTACCGCACGCTAAGATAATCTAAAGGATAACGGGCAAAGTCGGCACATCGTCTTGTCGGCCTCTGCCATCAGGGCGATAGGCTGCCATCGGCCGGGGCCGACCAGTGCCGAGCCGGGGACGTGACCTGAATGCGCAACAAGCTGAAAAAACTTCTCTGGCCGGTGCTGGAAAAGCCATGGCAATCGCCGGTGATGGAGGTCAGATACGGCCTGTGGCAGGGCGTTTCAGCGCTGTATTCGCAGAGCGGGCGGCAATTGGGGGAGGAGAATACCCGGCCCTTTCGCTTCAACCACCATCTGGCGGCCGAAACCATCGCCTGCAAATATCAGGGTTCGCGCAGTGGCCGCCAAATCAACATGTCTGCCCTGCGAATAGCGATGCGCAATTTTGATGAGGCGCTGGCGATCACCGGTGCCGTCAGGCATTTTCACCACGCCAGGATCGGCACAGCGAAACCGCTGGGGGTCTGGGATCTCCACATCATCGCCCGCGCAAGCATCGCCATCCTTGCCTATCAGCGGCGCTGCACGCACGAAATCGCCCGGGACAAGACCGTCGGCGATCCGCTGGCGAGCCAATATCAGTTTATCTCCGGCATCTTCATGATCTGCCGGGAAATGATGCACAACGCCGACGCCGCGATGAAGGCGAACCACCCGGTGACCGCGTCTGCACTCTACAGCTATGCCGATGCGCACGGTATTTTCATCTCGTTTAACGGGATGGCGTGCGCGGGCAGCACCAAAAAGATCATCGATTTCATCGAATATTGCAACACCGGCACGCTGCAGGCGTCCGAAACCGGGGATACTGCCGCGCCGGTTTTCGAGTTGGGCACGCTCATGACCGATCCCGAAAACTGGTATCGATATGCGCTCTCCACGATCGAGCTGGATTGTTTCATCGAGATCGAGGCGCTGAAAAGGAG
>Ga0105049_10006407_pt1 | contig 13692 bp, 10 predicted proteins | sample MAT06_FD_78087 | JGI IMG/M metagenome (GOLD analysis project Ga0105049, IMG submission 78087) | Freshwater microbial communities from Lake Fryxell liftoff mats and glacier meltwater in Antarctica - MAT-06 | ecosystem: Environmental > Aquatic > Freshwater > Ice > Liftoff microbial mat | place...
GATGCGCTGGCGGCAGTCGAGGAAGGCTTTCGCCAATTGGCCCTGGGCAACGTCATGATGCCACAGCGGGCAGCGACAACCATTGCGCCCGCCAACGGTTTACATCTATCCATGCCCGCCTTTGTCGGCGGCGCGGTTGGCGCGCTGACGGTTAAAATTGTCACCGTCTATGGTGATAACATGCCCACCTATGGCCTACCCACCATTCAAGGGCTCCTCCTTGTACACGACGCACAAACCGGCAGCGTGTTGGCGATGATGGACGCAGAGCATCTAACGGCAACCCGCACAGGCGCGGCCAGCGGTGTCGCCACTCAATATTTAGCACGCCAGGACGCGACGACGGTGACCCTCTTCGGTGCCGGCGCATTGGCACCGAGTCAGTTGGCAGCCATGTGTGCAGTCCGTCCCATTCGGCGCGCCTATGTGGTAACGCGCAGTGGAGAAAAAGATGGGCCGTTTTGTGCGCAGATGAGCGCGGAACTGGACATTGAAGTGATCGCCAGCCGCAACACGCAACAGGCAGTCGAGCAAGCCGACATTATCTGCACGGCGACCAACAGCCAGACGCCACTTTTTTCAAGCGATTGGGTACGGCCCGGCACGCATATCAACGCGGTCGGCGCGTATACGCGCACGATGCGTGAACTCGATACAGCTACGATCCAGCGCAGCCATGTTTTTGTCGATCATCATCCGGCGGCCCAAACCGAAGCGGGCGATATTGTCATACCGATCGCCGAACAGGCGCTGACCTATGCGCATGTTCGCGGTTCGTTGGGGGAAGTGATTACGGGCCAAGTCCGTGGCCGCACCGATGACGCGGAAATTACTGTCTTTAAGTCGGTTGGCCTAGCCATGCAAGATACGGTTACGGCAGCGCGCCTTTATGCCAAGGCAGTTGCGCTAGGCAGTGGGATCCACGTTGATCTATAACACTGCCCAAAAATTGATCACAAACGTGACTGGAATAACGCGCGGTTGATGGTTGTAACACTTGATGCTATTCGCAACAGTGGTGGAAATTGGGGAGCAATTCTCTTCCGTTACTGCAACTGGGCCAGATCGGGGCTGGGCAACATTTCTAGCGAAACCGCGCTCGACAGATTACTGGCTTGATCAAAGGGCGACGCAAGTTTCCCTGCTGGCTGCTTCTTGGCAACCCGGTCTGGAGCCGGGCGAATGAGCAACATTGGAATTGTCACCTGGCGCAACACACTTTCCGCAACACTACCCAATACCAAGCGGGTGAGTCCGGTGCGGCCCCGCGTGGCCATCGCCAGCAGATCATAGGAACCCTTTTCGACCGTGGCCACAATCTGCTCTACAGGATCGCCGACACGGACAAGCGTATGCACGCGATAGCCATCGGTGCGCAAGGTTTCGGCCAGATGCTTCAACTCAATTTCAAACTTCTGGCGATAGACTTTCCATTCGTCATCGGTACACGGGATCGTATACGCGGCATGGGGCACATCGGGGATACAAGCGTCGGCGGCTACATAGCTGCCGGGCCGCTGTGTTACGCCCAGTAGAATCAATTCTGCATCGTCCATATCAAACAAACCACGGACCACAGGCAGAATTTCGGGGCTGATTTCAGAAATATTGAGCGGAATCAAAATTCGCCGCATAGGCAATTTCTCCTTTCTAACAAACCATAACACCTATAAAAATTACGCAGTTGAATCGGTTCACCGGAGAGCTTTAGGGTCTTATAGACCCTAAAGCTCTGACTAAGCGCACGTTGTTCAACAAATCACCAGGACTTCATGGTCACGCACAACCGGCACTGCGCAGCGTAGCCAGCCATTTTCCACGACAATGTCGCTGTCATGACCAGCTACCAATAGTTGTGCCTGTGTGCCAGCCACATCCACAGGCAGCTTTAGCGCAACTTGCAGCGGACCAATCGCGGCATATGCTTCTACGGGCACTTGCCCTGCCGCCGTCAGATTGACTAGGTGCAAAATCAGGCGACCAGGCTGAGCATAGAGATGGCAATCCACCAGGCCCGCGCCCTCTACCACAAGGGGGATCTCTTCATGCGTGGTCCAACGCACAAGATTGGCAAGGAGATCACCATGATCGGGCAGGCTATAGCGTGCATAGCAACGGTCGATATCCGCCGCTAGGTAGGCAATGCGCCCGCCATAGCGGTTTTCGCGCAAGGTAAGTGCCGATTGATCAGTTGTCGGTTGGCGCATCCAGGCAAATTCGGGCGGGAAGATCGGCAAGGGAGGAATCCACGTCAACGGGATTATCACATCGCGTGCGGGTTCTACCAATTCTAGGCGACCCCCAAAAGCGAGAATATCCGTTTCGTCCAAGCCACGCAGCACAGGATGGCGCGTGGCTTGGACGAAGGGTTCATCGTCGGTGTGGGGTCCAGCAACGCCGGCGCGCATTTCTGGATCCAGCCGTAGATAGGAGTGATGGTCATAATTTTCCCAGGTGGCTGGCCCAGCGTCGATGCTGCCTTCAAAGCTGCCCGTGGCCTCTACGCCCAACAGATCGCCCAGGGCGAAGTCGGGGCGGCGATCGCCCGCTTCGGTATAGAGTGTACTTTCGCCGGTCACGACCAGGTTGCCACCTTGTGTCACAAAATCGCGCAAGTGCTGTACCTGGGCATCGGAAACCGCGGCCAGATTGGGCAGAATCAGCGTTTTGAACTGTGCACCATCGCGCCCAATATGATCTGCATGGACGGGCAGATACGGAATCCGCGCCCGGATCAAGGCGCGGATCATACCATTATAGGGCATCATAACCCGTTCATATCCCTGGTCGCGCCCGTAGAAATCCACATTTTCTTGGGACCAAACGACGCCCACGGCAGCAACCGGCACGCGGTCGATCAGATATTGTTCATGTGCTTCGTGCCAACGCAACAGCAATTCCGGCGTGCGATACTGGCGGCGATCTTCATGATAGGCGCTGATAAAGTGCCACCACGGCTGAATTCCACCGGCATAGCCTTCTACCATCCACAGCTGAGTTTCTGGTGCAGGCTTACTCGCCAAACGAAAAGTAGGCGTGCGGCTTTGATATTGGGCCATGCTTTCCGGCGTCAATTTATCCCAGCCCAGCAGGCCATGGATCAGCTTGCCGGCGTCGCCATTGTGATAAAAGTCGGTATCACCGCCGCGCGTCTGGTAGTCGAGCATCAAGATTTCCGAGCGTTCACAGATCGCTTTGGTGTCGCGGAAGTGTAAACTTTGCTGGTGCAGGTTACCCGAATTCATGCCCAGCCAGAGACAATCTGGGCCACCCACGGCCTGGGTCACACTGTTATTCAGATCCCACACCGCCAAGCGGCAGGCATAATTCCAGCGGATCCAGGCGCGGTAGATCGGATCTTCCCAATCGACAACTTGCGGCAGTTCTGCGCCGGTTTCGTCAAAGAATTTGCGTTCACAATTGCGGCAATAACAGATGCGCTGGCGATCCAATCCGCTCCAACTGTTGTCGGTAAAGCCCTCCGGGCGATAATTCACGATGATCTCGCGCAGCAGATCGGGCAGGAAATCGGTATAGTAGCGGCTATTGATACAGGTGATATAGCGATCACCGGATTGGTAGGGGTTGCCTTCGGCGTCGCGTGTAAACCAGTCGGTATGTTCCTGGAAGGCTTGGGCGGTGGTACGATTCGAATCCATGCGCGCCAGGACGGTGAGACCATCTTCATGGGCGGCGCGCGTTAATTCACCAAACAGATCGCGGTCTCCCAAATATTGCGCACGGTAGTGTAACGGATAGCGACTGGGATAATAGGCGACAATGCCGCCCGCATTGATAATGACGCCTTGGACGCGTGTCCGTTGCCAATAGTCGCGCCACCAGTCGATGTCATAGCGAGTTGGGTCAATTTCGGTAATGTTGGTCTGCCCCCACCGGTATGTTTGACGATACCAGGGCAACAGCGGGCGGTTACTCATAAAATTCTCCCTCGGGTTGAATGCGATACACAACGCATTCTACCACAAATCGAGGGAAAATTCTGTACCAGACGGCAGCACTTTCCGCAATCGCGCTGGCATGCCAAGCCCTATCCGTCAATTGGAGATAGGCACTACGCAGTTGCCTGGGAATGCCGGCATCCTGCCGGCCTGCCACCAGAGATGGCAACGCTGCCAACTGCGTAGTGCCTATGGAGCTCAACTGGGGTGGCCATAACCGCCGGCAAGGGGTGTGGTGTGTTGCGCTCCAGTTCCCGGTCTATGGCTAGAAAAGCATGAATCCAGTCGCCCGCGATATGGCGCGCCGTTTATGCCAATCTGCCTGCGGTTGAGTATAATCAGGGTGTGCTGCGGCCACGCTTGCGCCACAAGTGGGTCATTGGAAAAGGAGATCCTATTTTCGTGTCTGATCTACAAGCCATTTTACGCATTTCTACGGAACGGCATCGCCATCTCTGTCCACGTCAGGTATTGGGAGCACGCATTGGGCTGGCCGGGGGCGCCGCGCTAGGATTGGATCTGCTACGCCGCGACAAACGCCTGCTGGTCATCTTGGAAACAGACGGCTGTTTTGCCGATGGCGTGGAAGTGGCGACTGGCTGCACCGTGGGCCATCGCACGCTGCGGATTGAAGATTATGGCAAAGTTGCCGCCACCTTTGCCGATGTCAAAACCGGGCGTACCGTGCGCATTGCGCCGCTGTTGGATGTGCGCGCGCGTGCCTGTGCCTATGCACCAGACGAATCGCGCCACTACTTCGCACAGCTACAGGCCTATCAGATAATGCCAGAGCACGAATTACTTTCGATTCAGGAAGTGCAATTGACACCGCCGCTCAAGACGATTGTGAGCCGCGCCGGTGTGCGCGTGAACTGTGCGGCGTGTGGGGAAGAGATCATCAACGAACGCGAAGTGGTATGTGAGGGCGAGGTGCGCTGTCGTTCCTGTGCGGGGCAAAGCTATTATCAGCTGACCGCCCCTGCACTGCCAGCCTTGTCGCCCCAGCCGTACAACCCTTTATTGGCGGCGCGCTGGCCGAATGGCCCCTTGGTAGACGGACAATAGAACACAGTATGCTTGACATCAACAGCTTGCCACCATGGCCGTTAGTGGGATTGGCCTTTGGTGTGGCTTTTCTCTATTCCAGTGTAGGCTTTGGGGGCGGCTCTGGCTATTTGGCGGTCATGAGTCTCTTTGCCATCTCCACCCAACTGATCGCCAGCACGGCGTTGTCGCTCAATATTTTGGCGGCATCAATTGCCTTCTTCATCTATTGGCAAAGTGGCCATTTTACGCCCGCGTTGCTCTGGCCTTTTCTGTTGACCTCGTTACCGGCGGCGTTTTTGGGCGGCTATATCCACCTGCATGACACACTCTATCTGGGTATTCTGTACGCCGCGCTGGCCTATGTGGGAATACAGTTGCTTTTTTGGAATCAATCTGCCCACCCCGCGAGCGCGCCCCGCCGCTTTGCCTGGCCCGCGATTCTGGTCGGCGGGTTGCTGATTGGCTTGCTCTCGGGATTTGTGGGACTGGGCGGCGGCATTTTTCTTTCGCCGCTGATTGTGCTGAACGGTTGGGGAACGCCCAAACAGGCAGCAGCTTCCTCGGCAGGCTTTATTGTCATCAACTCGATCAGTGGCTTGTTGGGCCGCGTGATGGGGGGGAATTTTGCTTTTGGGTTATTGGGCGCAACCCTCTTGCCCGTGGGCCTTGCGGGTGCATTGATTGGCAGTTGGCTGGGCGCGCACTATCTCTCTGGCACCCTGCTGCGCCGGATCTTGGGCATCATCCTGCTCCTGACCGTGCTAAGTTCGCTGATTGAATTTTTTAGGGTATAAATAGGCGTTACGCAGTTGGCAGCATTGCCATCTCTGGTGGCAGGCCGGCAGGATGCCGGCGTTCCCAGGCAACCGCGTAACGCCTATCCTATATAAAAATACCTGACACGACAGCTATACGGGACACGCATATACATGATAAGACGTTGGTTGCATCGGCTTGGTTTACAGCCGGATGACTTTCTCGATTTTCTCAAGCTTGCCACAAAATGGATCGTGCTCGGCAGTGCGGCGGGCAGCCTGGCGGGCACGGCCTCGTGGATCTTTTTAATTTCCTTGGCCTGGGCAACCGAGACACGCTTGGCCAATCCCACCTTGCTCTATGGCTTACCCCTGGCGGGTTTGTTTATGGGCTGGATCTACTATCGCTTTGGTAGCAGCGCCGCGCTGGGCAACAATCTGGTGATCGACGAAGTCAACAGCAATCGTAGCCAGATTCCCTTGCGCATGGCACCGCTCGTGTTGTTGGGCACGCTGATTACACACCTATGTGGTGGCTCGGCAGGACGCGAAGGTACGGCGATCCAGATGGGCGCAAGTCTGGCCGACGGTTTGCGCCGGCTATTGCGGCTCACCGCAGACGATCGCCGGTTGCTGCTCATGGCCGGTATCAGCGGCGGCTTTGGCTCAGTCTTTGGCGTGCCAGTCGCCGGTTTTGTCTTTGGCATGGAGGTGCAGGGCATTGGACGTATTCGCTATGAGGGCATTATTCCTTGTCTGGTTGCCGCGCTGATTGGGGATTGGGTGGCGCGGGCGTGGGGCACACCACATACCCACTATCCGCAACTGGCAGCGATGCCACTCGACTTATTGCTCGTTGCCAAAGTGGGCGTAGCAGGCATCGCCTTTGGCCTGACTAGCATTGGCTTTGTCGAATTGACCCATGGCATTAAACATCTGATGAGCCGCCTTACCACATGGACACCACTCTACCCAGTGATCGGTGGGGTGGCAGTGATCGGGTTGACCTGGCTGGTGGGCACGCGCGATTATCTAGGCCTGAGCTTGCCGTTGATTGCCGACAGTGTTGAAGGCGCGCACGTTATACCGTGGGCCTTTGCGCTCAAATTGCTTTTTACCGCAGTCACCCTGGGCACTGGCTATCTGGGCGGCGAAGTGACCCCTCTTTTTGTGATTGGGGCAACCCTCGGCGCAACCCTAGCGAGTTTGTTGGGAGTTCCCGTTACGCTATTGGCCGCGATTGGCATGGTGGCCGTCTTTACCGGGGCCAGCAATACGCCGCTGGCGTGTGCGATCATGGGCATTGAACTCTTTGGCAGCGGGGCTATGGCCTATTTTGTAGTCGGCTGTGTGATCGCCTATCTGGCCTCTGGACATCGCGGCATCTATATGACGCAGCGCATTCACCAGCCCAAAAATCAGATAGGCGATCTGCAACCAGACGAAAGTTTGCGCACATTACGCGCCCGCCGACAATAGATGATTGTCCCTAATTGTCCCTAATTGGCCAATTAGGGACAATTAAGTCCGATTAGGTGGCGCACAGTTGTTCAATTACCTTGTCCACCCAGGCAAGTTCGCTCGCCAAATAATGCACTTGGTGATCGATGACAAATTGAAAGCTACCCGCATGCACCGGCACCGCTTTGGACTCTGCTAGTTGACCTTGCAAAGCCTGTCGGCGCTGGGCCAACAACCCAATAGCCTCGGCCCGTGGCAGCGCATCGACAAAGGCCAATCCCACATCGCCCCCAAATTTTACAGCCACAACGCTAGCCAAGTTGGCACGTAGCAAGCGCTGAAATTCAGCTTCGCCGCCTGCGGTAAGGCGGTACACTTTGCGCGGCGGGCGATTGCCAGCCCGTTGTTCTGTAACGGTAATCCACCCCAGGGTTGCCATATTGTCGAGCAGCAGATAGGCCGTTGGTTTCTTCAGATCAACACAGGTGGACATGGCATTTTCGATAAAGCTGTGCAGCTCATATCCATGCATCTCATGCTGGCGCAACAAACCGAGGAGGAGAAGCTCACGTTCCATTTAGCTTAGTCCACCGCGGGCGTATAACCCACCAATCGTATAGGACAACAGGGCAAAAATGAAAGCGCCCCCCGCAGCCAGGGCCGTCCAGCGTGTTTGGCGGATCGCATCTCGGCTGGGAAACCAGTAGATCAAGAGAAAGAACAACAAGGGGCTGAGTCCGCCCAGGTAGTGGATATAGAGTTGAATGGTGCCCATCCCTTGATCAAGCAGCTTAATCCCCAGCAGGGCTTGCCCCATCAAGACGAGCTGCGTCAGAATCGTCAAGGCTTTTGCACCACCGTTCATCGAGCGCCGCTGCCAGACCAGGTAGATCAAAAACACGGTCGTGACTAGAGTGGTAAGCATTACCAGTTCACCAAAAGTGCGATGCAGCGTTGGCAGAATTATAATTCGGTCAATCATGGGTACAATTTCCTCGATCGTTATTGCTGTGTGCGTTTAGGTATGATACTGAATAGTCATAAATGACTATTCAGTATCATACGCCTATCCCTGCCTGCGAAAAGTAATCGTCTTTCCGATTGGTTGCGTCAATAGGAAGCTTATCCTTGAGCGAATTAGGCGCGCTCCACTGTTCACATCGTAACAAACGATGCTATCATACAGTGTCCGCCATGGGTGAACAGGCTTATCTACCCAGAGATCTGTTGCATGGGATGGTGCGTATTTAATTTTTTGTAGACAACCGCAGTATACTAGATGAAACATTTTGCGAATTCAGGAGAGAAATATGAAAAATGAACTGTTGGCAGATGCGGCTGTCAACGCAGTCGAACAGAAAGCGCTCGACCAAAGCGCCATCGAGCACGAAGTCGCACGGCGGCGCACCTTTGCGATCATTTCCCATCCCGATGCTGGTAAAACCACGCTCACCGAGAAGTTGCTGCTCTATGCGGGCGCAATCGAGCAGGCGGGGGCTGTGCGCGCCCGTAAACACCAACGCCTGGCCGTTTCGGATTGGATGACCATGGAGCAGGAGCGCGGCATTTCGATCACCTCGACGGTGCTGCAATTCGAATATGGCGATCATCTGTTGAACCTGCTAGATACACCGGGTCATCAGGACTTTAGTGAGGACACCTATCGCACCTTGATGGCAGTAGACAGTGCGATCATGGTTTTGGATAGCGCCAAGGGCATTGAAACGCAAACCAAGAAACTTTTTACGGTCTGTCGCCAGCAAGAGCTGCCCATCCTGACCTTTATGAACAAACTCGATCAACCCGGCCGCGATGCGCTCGAATTGCTGGACGAAGTCGAGCGTGTGCTTTCGATCCGCGCTGCGCCCATGAACTGGCCGATTGGCGATGGGCCAGACTTTCAGGGCATTTACGACCTACAAAACAAACAGGTCTATTTCTTTCAGCGCACAGCCCACGGTCGGCATCGCGCGCCAGTCGAAGTTGCCGATCTCGATGACCCGCGCCTGGTGGAGATGATTACGCCGCGCGCCTACGAACGATTGCGCGAGGATGTCGAATTGCTCACAGCCGTTGGCGTCGAGTTTGATGCCGATGCCTTTGCTGCGGGCGAGTTAACGCCGGTCTACTTTGGCAGCGCAGTCAACAACTTTGGTGTTGAGTTATTTCTCAAGGCGCTTGTGGAGTTGGCCCCTGCGCCGCGGGCCCATGCCAGCAATCAACGCCTGGTTGCGCCCACCGATGCGCAATTCACCGGCTTTGTCTTCAAAATTCAGGCCAATATGGATCCCAAACATCGCGATAGCATGGCCTTTTTGCGCATCTGTTCCGGTCAACTAACCAAGGATATGATGGTCTATCACCCGCGGCTCCAGCGGTCGCTGCGCATGAGTCGTCCTCATCGTCTCTTTGCCCGCGAACGCGAAACGGTCGAGGTCGCCTATCCGGGCGATGTGATTGGGCTGAGCAATCCTGGCGTATTTGCGATTGGCGACACCGTCACCGGAGGCGAATCGCTCCAGTTTGCGCCGATTCCCCCGTTCCCGCCCGAGGTCTTTGGCCGCTTGGTCAACAGCAATATCGACAAGTATAAGCAGTTCAACAAAGGCTTGACCCAACTGATGCAGGAAGCGGTCGTCCAGGTGCTCTATCCCATCAGCCAGGTACGTCGCGATCCAATTGTCGCCGCAGTTGGCACGCTTCAATTTGATGTGGTGACGGCTCGTCTGTCCGCCGAATACAATGTTGACACGCGCATCGAAAACTTGCCCTATGTGGCGGCGCGCTGGGTTATCGGCGCGCCCGATGTGATTGCCAACGCCAAGTGGCCTACACAAGCGCTACGTACCCAAGATCAAGCGGGCCGCCTGGTCGTGCTCTTTACCTCGCTCTGGGAACTCAATTACTGTATCGAGAATAACCCCAAAATCGCCTTTCGCGAGGCCAATGAAATGGATGTCAATCTGGATGCGCTGCCAGCGGCGCGCTAGGAATAGGGTAGACCGGTAGGTTGCGCAATCCTACCGGTCTGGTGAACAATCAACCTATGCGGGCCGAAACTGTGCCTGCAATTCGGCGGCCCATTGGCGATTGGAATCACGGGTGCGCCCGGCCAAGTGTGGCGTGTGGACCACATTGTGCCGCCCCAGCAATGGATCATCCAGCGCTACCGGTTCGGCGTCGAATACATCCGCGGCCAGCGCCAGTTCATCGGCCAGGAGACGCCGCCGGAGCGCCGCCATATCGCAGATCAGGGCACGGGTCGCCTGGACCACCAGACAGCCCCTGGGCAACGCATCAATCTGTGCCGCCGTTACAACACCGCGCGTATCCTCTTTGAGCGGTAACATGGGCACAAAGATTTCCGCATCCATCACCAAGCGATCCAGGTGATATTCACGCCGTGCACCGGCACGATGAAAGCCGGGGTCTGGCGCATATGGATCCCAGATCGCCACCTCTGCACCCAGCATGTGTACAAAGCTGGCATAGCGGCTACCAATGTTGCCGGCCCCGACAATTCGCACGCGTTTACCAGCAATCGTGCCACTCGTAAAGCGGCTATCATCACTATATTGAGCGCCCAGTGTGCCGGGTCCCTGGTTGCGATCCGCGCCATAGCGTGCCCACGGCTCATGCGAAGTCAACATGGCGTGATAATTTTGCGGAATCTGGCGCAGGGCACAGAGGGTGAGCGCCAGAGCAAACTCGGCGACCGATTGGCCCCAGAAGCCTTCACTGCGCTGCGTATAGACGGTTATCCCCTGGACGCGCACCTTGTCCAGCGTGGCCGGATCCAATGTTTGTCCATAGGCGGTTTGAAAGGCAGCCTCGGCCAGTTTGGGCAGATGGCGCAGGCAGGCCAGCGTAACGGGGACACCCAACGTAATCAGGCGCGTAATCGCATTGTCCGCGGGCACAACTTCGCCCAGTGTTTGCGTATTGCCGCGCGGCAGACGGACCAGGGCGGTCGCGCCGGCTGTTTGCCAGTGTGCCACCAGATCATCGGCGACAAAGGGCCAATGGGCTTCAAAATCGGCGTGGACGACAACGAGATTGGTCATGCAGCACGCTCCTCACGTTTCTCTGTCGCCAGGCCGGGCAGGCCATCCAAACTCTGACGGTTATGCTTGGCGCGATAGGCAACCATGCCCTCTGGACCTTTATTTTCGGCATAGTTGATCAGCGCATCGCGATCCTCTTTGAAGCTGTAGCGCGGCACGGCATACCCACATGAATCGGATACGCGCGCAACCTGCACACGGATGATCGAGCGCGTGCCCGGAATTTCAGGGAAAAGCGCCAGCAAAGTCGCAAAGTCGGGATGGGTTGGTTCCAGCGCTTCGCCCTTGCCGTGCAAGCGGACAATATTCGGGGCCCCGTCAAAGGCGCAAAACATGATCACGATGCGCCCATTTTCCTGTAGGTGTGCAATGGTTTCCACGCCGCTCCCCGTCAGATCCAAATAGGCGACGGTCTGGCCATCGAGGATGCGAAAGGTATCCAATCCTTTTGGCGAGCAGTTGATCAATCCTTCATCGCTGCGCGGCGCGGTGGCAACAAAGAACATGTGTTGTTTACGAATCCACTCGGCTAGCTTTTCGTCGATCTGTTCATGGACTTTTCCCACGGTTGGTTCCTTTGTGAAGGTAGCAGACGATAGACCGGCAGCAATGGCAAGATGCCGCCAATCTACAGCTTGTTGATATGGTTGCCATAGGTTGCTTGTGCTGGGCAAGCCGTTGAGCCAGCCGCACAATCACAGCCCCAGTATACCGCGAAATTATCTCCCTGAGCCAGATTCGGTATTGGCATTTTGTCTTCCACGCGATTTGACAGTTGTTTTTTGATTTGATACCATCATCGATTCCGTCACATTTTTGTCTCCACTTTTGTATATTTCAGGAGGTACAAGCAAATGGCGAAGCGTCTCTCTACCGAACAGAATCGCATACACCGCTTGCATTGGGCTTCTTGGAAGGCCACCGTCCACCAACGCGGCGCTTGACCCTGGCACCGGCTGGCTGAGCACAGGCACCTTTCTCCCTGGATTTGTCCCTGCATTCAGCACATTTCTACCGTCAAACCCATCTTAGCGACCACGGATTTGCGCATCCGTGGCAATTTTGTTGTCTACGCGTGTTGCTATTTGATTGTCCACTTTTGTTCCAAGGGCAGTTTGTGTCTGTCCGCGTCGAGTGTAATCGTTGGCAAGCTGAATCAGGATTCGTCAGCTTGCCGCCCTATCATTTTGTCCAAGACGATTGGTTATAGATTACCGGAGAACATAAGATGAAGCTCCCCCTCCGAGCATATTACCGATTACTCGAGCGCTACCTTCGCCCACAGGGACGGCGCGTGATGGTGTTGGCGTTGTTGATCTTTAGCGGCATTGGGCTGCAATTGCTTTCACCGCAGATCGTCCGCGCCTTTATTGACATTGCCCAACAGGGTGGGGAGATTGGTGCCCTCACCCGCAACGGTATCTTTTATCTGGCTGTCACGTTGGTGGCCCAAGGGTTACGGCTGGGCGCGGCCTATCTCACCGAGGATGTAAAGTGGCGGGCAACCAACTGGCTGCGCAATGATCTGGCTGACCATTGTATGGCATTGGATATGAGCTTTCACAACGAACATACCCCCGGCGCCATGATCGAACGCATTGACGGGGATATCACCGAGCTTTCTAATTTTTTCTCGCAATTCGTGCTGCGGGTGATGGCCAATGTGCTGTTGCTGGTGGGCGTGCTTGTCATGCTCTACCGCGAAGAATGGCGCATCGGCGTGGTCTTTACCCTCTTCTCGCTGGTTGTCTTTGTGATCATGGCGGCCATGGTCAACTTTGGCGCACGCTTTGCCGGGGAAGAACGCGAAGCATCATCGCAGCTCTTCGGCGGCTTGGAAGAATGGTTGGCCGGGACCGAAGATATTCGGGCCAGTGGCGGCGCAGACTACGTGTTGGATCGCATGCAACGCTTTACCTACAATCTCTATCGTGCGGCGCGCAAAGCGTTCTTTGCAGGCAACCTGACATGGGGACTCTCGGGCTTGCTCTTCACGCTCAACTTGGTATTGGCCTTGGGGCTGGGTGCCTATCTGTTACAGGCGGGAGCAATCACCATTGGCACGGTCTATTTGATCATGAGCTATAGCAATGCCTTGCAGCGACCTGTCAATCAATTGGCGCGCCAGTTTCAAGATCTGCAAGCCGCCACCGCCAGCATTGGGCGTGTGCGCGAACTTTTTGACATTCAGCCCAAGGTGCAATCACCGCTTGCGCCCATCGAACTACCGGCTGGCGCGTTGAGCGTCACCTTCGACCACGTCAACTTTGGCTACAACGACAAAGATCTGATCCTGCGCGACGTAGATTTTACGCTGGCTCCCGGTAAGGTATTGGGACTGCTAGGGCGCACAGGCAGCGGCAAGACCACGATCACCCGCTTGCTCTTTCGCCTGTATGACACGAC
>Ga0105049_10006411_pt1 | contig 13689 bp, 11 predicted proteins | sample MAT06_FD_78087 | JGI IMG/M metagenome (GOLD analysis project Ga0105049, IMG submission 78087) | Freshwater microbial communities from Lake Fryxell liftoff mats and glacier meltwater in Antarctica - MAT-06 | ecosystem: Environmental > Aquatic > Freshwater > Ice > Liftoff microbial mat | place...
CACCGGCTTCGACCCGCGGCGGCTTGAGATCGAACTGACCGAACACGCGCTGGTGCGCAATATCGACGCCGCCCGCAGCGTGATTGCGGCGCTGAAGGCTGCGGGCATGACCATCGCGCTGGACGACTTCGGTACGGGCTATTCGAGCCTGGCTTACCTGTCGGACCTGCCGTTCGACAAGCTCAAGATCGACCGCTCGTTCGTGGTCACGCTGCGCGAGCGCTCCGAGAGCGCCAAGGTGGTGGCCGCGATCATCGGCCTGTCGCGCAGTCTGGGCGCACAGGCCATTGCCGAGGGCGTGGAAACCGAGGGTGACGCCGAAGCGCTGCAGCGGCTGGGGTGCGAGCAGGCGCAGGGCTACCTGTTCGCGCGGCCGATGCCTGCTGCAGCCGTGGCACAGGACACCTGGCGCATGAGCGCGGTGCCGAACGTGGCCTGACCACTTGCGGCGCTTCGTGGGCGGGTCAGCCCCCGCCGGCCGGGTCATACGGCGCGGTGTGACAAGGTCCAGGTGGGCTACCGGATAGCCGCCAGCCGCGAAGGGCAGCTGATGGCCGTTCAAAGCCGTTCACCGCTGTCTCCTTCAGTGACGCCCGAGGCATCCGTTGACAGTCCCTGAATATGATCGGCGCCCTCGTGGCCCATCAACCTTGACTCCCTCGGCACCCGTCTCCCTGAACAACCCGCAGATGCAGGCGGTGATGCACCTGCACGGCCCGTGCCTGGTGCTGGCGGGTGCGGGCTCGGGCAAGACGCGGGTGATCGTCCACAAGATCGCGCAGCTGCTGCACACCGGCGTGCCGGCGGCGCAGATCGCGGCCATCACCTTCACCAACAAGGCCGCAGCAGAAATGCGCGAACGCGCCAAGGCACTGGTCGGCGCGCGCGCGGCGAAAGACCTGGCCATCAGCACTTTTCACTCCCTCGGCGTGCGGATGCTGCGCACGGACGGCAGCGCCATCGGCCTGAAAGAACGCTTCTCCATCCTCGACAGCGACGACGTGCTGGGGGTCATGCGCGATGCCGGCGGCAGCAGCGACAACGCCCTGGCCCGGCGCTGGCAATGGGCCATCAGCCTGTGGAAAAACCAGGGCTTGAATGCCGACAGCGTGCAGCCCGCCGACGACAACGAGCGTGTGGCCGTGCAGGTGATGCGCCGCTATGAAGAACGGCTGCTGGCCTACCAGGCAGTGGACTTCGACGATCTGGTGCAGCTGCCGCTGAAACTGCTGCAACAGCACGAAGCAGCGCGAGCCAAGTGGCAGGCGCAGTTCCAGCACATCCTGGTCGACGAATACCAGGACACCAACGCCGTGCAGTACGATTTGCTCAAAGCGCTGGTGGGCGAACGCGGTTTGTTCACGGCCGTGGGCGATGACGACCAGAGCATCTACGGCTGGCGCGGCGCGACCACCCTCAACCTGAAACGCCTGCCGCAGGATTACCCGCTGTTGAAGGTGATCGCGCTGGAGCAGAACTACCGGTCGACCGGCCACATCCTGCGCGCAGCCAACGCCGTGATCGCCAACAACCCCAAGCTCTTCGAGAAAAAACTCTGGAGCGAGTTTGGTGACGGCGAGCCCGTGCGCGTGCTGGAAAGCGACGGCGAAGAACACGAAGCCGAGCGCACGGTGAGCCGCATCCAGGCACTGCGCAGCGCCGACGGCAACAACCGCCTGGCCGACTTCTGCGTGCTGTACCGCGCCAACCACCAAGCGCGGGTGTTCGAACAGAAGCTGCGCGCGGCGCAGATTCCGTACAAGGTCAGCGGTGGCCAGAGTTACTTCGACCGCGCCGAGATCAAGGACTTGTGCGCTTGGCTGCGCCTGCTGGTCAACCAGGACGACGACCCGGCTTTCTTGCGCGCTGTCACCACGCCCAAACGTGGCATCGGCCACCAGACTTTGCTGGCCCTGGGCGAGTTCGCCGGCAAGTGGAAGTGCAGCCTGTTCGAGGCCTTGTTCTCGCCCAGCCTAACGCTGGCGTTGAAGGGCAAGGCCGTGGACGGCTTGCTGGCTTTCGGGCGCGAAGCGAGCGAGCTGGAACACCGCGCCCGGCACACCACGGGCAACGCTGCGGCCAGGACCTTGTTGCTGGATTGGCTCAAAGATATTCGCTACGAGGAACACTTGCACGACGGTGAAGACAGCGAAAAACTGGCCACCGCGCGCTGGGGCAATGTGCTGGACTTTGTGGACTGGATCGCCAAGCGCTGTGGCGGTGGTGGCACGGCTGACACGCCCGCCGACAGCCCCGAACAAACAGTGCTGCAGGTGGCGCAGACCATCAGCGTCATCATCAGCCTGGCCGACCGCGGTGACGAACAAGACGTGGTGACTTTGTCCACCTTGCATGCCGCCAAGGGCCTGGAGTGGCCGCATGTGGTGCTGGCCGGTGTGAACGAAGGCCTGCTGCCGTTTCAAAGCGGCAGCGAGTCAGCCGAGCCCATGACGCCTGAGCGCCTGGAAGAAGAGCGCCGCCTCATGTACGTGGGCATCACCCGCGCGCGCCAAACCTTGTTGGTCAGCACGCTCAAGCGCCGCAAGAAAGGCCGCGACACGGTCCAAGGTGTGCCGAGCCGCTTCATCAAGGAAATGAAACTTGACGAGGTGGTCGACCAAGGCGACCCGCGTGAGCGTTTGAAGAGGCTGCGCGATGCGATGGCGGCCAAGCTCGTGGAGCAGAACGCTGCTGCGCCGCTGGCTCGTTGAGTTCTTCCTGGCAAGCCGGTCGTGCTGCCGGTTCTGTGGGTGCGGCTCGGTTACGGCTCGGTTACCTGTTCCGTTGCCGGTTCGGTTGAGCCTTCGGTTGCGAGCGTAAAAGACAGCGTGGTCGACTGCGTGGTTGACTGCGTGGTTGACTGCTTGGTTGGAGGCGCGGTCCGAACGGGTGGTGTGCGGCTGTTCACGCCACCAGGGGCCAGCGCTCGGGCGCAGCAGCCAGGCGCTGGGCCAGTTCGTCAGCGGGCATGGGCCGACCGAGCAGGTAGCCCTGGGCTTGGTCGCACCCCATGTCTTGAAGTGCCGTCAACTGGGCCTGCGTTTCCACCCCCTCGGCCACGACGTTCAAACCCAGCGAATGGGCCATGGCGATCACGGCCTGCGTGATCGCCGTGTCGTCTTTGTCGTCGGGCAGGCCGCGGATGAACGAACGGTCGATCTTCACCGTGGTGGCCGGAAAGCGTTTCAGGTAGGACAGTGACGAATAGCCGGTTCCGAAGTCGTCGATGGCGATCTTCACGCCCATGCAGTGCAGGGTTTGCAGCAGCTCGTTGGCGCGCTCGGGGTCGGACATCAGGACGCTCTCGGTCAGTTCCATTTCGAGGTCTGCCGCTACCAGGTCGAACTCGGCCAGTGCCGTTTGCAGGTCATCGATCAACGAGTTGTCGGCAAATTGCCGGCCCGACAGGTTCACGGCAACAGCAGGTACAACCCGGCCGGCTTGGCGCCAGGCCCTGATCTGCTGGCACGCGGCCCGGATGACCCAGCGGCCCAGCGGCACGATCAGGCCCCGCTCTTCGGCCAAGGCGATGAATTCCCCAGGCGGCACCATGCCCCGTTTGGGGTGGTTCCAGCGGACCAGGGCTTCCATGCCCACCACCGCGCCGCTGGCGACGCTGACCTTGGGCTGGTAGTGCAGCACCAGCTCGCCGCGCGCCAGCGCCAGGCGCAGTGCCGATTCCATCTCGAAGGCCCGAGCCGCTTGGTCGGCCAGTTCCGACGTGTAGAACTGCACGTTGTTCTTGCCGCGCTCTTTGGCCAGGTACATGGCGGCGTCGGCGCAGCGGAGCAGGTCGGCAGCGACGTCGCCGTCATCGGGGTAGCGCGCCACGCCCACGCTGCCGGTCACGAGGAAGTGGTTGCCGTGCAGCGTGATGGGTTGAGCAATGGCGTGAACGACCTTGTCGGTCAAGTGCTGCACCGCGGGGTTGTCGCCACAGCGCTCGAGCAGCAGCACAAATTCGTCACCACCCAGCCGCGCCACAGTGTCGGTCGTGCGCAGGGTGTGGCGCAGGCGCTGGGCCATGGTCTTGAGCAGTTCGTCGCCCGCAGCGTGGCCCAGGGAGTCGTTGACGAACTTGAACCGGTCGAGGTCGATGAAGCAGACGGCAAAAGCCTCGCCACTGCGCTGCGAACGCGCCAGCGCGCGGTCGAGTTCAGCCAGGAACATGCTGCGATTGGGCAACCCGGTCAGGCTGTCAAAGCGCGCCAGCTGCTGCACTTGCTGTTCAACCAGCGTGCTTTGTGTGACGTCTCTGCCCACACCGCGGTAGCCGGCGAAAGTGCCGTCGGCAGCAAACACCGGTTCACCGCTGCTGCGGATGTACCGTGGAGCGTCGCCACCAGGCGGCGTGTACTTGAACAGCACGTCGCGGTAAGGCAGGTGTGCTTGCTGAATGGCCACAAATGCCGCCCACTCTCCAGGCGATGCCGAAAAGCCACCCTTCAGGCCGCGCTTGCGCCTCAACAGGACGTTCGGGTCAATGCCGGAGGCTTTTTTCAGGCCCTCGGAGAAAAAAGTGAAGCGCAACTCGGCGTCTTGCTCCCAGACCCAGTCGGCGGACAGGGTCAGCAAGCTGGACAGGCGGCTCTCGCTCACGCGCAGCGCCTCGGTGCGTTCCGTCACCCGCCCTTCCAGCAGGTCGCGCTCGCCGCGCAAGGTCGCATACAGCTCGGCGGTTTCCTGGCCAGCCAGCGCTTGCGAGCGCTCCAGCAAATACCGCTCCTGGTCGTGTTCGGTGTAGGCGCGACTGACCCTGTCCAGCAGCTCTGTCCAGCCCTCGACCGACGCGCCCTCGGACGAGCCAATGCAGGCCACGTCGACGCCAGCGCGTTTGAGCTGGCGCCGCAACAGGGCATGCAACGGGGCAACCAACGGGGCAACCAGCGGGGGTGTCACGGTCCGCGGCGGTCGAAGTTGGCCAAACGCATCGGGTGGGCCTGGGTTCAGCTCTCACTGATGACGGTGACCGTCATGGTCTGGTTGTGCAGTTCGCTGATGCCGCCGGGCACGGTCGGAGAGATCTCGCCGTAAGAGTAGAAACCGACATGCGTTGACTCGGCCGGCAGGCTGTCGTGCACCGTCTCCACCTCCTCGTCGGTGCGCTCGCCCAGCACCAGGCGCCGGCCCACGCAACTGACCGATACCGCCAGCGTTGGCCCCACCGACAGCCTGCTGGTCGAACGCGCTTGTGCGCCGGCCACGCCGGCACTGCCGATCAACTTGTCGGTACTGGCGCGCATCAAACGGGCCACGCCGCCCTGAGGCACGTCGCCGGCAAAGGTCAAGGACTGGCGCGATTCGTCGATGGCCAGAATGGTGCGCACGAGGGTGTCCTGGTCTGCGCCTTCGCGCTTGACCGCCAGCGGGAACAACAAGGCCGTGCCGGGCAGGCCAGCGGCACGCTCGCCGAGGTAGCTCTTGTAGAGCGCCAGCGCGGGCTTGCCGTCCAGCTCGAACAGCACGTTGCCTTCGGCATGGGTGATGCGCCGCTCGGGCCCGAAGTTTGACCAGCCGCTATCGCAGCCATGTCCCACGTTGACACGCTGTCCGTAGAAACCCACCGCGCAGATCGTTTGCCCTTTGGGCTGGCCCTGGTGCAGCACCCAGGTTCGTTTGAACCGGCTGCCGTCACCGGCCAGGCCGCCCGTGATGAGCACGCCCGCGCCCAGCTGGCGGGTCAGCGCGTCGACCAGCGGCGTGCCATTCACGCCCAGGCCGTCTGACAACACGAAAACGGCGCGCAGGTCGGGCCCTGCCAGTTGTTCGGCTAGACGTTCGCCAGCGGCAAACGAGTCACCGGGCTGCGCGATCGGTGTGCTGGCGTAGCGCAGCAGGCTGTGCTCGAAGCGCGCAACGGCCACACTGATGCTGGCGTCTTGCACCTGGCTGCCGGTGATTTCACCGGACGTTGAGCAGCCCGCGATGACCGAGTTCGGGAACACGGCCGCCAGCTCGGCCAGCGGCGCGGGGTGGTCGGCAAACTCAGGCGCTGCGAACGCCAGCACCAAAGTGGCGGCGCTGTCGTAATGGCTGGGCAAAGGCGCGCTCCAGCGGCCCTTGCTGAAGTGACTGGACTGCAACTGCATGACTTTCAACCCCTGTGTGAGTGTGGGCCTTATAACCGGCTGATGGCGGGTATTTCGGCGGCCAGTTCACAAAGTTGAGGGGCGACCTTCGCGCCGCAGCCCTGCCGCGCAGGGGTTCACATGCCTTTGAACAAGCCGGTGTAGCTGCGGCTGACTTCGAGCTTCTCGCCGTGACCTCTGACGCTGACGATTTGCCGCCCGCGAAAGTCGCGGGTGACCCCGGCGATGGCCTTGACGTTGACCAGCGTGCTGCGGTGGATCTGCCAGAAGCGCGCCGGGTCGACTTCGTCCACCAGCTCCTTGATCGGCTTTCTGATCAGCGCTTCGACCTGCGCCGTCTGCACCCGGGTGTACTTTTCGTCGCTGACAAAAAACAGCACGTCTTCGACCGGGATCATCTGAATGGCCTGGCCCACCGTGGCCTGAATCCATTCCAGATATTTGTGGACGCCCGCCGGGTTCATGCGCGCTGAGAGTTCGTGCAACAACTGCTGCAAGGGCCGGCCGGTGTTCAAAGGGTCTGCGGCCGCGCCTTCGTCGCCTGCCAGCACGGCTTGACGCGCCGCCAGCCGCGCGCGCACGCGGCCGACGGTGACTTGCAGGCGCTCGCGCTCGGCCGGTTTGAGCACGTAGTCGACGACGCCTTGTTCGAACGCCTCGACGGCATATTGGTCATAGGCGGTGATGAAGACGATCTCCGGTAGCAGTGGCTCGTCTTCTGCCAAGCCATCGTTGCCGACGCGTGGGCCCATCTGTGCAATCTGCCGCGCTGCGTCCACGCCGGTCAGGCCGGGCATGCGGATGTCCAGGAACACGATGTCGGGCCGGTGTTGGTCCACCAGCTCCACCGCTTCCAGGCCATTCCTGGCCTCGGCCACGATGCGCAGTTCCGGCCAGACCTCGGCCAAACGGGCGCGCAGTTGGTCGCGCATCAGGCGTTCGTCGTCCGCCAACACGGCGGTGGGTGATGCGAGTGCTGGGGCGGGCGCGCGGGCAGGGGCTGCTACGGCGTCTGATGCAGGGGTGGGGGCGCTGTCCTGATTCATGGTGCTGTTGCGGAGCTTAGGCGGAAGGTTGTCGGCGATGGCTGCGCGATCATGCGCCAGCGCCGTCGACCGGTCTGTACGGCACGCTGATGACGACGACGGTGCCGCTGGGCTGGTTTTCAGTGACTGTCAAGCTGGCGCGGGCGCCATACAGCAGCTGCAGCCGCTCGCGAATGTTGGCCAGACCCACGCCGGTACCAGCCGTGGCGGCGCGGCCAAAGCCCAGCCCGGTGTCGGCCACCGTCACCGCCAGCTTGCCGTGCAGCACCTCGGCCGCCACCCGCAGGCTGCCACCCTCGGCTTTGGGCTCCAGGCCGTGTTTGATGGCGTTTTCCACCAGCGTCTGAATCATCATGGGCGGGAACTCGGCTGACAGCAGCCCATCAGGCACGTTGATCTGCGTGGCCAGGCGCTCTTCCATGCGCACCTTCAAGATCTCCAGGTACGGGCGGATCACGGCAACTTCGCGCCCCAGGTCGCGCAACCCCGTGGCGCCTGCACCGTTGCCGCTGGCCTCGCGCATGGTGGGCATGCTGGCGCGCAGCAAGGCGATCAGGTTCTTCTGCATCTGGCTGGCGCGTGGCGGGTCGGTCTCGATCAGGTGGTCGATGCTGGCCAGGGTGTTGAACAAGAAGTGCGGCTCGACCTGGGCTTGCATCGCCGCCATCCGCGCTTCAACCACCTGGCGCTTGAGCGACTCGGCCTCGGCTGTTTCGGTGGCCTGTGCGGCCTTCACCTCGGCCTGAATCCGGCCTTTGTAGGTGAACTTCAGCACCGCCGAGGCAAACACCCACAACAGCGTGAATTGCATCAGGAAGTCGCCGATGCCCACGCGCGTGGTGCGAGTGCGTTTAGCGCCCAGTTCACGCGTCAGATCGTTCAGCGCCTGTTGCGCGTCGCGGCTGGCTTCCTCGGCGTCGCGCACGGCTTGTTCGGCGTCTTCACGAGCGCTGCGCACGGCTTCTTCCAAGTCGCGCTTGGCTTGCGCCAAGGCTTCGCGCACTTCGCCAGTGGTGGCGGCAGAGGGCAGGGCCGCGGTGATGCCGTCAGCTGCGGACGCAGCAGCGTCCGCAGCGCGCGCAGCGTCTTGCGCCGCAGCCCGTGCGGCTGAGGCGGCTGCGGCTGCGGCTGCGCGGTCCAGCTTGGGCGTGATGCGGACGCCGTCCTTGCTGATGCTGATGTCAACGCCCGTGGTCTGTTCGTTGTCCTTGGGGATCTCGATGTGCACGCCGCCAGCGCTGCGTTCCGGCGCGGCAGGGGCTTTGGGTGCAACCGGTGCGGGTGCGGCTTTGGGTACCTGCAACACGATGCGCGGGGCGCGGCTTTCGGTGGTTTCCGTGAATGTCCAGGTGAACGGAGGGAGGTCGTGCACGATGGCCATCGCGATGATCAGCAACACCGCCAGCGCGATGAAGCGGCGCCAGCTGATGCTGACCAGCCAGGTGCCGTAAGCGTGGAACCAGCGCACCGTGGTTTGCGACACCATCACCCAGCGTTGCCGCCAGACGGCGCCCGCCACGCCAGCATGGCGGGTTGTGGGTGGGTCTTGAGGCGCAGGAGTGTTCATGGGACGGGTCGGTGATCGCAGGGCAATATGAGGCACTGTACGCAGCGCTGGGCCAAGCGCCAGCGCCACCCGACGCAGCCTGCGCAGCGTCCGACAGGCTGCCGAGGCCTGCGACAGTCCATCCGCCTCACGGCCCGAACAAGGCGCCCCGCGCGGCCTGCGTGATGGCTGCCACGCACGGGTGCGTGATGCGCCGCTCCACCGAGATGGCGTAGAAGTTCTCGACCAGCTCCTCGCTGCGGCCCAGGATCTGCACCCCGTACTGCTCGGCGGTCTGCTGTTCGACCACGCTGGGCGAGAGGAAGACGCCGCGGCCTTCGCGGCCAAAGGCCTTCATCAGGGCGCCGTCATCGAACTCGCCCACCACCCGCGGCTGCAAGCGGTTGCGCGCGAGCCAGGCGTCGAACTGGGCACGCACCGACGACGCCAAGCTCGGGATGACCATGGGCGCGCCGTTCAGGCACTTCGGAAACGGCCCGTGCAGTTTCGCCAGCAGCTTGGGCGCGCAGAAGAACGTCATCGACGATGCACCCAGGGCGTGGTTGAAAGCCTTGACGCTGACCTTGCGCGACACCGGCTCGTCAGCAATCACCAGGTCCAGCCGGTGCAGGGCCAGCTCGGCCAACAGGTCGGCGAACTTCCATTCATGGCAGACCATGTGGACCGGGTCGGGCAGGTTCAGCGCGGGTTCCAGCAGCTGGTAGGCCACCGACTTGGCCACCGAGTCGGCCACGCCCACGCGGAATTCGATCACCCGTGGCCCGGTGTCGCGGCGATCGCGCATTGCCGACTCGAGTTCACCGCCGAGCGCAAAGATGTCCTCGGCGTAGCCCAATGCGACGCGGCCGTCATCGGTCAGTTCCAGTTCCCGGCCGCGCTTCTGGAACAACTTGCGGCCCAGCCGTTCTTCCAGCAGCTTGATCTGCCCTGACAGCGTTTGAGGCGTGGTGTGCAGCTGTTCACCGGCCCGCGTCACGCCGCCAGCCTTGGCTGCTGCCCAGAAATAGTGCAGGTGTTTGTAGTTCACGTTAACCCTTAAAAATTGACAGACGATCACTATCTCTTCGGTTTTTACGAAGAAAAATAACCTGAATATCGAATTTACGCGAAGTCTGAAGGCTTCTAAATTCGACGTCGTTGAAACCTTGTCCGAACAGGACGTCCGGCTTGTTCCCAACCCCGCTTCGCACAACAGCCCACAGGAGACCTTCCATGCGCATGAGTACCAAAGGCCGTTACGCGGTCAACGCGATGATCGACCTGGCCCTTCGCGAGAGCGGCGGCCCCGTGGCGCTGGCCGCCATTGGTGCACGCCAGGGTGTTTCACTGTCGTACCTTGAACAACTCTTTGCTCGCCTGCGCCAGCAAAGCATGGTCGTCAGCACACGCGGCCCCGGTGGCGGCTACACCCTGGGGCGTTCGGCCGACCAGATTTCCGTGGCCGACATCGTCTGCACCGTTGACGAGTTGACCGACCCCAACGAGCCCACACGCAACGACGACACCGGCCCCTCGCGCGACCTGTGGCTGCGCCTGAATGTCGTCATGCGCGAACAGATGGCCACCATCACCCTGCACAGCCTGGTGCAGGAACAACAAGCCAAGGGCTTTGTGGCCGAGGGCGGCGAACCGCGCCGCGCCGAGGTGGTCAAGCCCATGAGCAAACCCGTGATGACGCGCGCGCCGAATTCGGTGTTTGCTTTCGGCCGGTCGTTCGCCCGCTGAGTAGCGGCGGCGCGCTCAGCGCGTCAGCATTTCAGCGTATCGGCGTATCAGCGCCAAAGGCCGTGGTTTGCCCCACGGCCTTTTTTTGTGCGAACTCCGGGCCCCCGCTGTCCAGTCCTAACGCCGCGTACCCTGTACCTGCACCACCAATCGGATGCGGTTGCCCACCAGCGGCAAGCCAAAGGTGGCACCGAAGTCGCCGCGCAGCAACTCGCCTTCGAAGTCTCCGCCGCAGATTTCCACGCCAGCGTCGTCGCGGCAGGCAAAGTGAGTGGCCCGCAGCGACAAGGGCTGGCTGATGCCCCGCAGCGTGAACTCGCCGCGCACCTCCGCCACCTTGGCGCCTTCGAAGCGGATGCGGGTGGCGACGAAATAGGCCTCGGGGAAGGCCTCGGTGGCCAGCAGGTCGGCCTGCTTCAAACGGGCGTTGAACACCGGAATGCCGGTGTCGACGCTGGCAACGTTGATGCGCAGGCCCAATTCACCGCGGCCTGCCGTGCGGTCCAGGACCACCTCGCCTTGCACCGGTCCGAAGCGCCCGCGGCTGGTGGAGGTGCCGAAGTGCAGCACCTCGAAATGCACCCAACTGCGCTCAGGCGTGAGCGTGTACGTGACCGGCTGCGACCAGGCCTGGGCGGCTGCCAGCAAACAAGCCGCTACCCCGGCCAGGCGCAGACCGTTCAAAATCAAGTTCGGCATCAAGTTCGACATCAAGTTCGGCATCAAGGCCGGTATCACGTTGTGCATCACTGGCGCACCGCTTCCACTTGAATCAGCAGCTTCACCTTGTCGGGAATGCCGGGCAGGCCGTAGCTCATGCCCCACTGGCTGCGCTGGAGGGTGGTTTCGAAGTCACCGCCACACACCTCGCGCTTGAGGATCGGGCTTTGGTAGCAGTTGAAGCGGCTGGCCGCGAGCGTCACCGGCAGGGCCTTGCCCAGCAGCGTGAGCATGCCGGAGGCCGATGTGACCTTGTCGCCTTCGAAGCGGAGCTTGTCGGCCACAAAACGCGCGGTCGGATGGGTAGCGCTGTCAAAGAAGTCCTTGCTCTGAAGGTAGCGGTCAAAGGGCGGGACACCCGTGCTGATGGAGCCGGTTTCGATGGTGATGTCGATCTTGCCGGTCTTGCCGGCCCGGTCGAACTGGATCGTGCCTTCCTTCTTGTCGAAGCGGCCACGGCTGGTGCTGGTGCCAAAGTGCATGGCTTCCCAGGTCACGAAGGTGTGGGTCGGGTCGACGCTGTAGGTGCCGGCTTGCGCGTGGGCGTTGCCCATGCCAAGCAAGCTGGCGATGCCGAAAGTGGCCAGGGCCACGGCTGAAAGGAGGGACTGCTTGATCACGGGCTACTCCTGCGCAGGGTCGGAAAAGGGTGAACAAAGGCTCACAACGGCGCCAGGCCGGTGAGCACGAGCTTGAACTTGACGACCACGTCATTGGCCAGCAGCGAGGTTTCGGCCCACTCGGCCTCGCCCACCTTGAAATCCAGCCGCTTGATGGTGAAGCTGCCGGTGGCCGTGCTGCTGGCGCCGGCCTGCACCACCTGCACCGGCACCGTCAGCTCACGCACGCTGCCTTTGATGGTGAGCTTGCCGGCCACCTCGAATTTGCCCGGCCCTGCGGGCTTGATGCCACTGCTGGCAAAACTGGCCTGCGGAAATTTGGGCACGTTCAGCCACGTGGCCTTGGGTACTTCGGTATCCAGTTCGGCGCTGCCAAAGCGCGCGCTGCCGGTATCGATGCTGAAGGCCACGCTGCCGGTTTCGGGCTTCTTCGGGTCGAGCGCTATCTGCGCCGTGTACTTGCCGAACTTGCCTTCCACCGGCACGCCCATCTGGCGTGTGGTGAAGCTGATTTCGCTGCCAGCAGCCACCAGTTGGGCCGACTTGGGCTGGGCTGCGGCGCCTAGTATGGCGGCCACGCTCAGCGCGGCGGCGAGCAACAGTGCAAGGGTGGTGCGCATGGTCATCGGAGCAGTCCCTGAGGGTATGGAATTAGCCACGGCCGGGCAGCATGCGCAGGAGCAGGCCGTCACGGTCGAAAAAATGGTGCTTGAGTGCGGCGGCCACGTGTACCAGCACCAACGCCGCCAGGGTGTAGGCCAGCCACTGGTGCAGGGGTTTGATGACTTCGGACAGCGCGCGGTCCACCGGCACCCAGTCAGGCAGCGGCAGCACGCCGAACAGCACGATCGGGAAACCCGCGGCCGAGCTGTAGGCCCAGCCCGCCAGCGGCACGGCGAAGAACAGGGCATACAGGGCCCCGTGGGCGACCTGCGCGGCGCGTCGCTGCCAACGCGGCATCGGCGGGTCGGCGGGCGGGGGGTGTGTCAGGCGCCACAGCAAGCGCGCGGCCGAGAGCGTGAGGATCATCACCCCGGCCCATTTGTGCCAGTTGTAGAGCTTGAGCTTGAACGGCGACAGCGGCAGGTCTGCCATGTAGACGCCGACACTGAGCGAGCCAACAATCATCAGCGCCAACAGCCAATGCAGGGCAATGGCGGTGCGGGTGTAAGCGGAAAACGGGTTGGTTGATGGTAGAGCCATGGCACGCAGTATCCGAGCCGCCTGCCGCCCAAGAGTTCAAGCCGTTTGATGCCTGCGCACAAAGGGCCTGAATGCAGACCTCAGCCGCCCAGCGGCGCGAACTCCGCAAACATCTGCTGCGCCTCGGGCACCGTGCTCAGCGGCACGCAGTCGCAGGCTGCGGCCAATTCGGCCCACATCGTGTGCACGTCGGGGTGTTGGTGAGCATCAGCAATGGCCTGTGCGCTGGACCACTCGAACACCTCCACCACCGTGCCGTCGGCGGCATGCAGAGCCACCGCCTCACGTTCTGTCGCCAGGCCCAGCGCTCGCAGTCGTGGCACGTGGCTCAACACCAGGTCTTTGAGCGCATGTTCTTGGCCAGGCTTCGGCCGGTAGCAGGCAATCACAGCACGCGGCGGGCCAGCCGTGTGGTCATGCGCCGCTTCCGCGGCCAACACCAAGAGGTGGCCGCCGGGGGCTGTCAACACCATTTCGCACAGGCCCCAAGGCTGGACGCTTGGAGCTCGTGCGACCGTTGCGTCTGCGGTCACCACATGGGCATACAGACCGTCGATGTCGTGGCCAACGTGCAGACGCAGTCCTACGCTGGGACTCACGTTAGCGGCGCTGTGCCGCAGATGGATGAAGAGGGGGTCACCCCAGCTGCGGTCGCCCAGCTTGACGCGGGCGTGGTGCGGCGGCTCGCCGATCATGAAGTCCACGTCAAACCCCAGAAC
>Ga0105049_10006412_pt1 | contig 13689 bp, 15 predicted proteins | sample MAT06_FD_78087 | JGI IMG/M metagenome (GOLD analysis project Ga0105049, IMG submission 78087) | Freshwater microbial communities from Lake Fryxell liftoff mats and glacier meltwater in Antarctica - MAT-06 | ecosystem: Environmental > Aquatic > Freshwater > Ice > Liftoff microbial mat | place...
GCGCGCAAATGCTTCGCCTATGGCCGCAACGGCAAACCGCAGCCGCAGCCGCAGCTGCTGGCGGAAACGCTGAAGACCGTCGATCTCGCCTACCAGAATCTCGACAGCCTCGAACTCGGCGTCACCACCATCGATCACTATGTCGATACGCTTGGCGGCGTCAGCCGCGCCGTGCGCCGCGCTAAAGGCGAGAGCATCGCCGTCTATGTCGGCGACCAGACCCAGGGCGAAGGCAAGGTCCGCACCCTGTCGGAACAGGTGGCGCTCGAAACCCGCACCCGCACGCTGAACCCGCGCTGGTATGAGGGTCTCCTCAAGCACGGCTATGAAGGCGTCCGCCAGATCGAGGCGCAGGTCACCTGCACGATGGGCTGGTCGGCCACCACCGGCGAGGTCGAGCCGTGGATCTACCAGAAGATCTCAGAGACCTTTGTGCTCGATCCCGACATGCGCGCACGCATGGCTCAGCTCAATCCCAAGGCGTCGGCCCGCATGGCCAACCGCCTGATCGAAGCCCACGAACGCAAATACTGTACCCCCGATGCGGCAACGCTCGACGCGCTGCAGCGCGCCGGCGACGAGCTGGAAGACCGGCTCGAAGGCGTCGCGATGGCAGCGGAATGACATGAAAAGGACGACGCCATGACACTCCTCGATCTCCCAAGGGCGCCCGCAGCCTACAAGGCCCCGTCGCGCACCGATGGCGAAGGCAGCGTGCAGGTAAAGCTCGATCCCGCCGTGAAGATCGAAGGCGCGAAGGTCTTTGCGATCTACGGCAAAGGCGGCATCGGCAAGTCGACGACCTCGTCCAACCTTTCCGCCGCCTTCTCGAAACTCGGCAAGCGCGTGCTGCAGATCGGCTGCGATCCCAAGCATGACAGCACCTTCACGCTGACCAAGAAGCTGGTGCCGACCGTCATCGACGTGCTCGAGGCCGCCAACTTCCATACCGAGGAAGTGCGCCCTGAGGACTACGTCTATGAGGGCTATAACGGCGTCATGTGCGTCGAGGCCGGCGGCCCGCCCGCAGGCACCGGCTGCGGCGGTTATGTCGTCGGCCAGACCGTCAAGCTGCTCAAAGAGCATCACCTTCTGGAAGACACCGACGTCGTGATCTTCGATGTCCTGGGCGATGTCGTCTGCGGCGGCTTTGCCGCGCCGCTGCAACATGCCGAGCGCGCCCTTGTCGTCACCGCCAACGATTTCGACTCCATCTTCGCCATGAACCGCATCATCGCGGCAATCAAGGCGAAGTCGAAAAATTACGAAGTGCGCCTCGGCGGCGTCATCGCCAACCGCAGCGAGGGCACGGACGAGATCGATCGCTTCAACGCTGCCGTCGGCATTGAGCGCGTCGCCCACTTCCCGCAGCTCGACATCATTCGCAAATCGCGCCTCAAGAAATCGGTCCTGTTCGAAATGGAGCAGAGCCCCGAACTCGACAAGGTGCTGAACGAGTATCTGCGCCTCGCCGCCACGCTGCTCATCGGCGACAAGAGCTACGACGCGGTGCCGATGAAGGACCGCGACATCTTCGACTTCCTGGGGTTCGATTGATGGCCATGTCCACCTACGACGATCAGCGCGGCCGGCTCGAAACCTATTTCGACCGCACGGCTGTGGCCGCGTGGGAGCAACTCACTTCCACTGCTCCGGTCAGCCGCATCCGCGCCACCGTGCGCGCCGGGCGTGACCGGATGCGCGATCTTCTGCTCGGCTGGCTGCCCGCCGACCTGACCGGCGCGCGCCTGCTTGATGCCGGCTGCGGCACGGGCGCCCTCTCCGCTGAGGCCGCCCTGCGCGGCGCGGAAATTGTCGGCGTCGATGTCGCCGGCAATCTCATCGACATCGCCCGCGAGCGTCTGCCGCAGGAAATCGACGCCTCGAAGGTTGCCTTCCATGTCGGCGACATGCTTAGCGCCAGCTTCGGTAGCTTCGACCATGTCGTGGCGATGGATTCGCTCATTCACTATCAGGTCGGCGATATCACCGGCGCACTGGCCAGTCTCGCACCGCGCGTCCGCCGCTCGATCGTCTTCACGGTTGCGCCCGCAACCCCGCTGCTCACCGTGATGCACGCCGCCGGCAAGCTCTTCCCGCGCGCTGACCGTGCCCCGGCCATCGCGCCGGCCTCTCTGAAAAAGCTCACGGCGCGTATCGCCGCCGAGCCGGCGCTCGCCGGCTGGCGTGTCGGCCGCAGCGAGCGGGTGATGTCCGGCTTCTACACGTCGCAGGCGATGGAGCTGATCGCGCCATGAGCGAAGCCGTCAAACTCGGCCGCATCGGCAAACTGTGGACGCGCCTCGGCACGCAGTTCCTGCCGTTCGCCGACGCCGCCAGCAAGGACCTGCCGCTCGGCCGGCTCGTCCGCCTTTCGCTCTTCCAGATCTCGGTCGGCATGGCGATGGCGCTGACTGTCGGCACGCTCAACCGCGTGATGATCGTCGAGCTTGGCGTCTCCTCGGCACTCGTCGCCGTCATGGTCGCTCTGCCGCTCGTCTTTGCGCCATTTCGCGCGCTCATCGGTTTCAAGTCCGACAATCACCGCTCAGTCCTCGGCTGGCGCCGCGTGCCCTATATGTGGATCGGCACGCTGCTGCAGTTCGGCGGCTTCGCCATGATGCCCTTCGCTTTGCTCGTTCTTGCGGGCGACAGCGGTGCGCCGGTCGATGTTGGTAAATTTGCCGCCGCGATCGCCTTCCTGCTGGTCGGCGCCGGCATCCAGATCACCCAGACCGCCGGCCTCGCTTTGGCCGCCGACATCGCGACCGAGGAAACCCGTCCCCGTGTCGTCGCCCTCATGTACACGATGCTGCTGGTCGGCATGGTGGCCAGCGGCGCGGTATTCGGCTTGCTGCTCGCCGACTTCTCGCCCATGCGCCTGATCCAGGTCGTTCAGGGCGCAGCTTTGCTGACCATGATCTTCAATGTCTGCGCCCTTTGGAAACAGGAAGCCCGCAACCCGGCCCTCACCGCCTCGGCAGCCGGCAAGGACGCCGATTTCTGGCGCGAATGGCTGGCTCTCGCCGACATGCCCGGCACGCGGCGTTTCCTCGTCGCCGTCGCTCTCGGCACCATGGCCTTCAGCATGCAGGACGTGCTGCTTGAGCCCTATGGCGGCGAGATTCTCGGCCTGCCGGTCTCACAGACGACCATTCTCACCGCGATCATGGCCTGCGGCGGGCTCGTCGCCTTCGCCCTCTCGGCACGCGCGCTGACACGCGGCGCCAACCCCATGCGCCTTGCCGCTTACGGCCTTCTGGCCGGGCTTCCCGGCTTCACCGGCGTCCTCTTCTCGGCGCCGCTCGACGCCGTCTGGCTGTTCTTCGCAGGTGCCCTGGCCATCGGCTTCGGCAGCGGCATGTTCGCCATCGGCACCCTCACCGCCGCCATGCAACTCGATCCTGAAAAGCGGACCGGCCTCGCGCTCGGTGCCTGGGGCGCCGTTGCGGCAACGGCGGGCGGCGTCGCGATCGCGCTCGGCGGTCTCATCCGTGACGGCGTCTCCAGCCTTGCGGCGTCGGGCTCACTCGGCACCGCGCTGGCCGATCCGGCGACCGGCTACGGCGCCGTCTACTATCTGGAAATCATTCTTCTGTTCGGCGCGCTGATCGCTGTCGGTCCGCTCGTCCGCTACACCTTAGAAGATGCCTCAACCCGCTCAACGAAATTCGGACTGGCGCAGATGCCTGTCTGAAAATTTGCTTCGGAGGAAGCCATGACCACTGGAAATGTCGACTTTGCACTCGTCGCGATCATAGGATTTTTTATGTTCTTCACCGGGCTGGTGATCTACCTGCGCCGCGAGGACAGGCGCGAGGGTTACCCGCTCGAGGAGGATGGCAACGGCCGCGTGCGGAGCTCAGGCGGCTTGCTCTTCACCGCTCAGCCCAAAACCTTCCTTCTGCCCGGTGGTGCCGGCACTTACACGGCACCGAACAAGCAGCGCGACCAGCGCGAGCTCTCCGCCAGGCGCTCCAGCCGCGCCCCCGGCTCGCCGCTTCTCCCGGTCGGTGACCCGATGCTGGCGGGCGTCGGCCCCGGCGCCTATGCCGAGCGCGCCAAGACGCCCGACCTCACCGCGCATGGCGATCCCGTCATCGTGCCGATGAGCGCCCTGCCCGGCTTCAGTGTCGTCAAAGGCGACGGCGATCCGCGTGGCATGACCGTCCGCGGTGCCGATCACAAGACCGCGGGCAAGGTCACCGAGATCTGGATCGACCGTAGCGAGGCCATGATCCGCTATCTGGAAGTAGCGCTTGAGGGTGATGCACGCACCGTCCTCCTGCCGATGACCGTCGCTCTCGTCGACAAGAGCCGTAAAATCGTGCGGGTCGATGCCATCACCGGCGCCCAGTTCGCCAACGTACCCGCCATCGCCGGCAGCGCACAGATCACGCTCGACGAGGAAGAGCGCATCACCGCCTACTACGGCGGCGGCTTCCTCTATGCGACCCCCGGCCGTTCGGAGCCCTTATTGTGACCCACGCCCACGACCAGGATCACGACGACTTCGCCACCGAGCCGGTCCCCGGCCTGCCCGAGGCGCTTCCGGCCGGCGAACACATCCTCTGGCAGGGAGCACCGCACTGGCGCCACCTCGCCTGGAAGGCGTTCCATGTCCGCACGGTGTCGCTCTGGTTCGCCGTGCTGATGATCTGGCGCGGTAGCGCGGTGCTGGTCCGTGACGGCGACACGGCGACTGCGCTCGCTGCTGCCACCTCGCTCCTGCCGCTGGCTCTGGTGGCCGTCGCGCTTCTATGCCTCGCCGCCTGGATGACCGCACGCTCGACCCTCTACACAATTACCACCCGCCGCGTGGTGATGCGCATCGGCGTCGCCCTCACCAAGACGATCAACATCCCCTTCAAGGTGATTGGCGCGGCCTCGATGCAGCCGGGGTCACGCGGCTGGGGCGATATCGCGCTCGAACTGGTCGCCCCCAACCGGATCGGCCTCTTCCATCTCTGGCCGAACGCCCGTCCCTGGCACGTCAACCAGCCCCAGCCGAGCCTGCGCGACATCCCCCATGTCCGCACCGTTGCCGCGATTCTCGGTAATGCGATGCAGGCCGAACTCGGCGGGGCCGTTGCGGTCGCTGCCCCCGCTGCCGTCACAACGTCGGCTGCCCCCGCCTACCCCGCTGGGGTGATGGCCTAAGCGGCCCCGTCGCAGGCCGGATTTCCGGCCTGCGAACCGTGCGGCCGGGTGCCGCACCAGACTCCGCGCCCCATGCGTCAAGATTAGTTGACACATGATGGATGTCCAACTTTACTGACAGTTGGAAATATCCAAACGCGAGCTTTGTCCCCATGAGTGCGCTCGATGATCGCCCCTTTCCGCGCTCCGCCTTGCTGGGCGCGAGCGGACTAGTGCTGATGACCGTGCTTGGCGTCGGGCTACACCAGCACCTCAAATTCAGCGCCGGGCCGCAGCCCGCTCAAATGGCCGATGCCTCGCCGGTCGTCGCCGCCCGTTCGCTCAAATTCGTCGATGGCGGAGGCGGTGTGACCGCCTTTGGCGGCAAGGTCTCGGTCTATGACGGCGTCAGCGGCGACCACGTCGTCGAACTTGTCCAGTCCGACGGTTTCATTCGCGCCGTACTCAACAGCCTCGCCTATGAACGCACCAAGCGAAACCTGACTGCCGATACTGTCTTCACCCTCTCGGCCCACGCCGACGGCCGGTTGATCCTGGAAGATCCGATCACCGGCAAAGCGGTCAATCTCGGAGCGTTCGGTGCCGCCAACCGCGACGTCTTCAGGAAATTGCTGCCGCTGGCTGAGGTGACCACATGATCTTCAACCTGTTTGCACGCCCCGCCATCGAGACGCCCTGCACCATCGACATCGAGCATACCAACGAAGCGTTTCACGCCCATGTCGTGCTCGACGGCGACATCGCGATCGGCCCCGGCGACAGCGTTCAGGTTCACGGCGCGCCGATCCGCGTCGCCTTCGGTGAAACGCGCCGCGAGCATCGTATCGCGACGGTTCACCAGGCAGGCCTGCTCCGCCGTGCCTGGACCCGCATCACCGCACGCTTCCTCTTCACCGAGCTCTATGAAGTCAGCTTCACCACAAGGAGGGCTTTGTAACATGCTGGCACTCGCCGAACGGCCCGCCGCCGCTGCGGAGCCGCTGCCCAACACCATGAACCTCGCGCTGCAGGACACCGTTCTCAGCCCGCGCTTCTACACCACGGATTTCAAGGCGCTCGACGCTGTCGACGTCTCCTCGGTCCGCACCGAGTGGGACGCATTGATGGCGGAATTCGCCGCCGACCCTAACCGCAATCACTTTCGCCGCACCGCGCCCTTCGATCTGAAGCTTGAGGATTTGCCGGAAGACCTGCGCAAGGAGTTTCTTGATTTCCTCGTCTCCTCGCTCACCTCGGAGTTTTCGGGCTGCGTGCTCTATGCCGAGATCGCCAAGCGCACCCAGAACCCCGACCTCAAAACGCTGTTCAAGTTTCTGACGCGCGATGAATCGCGCCACGCCGGTTTCATCAATGAAGCGCTCAAGGATTTCGGCGTCGGCGTCGATCTGGGGTTCCTGACCAAGACCAAGAAGTACACTTTCTTCAAACCGAAATTTATTTTCTACGCCGTCTATCTCTCCGAGAAGATCGGCTATGCCCGCTACATCACCATCTTCCGTCAGCTCGAACGCCATCCCGAGCTGCGCTTCCACCCCATCTTCTCCTGGTTCAAGGAGTGGTGCGCCGACGAGTACAAGCACGGCGAAGCCTTCGCGATGCTGATGAAGTCGGATCCCAGACTGCTAGCCGGCCGCAACAAGCTGTGGATCCGCTTCTTCCTGCTTTCGGTCTACGCTACCATGTATGTGCGCGATCACATGCGCCCGGCCTTTCACAAGGCGCTGGGCGTCGATCCGACGGAGTACGACTATCAGGTCTTCCGCGTCTGCTCCGAGATATCCAAGCAGATCTATCCGCTCACCCTCGACACCGATAATCCCAAATTCCGCATGCGCATGGAGCGCCTGCGCCGCTACGCCGACGGCATCGCCGCTGCCAAGGCAAAAGGCGGCGTGATAGGCCGCCTCAAGGCGATCGCCCTCACTGCCGGCGTCGGCGCGACATTCCTGCGCCTCTACGTCATGCGCACGCACGGCAATGCGCTCCCCGAAACCGTCCGCCTCGCGCCGGCCTGGTAGGGGGAGCGCCGGCACACATGGCCGACCACGGCCTGCCCTTCTTGTACGCGGCGATGATCTGGTGGGCCGGAACCGGCTTCATCATGATCCTTTGCGCTTTGCCGCGCCGCCTGCTCGCCTTGACCATGGGCATCTCAACGGCGGTGGCGGGTCTCTCCCTTTATGCGCTGCACGAGAGCGCCTATGACGTCGATCCGGGCGGGGCCTATGTCGCCTTCGGTGCCGCCATCGCTTTGTGGGGCTGGCTGGAGATCACCTTCCTCACCGGCCTCGTCACCGGACCGCGCACCACGCCTTGCCCCGAGGGCGCGACCGGCTGGCGCCGCTTCCGCATGGCGACCGAAGCGCTGCTCTATCACGAGCTCGCCATCGCCGCCCTCGCCCTCCTTGCCGTCGCCCTCACCTGGGGCGCGCCCAATCAGGTCGGCACGCTCGCCTTCCTCATCCTTTTCGTCATGCGCCTCAGCGCCAAGCTCAACATCTTCCTCGGCGTGCCGAACCTCACCGACAGCTTCATGCCGTCCCGCATCGCCTATCTGAAGTCCTATTTCCGCAAGGCCGACCGCAACCCCCTCTTCCCGGTCTCGATTGCCGCCTCATCAGCCGTCGCGGCGCTGCTCGCCTGGCGCGCCTTCGGCGCTGAGGCCGGTGGCGGCGAAGCGGTCGGCTACACCATGCTCTTCGCCCTGCTGTTCCTGGCGATCGTCGAACACGGCTTCATGGTTCTTCCCGTGCGCGACGCCGCGCTTTGGCGCTGGGCGATGCCGTCGGAAGCCGGTGCGGAGAAACCGCGCCCATGAACACCCATCGAAATTCAAGTCACTGCAAAAGCATCACGTGCGCCGGAAAGAGCGCACGAGGGAGATTTCAACGATGAACTACAACGCATTTTTCGCCGGGGAGATCGACGCCTTGCGCGAAGAGGGTCGCTACCGGGTTTTTGCCGATCTGGAACGCCGGCGCGGTGCCTTTCCGGCCGCCATCCGGCACGAGGGCGACGCGCGCCACGACGTCACTGTGTGGTGCTCCAACGACTATCTCGGCATGGGCCAGAACCCCAAGGTTCTCGCCGCGATGCACGAGACGCTCGATCAATGCGGTGCCGGGGCCGGCGGCACCCGCAATATCTCGGGCACCAATCACCACCACGTTCTTCTGGAGCGCGAGCTGGCCGATTTGCACGACAAGGAGTCGGCGCTTCTCTTCACCTCCGGTTACGTCTCCAACTGGGCGGCGCTGTCGACCCTCGCCTCGCGCCTGCCGGGCTGCGTCGTGCTCTCCGACGCCGGCAATCACGCCTCGATGATCGAGGGCATCCGCCACAGCCGCGCCGATGCACGCATCTTCCGCCATAACGACCCTGAAGATCTCGACCGCAAGCTGGCCCAAATCGAACCGGGCCGCGCCAAGCTCGTCGCCTTCGAGAGCGTCTATTCCATGGACGGCGACATCTCGCCGATGAAGGAGATCTGCGACGTCGCCGACAGGCACGGTGCGATGACCTATCTCGACGAAGTCCACGCTGTCGGCCTTTACGGCCCGCGCGGCGGCGGCGTGGCGGAGCGCGAAGGTCTGATGGACCGCGTCAGCGTCATCGAAGGCACGCTCGGCAAAGCCTTCGGCGTGATGGGCGGCTATATCGCCGGCACCTCCGCCATGTGCGATTTCGTCCGCTCTTTCGCCTCGGGATTCATTTTCACGACGGCCCTGCCGCCTGCCGTCGCCGCCGGCGCCACGGCGAGCATTCGGCATCTAAAGGAAAGCTCAGTGGAGCGCACCCGCCACCAGGAGCGTGTCGCCAAGGTCCGCGCGCGCCTCAACGCCATCGGCATCCCGATGCTGGATAATCCCAGCCACATCATCCCGGTGATGGTCGGCGATCCGCACAAATGCAAAATGATCAGCGACTGGCTGCTCGACAATCACGGCATCTATGTCCAGCCGATCAACTACCCGACCGTCGCCAAGGGCACCGAGCGTTTGCGCATCACGCCCTCGCCCGTCCACAGCGACGGCGATATCGATCGTCTGGTGAGCGCGCTCTCCGAGATCTGGTCGCAATGCGCGCTGGCCCGCCGCGAGATCGCCGCCTGACATGAGCCGGAGTGCGCGCCGCGCGGATGGCCCGCGCCTCGACGACATGATCGGCGAGCCGCCCGCGACCGACGAGCCCCCTTCTATCGACGAACCCATCGTCATTCCGGCGATCGGTCCCGGCGGCAGCATCTATCCCGTCGGCAAGATGGATGCGCATCGGCGCGGCCTGCAGCACCTCGCGGTCTCGGTCTTCATCTTCTCCGGCGATGAAATGCTCATCCAGCGCCGCGCCGCCGGCAAGTATCACTCGGCCGGCCAATGGGCGAACACCTGCTGCTCGCATCCCGAATGGGACGAGACGCCGGCTGCCGCGGCCCGTCGGCGCCTCTTTGAAGAGCTCGGCATCGATTTGAAACTGACAGCCGGCCGCATCATCGACTATCGCGCCGAGGTCGGCGGCGGCCTCATCGAGAACGAGCGGGTGCATCTTTTCAGCGCGCGCACCGATCGCACGAGCCTGACCCTCGCGCCTGACCCCGAAGAGGTCAGCGAAACCCGCTGGGCCAGCCGCGCAGCACTCGGTAACGAAGCCGCCGCCACGCCGGATGCCTTCGCGCCCTGGTTCCGCATCTATCTCCAACGCTGGACCGAACTCGGCCTCTAGCGCCGTCGATCCCTTAGCCGCAGAACCGATCCGGGGCGCGAGAGCCTTCCCCCGTCGGGGGAAGGTGGCCGAAGGCCGGAGGGGGGTCGTCCGCAGCAATCCATTTTCCTAAGCCTGACGCAGACGCACGGCGAAGCGAGCGAAAGCGTGTTCGCTCGAGTTAGGGCGCCCGTCACCCACCCTCCACAAACGAAACGGCCCGGACTTTCGTCCGGGCCGAGGCGTCATTCGGGGGGTGCGCTCTTATGAGGGTGGCGCATAGTGATAGAGGTCGGCCCAGCTGCGCCAATCGTCGACGACCGTGCCGGTGAGCAGGATGCCGATGCCACCTGTCAGCGGGCAGAGGACGGCGAACCACCAGGCCCAGCGATGGATGGATTCCATCGAGGCGTTGAAGCCCATCGTCCAGCGCCAGAAGAGGCCGGCGCGCTCGGCCGCCGTTCCGCGATCGACGATCTGGTTGAGTTCGCGGTCGCCGCCATAGCGGGTGACCGCAAGGATCGTCGCGCCGTGCATCGCGAACAGGAGTGCCGAGCCGTAGAGGAAGACAATCGAAAGCGCGTGGAAGGGATTGTAGAAAAGATTGCCGTGGACGATCGAGAAATTATTCGTCCAGTCGAGATGCTGGAAGATGCCGAACGGCACCGCCTCGCTCCAGCTCCCCATCATGATGGGCCGGATAAAGCCGAGCACGAGATAGAGCCAGATCGCAGCGGCGAACGCCCACGCGACGTGCGTGCCGAGCCCAAGCTGGCGAGCACGCTTATAGGTGCGCACCCACCAGAGCAGGATCGAGGCCGTCAGGAAGAAGCCGGCAATCAGCCACCAGCCGCCTTGCTCGAGCGGAGGGAGAATCTGCAGCCCGTATTCGGGAGGCGGCGGGGTCAGCGCCAGCCAGGGCAGGTGGACGATGAACTTGATCGGATCCCAACCGACCGACGCCCACATATTGAGACCGATAATCTCGATCGCAATGAAGCCGCAGAACAGCGACGCCATGCCGAGCCCGCCCAGATAGATGGGCCCGATCTGTGCGTTGCCGAACTTGCCCGCCCAGTAGGAGAAGAACGGCGTGCCCGAGCGTTTGAAGTCGCTGGTCGGCACTGCGATGCCGAGCTCGGCGGGTCCACGAACCTGGACCTGGGTTAAGATGTTTTGATACCGCGCCATGAGGATGAGTCCTTGGATGTTACGGTGTGAAGGGGCCGGGATAGGGCGGCGGCGTCGCGCCGCCAGGATCGGCGAGCTGCCAGAGCGGTAGCCACCACTGATCCCAGGCTTCGCCTTCGGGCCAATAGGTGCCGGAGATCACGATGCAGACCGCGCTGAAAAGGACCGCAGCCAGCGCGAGCAGAAGCCCGAGCCGGTGAATGCCCAATGGCCCGATCGAATAGCCGATGAAGTCGCGGAAGAACGTATCTTCGTGCTCGGGCGTCTTCATCTCTTTTCCCTTGCCGGGATTGGCGGCCGAGAGAATGAGCGAGCCGTGCAAAGCGAGCGCGAAGCACGTCGTGAAGAAAAACGTGATCGCGATCATATGTGCGGGATTGTAGTGGAAGTTTCCGTAGGTGTAGCCGGTGGTCGACACCCAATCGAGATGCGTCCAGATCCCGTATGGAAACGCGTGGCTCCAGGAACCCATGAGCACCGGCCGGATCACAACCAGCGTGACATAGGCAAGAACGGCGACGCTGTAAGCTACCGGAACATGATAGCCCATACCCAGCTTTCGGCAGATCTCCACCTGGCGGAGCGCCCATGAGAAAAAGGCACCGAGCGCGCAGACCGTTATGGCCTGCCAGAGGCCGCCTTCCCGGATGGGCGCGAGCGAGAGGCCGTATTCGGGGCCTGGTGGATTGATGGAGATCAGCCAGGGATTGAACTCACCCTGCAAGGCCGCGCCGTACACGACGAGCGCCGTGCCGAGCGCCGCGAAGAACGCGGTCGTGATCCCGAAAAAGCCGACATAGAACGGCCCGATCCAGTAGTCGAAGAGATCGCCGCCGATGAGCGTGCCGCCCCTGACGCGATACTTTCGTTCAAAACTAAGCAGTGCCATGAGCAGCTCCCCCGGCCGCCTGATGCGGACCGTGCGTTGGTCGATTCGGTAGGCGGAACCGGATCACCGGTTCCGCCTGCCGTTGAATAGCCACGCGGCCTTACGGCCGCGGTGCTTTAGGTCATCATCGATTCCGATTGAATCGAGCCTGTCGTCATCGGCGCCTTCGGCCCACCGATCCAGTTGAAGCGATCCGTGCTCAACAGGATGAAGTGGATCAAGATTGCCAGTGTGAACAGGAACACCGCCAGGGCGACGAGCGCACGACGCGGGTCGAAAAGAGTCCAAAGTCTCCACATTGCGAAACTCCCTCTAACCGAAATACGTCTGCGCCCAGACCTGGGCGAAGTTGGTGACATCCTGAAGCTCCGAGTAGCCGTTCGGTCCAGGAATCCACGGACGCCACATCCACACGAGCACATGCGCCGCAACGGCGATGAGCGTGAAGATGATGAAGCTCGTCACAAATATGCTGTGGAACTCCTTGGCTTCCGCTTCTGTGAGACCCGAAAGGGTCCCGGTGACAGCGTCTCTTTCAGCCATTTACATTACCTCCAAGAGATACTCATGGATGGTGCCGGGGCATGCGCTCCGGCCTCCTTCGACGCACCCGTGATGGATACGGCGAACTGTTGCCCGGCACGCGCCGGGAGCGGTGAGGAGGGCCCTCATGCGGCCCTCGAATCTGAATTGGCGGCGCTCACGCGGCGCACATCGGCGACGGTCACGCGGCTCTCGCCGGCAAGGCGCGCCGCGCGCTCCGCCGCATCGCGCAGACGTTTGGCAGCCGAGATGCGCACCAGCACCGGCTCGGCCTCAACCGCGTCGTCGAAAAGACGTTTGGCATCGGCGTCCCACGGCAGTTCGGCATGCGCGCGCGCCGGCGTCGCATCGATCTGATCGAGCTGCGACCCGAGCGGCAGTATGTTGAACAGCGCATCGAACAGCGCGTTGCAGACTTCCTGCACCAGATACGTCGCGCCCGCATAACCCATGAAAGGCGTCCCGGTATGGCGGCGGATTATCGCGCCGGGGAACGAGGCCGGGATATAGAGCGAGCGCCCGCCCATATCGGCGAGATACATCCGCTCGTTGTATGAGCCGAACAGCACCAGCGGCGGCGTCGTGCGGATCGCCTCGCGCACCGCGTGATTATCCGGCTTGATGCCGGCGCTGCGGGCAAAGGCGAACGTGCAGGGCAGCCCCAGATCGTTCTCGAGGAAATTACGAATGCCGCGCGCATAGGTCTCGGTCGCGACGATGGCGAAGCTCGCCGTGCCGAAGAAATCCTGCGTCACCGAACGCCACAGATCCCACAGCGGCTTGATGGTTGTATGCTTTTCGCGCTCGATAAATGGCTCGGGGTCGATCCCGGTCAGCTCGCCCAGCTTCCTCAGGAACAGCGTCGTGGACTCAAGGCCAATCGGCGCCTGCAGATAGGGCCGCTCCAGCTTCTCGCAGAGCTGCCGCCCGAACTCGCGATACATGCAGATGTTCACTTCTGCATCCGCCAGCTTTTTCACATCGGCGAGATGGCTCCCCAGCGGGAACACCATGTTCACTTCGCAGCCGACGCCCTCCAGCAGGCGGCGGATCTCGGCCAGATCGCTCGGCATGTTGAACACGCCATAGCTCGGCCCGACGATATTGACCTTGGGCTTCTCGCCCTCCTTGCGCGGCCGCAGCGCCGGCACTTTCTTCGGCCCGAACTGCGTCCACAGCCAGGTCATCGCGCGATTGGCGCTCTGCCA
>Ga0105049_10006413_pt1 | contig 13689 bp, 15 predicted proteins | sample MAT06_FD_78087 | JGI IMG/M metagenome (GOLD analysis project Ga0105049, IMG submission 78087) | Freshwater microbial communities from Lake Fryxell liftoff mats and glacier meltwater in Antarctica - MAT-06 | ecosystem: Environmental > Aquatic > Freshwater > Ice > Liftoff microbial mat | place...
CGGCACGAATCTCCGCATCGATGTCCTCCATGGTCAATTCATTGCAACCGTGGAGCACCGCCTCGCGCTGGGTTGTCGCCAGAGCCTGTCCGAGTCTCAAACGGCTAAGAAGATCAATATCCGCCTCGATTCCGCCTCCGCTGGGAGGAATCAAAATTCCAACGGTTTCCCCGCCTCTCGTAATCACGCGGGGCCCGGTTTTCGGCAAGTCGCGAAGAACCCGGGCCGTGGCCTTTGATAACTCCCGGGTATTGAGAAGTGTGGGCATTCAAAGAATGTCCGACATTTGGAGGACAAAGTCAATCTTGTGCAACGCGCCGTCCAAGATCCGCATACTCGTCAGGCCTTCGACCCGGGCTGTAGAATTCAGCACCTCACCCGTTTTTAATCACACCCAGTCAATCCCGGCGGCGGCCTATTGGCTGGCAAATACTTCCCGCAGCGAAGTGTTGTCGGGATAGCGGATATCAAAGATCTTCCAGGCTCCGGATTTGTCCTGATCAAAGGCAAAGGCGACCCGCTGTTTTTTTCCCGAATTTTTAAAGGTGACTTCCACGATGGCCTTGTCCTCCGGTCCAAATTTGGCGTCGGCGGCCCAGCCGGATTCGCTGATCTTGAAATCGCTGATTTGCGGGTCTTGCGAAGCGTAGAGCGGATCAAAATCCAAAGCACCGACTTCGCCTTTGGCGTGGACCGCATCCTTCCAAATCAGATCGGCCAGATCTTTCATAAAATAGCGGTCAACGAGCGCACGGTTCCTGGTCTGGAAGAAGGGACCCGAGCCGGCATTTTGCACCTGATAGAGATTTTTCACGATGGCATCCGGGCCGAGCGTTTTGGTTTTCGATTGCGCCAGACCGGGGGAGGCGGAAACGGCGAGAAAAAGGAAAGCACAGGCGGCGGGAATACGTTTCATCGTAAGCGAAACGTGGAGCCAATGGGTAGAAAGGCAAAGGCAATTCCTTGCACGCCCTGTGGCTATCCCCGCTCCAAAGCGGTCACCTGTCCGGCCAGTTGCGTCCCGACGTAACAATGCGAACCGCAGGAAATGAAGCCGTGTTTGCGGAACAACTGACGGTAGAAAGCCGGATCACGCCGTTCCAACTTGCGGATGTCGCCCTGCAACGCCTCGCCCGTCGCATAGGCTTCGAAAAACGCCACGCCGCCGAGATGGTTCGCGAGCACCTTTAGCCCATCCGACAACTCCGGCCGCGGGACGTAGTAAAGCGCATCGCTGCAAATGATGAGGTCGTAGGAGGGTGCCAGATCGAGCGAGCCAAGATCCCCGAAAGCACCCAATTGCAAATTGCGGCTCCGTCCGAAACGCCGCACGGCATATTCGCTGGAATCCACGCCCAGGTAGCGGATGCCGGGCCGGAGGCGCGCAAGAACCGGTTGCCATTGACCCTCGCCACATCCCACATCCAAAACGGTGCGCACGGGCCGCTCCAGATAATATTCGGCGACGGATAGCGCCAGCGCGGCTTTGCGTTTCGTCAACGCGGGTGTGCTCACGCGATGCTTCGGATGGCGATACCATTTGTCAAAATACGATTTGTCGTAACGATGCGTTGCCATGATGACTCTCTATTCCAAAACGATGGCTTCGAGGCCCAGCGCTTCCGCCGCTTTGATCTGATGCAGGTCGTGAGTGAACATTTCAGAAAACCCATGGCGCTGTGCGGTGATCAGATGAAGGCAATCCGCCGTTCGGAGAAAAACGTTTTCCGGCAGGGTCACAAAGGTCCGTGCAGCCCGCTGCACAATGTCGGAGTCCAGCGGCACCCACTCCCAAAATCCTCCCGCATCATCCTGGTCGAACTGACGCACCGTGGCGAGATGAGCGGAATTGTTCCACTTGCGTTCGCGCAAGCGACGGTGAAAAACCGCCATAAGTTCGGCGCGCGCCAGCTCGGACAACACCACCTGATCCTCGGCGTCCAGGCGGATTCTCACCGCCTCCGATCCTGCCTCCACGACATAATACTTTGCCAGGGTCGAGGTGTCGCAAAAAACCATGAGATCAGCGATCGCCCCGGACGGCGTCCAGATCAGAGAGAACCGAGGCCTTCGCCGCCTTCTTTTTCAACAAACTGGCATATTCGGGAAGCAATTTGCGGCGACGACCCTTCGCCGTTTTCAAATCCACCCCTCCGATTACGGCCACAACTTTTCCCCGATCGGTTACTTGAACGGGGAGCCGTGACCGTCCCGCTGCCCGCACCATTTCCCCGGTTCGCGCATGCAGTTCCTTGATGGTTACCGTTCCTTTGCCAATCATAGTGTCACCGTGTCACTTTGCCCTTCTTTTGTCAATCGGACCGGTTTTCATCGGCGCGTCACGCGCACTTCCGGGCGATAGGTAATGCGCACAAGCAAATCGCCGCGGCCGCCCCGCGGCTTGGGCAGGCCTTCGTTGGACACTTTCAGAATTGCGCCGCGCGCCACGTTCGCGGGAATTTGCACGCGAACCAGGCGCCCGAGAGCGCCGGGCACCATTTCGGTGCCACCGTGGGTGGCGCGTTGCGCGCTGATACGCAGATCGCAGCGCAAATCGGAGCCGCGCACTTTGAAACGATAACCGGCCATGGCCTTGACCCGCACGGTGACAAAACCACCGGCAAAAGGTTCGTCCCGTGGCAGACGGAAACGCGTGCCCGGCGCGGTGTCCTCCGGGACAATCAGCGGATAGGTTTCCGACCCGTTCAGACTGGCCGGATCGTTCACCTTCACTTCAAGCGAAACGCCGCGCAGGAAATCCTCCACCCGCAGGTTCACGTCCTGCGTGATGTTGCGTTCGATTTTTCCGGAACGGGGCGGTGATCCGGCCGGACGCTCCCGTTCTTTCAGTTCACGGTCATAGGCCAGGCGTTTTTGCGGATCGCTGAGAATCTCATGGGCCGCATTCAACTCCTGCGAGCGTTCGACGGCTTCGGCGGAGTGTCCGTTGAGGTCGGGATGGTGTTGCTTGGCCCGCACGCGATAGGCCACACGAATCTCCTCCGCCGTGCAGCGGCGTCCGACGCCAAGGGTCGCATAGTGATCGGGAAAAATATCAGGCACGAGCCGGACTGTAGCGGCCTTTCCCAGCCCCGCCAACCTCAGCTTGAGGCGCGGGTTTTCCAGATCTGACGCAGGAGCCTGGCTTGGGTCCGCAGACCAGCGGAAACATCGGGGGCATCGGCGCGATAGACACCGGCCTCGTAACTTTTCGCAAACTCACCCAACGCCTCGCTTTCGGAAGTTTCCCCGGCGGAGCGACAGAGACGCGCCAGCCAGGCCAGCGGAGTTTCCCCGGCCTGTCTTTGCCGGTTGGAGCGGGCGGCCTGGCGTTCGAGTTCGTCCAACAAATGCGCGGCCACCTGCGGCACGCCGGCAGCGCGACGACGAAGGTGGTTGCAAATGAGCCAGACGATCCCGGCAAGAGTCAGCAGTCCGGAGAGAACGGGCTGCACCCATTCCCAAGCTTCTGAAGAAGTCACACGGGCCACCGTTTCCTCCAAACGATCATTGGCGGACGTCAGGACCGCGCCGCCGAAACTGAAAGCCGTGCGATACCATGGCCAGAGTTCGGAGTCCATCTCGCGGACGATTCGGGCGTTGAGTTCTGGCGTCACATAAGCGGTGGGGTCAAAACGCAGCCAGCGTTGCGAGGGACCATCCCAAGCCTCGACCCAGGCATGGGCTTCGGAATCACGCACCACGATTGTGCGCAACCAGGGATTCCACTCGCCGCCACGATAACCGGTGACAACGCGTGCGGGCACACCACCCAGCCGGAGAATATTGGCGGCGGCGGCGGCGTAATGTTCGCAAAATCCCCGGCGTTGCTCGAAAAGGAACCGTGCCAGGTCGGGGACCCTGCCCGGCCGCGTGGAGTACGTGAAACCCGACCTGCGAAAATAGACCGCCAGGGAGGCCAGGTTTTCGACCGTACTTTGAGCCGGGGAAATAATCCGATTAACGATTTCCCGGATCGCGGGGTCGGCGCCAACATCCTTGGGAATCCGGATGCCACCGTCCGCCACATCCGGCAAAGGAACATCGGCGACCCGTTCCGTCACGGACGAGACATCGAGCGTGAGCGGCCCCGTGCCGACGGCGGTCAAGACCGCTCCCCCGATATCCTGAACAACCACATCCTGCCCGTCCCGCGTCGCCTCGACAAACACGGCATGATCCAGCACCGGCACGATGCCGCCCCGATTCGACGACATCTCCTGCGCATAGCGCCACACGGCTGTTCCCGGCGGAGGCGGTGTCTGCTGAAGGCTGCGGGACGGATCCGAACGCCTGCCGGCGCGCGACCAGCGCAGGCCATCGTTGATTTCCAGTACCTGGCCGCGCCAGTATAAATCATTCGCAGACGGAACCGGCTGCCCATCGCCAAACCTCGCCACCAGCGCGACGCGGCGGGATTGACTCAGTTCCGTGATCACCCTGGGATCCAGAACACCGTCTCCGGAAAATCCGGTAAAAGCCGAGGCGGTGTACGTCGAAAGATTAGGGAACAGCCAGAAGATCGTGCTCACGACCATTCCCACCGGAACGACCACCCGCAACGAACGCAACAAGGAAACCCAAAAACTCACCGCCACCTCGGGCGGACGGTGAATTTGCTCGGCCAGCAACAAAAGCATCACCACATCCAGCACGACAAAGAGCGGGCCGACCGTTTCGTAGGGTCTGATCACGATCGAGACGAGAACGATGAGGATGCAAAACAACACCCGCAGCCCCCGCACCGGCGTCACTGCGCGGAGCAGAAACAATGCCCCGGTCATGCCCGCCAGTTCCCCGACCCATCCCGCCTGGAGGATTCCGGGTTGCGCCATCATCACTGCCACCGCTCCGGCCAGCAGCAACAAACGCCCCAGCCAGCGCGGCACATAAGCCTGCGCCGCCCGCAGCGTCGCGCCGCCCAGCAAAACCACACACAGCGCGGACATGATGCCGATCCCCGGCCGCAAAAGAACCAGATGAACAAACAGCACTCCGGCCAGCAGCCAGCCGGCCAGCCGCTCCAGTTTGATCGCGTCCGTCTTCACGCCGCTTCTCCGAAAGTCGCCAGCGCCTCATGGCAGGCCGCGACATTGTTGCTGTTCAACTCCCCGCGTCCGCCATCCAGCAGCAGCGTGAACGCACGCCCTTCGTGCCGACATTGCGCAATCCAGAAACTCAACTGCTCCAGCCGCGCCTCCACCTCCGGTAAAAAATGCGTGTCGGCCCAGCGCAACGTCACCTCGCCGCCGCCGCTTTCCTCCAGAGTGCGCACCACCAGTTTCCCCGTGCGCGCGAAAACCCGCCAGTCCATGCGCGTGAGCAAATCCCCCGCCTCGTAAGCCCGATGACCGCTCACATCCTCCCCGCCTTGATCCATCGCCACCCCGGCCTCTTTTCCCCACGTCCTTCCGTTTTCCAACGGCAGGCCCCGCGGCACAGGGTAAACAAAATACTCCCCGCAATCCGGAAAAACTTTCCAGGAAAAGCACAGCCCCATCGGCATCACACTGCCCACCCACAAGGGCGGCACCTCATAGCGACCACGCCGGCCGGTTGGAATCCCCAGCCGCGCCGTCCCCGTTTCCCCCGCCTCCAGGACGGGAACCCAAGCCGTCGCATCGGAACGCTTCCTCCAGGCGGAAATCCAGCGCAGCCCTTGGCGCACCCGGAGCCCGACGCGTTCACGATCCGAGACATTGCGCAATGTCAGTTCCAGCACCGCCTCCCCGCCGGCCGCCACCGGAACAGAACGGCAGCCGGTGATCTCCACCCCGCGGAGATTTTCGTTGGTTTGAATCAAGGCCACCACCGCAGCCACCACCAGCGTGATACCGAGAATTTGTGTAAGTCCGCGCGATCCCGGCAGCACAAAACCCAGGGCGAAGATTAGAAGAATGACACAAGCCAGCACCAGTCCCGCCCAACGGGGAACGAGATAAATGCGCTCACGCCGGGGCCTGAACGGCGCACGCATGTTAGCGGGCGCGCGTTTGCTCGAGCAGCATGCGGGCCATCACCGCCGCCTCGCGCACATCGCCCGGCGTGCGGGCAAATTGCGCCAGACGATGCCTCACCACCGGCAGAAAAACCGCCTGCATGTCATCCGGCAGCACATGTTCGCGTCCGTTGAGAAACGCCCGCGCCTGACCCGCCCGTTGCAACCCCAAGCCCGCCCGCGGCGAAAGCGCCCAACCCCGCGAACTGGCCGCCTCGAAAAGATCCAGCACATATTCGCAAACCGCCTCGGAGACATGCACGCGGCCCGCCTCCCGCTGCCAGCGCATCAATTCCTCCGGCGAGGCCAACACGCGCAGGCTCTGGAAATCAAACGCCAAACTCTCTGCCCGCGCGCGATCCCGCTCCAGCAGTTTGCGCTGCGTGCTCCTCTCCGGCGCGCCCAGTTCAATGCGCATAAGGAAACGGTCCACCTGCGACTCCGGCAGCAACGCCGTGCCAACCTGTTCGTGCGGATTCTGCGTGCCCACGAAAAAAAACGGCTCCGGCAGCGGATGCGTCTGTCCCTCGATCGTCACCTCGTGTTCGTCCATGGCCTGCAACACCGCGCTCTGCGTGCGGGGCGAGGCCCGGTTGAGTTCATCCCCCAGCACAAGCTGGGCAAAAATCGGCCCGCGGTGGAACGAGAACGTCTGCCGCGCCGCATCGAAAACCTGACTGCCCAGAATATCGGCCGGCAGCAGATCATTTGTAAATTGCACCCGCTTGAAATCCAATCCCAGCAACCGCGCCAGCACCTTCACCAGCGTCGTCTTGCCCACCCCCGGCGTGTCCTCGATCAGCAGATTCCCTCCCGAAACAAAACAGCAAAGCGCCAGCTCCAGTTCCCGCTCCCGATCAATCAAGGCCCGCCCCGACTCCGCGTGAAATTCCTCCAGAAACGATTTCATCAGATTTTTTGGCTGAGATTCGACCCCCATGTTATGCGAGGGCATCAGCCTGCCAGCTTTCCACGTGCAGGCCGGGAACCCGCTGAAATTCCCGGATGTTGCGGGTGAGAACGGAGGCATTCAGGCACAGTGCGTGCGAGGCAATCAGGAGGTCGCGCTCTCCGATTTGATTTCCCGTGCTTTCAAGATGATAGCGAATCCTTGCATAGGAGGACGCGAAATTTTCCTCCAGCGGCTCGGGGGGAAGGATGGTTTTCAGCTTTGCGATGATGGTCGTGAATCGGGAACTACCGAGATCTTGTTTCGCCTTGTGCGCACCGAATTCGAGTTCCGCCAGTACGATGACGGAGAGCACAAGATTCCCCGCTTCCATTTCGTGATTGAGTCTGCTGCTCAGACTGGAAGATTTTCCGGAAAAGTGGGCGGAGAAACTGTTGGTATCGGGCAGATAAATCATTCCAAGTCGCGAGGCAGACCGGGTGTCAGGTTCGCTTCGACTTCCGGAAAATCCGCACAACTTCCCTGAAGTTTCGCAAAAGCCTTCGTGCGCTGCCTGTGGTCATCTTCGTCTGCAATCAACAACCCCTGGGATGTCTGGCTAATCTTCACCACCCGGGACTTAAAACGAAACGCACTGGGCAGGCGAATGGCCTGGGAGTTTCCCGACATGAAAACCTTGGCGGTGGAAGTCATAAAACAAATGTATATACCGGATATACGCAGGGCGGAAGATTTTTTCCAATACAATCGTGACCGGCGCGTTGATACGATACCATTGCGCCATGAAAATTCCGCCCCTCATTTTCCTCCTCGCCGCTGCCGCGCTGCAAGCGGAACCGGCCCTCACAATTTACAACCAAAACTTCGCCGTGGTACGCGACACGGTACCGCTCGATCTCAAGGCGGGCGTCAACGAGGTGAGTTTCCACGACACCACGGCCCACTTGGAGCCGGACTCGGTCGTCCTGCGCGATCCGGCGGGTAAACTGAATCTCACCATTCTGGAGCAGAACTATCGCAACGACCCCATCTCCCAGGCGTTGCTGCTTTCGCTCAATGAGGGAAAGACCATTGATTTTTTTGTGCGGGAAACGAACAAGCCCGACCGCGTCGTGGCGGGAAAAATCATTCGCAGCGGGTACGTGCCCCATGCGCAAGCGGCGATGCAACGGTATGGTCAACCTTATGCCATGTCGCAAATGGCGATGGCCTCGCCGGACATGAGCCAGCCGGTGATTGAGGTCGAGGGCAAGATCCAATTCGGACTGCCCGGCCAGCCGCTCTTTCCCTCGCTGGGGGATGACGCGATCCTCAAGCCGACACTCACCTGGGCGTTGGAGTCGGACAAGGCTCAGAAGTTCGATGCGGAACTTGCTTACATCACCGGCGGGATGACGTGGGAGGCGGACTACAACGTCATCGCGCCGGAAAAAGGCGACACGCTCGACATCGTGGGCTGGGTCACGATGGACAACCAGAGCGGCAAGACTTTCGAGAATGCAAAGATCAAGCTCATGGCAGGGGACGTGAATAAAATCCAGCCGCAGGATGGGGTGGCTGCGGGGTTTGCAATGTCTGCCAGAATGGATGGGGATTCCATGCGCGGCCTGCCACCAGTGACGGAAAAAAGCTTCGACGAGTATCATCTCTACACCCTGTCGCGGCCCACGACCTTGCGGGACCGCGAGACGAAGCAAGTCGAATTCATCCGGGCGAATGGAGTGAAATCGGAGCGCATCTATGTCTACGACGGTCTCCAGATTGACCCGCAGCGCTGGCGCGGCAACAGCCTGCAAAACCTGCGTACGAACGAGGAATTCGGCAGTGAAAGCGACATGAAGGTGGCCGTGATGCGGGAGTTCAAGAATTCCAAAGAGAACAAACTCGGCATGCCGCTGCCGGCGGGACGGCTGCGGTTTTACCGTCAGGGCGACGACCGGCAACTGGAGTTCACCGGGGAGAACATGATCACGCACACCCCGAAGGACGAGACGGTGCGGGTGTTCACCGGCAATGCCTTTGACCTCGTGGGCGAGCGCAGGCGGGCCAACTTCAAGGTGGATAACTCCAACAACTGGGCGGATGAGACCATCGAGATCAAGCTGCGCAATCACAAGACCGAGCCGGTGGAAATCCGCGTGGTGGAACACCTCTACCGCTGGACGAATTGGGAGATCGTGGAAAAATCGAACACCTTCCTCAAGCTGAATGCCCAGGAAATTGAATTCCGCGTGCAACTGAAGCCCGACGAGGAACAGGTGATCACGTATAAGGTCCACTACTCCTGGTGAGCCGCAGACGCGCGAGTCTTGCGCTGGGTTTTTTCGCGTTGGGCGCGGCGTTCGCACTCGATCCGCCGGGCCGGTTTCGCCTTTTTGCAAACTTCCTCAGCCGGGGGAACATGGTCGCAGCGCCCGCAACGAAGCCGGCGCAGATCAGCAATGGTGGATCGACGCCGCCATCCAGCAGATCGAGCGTAAAAACGCGGAGCAAGAACGAGACCAGCCGGACCCGAAAAAGTAATCGCCCTGTAACTGATCCTTGCGGCCCAAGCGCAGGTTGCGCCAAAAAACGGCGAGATCACCGCTTCGGCAGCAGCCGGATTTCCGTGGAGTCGAGCACGACGCGCCGCGCGCGATACAGCGCCCCAAGGGCCTGCTTGAAAGCCTTTTTGCTCACGCCGAACTTCTCGCGGATTTCCTCCGGGCTGCTTTTGTCATGGAAAGGAAGGCGTCCGCCACCCTCAGCAAGGGCGTCGAGGATTTGATCGCTCAGCGGTTTCACCCGAACGTAGCCGGCGCGGTCGAGGGCGAGATCAATTTTACCATCGGGCCGCACCATGCGGATGTAGCCCGGCATGGTGTCGCCGATGCGCAGCGGAGCGGAGAGTTCCGAGCGGTAAAGCAGCCCCCAATGCGCGTTCTCGATGATGGCGTTGTAGCCGAGCGGCGTCTCGCCCGCGATGAGAAGCTGTACGGGCTGCTCGGGGGCGTAAGCCGGGGGCGTGCGGTTGAGCCAGCGGTCCAGCCGCGCACTGGCGACGATCCGGTCGGATTTTGGATCCACGAAAACATGCACCACCAGCAATTCGCCCTCACGCAGGAAACCGGTTTGCTCGCGGCGCGGGAGCAGTAGATCCTTGCTCAATCCCCAATCCAGAAACGCGCCGAGTCCGGGCCTCACACTCAGCACACGGAGAAAGGCAAAATCCCCCACCATGGCCAGCGGCGTCTCGGTCGTGGCCACCAGCCGGTCCTCGGAATCGCGATAAACAAACACATCCAATTCCGAACCCACCCCCGCCCCGGCGGGAATGTAGCGGCCCGGCAGGAGAATCTCCCCCAGCGTGCCTCCATCCAGGAAAAACCCGGACCGGGTGTCGCGAAGGACAGATAGGTGGTTGCGTTTGCCAAGATCGGCCATTCCGCGATGCTAACAGATCTTTCCCCGGTGCGATACTACTGCGGGAGACGAAGATGCACCGGCAAGCGGCGGTTGCTGTGGCCTGTCTTGTTCGCCTCTTTGATTGTTAGGGTGGACTCGTCTTCGAGTCTTGTCGTATCTCGCCGGAAATCCGCCCATGAAACCTGGCCATCGCAACGCACGGTAGAAAAGGAGCGCACCCGTCCCGGGTGTGGTTTCCGGCGTCCCGCCGGAAAATGGGATTGGCGGGACGCCAACCCCGACACGCGAAACGCGTGTGCTCCTCGGAAGAAGTGGCGTATCGGGGCTTCCTGACCTTCGTTAACGCAGGTTATGAATTACGAGAAAAAAACAGGCTGAGTCATCACTGTCATGCCCTTGAGTTTAACGGCGCGATAGGGACATCGCGCCCTAACGTTGTTGTCAGGGAGGGCAGGCCCTAGCTATCCCGTTTCACTCCAGTCCTTGCGTGAAATCCTTCCGAGGTGCGGCCGACGGCTAAAAAGGGGGCGGGCATTTTGCTGGTTCTGTCATTATCCGGTCTCGCCGGAGAAAATCGTGGTCTGAGTTATTTCGGCTGGCCTGAGCGCATGCGAGAGGCCCGTTCCTGAAAAACCGCGGCGTCGAATTTGGCAAGGAATTCGTCCTCGGGAAAAATCCTTTTCGTGATGGCAAGAATTTCCGCGTAACCGCCGTCGAACGGTCCGAAGGAGACAAATTTGCCTTTTTGCCAGACTTCCAGTTCTCCGCATCCAAAACACAGGACCATTTCCACCTTGCGATCCGGCGGAGCCAAAAAAGCGTAGCGCACGTTGGCGCGAAACTCGCAGGTCTTGGAGGGTGAGAGGTAAGTGGAGCCTTGGGTGAAGACGTGCTTGAGGGCGGCGGTCTCCTCTTTCGAGACGGGGAAGGGCTCGCCGAGAATAATAATCTTTGGATGATCCACCGCCTGTTCCGGGCTTTCCGCCAACTCGGAATCAATCCGTTGGGCGGTGACCGTTTGCGCGTTTTTGACCACATCCAAAACTTCCGGCCCGCCCAGAGCATTGGCGGTCGAGAGATCGTTTAAGTCCGGCTCGGCCGCGAGCAGAACCGAAAGGGGCAGAAGAAAAAGCAGGAACTTCATGGGGGCCTATGATTTCAAGTTGTTGCCGCCGTGCCTAGGGAGATTTCCAAATCTTGCAAAACCAGATTGATGGGAACCTTGATGGCGTACCGGCAATATTGGGTCGCGGACGAGGCGAAGCTGCCGTTCTCAAAGTATTTGTTCGCGGGCGCACCGCCGCCGCAGAGATCGAAATACCCGCATTCGCCCCGGCAGCGCTCGACGCCGGCCTGGATGTCGGCGAGCACCCGCTGGAATTTTGGCGTCTGCACCGCGTCGCTCAGGATGGTTTCGTGCACGGAGCCGAAGGAAAATTCGCCATACGTGTCAAGGGTCAGCCCCAGGAGTTCCGGAGAGTAGGTGGAAAAATTTCCCCTCCAGTCGATGCTCAGGATGCCGAAAGGCCGCACTTGTTCGTTCTCGTAAACGAAGCGCTCAGCCTCCTCCTTGCGGCCGCGCATGATGCGATGCAGCGCGGAATCGAACTCGCGGATGCAGACACGACCCTGCTCGGCTTTCTGGCGCTCGAACATGCGGCGGAAGAAGGCCTCGATCCGGTCGGCGGAAACGCCGTCGAGTGAGCTGGTGGCATTTGCTCCCTCCATCTCGTCAATGTTAAAGCCAAAGCGATAGATGCCGTTCTCCAGAAAAAAATCAAAAATCGCGTCGGCATGGTCGAGGGACCGTTCGGTCACCACTGCGATGACATGAAAATCCCGCCCGCTTTCGTGCAGGAGCCGCGCGCCGCGCATGGCCTGGGCGTGCGTGCCAGCTCCCTTGCGGGTCTTGCGATGCGCATCGTGAACGAAGGCCGGTCCATCGATGCTCAAACCGAGATGGGCGTCCCAGCGGTTGAAAAATTCGCACCAGGCTTCGTTGATCAGCGTGCCGTTGCTTTGGAAGGTGTGGACAGGTTTGATGCCAGCCGGCGCCGCCTCCCGGATGAGCGCAAACGCCTCCTCATACCAGGTAATCGGAACGGCCAGCGGCTCGCCGGCGTGCCAGACAAAGGTGACTTCCTCCGCCACGAGGTCGGAGGAAAAAATCTCCGCCACAGCCCGCTGTAAAGTCTCCGGGCTCATCCGATGGGTCTGCGTGCGGTCGGGCAGATAGCAATAATCGCAGTTGATATTGCAAAACGGCGAAGGTTGCAGGACGACCAATCGCAACCATGATTCGTCTTCCCTGGGAGCAGACATCAGAACCTCTCAGAAACCTTGAGATGAATTAAATTGTCGTTACGGCACTCTGTTGCCGTGCGGGAGGAAACGCCCCAACGGAGTGGGGCGACTACAGTGGAAGAGTTCACGAAACGCTCCAGGCGGATGCCCGCCGGGAATGGACGGGGCTACCAGTTATGCCAGTTGCCCCAGCCGCCACCGTTGCGCCAGCCGTTATGCCAATTGTGCCAGCCGCCATTGCCCCAGGCATTGCGCCACCATAACAGGTCGGCTCCATCCGCAGTCGGACCATTTCCGGTGCGAATACCGGTGGTGGGATTCTCGCGGACCTGATCGCGCAGCTTTTGGATGCGGGTGTCGAGCGCGTCCGTGGTCTCGGGCGGAACCTGGGCGGCGGAACTCGTCTGGGCCGCCGCGATGGCGAGGGCTCCACCCAAGAGCAGGGCCCTGAGGCGGTCAGTCAGTTTCGCGTTGGATGAGTTTTGCGGTTTGCTGTTCATGGTTATTCTCCTTTGATGAGCTGGCCGGCCGCTTTCTGAGCGGCCTCGGTTTCATATTTGAGGTAGGCGTCGTGCAGTTTGTGGTCGAAGAGGAACCCGTTGCCGTCGCCCGTGGTGGTGTTCACATCAAAAAGTGCCCCGTTTTTCTTGCCGATCCAGATGGTTGATGGCCCGGAATCATCGGAGTCCTGTCCAGCACCGAAGGCGAAAGCGAAAATGCTTTTAAGATTCAGGGTATCCTGTCCGTCGTTGGTGTGAAAGGCCACGCCGTAAAGTTTGCCCTCGTAGTAATAGTAAAGAACCGTTTCCAGCAGCGCCGGTCCGATCATCAGCTTTTCATCCTTCTTTTTGTAAATTTTCAACGGACCGCGATCTTGCTCGACCACCAGATCCTTCGCGGCGGAAAAATCGGAATTGAAGGCGAGGCCGCCGTAACCTTTTACCGCGTCAAGCTGGGCGAAATTGGTGGGGGAATCCTCTTTTGACGGCGGCTGCGCGGGATCTTTTTTGGCATCCTGCGCAAAGGCGACTGATGCGAAACACCCTGTCGCCAAGATGGACAGGCTCAATAA
>Ga0105049_10006415_pt1 | contig 13686 bp, 12 predicted proteins | sample MAT06_FD_78087 | JGI IMG/M metagenome (GOLD analysis project Ga0105049, IMG submission 78087) | Freshwater microbial communities from Lake Fryxell liftoff mats and glacier meltwater in Antarctica - MAT-06 | ecosystem: Environmental > Aquatic > Freshwater > Ice > Liftoff microbial mat | place...
GATCTGTGCGTGCGCGCGGATGACCATCCGGCACCGCTGGACGAGGTGGGGCGGCTGTTGGCGCTGTGGCGGCGGGACCGGGAACCGGGGCTGGCGAGCGCGCCGCGCAAGGCCGATCCGGCGGGGGCGATCGACCTCGACGTGATTGATGCGCGGTTCATCGCGGCGGGGATGGCGTTGCGGGTTCGGCGCTAGGCGCGGCGGTTCGGCTGGTGCATGATTGGGGAAATAATCGAGGGGAATGCGTCATGGTTGTCACCGCCAAGGATCTGGTTGCCGCCGCCAATGCCGTGGTGCCGCGCGTCTCGGTGGATGAGGCCAAGGCGCTGATTGCCCAGGGGGCGCTGGTGGTGGATGTGCGCGATGGCACCGAGGTGCTGGCCAGCGGCAAGGTGAAGGGTGCCGTGCATGCCCAGCGCGGGCTGATCGAGTTCAAGGCCGATGCGGAGATGCCGAGCCATGATCCGGAGTTTCGCAAGGATCGCACGGTGATTGTGTATTGCGCTTCGGGCGGGCGGTCGGCGCTGGCGGGCAAGACGCTGAAGGACATGGGGTACACCGACGTGCGCAACCTCGGCGGGTTCAAGGGCTGGGTGGACGCGGGGGGCGAGGTCGAGAAAACCTGACCGATTACTAAGGTAAGGCAAGGCCAGGGCTCTGCCCTGGACCCGCCAAAGGCCGGCGGCCTTTGGAAACCATTTTATTTCAATGGTGTGAGGTCCAGTGGCTCGGCCCGTCGCGCGAAGGCGCGCTCGGGACCTGTTGGGGTTTGGGGCGACGCGCCATTCTTGCTCGTTATGGTCGTTTTTTGCGAAGATACGGTCTCAGGCTTCCAGCGACTCGCGCAGCATTTCCAGTTCCAACCAGCGTTCTTCGGCGGTTGCGAGATCGGTGGCGGCTTTGGCGAGGGCGTCGGTGGCGGTGCGGAAGGTGGTGGGGTCGCGGCGGTAGAGGTTGGGGTCGGCCAGTTTGGTTTGCAACCTTGCCATGTCGGCGTGGAGTTTTTCCATTTGGCCGGGCAATTGCTGGAGCGCGTGTTTGTCTTTGAAGCTGAGTTTGCGCGCCGGGGTTGCGGCTGACGGGGCGGTGGCTTGGGCTTTTGGTTTTGCGGCGTCGCGCGGCTGGGTTTGGCCGATCGGGAGCCAGGGGGGGGCGCCGCGTTGGGCGAGCATGTCGCTCCATCCGCCGGCGTAGTCTTGCCAGGTGCCGTCGCCTTCGGCGAGCAGGACGTTGGTGCAGACGCGGTCGATGAAGTCGCGGTCGTGGCTGACCAGCAGGACGGTGCCGGGGTAGTCGGCCAGGAGTTCCTGCAGCAGTTCCAGGGTTTCGAGGTCGAGGTCGTTGGTGGGCTCGTCGAGCACCAGCAGGTTGCCGGGCTTGGCCAGGGCGACGGCCAGCGCGAGGCGGCCGCGTTCGCCACCCGAGAGTACGCCGACCGGGGTGCGGGCCTGTTCGGGCGGGAACAGGAAGTCCTTCATGAAGCCGATGACGTGGCGGGCCTGGCCGTTGACGATGACCTGGTCGCCGCCGCGGCGGCCGTTGGCGCCGGTGAGGGTGTCGGCGAGGGTGGCGGTGGGGTCGAGGCTGTCGCGCCGTTGGTCCAGCGTGACCATTTGCAGGGCCGCGCCGAGTTTCACGGTGCCTGAATCGGGTGCGAGTGCCCCGGTGAGCAGGCCCAGCAGGGTGGTCTTGCCGGCGCCGTTGGGGCCGATGATGCCGACGCGGTCGCCGCGCAGGACGCGGGTGGTGAGGCCGCGCACGATTGGGCGCTCGGCGTAGGATTTGTCCACAGCGTCGGCGACGATCACCATGCGGCCGGAGACGTCACCCTCGGTGGCGGTGAGTTTCGGGCCGCCGGCGGGGCCGCGGAGTTGTTTGGTTTTTGCGCGCAGGTCGTGCAGGTCGCCGAGGCGGCGGACGTTGCGCTTGCGCCGGGCGGTGACGCCGTAGCGCAGCCAGTCTTCCTCCATGACCAGCTTGCGGTCGAGTTTGTGGCGCTCGCGGGCTTCCTGTTCCAGCGTGTCGTCGCGCCAGGGCTCGAAATGGGCGAAGCCGCGGTCGAGCCGGCGGGTGGCCCCGCGGTCGAGCCAGACGATGCCGCGCGAGAGCGATTCCAACAGGCGGCGGTCGTGGCTGATGAGCACCATGGCGGAGCGGAGGGACGCCAACTCGGCTTCGAGCCAGGCGATGGCGGGCAGGTCGAGGTGGTTGGTGGGCTCGTCGAGCAGCAGGATGTCGGGCGATGGGGCGAGCACGCGGGCGAGTGCGGCGCGGCGGGCTTCGCCGCCGGAGAGGCGGGAGGGGTGTTCGGCGCCGGTGAGGCCGAGGGCTTCGAGCAGGGTGCGGGCGCGGTGCGGGTCGTCGCCCGGGCCGAGGCCGGCCTGGACGTAGGCGAGGGTGCTGTCGAAGCCGTCGAGGTCGGGCTCCTGCGGCAGATAACGGACGGTGGCGCCGGGCTGGACGAAGCGGGTGCCGGAATCGGGCGCGATCAGTCCGGCGGCGACCTTCAGCAGGGTGGATTTGCCCGAGCCGTTGCGGCCGACCAGGCAGAGCCGGTCGCCGGGGGAGACCGCGATTTCGGCCCCGCGCAACAGCGGGGCGGTGCCCAAGGTGAGGGAAATGTCGGACAGGAAGAGGATGGGGGGCGGCATGGAGCGGCTTCTAGCATGACCCGCGCCGCATGCCGCGCACGAGACGGCTTGCGCGTGCGCGCAATGCGCGGCAGGTTTGCGTTACAGTCGTGTCATGTCGCTGGCGCGCCTAGGGTGGCCGATGGATTTAACGGGCCGCCAAGGAGTTCCGCCTTAACCGGCAGATGGTCTGCCCGCATCCAGGAGATTTCCCATGCTGACGCGTCGCACCACCTTCAAGGCTGCCGCCGGGATTGCGGCCGCCGCGAGCTTTGGCGTGAGCCAGAGCGCCCATGCCGCCGACAAGGTTATCAAGATCGGCCTGAACCTGTCCTACACCGGCGCGGATGCACTGGGCGCCCAGCGCATTGCCAACGGGGCGCAGATGGCGTTCGACGATGCCAATCGCAAGAAGACTGTGAAGGGCTACGTCTTCCAGATCGAGAAGTTCGACGACGCCACCGCCACCGCCGGCCAGTATGACCCGGCGCAGGGTGCGACCAATGCGCGCAAGATGGTTTCCGACCGCGCGATTTTGGCCGCCATCGGCCCGATGATGTCGGGCGTGGGCAAGGCGATGGCGCCGATCCTGTCGGCCGGCAACCTGGCGATCATTTCGCCGTCGGCGACCAACCCCGACATCACCGACCCCAAGTTCGCCAGCCAGTTCCGCCCGGGCGGCAAGGCGGTGTTTTTCCGCACCGTCACGACGGATGCCTTCCAGGGCCCGAACATGGCGAACTACTACGCCGACGTGCTGAAGGTGAAGACGCTGTATGTGCTGGACGACAGCGGCGCCTTTGGCGTGGGCATCGCCGACACCTTCGAGGCGCAGGCCAAGAAGAAAGGCATCAACGTTGTGGGCCGCGACCGGCTGGACCCGAAGGCGGCCGACTACGCGGCGGTGCTGACCAAGATCAAGTCGTTGAACGTGCAGGCGATCTACTACGGCGGCGTGACGCTGGCCGGGGTGAAGCTGGCCAAGCAGGCCTATGAGATCATCCCCAACGTGATCAAGGGCGGTGGCGACGGCATCTGGGGCACCGACTTCCTGACCGCCGGTGGCTTCCCGGCCGTGGATGGCTGGTATGCCACGCAGGCGAGCCCCGAGCTGGTCGGCGACCCCGCCCTGGCCGGCTGGAACAAGCTGTATGTCGACCGCTTCAAGAGCCAGCCGGACAACTACACGATCACTGCCCACAGTGCCGCCGAGGCGATCATCGAGGCGGCGCGCGTGGTGGCGGCCACCGGCAAGCCGGTGACCCGCGACGCGATCCGCGACGCGCTGCAGAGCGTGAAGGTGAAGACCATCCAGGGCATCGTTGAGTTCGATGCCAACGGCGACATCAGGAGCAAGGTCGTCAGCGTCTATCAGATCAAGAAGGACGCCTCGAAGGGCCTCGATGATCCGTCGGCGCAATACAAGTACATCGCTGTCGCGCCTGAGTCGTGAGCGGCAACGGCGTTTTTCGCTGCTGACGTTCTGATACGAGCCCGCCCCGGCGGCCGTTGGCCGGGGCGGGTTGCCGTCTATTTTGTCGTGCGTTCGACACCCGGGTTCGGGCTGGCGGATGCGTTGCTTGTGCCGGAGACCCGAGTTCGATGACCTTCTACGATTTGCTGCTGCAGCAGGTGATCAACGGCCTGAGCCTGGGTGCTATGTATGCGCTGCTCGCGCTGGGGTTCACCCTGGTCTACGGCATTCTCGAACTGATCAATTTTTCCCATTTCAACGTGTTCATGGTGGGCAGCTTCGTCGGGCTGTTCCTGTTGGAGAGCATGGGTGTTTCGGGCCAGTTGACGGTGATGAGCGGGTGGCCGCTGGTCAGTGTGCTGCTGGTGGCGTTTGTCGGCACGATGCTGTTCTGCGGCGGGTTGGGGGCGGGGATAGAACGGGTGCTGCTGCGACCGCTGCGCGGCGTGCGCGGGCCGGCGCCGATGATCACCACCATCGGGATTTCATACATCCTGTTCAATCTCGTGATCCTGACGCAGGGGGCTGATTCCAAGAATTTCCCCAATCCGCTGCCGCCGGTGGTGTGGCACTTGGGTGGGGCGGAGCTGAAATTGCGCGAGGTGCTGATCTGGGGGGTGGCGCTGCTGCTGATGGGCGGGCTGACCTATTTCGCCGGCTATACCAAGATGGGCAAGGCGATGCGCGCCACCGCGCAGGACGCCGAGGCGGCGCGCATGATGGGGGTGGATGTTGACCGGGTGATAGCGACCGCGTTCTTCCTGGGCGGCGCGATGGCCGGGGCGTGCGGGCTTATCTTCGGGCTGTACTACAATTTCACCAGCTTCATCATCGGCTTCAAGACCGGGTTGTTTGCGTTCACCGCCGCCGTGCTGGGCGGCATCGGCAACGTGCCGGGGGCGATGATCGGGGGCATCCTGATCGGGCTGATCGAGGCGCTGTCGGGGGCCTATATCGCGTCCGCATGGTCGGATGTGATCGTGTTCTCGATCCTGGTGCTGGTGTTGGTGTTCATGCCCTCCGGCCTGTTGGGCCGCGTCGCCCCGAACAAGTCGTAGGGGAGGGCGCGTGATGATTGCCGCCACCAAGGCCGCCCTGGCCCGCCCGTTTGCCGGGATGACGCCGCTCCAGCGCCAATCGCTGAGCATCTGGGTGATTGCGGCGCTGCTGATCCTGTTTCCGTTCGTGCATGACAACGATGCCAACATCGATGCCATGGCCAATGCCGGCACGCTGGTGGCGCTGGCGCTGGGGCTGAACATCGTGGTTGGCTTCGCCGGCCTGCTCGACCTTGGCTATGCCGCGTTCTTTGCGCTGGGCGCGTATTACTACGGCATCTTCACCGCGTTCCAGATCATGCCGCCGTGGAGCGAGTTCTGGGAACCGTTTGCCTATGTCGGCCTGGTTGAGAAGATGAACCGTGGCGGGCCCGACCTGGTGCACTTCACCCTCAGCTTTTGGCTGGCGCTGCCGACGGCGGCGATATTCACGGCGGTATTCGGCGTGCTGTTCGGCGCGCCGACGTTGCGGTTGCGCGGCGACTACCTGGCCATTGTGACCTTGGGCTTCGGCGAGATCGTGCCGATTGTGGTGCGCAACATGGATAAGGTGACCGGGGGGGCCGCCGGGCTGAACGGGGTGCAGGCTCCGCGCCTGTTCGGCTGGTCGTTCGGGGTTGCCGCCTGGCCATACTATTACGTGGTGCTGGCGCTGGTGGCGTTGCTGATCTTTGTGTCGCTGCGGTTGCGTGACAGCCGAGTGGGCCGGGCGTGGCGGGCGCTGCGCGAGGACCAGACGGCGGCCAGCGCAATGGGCGTGAACCTGGTGAACTACAAGCTGCTGGCATTCGCCATCGGCGCTGCCTTTGCCGGCACGACTGGCGTGGTGTTCATCGCCAAGTTGCAGACCGCAACGCCCGATATGTTCAACTTCAACGTCTCGGCCATGCTGCTGGTGATGGTGGTGCTGGGCGGCATGGGCAGCGTGTGGGGGGTGGTGCTGGGCGCGTTCCTGTTACAGATCATGCAGACATGGTTCCTGCCGGAACTGTCGTGGCTGCTGCGGCAGATCGGGGCCGGGGTGGGTTGGGACTGGTTGGCGCGCATTGAGCTGGTGGAGGCGATCCAGCTGATTTTCGGCTGTATCCTGGTGTTCATGATGCTGTTCCGCCGCGAGGGGTTGATCCCGGCGGTGAAGCGCCAGGCGGCGCTGGATATCAACCAGCAGGCCGCCCAGGTGCAGCGCGGCGGATTTGTCGGGCTCGACCGGATCGGCAAATGGAACCCCGGCACCGGCAATGCGCTGGAGGTGAAGGGCATCACGGTGCGCTTCGGCGGGCTGGTGGCGCTGAACGGGGTTGACCTGGTGGTGCCGGCGGGCGGCGTGGTGGCGGTGATCGGGCCGAACGGTTCGGGCAAGTCGACGCTGTTCAATGTGATCACCGGGCTGGTGGAGGCCGACAGCGGGACGATCAAGTTTGAAGGGGTGGAGTTGCTGGGGCTGCGGCCCGACCAGATTCTGCAGAAGGGGGTGGCGCGCACCTTCCAGAATATCCGGCTTTTCCCCAACCTGACGGTGCTGGAGAACGTGCTGATCGGCGAGCATGCGCGCTTGAATACCGGGCCGATCGGCGCCGTGGTGCGCCCGGCGCGGGTGCGCGCCGAGGAGGAGGGGGCGCTGAAATGGGCGACCGACATTCTCGCTTTGTTCGGCAACCGGCTGGCGCCGCGGGCGGGGCAGATCGTCAGCAACCTGTCTTATGCCAATCGCCGGCGCGTGGAGATTGCCCGCGCACTCGCCTCGCGCCCGCGCATTCTGTTGCTCGACGAGCCAACCGCCGGCATGAACCCGGCCGAGACGCTGGAACTGGCCGAGCAGATCAAGAGCCTGCACGATCTCGGCCTGACGATCCTGTTGATCGAGCACAAGCTGGATGTGGTGACCCGGCTGGCGCAGAACGTGGTGGTGCTGGACCACGGCGACAAGATCGCCGAGGGGCGCCCCGACGAGGTGCGGCGCAACGAGGAGGTGCTGCGCGCCTATCTCGGCCGGGCCGCCACCGCGGCTGCGGCCAAGGAGAAGACCAATGTCTGACGGGTCGGTGCTGTTGGAGTTCAAGGGCGTCGATACGTATTACGGCGATCTGCATGTGCTCAAGAATGTCGATTATTCCATCGGGCGCGGCGAGATCGTCTGCCTGCTGGGCGGCAATGCCTCGGGCAAGTCGACCACGATGAAGACGATCATGGGCGTGGTGCGGCCGCAGAACGGGCAGGTGCTGTTCGACGGGCAGGAGATCTCGAACCTTTCCACCAGCGAAAGGGTGAAGCGCGGCATCGCGCCGGTGCTGGAGGCGCGGCGGCTGTTTCCACGCATGTCGGTGTATGAGAACCTTGAGATCGGCGCTTACACGCGCAAGAAAGGTGCGGAGTTCGACGCGGATCTGGAGCGGGTTTACGGCCTGTTCCCGCGGGTGAAGGAACGGCGCAGCCAGATTGCCGGCACGCTGTCGGGCGGAGAGCAGCAGATGGTGGCGATCGGGCGGGCGTTGATGGCGCGGCCGCGGCTGATCTGCATGGATGAGCCGTCGATGGGGCTGTCGCCGTTGTTCGTGGAACAGGTTTTCGACATCATCCAGACGATCAACAAGCAGGGCGTGACCATCTTCATGGTGGAACAGAATGCCGCGATGGCGTTGTCGATCGCACATCGGGCATATGTGCTGCAGACCGGCGTGGTGGTGCTGTCGGGGACGGCGGCGGAGATGCAGCAGAACGAGATGATCAAGCAGGCGTATCTGGGCGAGATGCAGGTGGAGACGGCGGGCTGAACGGATTTGTGACCCTGCGGCTGTTGGGTGCTGAGCGGCGCATCGTCGGCGGACGGTTCGACGATTTTACCCCGCCCGGCATCGGCGTGTGCCTGGAGGTACGGTCGCACATGGCCGAGCTGGCCGATGTGCTGATGGATGTGCCGGATTTTGCTCCTCCGAGCCAAATGCAGCTGTGCCGCGGGCTGGTGCGCACGCTGGAACTGATGCGCGATGCGCCGGATTTGCCGGTGTATGTTGGCTGTGCCGCCGGGCTGGGGCGCACCGGCACCTTCATCGCGGCATTGGCGCGCCTGGCGGGGATCGACGACGCGGTGGCCTGGACGCGCTTGCACTATGACCGCCGCGCGGTGGAGACGTCGGGGCAGGAGGCGGCCGTGGCGGCGCTTGACGTGGCGGCGGTCTGGGCTGCCTATGCGGCAAAATCGTGACGCCGTGCGCGCCTGTTGAACGGGCGCGGCAGCCTGCCCGGAGGTTCGTTGCATGCGCCTTTCCCGCCGCCTTGCCTTGGCCATGGGTGCCACAGTGCTTGCCGCACCCGCGCGGGCGGCGGGGCCGATCCGGCTTGGGCTGTTGCGCACCGCCTCGCCGGCGCCGCTGTACATTGCCCAGCAGCGCGGGTTTTTTCGCGATGCCGGGGTGGAGGTGGCGTTCCGCTTTTTCGATGCGGCCCAGCCGATCGCGGCCGCCGCGGTATCCGGCGACACCGACATGGGCATCACCGCGCTGACCGGCGGGTTCTTCGCGCTGGCCGGCCGCGGTGAGCTGGTGGTGATCGGTGGCGGGTTGCACGAGCAAAAGGGAGTGCGACTGACCGCCGTTCTGGTGTCGAAGAAAGCCTATGAGGCGGGGCTGACCTCGCTGGGCAAGCTGGCGGGCAGCAGCTTCGGCATCACCCAGTATGGCTCCAGCTTCCATTACATGATCGGGCGGCTGGCGGAATTGCAGGGGTTCGAGCTGAAGGGCATGACGCTGCGGCCGTTGCAGACGGTGCAGAATATGGTGGCCGCGGTGCGCACCGGGCAGGTGGATGCGACGATGGCGATCGCCTCGATGGCGACCCCGGCGGCGGCGAGTGGCGAGGCGGTGATCCTGGGGTGGATGGGCGACCTGTTGCCGTATCAGATCACCGCGCTGTTTGCGTCCAAGGCGATGGTCGGGGGGCGGGCCGATGACCTGCACAAGTTCTGCGCGGCCTATCAGCGCGGCATTGCGGCCTATCGCACGGCGTTCCTGGGCGTGGATGCAGCCGGTGCGGCGCAGTATGGGCCGGCGACCGATGCCGCAATCGCGGATATCACCAAGTATGTGTTCATCGGCGACCCGTTGGCCGGGGACAAGATCAAGGCCGGGTTGGGGTGGTACGACGAGGGTGGGGCACTGAACGTGGCCGATGTGCGCAACCAACTCGCCTGGTTCAGCGCGCAGGGCATGGTGAAGGGCGAGGTCGATGCCGGCGCGATCATCGACACTAGGTTCCTGCCGACGCGGTGACGGTGCGCGGCGTGACCGCGGCCGGCGTGACAGCCGTCGGTCTGCGCGCGGAGGGGATCGGGCATCGGTTCGGCGCGTTGGAGGTGCTCGACGGGATCGACCTGGAGGTGACGCCCGGTGAGGTGACGGTGCTGCTGGGCCCGTCGGGGTGCGGCAAGTCGACGCTGCTGGCAATCCTGGGCGGGTTGCTGGCGCCGGCGCGCGGCAGGGTGGTGATGACCGGTACGCCGCCGGCCGACAGCCTCAACCCGCTGACCTACGTGTTCCAGGATTTTGCGCTGCTGCCGTGGCGGCGCGTGGCGGGCAATGTGGCGCTGGTGCTGGAGGGGCGAATGGGGCGCGCGGCGCGGGCGGCGCGGGTGGCCGAGGTGCTGGCGCTGACCGGGTTGTCGGAGTTTGCCGGCGCCTGGCCGCGCCAGTTGTCGGGCGGGATGCGCCAGCGGCTGGGCATTGCGCGCGCGCTGGCGGTGCGCCCGGCGGTGCTGCTGATGGACGAGCCGCTATCGGCCTTGGATACGCCGACCCGGTTGCTGTTGCAGGACGAGTTCTCCCGGGTGATCGCGCATGCCGGGGTGAGTTGCGTCTATGTCACGCACAATCTTTCCGAGGCGGTGCGGATGGGACACAGCGTGGTGGTGCTGTCGCGTAGGCCCGGGCGGATTGCAGCACGGCTGCGGCTGGATTCGCCGCTGGAGGGCCGCGATCCCGAGGACCCGGCACTGCGCGCGGCGGAGGCGCAGCTTTGGGCGTTGATCCGCGATGATGCCGCGGCGGCGGCGCGGGAGATGGCGGGTGGCTGAGCGCCCGTTGCGCGCCGTGGCATTTCGTGGCGGTGGGTTTGCGCCACGGGCGGTGCCGTTTGCCGGGGCGGCAACGCTGGTTGGGTTGTTGGCGCTGTGGCAGGCCGGCGCGGAGTATGGCCTGATTGCCAGCCGCTTCCTGCCGCCGCCGTTGGCGATCGGGCGGGCGCTGTGGGGGTTGGCGGCGAGCGGCGAGTTGTGGGCGCATCTGGCAGCCTCGCTGCGGCGGTTCGCGCTGGGCTGGGCAAGCGGCACGGCGGCGGGGTTGGTGGTGGGGTTTGCGGTGGGGCTGTTCACCCTGGCGCGCACGCCCGGCATGGCGGTGGTTTCGGCCCTGTTCCCGATACCCAAGATTGCGCTGGTGCCGCTGTTCATCATCTGGTTCGGCATCGGCGAGGGCAGCAAGGTGGTGACGCTGGCATTCGGGGTGTTCTTCCCCACCGTGATCAACACCGTGGCCGGGGTGGATGGGGTGTCGCGCAACCTGATCCGGATGGGCCAGTCGTTCGGGCTGTCGTGGGGGGCGATCGTGGCCAAGATCGTGCTGCCGGGGGCGCTGCCGGTGATCCTGTCGGGGTTTCGCATCACCACCTCGACGGCGATCATCCTGCTGGTGGCAGCCGAGATGATCGGGGCGGACAAGGGCATCGGCAGCTTCGTGCTACAGGCCGGCAACCTGTATGACACCGAGGGGCTGATGGCGGGGATCGTGATGCTCAGCGTGCTGGGGCTGTCGGTGGCCTGGGTTCTGGGGCGGCTGGAGCGCGTGTTGCTGGCGTGGCGGTAGGGGCGGGTTCGCGGCAGCGTGAGAAATCCTCGAACGCGCCGGGCAGCACGCGGCCGGTGCGTTCCGCGCCGCACAGATCGGGCCGCACATCGCCGGTGGTGATGGTGTTGGGCCGGTTGCGCCAGCGCAGGTCGAGCCGTGCCGCGTCGCGGAACATTGCGTGCACCGGGTGCAGGCCGACGAACAGGCCGAGCAGGTTCGTGGTTTCGTTGTCGCGCGCCCGCACCACGGCGTTGTCGCGGATTTGCAGGGGGCCGTCGACGAGGTTACCCACCACCTCGGCGGTTGAGTCGGCGAAGCGGATGCCGATGCCCGCGGTGTCGAGCACGGTGTTGTGCGCGATCACCGAGCGGTGGCCCTTGTTCACATAGATGCCGACATCGTTACAGAACGCAATAAAGTTGTCGCGGATGACGCCAGCGCTTTGTTCGTTGCCGGAGCGGCCGAGGTCGCGCTTGATCGCGTCGGGGAAGCTGCCGCCGCCGCCGATCGATAGGCCGATATTGGGGCTGTAGCTGCGCCGCCGCAGCTTCCATTCGCACAGCACCATGTTGCGTTCCATCACGTTGCCCTCGCCGGAGCCCTTGATGAAGGCGCCGTAGGTGGCGGAGCCGACGCCCTGGCGCTGGATATCGGCGATGAAGTTGCCGGCGATACGCCAGTTGGAGGCGGCGACGAGATCGATGGGCGTGATCGGGTTGCGGGTGTTGCGCGGCTCGGCGTTGATGAAGGTGTTGCCCTCGATGCGGCCATTGTCGGGGAACAGGCCGTCTTCGCCGTTGATCTTGATGTGGGCGTTGAGGTCTTCGAAGCGGTTGTTGCGGATCACCGCATTGCTACCAGCGCCGACGACATGGACTGCGTGTTCGCAGTCGCTGTGGCCGCCGCAGACGCCGCGCAGGATCAGGTTCTCGATGGTCCAGTAGGGGGCCGAAATCTTGAACGCCTCGACCACCGAGGAGAGGATGGTCACGTCGCCCAGGCGTTCGGCGCGCAAGGTGATCGGTGCGGCGGCCGTGCCGGGGCGGTTGAGCGCCAGGCCGCGCCCGTCGATGCGCCAGGTGCCGGGCACAAGCTGGATCACCTGGCCGGGGGTTGCCTGGGCGAGTGCGGCGGCAAGCTGGGCGGGGTTGAGCACCAACCGCGCCGCCGTGGGTGGGGTGCCGGAGCGGGCGGCGGCGGCGCCGATGCTGGGGGGGATGACCGGTTCGTCTGGCCGCGGCAGGCGATCCATGCGCAGGAGGGTGCGCGCCACGAGGTCGCCCACCTGGACGAACAGGCTGTTGTTGCCCTGGGCGCGCCGTTCGATATAGGGCGCCCATTCGCGCGGCGAGCGGCCCTGGTCGTCGAGAAACCAGCCGATCGCGACCAACCCGGCGATGCCGGTGAGCAGCGCCAGAACCCCAAGGACGATCAGCCGGCGCCGCAGCCGCGAGGGTGGGCGGCGGACGGGGTGGCGACGACGTTGGGCGATGACGCCGGTGCCCTGTGCCACGTCAGCCAGCGAGGGCCGGACCGGCTTCTCGGCTGGGTGCGGCGGGTGGGCCACCCGGCTAGCCGGCGCGCGGCTGGTTGATGCCGGCCAGCGCGGACAGCATCGCCGCGGTGACTTCCTTGGTGGTGGCACGGCCGCCGAGGTCGGGGGTCAGCACGCCGGCGGCACAGACCTGTTCGATGGCGGTCATCAGGGCCGCGGCCGCTGCGCGCTCGCCTAGGTGATCCAGCATCATGCTGGCGGTCCAGAAGCTGGCGACCGGGTTGGCGATGCCGCGGCCCGTGATGTCGAAGGCGCTGCCGTGGATCGGCTCGAACATCGAGGGGTAGCGGCGCTGCGGGTCGACGTTGCCGGTGGGGGCGATGCCGAGCGAGCCGGCCAGGGCGGCGGCGAGGTCCGACAGGATGTCGGCGTGCAGGTTGGTGGCCACCACGGTGTCGATCGATTGTGGCTTGCGGACCATGCGCATGGTCATGGCGTCGACCAGTTCCTTGTCCCAGGTGACGTCGGGGTAGTCGGCGGCGACTTCAAGCGCGATTTCGTCCCACATCACCAGGCCGAAGCGCTGGGCGTTGGATTTGGTGACGATGGTGATGTGGCGGCGTGGGCGGGCGCGGGCGCAGTCGAAGGCGAAGCGCATGATGCGTTCGACGCCGACGCGGGTGAAGATGGCGACTTCGGTGGCGACCTCCTCGGGCATTCCCTTGTGGGTGCGTCCGCCATTGCCGGCGTATTCGCCCTCGGAGTTTTCCCGGATGATCAGCCAGTCGAGGTCGCCGGGGCCGATGTCGCGCAGTGGGGAGGTGACGCCGGGGAAGATGCGGGTGGGGCGGACATTGGCGTATTGGTCGAAGCCCTGGCAGATCGGCAGGCGCAGGCCCCACAGCGAGATATGGTCGGGCACGTCCCGGGCGCCGACGGCCCCGAAATAGATCGCGTCATGTTGCTTGAGCTGGTCGAGGCCGTCGGGCGGCATGAAGGCGCCGGTGGCCTTGTAGCGGTCCGAGCCCCAGTCGAGCCGGGTGATGTCGAGGCGGAAATCACCCATGCGGGTGGCCAGCGCGTCGAGCACTTCCAGCCCGGCTTCGATCACGTCCGGGCCGATGCCGTCGGCGGGGATGGAGGCGATTTTGTGGCGGCGCATGGGGCGGTCCTCGGCTGGCTGGGCACAGAGTGA
>Ga0105049_10006416_pt1 | contig 13685 bp, 7 predicted proteins | sample MAT06_FD_78087 | JGI IMG/M metagenome (GOLD analysis project Ga0105049, IMG submission 78087) | Freshwater microbial communities from Lake Fryxell liftoff mats and glacier meltwater in Antarctica - MAT-06 | ecosystem: Environmental > Aquatic > Freshwater > Ice > Liftoff microbial mat | place...
CCCTGGAGAGGTTCTGGCGGGGAGTGCTCTGCACTCTAGTCAAGACTCTGTGAATGGGGAATCTCCTGCTATACGCGAAGCGTTAGCGGGATGAGCGTCAACAGAATGCAATAGGAACGCCTTGTCAACTACACCTTAAAATCCATCGAGGTAGAGCTATAGCCGCAGCCATGATCCATAGGACATTTATTTGTCATTCCTGTGCAGGCGGGAATCCATCTTGAGAGTCGTGCAACCCATGGATTCCCGTTTCCTCAGTAGACGTAGAGATTGACGGCCAAGGTGAGCAAGAAGGTGAGTTGCCCTGCGAGGAGGAAAAGATAGGCGATCGCCCGTCCTCGAAACACTGAGAATAGCAGTGCAATATTTTTTACATCGACCATGGGGCCAAAGACGAGAAAGGCCAGCAAAGACCCCGTAGTGAAGGTGGAAGCAAAGGCGAGGGCAAAGAAAGAATCGACGGTGGAGCAGATAGAGACAATCCAGGCGAGCGTCATCATGGCCAGGATGGAGGTAATTTGCCCTTGCCCAAGACTCAAAATGGCTTCACGGGGGATGAAAACTTGCACGGTAGAAGCGATCGCCGTTCCTAAAATCAAAATGCCGCCCAGTTCCCGCAGTTCTTGCACCATGTTATCCAGCATCATCTGGAAGCGATCGCGCAGGGGTTTAGAGAGTATGGGGTTGGCAACGAGGGCGAGGGCGGTACTGGGGTCTTCTAGGCGGGTGGCGTTGCTAGACCCCAGCAAGAAGGTGCCCGATTGTAGGAGGGGCGAGACGTTAGCATCCGCTGATCGCTGCAGACGCTTGGGGTTGGGTACGGCGCGGGCAACATCGGCCTGTAGCAGAGGCCGCAGATCAGCCTGGCTACTAAAGACCCAACCGATCAGAGTGGCGATGATGAGGGTAAACACGATGCGGAGCACCACCACTTCAGGCTGATCCCGAAAGGCCGTCCAGGTTGCCCAAAAAACGATGGGGTTAATGGTAGGAGCGGCCAGCAAAAAGCCAATGGCCATCGATGCGGGTGCTCCTTGGATGATGAGCCGTCGTGCCACCGGAACGTTGCCACATTCGCACACCGGAAACAGGCAACCGATGAAGCTTCCAGCCAAAGCGGCGAGAAAGGGGTTTTTGGGAACAGCCGCAATGAGTTTGCGCTCATCGACAAACAATAACAGGGCACTCGAAAAAAACACCCCCAACAACAAAAACGGTATCGCTTCAACCAATAGGCTGAAGAAGAGGGTGAGACCACTATTTAATCGATCCATTCGATCGCACCAAGACGGAACAAGACGCTGAAAATCATTAGACTATCCTAACGGACGGTGATCCCCATGGCGATGTTTATCCACTGACCCGATCCATCAGCCCCATCTATGAGCCAGATTTAGTCGGATGGGAGGATGAGTGAGGAGCTATCAGCCAGGGTAACGCCAGCCCTCTGAGTCTACCGTCTACTCTATCCTGAGTCCGGACGGTGACACGAGACATCGCCATCACGATGAAGCTTAGGGCATTCCGGCGTCATTCCCATAAAACCGGGAATCCATTGATCCCACGGTCGTTGTAGGGTTTGAAATAGTCGATGTCGAGCATGATGGCCAGGGGTTGCTGCTGGCGTTGGCAGCGGCTCCATTCTTGCTCAAGGGTTTCTTGTCATTGGCGGCGGTTGGCCAGTTGCGTGAAGCTGTCGATGTTTGAGAGTTGCCGCAGTTGGTCGTTGAGGCGCTGGAGTTCGAGTTCTATCTGCTTGCGGACGGTGATTTCGTGAGCCACAAAGAGAACGCGATCGCCCTCCATGGGCAAGCATTTCACGTCGCGCACTTACAAACTGAGCTTCAAGTCGCTCAAACTACTGATGTCATGCTGACAGCGGTAGACGAAGACTTCGCTGAAGTGAGCCTACATGGACGTTGGATCGCTGAAAGCCCATTAGCCCATGAAGGCGTCTTCATTGTGGCTTTGCCTAACCGCTTGGAGTACTTTGTCTACACATTGTGGCAAGCGACCCAATCGCAAGCCATCTCCTTGTATTAGGCACAGTATTAGCCACAAAGCTAAAGCAAAACCATGGGTAAGGGGCATCGCCCCTTGCCGTACTACTTCGCGAGGATTACTTCGCGAGGATAGACAAACGGGATCGAGCATTGTGGTGCATGGTTTGTTTTTAGGGAGGGCGATCGCCCTAACCGTTCACCGAATATTTTATGAACTGATTAACCATCAGAATACGGCGCTATTACCATAGACACCATTAGCGACTCATGCCGTGGGGCTTTTACGATTTAGAGATGTGTAATCATGCCGCATTTATTTGACCCCTTTGAGCAACGAGGTGTTACCTTCCGCAATCGCATTGCCGTTTCGCCCATGTGTCAATATTCCAGTGACAACGGGTTTGCCAATGACTGGCATTTGGTTCATTTGGTCAGTCGAGCCGTTGGGGGAGCGGGGTTGGTGATGACAGAGGCCGCTGCCGTGGAGCCAAAGGGACGCATCACGCCCCTAGATTTGGGGATCTGGGACGATGCCCATGTCGAAATGTTGGCGCATATTGTGGATCTGATTCATCGCAATGGATCGGTGGCGGGCATTCAGTTGGCCCATGCCGGACGGAAGGCCAGCACATCTCCGCCATGGGAGGGTGGCCAAGTGCTACCGGCGGCGGCAACTCCGACCGATACATCCGTGGGGTGGCAGGCGATCGCCCCCAGCGCCATTCCTTTCAATGCCGCCGACCCTGCCCCAATGGCACTCAGCCTAGACAACATCCAAGGGTTAACCACAGATTTTGTGAAGGCGGCTCAGCGGGCGATCGCCGCTGGGTTCGACGTGATCGAGATCCACGCGGCCCATGGCTATCTGTTGCACGAATTTCTATCACCCCTCAGCAACCAGCGCACCGATGACTACGGCGGATCCTTTGAAAACCGCATCCGGCTTGTACTGGATATTGTGGCCGGGGTGCGAACTGTTTTGCCCGACTCTATCCCGCTGTGGGTTCGCATTTCAGCGTGCGATTGGATGCCGCAGGGTTGGGATATCGGTCAGAGTATTGCCCTAAGTGATAAATTGAGAGCATTGGGCGTTGACTTGATAGATTGTTCATCGGGTGGCCTAGTGCCAGGGGCGAGTATCCCAGTCGGTGCGGGCTATCAAACGACCTTTGCTGAGCGCATTCGCCGCGAAGCCAACATTGCCACTGGAGCTGTGGGCTTGATCACTGCACCCGCCCAAGCCGACCACATCATCCGCACCGAGCAGGCCGATCTGGTCTTGCTCGCCAGAGAACTCCTGCGAGACCCTTACTGGCCAATGCGCGCCGCAAAAGAGCTGCGGCAACCCGTGCCCACGCCCCTCCAATATGCACGGGCATGGTAGAAGAGGGGCGATCGCCTCTCCTTCAACCTCATCAAGCAACCTCATCAAGCAACCTCATCAAGCAACCTCATCAAGCAACCTCATCAAGCAACCCTGATTCAAACCCTTCACCGACGCATTAACCATGAAAATTTTGATGGTTCTGACTTCCCATGACCAACTGGGCAACACCGGCAAAAAAACCGGATTTTGGCTAGAGGAATTTGCAGCCCCATATTATGTCTTTCAGGATGCTGGAGCCGATATCACCTTGGCATCCCCCCTCGGCGGTCACCCTCCCCTCGACCCCAAAAGTGATACCCCCGATGCCCAAACCAAAGCCACCGAGCGCTTTCGGATAGACCCAGCCGCCCAAGCAGCCTTAGCCCACACTACGACCCTATCTGGAGTTTCAGCCGCCGACTATGACGCGGTATTTTACCCCGGTGGCCATGGCCCTCTATGGGATCTGGCCGAAAACGCCGAGTCGATCGCCCTCATCGAAGCCTTTTATGCCGCAGAAAAACCCATCGCTGCCGTGTGCCATGCCCCAGGCGTATTGCGTCACACCCAAGCGCCCGACGGTACGCCCCTCGTTCAAAATAAATCTGTCACGGGCTTCACTAATACGGAAGAAACCGCCGCAGGTCTCACCGAGATTGTGCCTTTTTTAGTGGAAGATATGCTGACCCAAAACGGCGGCCACTACACCAAGGCCGCAGATTGGCAACCCCATGTGGTGTGCGATCGCCCTCTGATTACCGGACAAAACCCAGCATCTTCTGAAGCGGCTGCCCAAGCGCTTTTAGAACAGCTTAAGGTCGCTCACTAACCTCTAGAAAACCCGACTCAACAGGCCTGCCGTTTTGCGGTGGGTCTGTTGGGTTGCCTAGAGGCTTGTGGGATACAAGAATTTAGGAATTTGGGATGTAAAGGGCGATCGCCCCTTCCTAAACGCCCCTTTCCCCCTCACATCTGCTCAACGCCTTCCATGGCCTATGGTTCAGCGTTTTGCCGAGGCGACCAACGAAACCCCGAGCACCACCAACACCACCCCGGCAATGCGCGTCGGGGTGGCCGCATATTTGGTCAGCCCAATTGCGCCATAGTGGTCAAGCAACAGGGCAGCGATCATCTGCCCCGCGATGGTCAGTGCTAGAGCCAGCGCCGCACCGATTTTGGGTGTTGCAAAAATGGTAGACCAAACATACAGCGTCCCGAGGCAACCGCCAACCCACATCCACCACGAGGTTTGAGCCAAGGATGCCACTGCCGGAACAGAGTACCGCGCCACAACGCAGATCATCAGCGAGGTCAAGGTGCCAACCAGGTATGAAATAAATGTGACCTGCATCGGCTCACCGACATAGCGCCGCAGCAACGTGTTAAGTGCCACCTGAACAGGTAAAACCGCCCCACCCAAAAGTGCCGCCAAGAGAAAAATAGTCCGCCCGGTCATTGTGGAATCCCCCTATATGCTTTGAAGTCAAGTATCTTTATGTCGAGATTATAGCAAGTGATTTGACCTGAAGATACTTGATTTCAAGAGATGAAGACATTTATAGCGGTAGCCATTATCCATAGGACATTCTCTGTCATTCTCGCGCAGGCGGGAATCCATCTTGAGAGTCATGCAACCCATGGATTCCCGTGGAAACGGGAATGACGCTAATGTGTTCTAAATTTTTTGACTATGGCTATAGTTCAGCCCACCTACTTATCTAGCGCCATCGATATCTGTCGTTATCTAAAAACGGCTTTCAAATTCCACAATGGCTCCGCTGCCCCCATCGGTGTCAATATAGCCCCGCATTAGGAGTTGATCGGTCAATCGATAGCGCAGGTTTAGCTGCACCGGGGCTTCGGCGGTGAGGATGGCAAGCACCGAGGTTGAGAACCGTCCGGTGATATTAAACCCGATCTCAGAGGCCAGTTCGAGGGTAGAACTGGAGGAGGTATCGCTAGGTAGGATGGTGGGATAGAGGCGAAACTCGGTAATGCCGAGGGCGCGGCTAATGGCATTTTGAACTTGGGTGAGCAGCGCAGACCCGGCGAGGTTGGCGATCGCCAATGTCCCGTCTCCTTCCGCCAGCGACCCCACCACATTGCCCCCCAACAGCCCAATCAATTCGGCCTCGCTGCGGGCAGGGCTGCTGGCCAATTCTAGGTTTTCTGACAGTTGACTGGCCCGCCCTTGAACCCTCGCCTCCACCCGCACAGTGCCCACCGCCCCGATATCGGTCACGAGGGTTTCTGAAATCTCAGCGGCAGCAAAGGGAGAACTCGGAGCCGTAGGCACGCGCCGCACTTCCGGCACCGACGTCACCAACCGAACATCTAAGAACGGGTCTAGCCCCTGATCTGGCTCAAAGATCGCCACATTTTCATAGCCTCCCACTAGGCCAAACTGGGTCGTAAACAAGTTCACTTGGCCACTGCGGAGGCGAATGGTGCCTTCAGGTTCTAGGTCGCCCAATACTCCGTTGACGGTCATCTCGCCCCGCGCAACAAAGTTCAGCACGGGGTTGAGGGTCACGCGCAGGCGATCGCCCAAAGTAATCCGCAGGTTGTCGAGGCGGGGCGGGCTGTTGATAGCATTGGGATTAAACGGCTCTGGTGCTGCGGTGGGAGCGGCTCCCCTGCCCGTGGAGAGTTCCACCTGGCCAGTGCTCAACACAATATCGCCCATGATCAGCGGAGCCAACGCACTGCCCCCAACCACCACATTGCCATTCACCCCCCCTCGATATAGCCCCTTAAAGTTGAGCACCAGTTGATCGAGGTTGATCGTCAGCGGCTCCGTTGAGGTGATCTCACGCTCTGCCGATAAATCATTGGAGTCAAAGATGGGCAAAACTCCCCGTGCGGTCACTTGCCCTTGGCGGAACTGACCGCTCAAATTGCTGACCTCCACCAACCGCCGGTTAAAGTTGACCTGCCCAGTCACATTGGTCAACGGCTCTGGCAGCGCCAAGGCTGAAATGCTGGCCTCATTAAATGCCGCCGTTCCCACGATTTGGGGCGCGTCTAGGGTGCCCGATACCTGTAAATCAACTTGGCCACTGCCACCTTCCCAGGCAACCTGATTGGTAAAGAGCCGCAGTAACGTCAGGCCATCGTCTTCAACGGTGGCCACCAGGCTAATTTCATCGCTATCTGGAAACACCGCCATAAACGGCAGTTGATAGGGAATACTACCCCGCACCCGCAGCGGCGTCGCCTCAGGAATGCCCGCCTCCCCAATAAAGTTGAGCCGCGCATCGGTGTAGCTAAACACCGTCTGGGCTGACTCTAAGGGGTTGCGATTCAAACTACCTTCGGTCAGGGTGATTTCTCCCCGCGCTAGGGGGTTGTCGAGGCTGCCTTCTACCACGGCATTGGCGTTGAGATTCCCTGTCACCTCCAGCGGGAGGTTGAGAATCGCCAACAGCGGCTCGACGGGGATATTTTGAGCTTGCAATTGCCCAGTTTGCTCTGCGCCGCCAAATTGTCCTGCAATGTTTATAAATGCATTGTCATTGATCTCCACCCGCAGGGGCAGCAGCGACACCACACCATCGGTCAAATCTCCTTGGGCAATGACTTGGTTAATGTCGTAGTCGCCCCAGCGCCAATTAGAGCCATTTAAGCCAAATTGAGCGTCTACGCCATCCCGTGCCGATCCGGCGACCACAATCGAACCCGTAAACTCGCCCTCAAATTCGCTCAGGGGCGGCAGTTGCACCCCCTGGGCTTGTTCTTCGGCTTGGAGGTCTTGCAGCGCCTGAATTTCGGCTAGGCGGCGCAACTGGTTGAGCAGCGAGTCATTGGGGTCGCCCACCCCAAGTGTGGCGATATCAACAGCTTGGTCGTAGCGGGGAGGACGAATGCCCCGGCCAATGTCGCCTAGCTCAAACCATTGCAACGCCCGGAGTAAGTCTTGCACACGCCCGGTATTGGCCACCAGTTGGCCGCTAAATTCGGGGTTACTGCCGAAGGTAGCACTGCCTTCGATCAAGAAGCGGCTTTCGGCAATGCGTAACTCGCCGTTGGTGAGGCGACCGCTGCCATCGGCATAGCGGAAGCCCCCGCTGAGCTGGTTTGCAGTGATGTGGCCAATCCCTGGGGCGTCGATGTTAAAGGTGCCAGCGGTGGCAAAGGTGTTGAGGTTGAGGTCGAGGGTGCCGTTGAGATTGCCACGAATGGGGCCAAGGCCAACGGTTTGGGCAGGGCTGAGGTTGAGCGGTTGGAGCGGAAAGTTGGCGAGGGTGGCGCGCAGGCGATCGCCCTCTGTCTGCCCTGATGCCACACTTTCGCCCCGACGCACCAAAAATTGAATGGGGTAGTAGCGCCCATCGAGCTGAGCGGAAAGGCGATCGCGCTGGCCTTCCAAGTCAACCGCCACCCGCTGACCCACAGCGACATTGATGGGGCCAGATAACACCGGCTCAAAGGCTAACTGATTCACCGTTAAATTGGCTAAGCGCAAGTTGCCCGCCACGATGGGGATGCGCGGGGTGCCGCTGACCCGGCCATCAAAACTGGCCTGCCCCACCACCGTCAATGCATTATTGACCGACGCTGGCAGATAGGCGCGTAGCGGTGTGAGGTCAAAGTCTTGTAGGTTAACCCCTAGGTCAAAGCGGGAAATTTGGGGGGTGCCGCGCAGATCGGCGAAGATGAGGCCGTTGGCACTCAGCCCAGGGGCACTCAGTTGGTCTAGGGAGAGGCGATCGCCCAACCACCGAAACGACGCCGATACGGGGCGTTCGAGCAGCGATACCCCGTCCGAGAGGCGGGCAGTCCCCTCCGCCCGGATATTCTGAAGGCTGGGGTTTTGCAGGCTCCCTCCCAACCGCACTCGGCTATCTAACAACCCGCGCAACTGCGGCGAAAATGAGGCGAGGGACACGGCACTCGCGACCACCTCGGCTTGCCACAGCCCATTGGCGATCGCCCCATCGGCATTCACCACGCCCCCAGCCACCTGCACCACCGTATCGCGGAAGGCCGTAATACCCCCGGCGATCGCGATCTCACCCCGGGCTGGGTAGGTGCCCTGCAACGCCTGCCATTGCAAAAGGGTCTCAACACGGCTGATAGGCCCGGCCACCCGGACATCCGCCGCCACCAGGCCAAGGCGGATTTGGTCGGGAAGATCGCCATAGCCTTGGGCGATCGCATCTCCAGCCACATCGCGCACCTGGAAGCTCAGCGCTAGGGGTGCCCCGCCGCCAAGGGGAATCACACCCCCACCCCGCACCGTGCCCCCCGCCCTCAAATTGCCTTGAAAATCAGATAAGACCAACTGCCGATCCGCCACACTAATCCGAAAATCTGTGCGCGCCGAGTCTACATCAACCTTATCCACCCGCAGCAAGCCCTGGGTAGTCAACGTGCCGCTGATGTCGGGTTGGTTAATATCCCCCGTCAGCGCCGCCGTTAAATTCACAGATCCCACAATGGGGATGGGCAAGTCAAAGTCTGCCGATTCTCGCACCTGCTCAAGGGTTACGCCCTCTGCCCGTGCCGTCAGGTCATAGCCTTCACCTAAGTCAATCACCCCAGCAATGGTCAGGGGAATGCTGCCATAGTTGAGCTGGCTTTGATCAAATCGAATTTCTTGGCCGCTAAACCGCACGCGGCTTTGGACCCCTGTGATCGGTTGTGGCACATCCTCCACAGAGGCGGCTCCATCTGCCACCCGTGCGGTGCCCTGCAACCCTTTCAGGGCATTGCCTTGGATGTCCACGGTCGTATTCATGAACAGTTGACCCGCATCTAGGGTGACGGGGATCGCCAGCACCGAGCTGATATCCGTGGCGTTAAAATCTTGCGCTTGCACCGTAAACCGATAGCGCTGCTCGTCTAGCTGGGCTTCCCCCTTCACGTCTACCGTCCCGCCTGACTGCGGGGTGGTCTCCACATCAAAGGTCAGGGCTTGGTTATCGTCAAATAAAGACAAGACCCCATTAATCGCGGCAAAAGTGACCAAGGAACGCGCCCCGGCGCTGCTGCCCAACCCTGGCTTCTCAATCTCCGCCATCAGTTGACGAGAGGGCGCTAAGACCACTTCCCCATCTTGCAACCGCAGATTTGCCAGGGCAACTTTAACGATAGATTCTCCATCGTCGTCGTCGTCGTCATTGCCTAAGTCGAGCACGACCCAACGCCCATTGTCTTCTTGATCTATAAAGACCCGGGGCCGCACCAGGGTAACATCCAGATCTAAGCGCCGCTGGATCAGCACTTGGAGAGGATTAAAGGTAGCCTTAATCTCGTCTAACTCGGCGCGATCGCGATCGCTCTCCGTGGCAGGCAATGCCGATGGCCCAAACACAATCTGAGTCAGGGAAATAGACTGCAACTCGCCAATTTCTACAGGACGATTGAGCTGTTTAGTCACCTGGGTTTCGATCAGTGGAGCCAAGTCTCGCTGCACAAACCCCCACAACCACAAGCCCCCCGCCGCGCCCCCTACAACGGCTCCGGCTCCAAGCCCCCACCCCGCCCAACGCCAAAGGCGGGGCGATCGCCGCCGAGGGGGAGGCGTCGGATCTTGTCCTTCATGCGGTGAATTGGTCATTTACCTAATGTTGGTTGATAAAGTCGCTACTCACACCGGACTCCGGCTGTCACCAGCCTAAGCCATGCCGTCCTAACCATCCCATAGCCGTCAACCTATCGCAAGCCCCTAGGCCAGAGCAGTTTATCAACCCTTGTCATCGTCGCGATAGGGGGTGTAGACTCCGTTCACGCCCTCAGGGTTCCTGGCAAAATGATGGCACTCTCAATGTCCACGTCTCTCCGCGAAACCTGAATCCTTTAACCTGAATCCCTTAACCTGAATCCCTTAAATAGACCTACTGACCCTGAATTATCCAATAGTCTTGGAACTAAGTCCTGCAGTTGGTGCATCATCCGGTTTTGATCGAAATGGGATCTATGTAGAAATAAATCTGTCTGTTTAATATGGATCTATGTGGAGAATAAAAATGGATCTGTATGGATCTGTATGGATCTGTAATGGAAATGGTTTTGTACAGTGATGGGGTTAACCCAGGGGGCGATCGCCCACAGTCCAGCCCCTCGCATTCCCCCTCGCAAACTACTTTATATCCTTAGATTTATATCCTCAATTTGCATCCTTTATATTTATGCAGGTCATTAAGCGACAGATGAGAGGTGGCAGCCGAGGCAGTCGATCGCGCCTTTTTTTGGGGCATGGCTCCCCGAAGCCGTAGCGATTGGCAGTCACCCAAGGCCAGCCTATTTTTTAAGCCTGTCTCTAGGTTCAGTCAGCCAAAAATTCGGCATTATCCACTCTCATTCCGCCTCCATAAATTTTAGATAAAGTGTTTCAAGAATTATATGGAGCACAGGCTAAAAACTATGCAGCCAGAGAGATTTTTTGTATGAAGATTAAGTGAAATTATCGTTGAAACGTTATTAAGCTCTCAGGATGAGAAGAAGTCTTCATCTTTATCCTTTATCTTGATAGTGAACCTTTTATTTTGATAGCGAAAGACTGAAGGATGAAGGGTTTAACTCCTTGACCAAAAAATCATTTAAACCTGTATAAAAATGGGTATGCCGATTGATCGCATTCCCCAAAATAAGTAGTGATATCATCCAAGTCACGGTGGGGTATTTTAGGAGTTTAGTACTGGTCGCCATCGTTTGTGGAGTCAACCCCGCCTCTAGACATCTTGCCGCAGGTTGCTGGGTCATTTCGGGTTTGTTCATTGGATTTTAGGCCAGTGTGGGCGATCGCTCATTGTGAAATCAGTAGAATTGCCCAACTTTGAAAGTTTTTTATAATGTTTACGACTACTCTCCGTATAACTTCTATTCAGATCGGTTTACACGGTTGTGATTCATATTTTCTAAGCCCAAACTTAACTCAATCTTGAAGCTTTCTTCAGCCTTCCTACGCACGACATGAGGAATACTAGAGTACAAAGGTGGTAAGTGTTCCTATTCTGTATTGGCGAGTGTCCTCCTACCGTTGAACTAGGCCAGCACCGCACTAGCATTTCATCATCCAAACCCGATTAAATCGAGGAATTGTGGGAATACTAAAAGCATCTACCCTGGAATCAGCCTCCATATCTCCCAACAAGGGGGGAGACGATCTTGCATTCAAACCTTCGAGCCATTCAGATTCGCAACGTCGAGAATCTCGCATCAATATGCTGGGAATAACCATCGGGGGGCGGTACCAAATCATCCGTCATTTAGGAGGGGGCGGCTTTAGCCAGACTTATTTGGCCGCCGACCAACATCTGCCCGGAAAACCTCACTGTGTTGTGAAGTTACTCAAGCCAAAGGTGTCAGATCCAGACTCCCTTCAGGCAGCGCAGCGCTTGTTTGACCGCGAGGCGCAGGTGCTCTACAACTTGGGCGACCACGATCAGATCCCTCGGCTCTATGCCCACTTCGACGAAAGCCAAGAGTTTTACTTGGTGCAAGAGTTTATTGAAGGGACGCTGCTGAGTAAAGAACTCAAGTCAAACAAGGTACAAGACGAAGCCTATATTATTTCGCTTCTGCAAGATATTCTGAAGACCTTAGAATTTGTGCATCACCAGCAAGTGATTCACCGGGATATTAAGCCTTCCAATCTGATTCGCCGGAATAGTGATCAACGCATCGTGCTGATCGATTTTGGGGCTGTCAAACAGATTGGGATTGGCCAAATCACCGAAACCTATGAGCATGAAACGAGCTTTACCATTGCCATTGGGTCTAACGGCTATATGCCCAACGAGCAAATTGCTGGGAGACCTCGGTTTAGTAGCGATGTCTATGCGGTAGGGATCGTGGGTATCCAAGCCCTGACGGGGTCTTCTCCCAGCCATTTATTAGATGACCCGCGCACAGGAGAGTTGCTCTGGCGCGATCGCGTGGATGTTAGCCCCGAACTAGCGGATGTGCTAGATATTATGGTGCGCTATGACTTCCGCCAACGCTATCAAACGGCCACAGAAGCCTGGGCAGCACTGCACAATCTCTCCCCTGCCCCCAGCCACGCGGTCGTCATTTTGCCTTCGACCCGCAGTGACGGGCTAGAGGGTCACTTTGCCTGGATGGAACGGGGCGATGATCTATTTCAACAGCAACGCTACTTGGCAGCGGTAGAGTGCTACGACAAGGTGGTGCAACTCAAGCCAGATGAGTATTTGGCTTGGTTCAAACGAGGAATTTCCTTAGACAATCTCAAGCGCTATAGTGCGGCGGTTGAGTCTTATGATCGCGTGTTGGCGTTGCAAGCCGATGATTATCTGGCCTGGTTTAAGCGCGGGCGGGCGATGGAAAGCCTAGGGCACTCTGATGAAGCGATCGCATCCTACGATAAGGTGATTGAACTTCAGCCCGATAACTATTGGGCTTGGCATGATCGGGGGAAGGTCATGGAGGCCGCGCAGCGCTACGAAGAAGCCGCCATCTCCTATGCCAGCGCCGTGCATCTCAAGCCTGATTTTAAGCTGGCGGTGCAAAGCCGTAAGCGGTTACTCAGCCAACTCAAACAGGTTGATCAACTCTATGGGTTGCAACACTATGAAGAGGCGATCGCCTCTTGTGATGTGGCGATTAAGGCCAACCCCCAAGACCCCTTAGCTTGGCTAATGCGCGGCATGGCCTTAGAAAACTTAGAGCAGTATCAAGCGGCGATCGCCTCTTACAGTCAAGTGGTGAAGCTTCAAGCAGACGACCATTTAGCCTGGTTCAAGCTGGGTTCGGTGTTAGAAAGGTTGCATAAAAAAGTAGAGGCGATCGCCTGCTACAACCGCGTTATCAAAATCCAACCCGAAAATTACTGGGCTTGGCATGATCGGGGGCGCGTGCTAGAACATCTGCACAAAAATGAATCGGCCTTGGCCTCCTATGACAAAGCCGTGCAACTCAAACCCGACTTTACCTCGGCCATTGAAGGGCGGCAACGGTCGCTGAATGCCCTCAAATCTGATAACAGCGACACCAAAACCTCCATTGTCAAGGGTGCTAAAGAGTAGAAATCAGCGTGCCCAACCATGATGGCCAATGAGCCGACCGTTAGAATATTCTTTCTAATGGAAAGCTTGTTAGAGGGTTCTGACTCAACATAATCTTCACGCATTGAGCGATTGGCATAAGTAGGAAGACATAATTGAATGCTCAACCTCTGACGAGAAGAGGGTTGAGCGGAGTCGAAACCCGGTGACTACCCCCCCAGACTAGAATTCATGTATGAGACACGGCCTAAGTGCAACTTGAGAGATCGTGTGACCTGGCTTTGACTAAGGGGTTGGGTCTAGCAACATCCGATACAGCCCATAGCGAAACTCGCGGGTGAGATA
>Ga0105049_10006419_pt1 | contig 13682 bp, 19 predicted proteins | sample MAT06_FD_78087 | JGI IMG/M metagenome (GOLD analysis project Ga0105049, IMG submission 78087) | Freshwater microbial communities from Lake Fryxell liftoff mats and glacier meltwater in Antarctica - MAT-06 | ecosystem: Environmental > Aquatic > Freshwater > Ice > Liftoff microbial mat | place...
ACGTGCCGTTTGAAGTGGAGCATATCAACCCGAAATCGCGGGGCGGGTCAAATCGTGTGAGCAACCTCACGCTGGCTTGCCGCAAATGCAACGAGGCCAAAGACAATCGGACGGCGGCTGAATTTGGACATCCCGATATTCAAGCGAAAGCCAAAGCGCCTCTGAAAGACGCGGCGGCGGTTAATGCCTCACGCTGGAAACTGTACGGCGTGTTTGCTCAGGCGGGTATTCCGCTGGAAATCGGGACGGGTGGGCGCACGAAGTTCAACCGCGTTAAGCAATCCTATCCTAAAGCGCATTGGCTCGATGCGGCTTGTGTAGGCGAAAGTGGGGCGTGTGTCTTTGTTTCGGCTAACCATGCGCCACTACTGATTAAGGCAACTGGACACGGGTCACGCCAGATGTGCCGTACCGACAAATACGGATTTCCGTCGCGCTACCGTTTGCGCCAGAAACGGCACTTCGGCTTTCAAACAGGCGACATAGTACAGGCTATTGTCACCACTGGAAAGTATGCAGGTGACTACACTGGACGAGTAGCTTGTCGCGCAACTGGCAGCTTCGACATTAAAACCGAAGTTGGGAAAATCACAACCAAACATAGCAATTGTGTAGTCCTACACCATTCGGACGGCTACACCTATGCGAAAGGATTAAGGTGCTTACCGCGAACCTTTGGTTCGCCCCCTTGCCTAAAGGCATGGGTATCTCGCACCGATTTCGATGAAACAATCTTTTGCGTGGAAAAACTTTTTTCAGGACGATAAGCACGAAGCGGCACATTTCATCCGCACAGCAGCAGAGATCGGTTACGCGGGTGTCGAATTTTTGCCGCAGGAACATTGGCAGCTCGCCAAAGATCACGGCCTGATGCTTGCCGTCATCGGCGGACACAAACTCAACTCGGAAGGACTCAACCGCCGCGAACATTTCCCGCAGGTTCAGGCGACCATTCTGGCGAATCTTGGCCTCGCGGTGCAGTGGGGAATCTCTACGCTGATCTGCTTCAGTGGCAATCGAGAGGGATTGGATGAGGCCACAGGCGCGGAAATCACAGCCGAACATTTGCGTCAGCTTGCACCCCATTTTGAAGATGCTGGCGTAACGCTTGTGCTGGAACTGCTGAACAGTAAGCTCGTGGCAGGGCGCGATTATATGGCGGATCATACCGCATGGGGCGTAAAAGTCTGCCAGATGGTCGATTCTCCCCGTGTCCGTCTGCTTTATGACATTTTCCAGATGCAAATCATGGAAGGCGACATTATCCGCACCATTCAACACAATCATGCCTATATCGCCCATTATCACACGGCGGGCAATCCCGGACGCAACGATCTGGATGACGCGCAGGAACTCAATTATCGCGCTATCATGCAGGCGATTGCCGAAACGGGGTATGATGGCTATATCGGACACGAATTTCATCCTAAAGGCGACGCGCTCACGGCGCTTAAAGCCGCGTTTGAACTATGTGACGTAAAATCCTGAGCAAAATCCGTTAAGACCCATTCCAGCGTAACAATTTGTGAACTGTAACACTTCAGGCCATCATTTAGACTAAATTTTTTCATAAGGAGCGGATCACATGGCGATAGACCTGACAGTTAAGACAATACTCGTCACTGGGGCGACAGGCAACGTGGGCAGCGCGGTAGTACGCGCCTTCGCAGCAACCGGGGCGCGAGTGGCGCTCGTCGATTCAAACGCAGATCGCATGGCGCAGCTTCTAGCAGAACTCGGCGGCGACACCGGACATCATCTCGGCTTTCCGGCGGATTTAAGCGATCCGCACGCGGTGGATGAACTCATCAAGCATATCAGCGATCATTTTAGCCCGATTTCGGCGCTCGCCAATACCGTTGGCGGTTATGCCGCTGGGCAGCCCGCCCACGAAGCCGGATTGGATGTGTGGGACAAGATGATGAACCTCAATGCGCGTTTGACGTTTATCCTCGCTACAAAGGTCGCCCAGCACATGATCGACCATAAAGTGCAGGGCAGCATCAACACCATTATCGCCCGCGCCGCGCTCAAAGGTGCAGCCAACATGGCGGCCTATACCGCCAGCAAAGCGGCTGTCTTGCGCTTGGTGGAAAGTATGGCGCTGGAACTGCGCGATCACGGCATCCGCGTCAACGGTATTTCCCCCAGCATCATCGACACGCCGCCTAATCGTCAGGCGATGCCCAACACCGACCCGAATAAATGGGTGAAGCCCAGCGAAATCGCGGATTTGATGGTGTTCCTAGCGTCGGATCAAGCATCCGCCATCACCGGTGCACATATCGAAATCAACGCCCGATCATAGCGCCTCATCAATCGCTTAGGAATGAGCAAAAGCGGGTGATGTTTAGCTAAAGCAGTTCTGTGACATACTCCCCACGCCTAAAGGCGGGGGCTTCTAGCCTCTACGCGACGGCGAAGGCGAACCTTCGGCTTAGTATCGCTCGGCTTAACCATTGATGCCCCAATGGTTTTAATGTTAAGCGCGGCATTGTGGTCACGGTCAATCGTCAAACCGCAATCGCAGTTTAGCACCCTGTCGCGCAAGGTAAGATGATGGCTTTTCCTGCATCCAGAACAGGTCTTAGTCGTTGGGGCAAAGCGGTCAATTTTGATGATCTTCTTGCCGCGCTTGAGCGCCACCCATTCCAGAATGGACATGAAGCTGCTAAAGCCCAAGTCGCTCACCTTCCGTCCCCACATCGCTTTCATGCCGCGCAGGTTCAAATCCTCAAAGTACAGCACATCGTATTCATCGCACAACCGATTCGCCAACTTAAAGTGATGACCGCGCCGTTTGTTAGCCACGTCTGTGCTGTGCTTTGCCAAGCTGCGGCGAGCGCGTTTGTGGTGATGCGACCCTTCCACCTTGCGCGAAAACTGACGGTTGAGCAGGCGTATTTTGCTCAACCCTTGCGCGAAAAACTGCGGACTGCTGTAGGCTCTGCCTTCATCGTCGGTGAGAAAAGTCTTGAGACCAAAGTCGAAGCCGCCGCTTTTACCCGTGCTGACTCCGCCGATAGTCATTTTCTCGACGACACTGAAAACCAGCCACAACCGCCCAATCGTATCGCGCTTGACGGTGAGCGTTTTAATCTGCCCTGCCATATCGCGGTGTTTCACAAATTTGTACTTTGTCCCGTCGATTGTGACGGTGTTGCCTTCCACCTTGTAGCCCGACTGTGGGAAGGTGAACGATCTATATTTCTTGACCTTCTTGAACTTCGGACGACCTGCCAGTTTGTTAAAAAAGCGCTGGTAAGCATCATCGACCCGCTTGCATACCTCTTGACAGGCTTGTGAGTGCAACCCCTTCCACAGTGCGAACCGTTCTGTTTTACGCAGTTTCAAGACATGCTTGTTCATGTCGTGCAGCGAGATGTATTTCCCGTTAAGGCGGTAGGTACGTCGTTGGAGGGCAATAAAGTGATTCCAGATCGTAGACGCGATGAACAGCTTATGCCGCAGCTTGCGATCTTTTTTATCGCAGCGGTACAAACGATACTTGTAGGTTTTACGCACTTCAACTACGATTGGCATTGCTCTAACCCCAGCTTGGTTGGAGAGTTGGTGGGGATTGCCGTCCCGCGACCAACACCCTTATATTACTACTTTTGTTCAACCGAGTCCATTCCGCCTTACATCCCCATGCCTAAAGGCAGCGGTTTTACGGCGCTTTTCGATAAATTCATCAACGGTCAAACTTATATCGTTGATGATCTGTTTTAGCGTACCTGCTTTAAGTGTTTTATTCGTATTTGGGACAGTAGTATGAGCGTAGGGATTGTCTCGTACCATTGTCGCGTGGCTACCTTTTTGACGATCAATATAAAAGCCGCCGCGCTGAAGCGCACGAACACACTGCTTACCGGTAATTCGAGGTAGTTTCGTCATACAGTCGCAATTTGAAGGGGTGCGCCCACATCTTCAGGCACTTCTTTGCCTCGTGCAATCATACTCTCAATGTGAAGTTCAATTGCTTCTTTGATGTTCTCAAGGGCTTCCGCTAAGGTGTCACCTTCGCTGATGCAACCCGGCAAACTAGGTACCGTGACTGTGTAACCGCCTTCTTCATGGTCGGGGATCAAAATGACTTGGCGCATGATGACTTTCCTTTCGATAAAATTAATTATATGCTTGATATGAATTGAACGCGACAACAAAATCTGCAAGCTGCGTTTTGAATCACAAAAAAAGGAGCGTCGTTATGACCCCGCGTGAAGCGTTGTTAGAAGAAATTAGCCACTTGGATGATGCAAAAACGGTTATTGTGTTGCAGTTCATCAAATCTTTACAGGTCAATGCAAAAGATGACTACAATGAAGCCGACGATCCAGCGGTAGCCCTCATTGACGGACCCGCTGATCTATCGCAACGGGCGGAAGAAATTCTATATGGCGATTATGTTCCGCGTAAACAGCTATCGCCAGATTATGACCAAGATAAAGACCCAACTGTCGGCTTTTTTGCTGGTACGCCTGATTTAGCGCATCGCACACGAGAAATATTGGAAGCCGAATTCGGCAGCAGTGGATTATAAAATGCAAGCGACGACGAGACTTCCGCATCATCCGGCCTGCCCATACAGACTACTTTGAACTACTGCCGGACGTGTGATTTTCGGGTATAGTTAGAGCAGATTCGATATTCACAAGAGGAGCGCGTGTTATGGCAGCATCACCCGCAAACACAGCGGTTTTTGAGATTAAACAGTATATGGTCATCTGGCGGCAGTCGGAAAAACGGACAATAGGTGGGCAAGAAGTCGTGATTCGCGGCATTGTGCGCTGTTCAGGCGATGAATACGCGATGGACGTAATGTTCCTCGCGGATGGCAGCCCCTACCCTCAACCCATTTTTGAGGTCGATAAGAAAAAAGGCTACATGTTCATGCCCATGTCGGATATGCTGGCCTTCGTGGACATCCTGCGGAACGAAAGCCCCATCTATGGGCATCTGCGCGGGGATCGTCCAGAATGGACAAGCGTCACAACGTCGCAAGAGGCAGTTGGTGAAGGCGAAGCCAAATAAGTCGATAAAGGCGCGGTTGGCTTCCGCCTTTATCAAAAAACAAAATATGTAATCTCAAATGATACGAAATTATCAATGTTGGTTGGGTTGGTTGTCTCAGTTTTATAATAGATAGGACTTTCGCAGTTCAACAAGATTTCACTAGGGCGACTCGGCGAGTCGCCCCTACAAAAGCAGCAACTGCGTAAGGACTAAATATAGTCAAAGCCGATAGATCAAACAGTTAGAGGGGGAAGCAACTTGGTCAAAATTCTCTACGTCGAAGACAACGAACAGAATATGCGCTTAGTGCGTAAAATCCTCAATCACGCCGGGTATGAAGTAATCGAAGCCGAAGACGGCTTCAGCGGTGTAGAAGTAGCCGTCTCCCACATGCCAGATTTAATCTTAATGGATGTGAATCTACCGGACATCACAGGCCTAGAAGCCACCGCACGGATTAAACAATCGCCTGCCCTTTCCGGCATTCCGGTGATCGCGCTGACGGCGAATTCTACCGTTGGCAGCCGCGAGGATGCCCTCAATGCAGGCTGCGATGATTATCTCGCTAAGCCCTTCCAACGCGATGACTTGCTAAAAATGGTCACGGACTATCTGGGCAAAAAGGTTTAAACCTTAAGACACCCGCCTGATGCGGGTGTTTTATTGTCTTTTTATTAATTTTTTGCCATGTATCAATAAATTCATAATTTTTTGACAACATTAACGCTTTTTTGCCACCATGCCGCGCTATAATCAAGTTCAAATTCAGTTTGTTAGAAATCAAAAACCATTAAAGGACTGCACATCATGGGCAAAATTCTTTACATTGAAGACAATGAACAAAATATGCGGCTGGTGCGTAAAATTTTGGTACATGCTGGCTATGATGTGATTGAAGCTGAAGATGGCTTAACGGGGTTAGATGCCGCCGCCCGTGAAGTGCCAGACCTCATTTTGATGGATGTCAACCTGCCCGATATTGACGGCCTAGAAGCCACCGCACGGCTTAAGCGCACACCGCATCTTGCGCGTATTCCCGTCATCGCCCTCACCGCCAATGCAATGGTCGGGGACAGAGAAAAAGCCCTCGAAGCAGGCTGCGATGGCTATCTCCCCAAACCGATTAGCCGGGCAGATTTATTGAATGTGGTGAGTCAATATCTCACCCAAGCCGTTTAGTCTTTCATCTTCTACACATCAATCACTAAACTCACCCTATTAACCTCAGAAGATTATTCTTTCAGGTTAAGCGAGAATCTATGGTCAAGATACTTTACGTCGAAGACGACCCTGTAAATGCCCGTCTTGTGCGCCGCATGTTAAGCGATTCGGGTTATAAATTATTGGAAACTGCCGACGGCTTAGAGGGGTTGCGAATCGCCGCTGAGGAAATCCCTGACCTGATTTTGATGGACGTGAATCTGCCGAATATCAGCGGCTTAGACATCACGCGCCGCTTAAAATCAGATCGCAAGCTGGCGCATATTCCGGTGATTGCCCTAACCGCCAACACACTCATTAAAGATCGTGAAGAGGCGCTAAAAGCCGGTTGCAATGGTTATCTGCCTAAGCCCATCAGCCGCGTTGAATTGAACAAGGTAATCGAGACCTTCATCCGACGCAGTTAACACTGTTCTCTTTTTGTAAAAAAATGGGCGATTTCCGCCCGATACTAAAGTCTATTCTACTTGTTTCTACCGCGATCCTGTCACCGCCAACATTTCTAAATGACGGCGTTCCGTCCGTAATCCTGACCCGTTCCGCCATGCCAACAGCGCAAAGATAAAAAAGAAGGGCAGTCCAGTACAAAGAAAGAAAGCCAATCCCAACCCGCCGCCAATTGCCACTCCTATAGCCGTTCCTGCTTGCTCGGCTTCCGTTGTCGCAGTGGACTGGCTCACCACACTATCAACTGCCGCACTCGTCCCCGTTACTCCATAACACAGGTACATGAGAGAGATTGTCGTCAGTATCCAGAAAATCGTCCGCCGTGTTTTTAGTCCCCGCAGCCGCCTTTCATCCACTACCGGCCCATTAACGGGCATTCTTCCCATAGGGGCAGCAGGCGTATATGAGAGTGATGGAGTTTGCATCGGACGCATGGAACCTGTGTCTGTTTGACGCTTGCGTCCGCCGGATTCCGCCGCGATCTCGGCTTCCATCTTTTGCAGCCAATCTGTCGCTGCGGGATGATTGATGGTCATCAAAAGCTGTCTAGCTTCGTCATATCGTTTTTGCTCAATGAGCATTCTTGCATAATCAAACTGCTGCCGTGTATCCATGACGTTCATCCTATCTTGCTGATTATTAGCTATTTTTCTAAGTGTATCGCACGTAAGAGAAGCCGTCATTCGCTCGTTTGAGCTATTCAACTGTTGTCAACTCTGTAGGGACACGATATATCGTGTCCGGTTATGACGGACAGCATATATGCCGTCCCTACAAAACCTTATTCAATTTTGTGTACGTGTTATCTCTTTACCCCTTGAGCGACCCCGTTGTACCCGTCATCCGACGATTAGCTTTCTCAACCTCTTCGTTGATGAAGTTCTCGATTTGCGCGGGTGTGCGGATAGACTGCCCCCACTGGGCGGTTTCATCACTCATCACGTTCAGCGTCCCTTCCACGAAGGCGCGCAAGCTGGCACGGAAATAGACATCATCCGGCATGGCTGGGCTGGGGGACTGTGCATCGGCGATCTCTAAATTTTCCGTCGCGGATTTATAAATTGAGATCATCTTATCCCACTGAAAAAGATCGGACAGGGTGCTAAACAGCGCCCCGACTGTCGGCAGGACGATGGCCATCACCGTCAGTACAATCACAACCGCTTCCCACGTCCCGCAATCCGCCGGAATATTGCGTATCGCCGTACAGGATTCCTTGCCCAGAAAGCGCGTTTGCACGACATACCCCGCAATCGCAGCGGAAATTCCCGTAAGCAGCGACAAAAACGCTCGCAATCGATTCACTTGGGCGGCGGCCTTGCGATGTTCGCTCATGGCACGTTTGTAATACTTCTTCTGGTCTTGCAGCGCGAACTGACTAAACAGGTTATAGCGCACTTCTAAGTCTTCACGAGTCATCGGCATGATGTTTATTTCCCTTCATTGGCTTGTTCGCCGGGGAAGAAGCCGCGATTAATCTCGGCTGCGCGGCGGGAAACCAGCATCTCGCGCTCATAGCCATCCACTTCATCATACGGCTCGACATTGGCTAAATAACGAAAATATTCTCGGCGGAGTGTTTCCGCACGGCGGCGGTTTTCCAACCACAGCGGCAGCGGTGGTTCGCGTCCGCTGATCGTCGCCAGATACGTTGTAATCAGCGCGACAAACGTCTCGCCTAATGCCAGCAGCGGCACCAGACTTGGGCGAATTTCTAGGAACAGGGCGATTAAAGCGCCAATCAAAGTCGCCAGCGCCGCCAGCACCATGTACAAAATTTGATACAAGCGGTAGCGATTTTGCTGGGATTTCGCCTCATAATCGCGCTCACGGAACAGGCGCATCAGTTCGCTGTCCAGATATTTGAGGTCATCCACCACGCGCTTAACCGCTGCTTGGTCGGCCTTAATCTCCTTCAGCACACCAATCAACTGCTTACGCTCGATCAGCTCAAAATCTTCGCTCAGCGGCGGAAAGTTCAAGCGCGGCATCTGCTTGAGCCACGACGGCCAGTTTTTGCGGAAGGCTTTCCCTTCCTGCGTCACTGGGGCATTATCCGCCAGCATTTCTTCTATCGTCGGCGATGTGGCGGGGGGTGTGGGTAGTGCGGGTGGTAGGGGTTGGTCGGTCATAAATTCGGCCTCCGCAATAAGTGAGTCTGCCGAGAAATTATGTATCGTAGGCAGAGAACGCGCAAGCCTTTGTCTTACTGAAGTGGCAGCAAATCCTCCTGCATCAGCAGCGCCTCCAACGAGTCGATCAATCTTCCAGTGATCTCAAGAATGCCCCCGTCCAATTTTGCGGCGGTGTGGAGGAGTTCCGTCACATCGTCACGCATCCCCGCTGGCAGTTTGGCACATTTTTGTTCCGCCAGCTTTAACATGCGTTTTTCGCCGGGATGCAATACGTGATTGACGGCGAACACAATGTCAAAATAGCTGGCTAAAAAGGCGGCGGTGCGATGACTCAGGCTGGCTAAATCGTCAAGCTGCAAGGCGCGTTCCATCTGGTGCAGGTAAGACGACATCGCGCCGCGCAGTAAGGGATAATTTTTGGCGATAATCGCCCGAACTAAGCCATCAGGATAAGGCTGATTAGCGGATTCTTGCAGCGCCCGAAACCAGCCCTCGCCGTCAACGAGGATATGGCTGGTGGCGATGTTGTGCCAGATGCAGGTGGTATAGCCTGTCGATGCGCGGTGATGTTGCAGCAGCCCGTGAAGATGTTCTTGCGTCCAGCGTAAATCCCGATACATGATTTCGACCTTGGTGCCGCTGGCGGTCTCAATCCACGCATCTTCTGTTTCCCAGAATTGGTTGTTGATTTCTGTTTGGCGGGCGCGTGGGGCGATAAAAGCCGTGCGAAAGCTGATCGGGACTTCAGCGCGGTAGTAAACGTAAAGGTCAAGGTCGGAATGGGAGTCGGCAGTTCCGGCGGTGGTTGAGCCTGCCAGTACAACCGCTTCTACCATCGGCACCTGCCCAAAGTGATTAGCGATTTCTTGCGCCAAGGCAAGACTGATTGGGGGGATTTCGACTTCAAGCGACATCATACTCTCCATCATGCACTATTTTTCAAACATTAACATCATTATCATGCAAAGCGCGTAAACTTGCGACTGTACCCTAAAAAAATTTGGAGGCACACATGGCAACCCCTGCATTAACCGAGGCAGAGATCGCAGAACGCTTGGCTGAACTGGATGGCTGGGAGCGCGACGGCGACACGATTGTCAAAACGTATACGCTGCCGAGTTATATGGCGGGTTTGGCCTTCGCCACCACCGTCGGCACGATTGCCGAAGCCCACGATCATCACCCGGATTTGAGCATCGGCTGGAAGACCGTCACTGTGAGCTTTACTACCCATGACGCGGGCAAAAAACTCAGCACCAAGGATTTCGGCCTCGCCAAGACACTTGAAGCGATCGGTTATCCGAAGAAAAGTTAGCATTATAGAACTGACTTGGTAAGTTAGATTTTTGCCGAACAAGCGGTTTGTGACGTTTTACAAATTAATACGAAGAACCCCACCCCAACCTTCCCCGTACACAGGGAGGGAGCAAGGCATTGCGAATTTCTTCCCCTCCTTGAGTTCGGGGAGGGGGTCGGGGGGTGGGGTTTGGTGGATAACTCCGTATTTAAAAGTTAAAATGAATAAACCCCTTGTTTGCATCAAATGATAAATTGCGAACTTCCAAAGTAAAAAGTGACAAATTCAGGACTTTCGCTTTCTTTGTCCCTTTGCGTCTTCGCATCTTTGCGCTAGGCTTTGATCTGTCCAGTTGGATGGGCTAGATCAAGGCGGAAAAATGGGTGTGCAATTTAAATGGGATAATGAAGCAAAGACCATTCTGCGCTATGTGGCGGAAGGTAGCTGGAATTGGCTGGATTACCATCGGGCGGTGCGGATTTCGTTGTTTTCGCTTTACAGCGCCAAAGCCCCGGTGGATGTGATTTTTGATCTGCGCGGCGGAAATCGGCTGCCGGGTGGGGCGATAGCGCATCTGCGGACGGTGGGCAAAAAGCAGCATAATACGCTCAGCGGACGAGCGGTCATCATCGGGTTAGACGACAAGACGCTGCGGCAGATCGTCCCCGACGGCGGTAAACTGCTCATTTTGGGCGATCAAAAGCTGCACTTCGCCGATAGCGATGAAGAAGCCTATATACACTTAAGGGAGTAAAGGCTGTGGACTTTGCCATAAAGGGGTATGTTGCGTCCCTAAAGGGGCATGTTAGAATAGCTTCATTACACAGCAACCAGACGGCACAAAAATCGATGACGAACCCCAATTATCGCATGATCTTATCCTATGATATTCACCCAGAAAAATATGAGCGTTACTACAATTATGTGCTGTCAGAATTTGTGCCGGGGATGCAAAAGATGGGTTTGCAGATGATCTTCGCCTGGCAGATCATTTATGGGCGCTATCCAGCACGGCAGATCGACTTTATCTGTTACGATCATCACACCTTAACGACGGTCTTGAGCAGCGAAACCTTCAAGCGGGCGGAGGAACGGCTGAAATCTTACACCATCAATTATAAGCGTAAGGTCGTTTACTTCGAGAATCGCTTCCAGTTTTAGGCGTTCATGCTTCATCTGCGTCTTCATCAGGGTCGGTTATTTCAGGCGGCGGCAGGCGACCCGTAATCGTCAGGCTGCGTGCCACGCCTGGTTCACGGCTGACGCATCCCCAGCCTTCTAAGATGTCTAAATAACGCACCACCGTCGCTCGTCCCATAAAACAGCCATCCGCCACTTCGCGCACACTCGGTAGATAAGCATGGGCTGCGTTAAAATCCTCGACAAAGTGGTAGACCCGTGCGGCATTATCGTAACGGCTCTGGCGGTGCCAGGATCGAGGGAATCGCGGCATAACGTTTTATATCTCCGGGTAACAAAATTCCAACGGTTACATCTTAGAACAATTGTTTTATCGCGTCTATAACAGAATCGGGGGAATGCCGTTAGAAATCGGTTTATATGTGTAATTTGGGAACTATTTCTGTGTGTGTATCGTCATCCCTTCAATACTCAAACGAGAAGGAGCAGCGACATCATGACCCCCAAAACGAACATCCGCTTTTTGATCTGTCTTGTCGTCCTCAGCCTCTTATTGGTCGGCTGCGGCAGCATCAACCAAAGCGAAAACGATGAACTTCCGCTCGAATCCCAAGCGCAAAGCAGCGAAGGCGAATCCACATCCAATCAAATTGCCCAACAGCCATCACCTGTGGATGCGGTTAGTGCCTCGCCAGCGGGAACAAGCAGGGCGTTTGCTGCTACCGCGCCAGCAGGTATGGGCGGCGCACCGAGCAGCGCTTTGTCTTTTAATCCACCTGTACAGCAGCAGGCTATCGTGCCTACCCCCGCCGATATGCAGTTTGAAAATCCCGGCACCAATCCGTTTTATGATACGGAAGATGACAACCTCAGTACGTTTGCGATGGATGTCGATACGGGCAGCTACACTGTCGTCCGTAGTTATCTCGTCGGACAGAATCAACTTCCGCCGGAAGATGCGATTCGCCCGGAAGAATTTGTCAACTACTTCGACGCGGATTATGACTCGCCCAGCGGCGACGATGCCTTCGCCATTTATCTGGATGCCGCCCCCGCGCCTTTTGGCTACGAAGACCATTATGCCCTGCGCGTCGGCATTCAGGCGCGTTATATTGCCCCGGAAGACCGTGATCCAGTGACGCTGATCTTCGTGATTGATGTCTCCGGCAGCATGGATATGGAAAATCGGCTTGGGCTGGTCAAAGAATCGCTGGCGCTGCTGTTGGATGGTCTTCGTGAAGATGATCGCGTCGGTATTGTGGTTTATTCCGATGTCAGCCGTTCACTGCTTGATCCCACGCCTGCCAGTGAGCGCGAGACGATCATGAGCGTGATTGATGCGCTCCATCCCGAAGGCAGCACCAATGCCGAAGATGGCCTCCGCATCGGGTATCAACTGGCGCAGGATACACTGATCGATGGGCAAAATACGCGCATCATTCTATGCAGCGATGGCGTGGCGAATGTCGGCAATACTGGCCCCGACGCGATTTTGCAAACGATCCGTGAAGGCGTGGATGATGGAATCACCTTGAGCGCGATTGGCTTCGGCATGGGCAATTACAATGATGCCCTGATGGAGCAGCTCTCTAACGATGGCAACGGTAATTACTACTATGTCGATAATTTGCGGGAGGCACGGCGCGTGTTCGTCAATAACATCACCGGGACGCTGCAAGTCGTCGGTTATGATGCCAAAGTTCAGGTTGACTTTAACCCGGAAGTGACAGACCGTTATCGCTTGATCGGTTACGAAAATCGGGCGATTGCCGATCAGGATTTCCGTAATGATACCGTAGATGCAGGCGAAGTGGGTGCGGGTCACAGCGTGACGGCGCTTTACGAAATCGCGCTCGAAGCTGGCGCGGCACAGCCGAATGCAGACAGTGTAATCGCGACGGTCTTCATCCGCTACGAAGATGCCGAAACCCGCGAAGTCGTGGAGATCAGCCGTCCGCTCACGGTTGGCGATTTACGCGAAAGCATGGACGATGCCCCTGCGACCTTCCGCGTTCAAGCCGCCGTTGCGGAATTCGCTGAACTGCTGCGCGGCAGCACTTGGGCGGAAGAGGGCAGTTACAGCGCAGTGCTGAATCTGCTCGAATCGGCGCAGGCTAATCTACCGGAAAATAATGACGCGCTGGAATCGAGCGTGGATGAACTCATCACGTTGGTGCAGGCCGTCATCCGCTTAGGCGACCAATAAAGCTAGCTGCTTCAAAAACGTATCCCCATTATAGTGGCATCGTATGTTGGTAGCGCCGCACGATAATCTGGGGCCACAAACCCCACCCCCGGCCCCTCCCCGAACTCAGGGAGGGGAGCAAAAAAGTTCACAAGGGTTATTTAAGTCCCCTCCTCGTGTACGGGGAGGGGATTTAGGGGTGGAGTTCGAGCGTAAAAGTTTATATACGCTATGTAGATAG